>Ga0114918_10003793_pt1 | contig 13221 bp, 9 predicted proteins | sample LantaG_FD_87015 | JGI IMG/M metagenome (GOLD analysis project Ga0114918, IMG submission 87015) | Deep subsurface microbial communities from Baltic Sea to uncover new lineages of life (NeLLi) - Landsort_02402 metaG | ecosystem: Environmental > Aquatic > Marine > Oceanic > Sediment | place: Baltic...
CCACGCCATCAATCGGCGGCGCCGCGAGCGCGCCACGCCATCAATCGGCGGCGCCGCGAGCGCGCCACGCCATCAATCGGCGGCGCCGCGAGCGCGCCACCAGGCCAGCAACTCGGCCGTGGCATCCTCCCGGGACAACGGGCCGCGGTCCAACCGCAGTTCCTTGAGGTAACTCCACGCTTCTCCCACCTGAGGTCCGGCCGGGATGCCGAGCAATTCCATGATCGCGTTGCCGTCGAGATCGGGCCGAACCCGGGCCATGTCCTCCTTGGCGGCCAACTCCGCAATTCGCGCTTCGAGTCCGTCATAAGTGGCCTGAAGCTTCGCGGCGCGCCGTTTGTTCCGGGTAGTGCAGTCGGCGCGGACCAACTTGTGCAACCGGGGCAACAGCGGCCCGGCGTCAGCGACGTAGCGCCGCACCGCTGAGTCAGTCCACCGACCCTCGCCGTAGCCGTGAAAACGCAGATGCAGGTACACCAATTGAGACACGTCGTCGATCATCTGCTTGGAGTACTTCAACGACCGCATCCGCTTGCGCACCAGTTTCGCGCCCACCACCTCATGGTGATGAAAGCTGACCCCGCCGTCGGATTCGTGGCGTCGCGTCGCCGGCTTGCCGATGTCGTGGACCAGTGCGGCCCAGCGCAAGACCAGGTCGGGTTCGTCCTCCAGCGCGATGGCCTGCCTAAGCACCGTCAGTGAATGCTGGTAGACGTCTTTGTGCTGATGGTGTTCGTCGATCGCCATCTGCATGCCGCCCACTTCGGGAAGGACCACCTCGCCGAGCCCGGTCTGCACCATCAGGTCAATCCCGGCCACGGGATCGGAACCGTGCAGCATTTTGTTCAGCTCGACAGCCACCTGTTCGACGGTGATACGGCCCAACTCAGGTGCCATCGCTGCGATGGCTTCGCGCACCCGGTCGGCAACTCCGAATCCAAGCTGGGAGACGAACCGCGCCGCGCGAAGCATCCGCAACGGGTCGTCGGTGAAGGACACCGCGGGGGCGGCCGGGGTGTCCAGGATTCGCCGCTGCACCGCGGCCAGTCCGCCCAGTGGATCAATAAACTCACCCGGCCCGTCCGCGGCAATCCGCACGGCCATCGCATTGACGGTGAAGTCCCGGCGAACCAGATCATCCTCAAGGCGTTCACCAAAACGCACCTGCGGGTTTCGGGAAACCTGGTCGTAGCTGTCGGCCCGAAAGGTGGTGATCTCCAGCCGCTGCCCAACCTTGGCCACGCCCACGGTTCCGAAGTCGATGCCGGTGTCCCAGGTCGCGTCGGCCCAGGGCCGGACAATCTTCTGCACCGCCTCCGGCCTGGCGTCGGTGGTGAAGTCGAGGTCGGTGGTCATTCTGCCGAGCACGGCGTCGCGGACGCTGCCCCCAACCAGATACAGCTCCTGGCCCGCGGCCGCGAACAGCCCGCCGAGTTCGCCCAGCAGCGGAGCCTGGCGTTGTAACTCGACGGCAGCGCGTCTGAGCAACTCGTCGGGAGGTCTGACTTCGGACACGTCCAGTGAGCCTAATGCTCGATGCCCCGGTAACGCCCGGCGAGTGCGGCCAGGCGCACTTATCAGTGCCAGCTACTATCACATGGGTGTCGGAGGGCGAGCGGGCCAAACCACGACGACGGCGCGGACGACGTCGCGGCCACTCTGCGGCCGTCCCGCTGCAGCAACACTCTGATCCCAATGCCGACGCCGGTTCCGATCCCGGGCCTCCCCGGCGAGCGGGTTCGCGACTGCGCACTGTGCACGAAGTATCCGCGGGTGGACTCGTGGTCGACGGGATTGACCGGCCGCGCGAAGAGCAGTTAGCCGCACTGATCGGCCGCCTTGACCGCCGCGGGCGGATGATCTGGTCGCTGCCGAAGGGGCATATCGAGCAGGGTGAGACTGCTGAGCAAACTGCCATCCGCGAAGTCGCCGAGGAGACCGGCATTCACGGGCACGTACTGGCGGCACTGGGCAGCATCGACTACTGGTTCGTCACCGAGGGCCGGCGGGTCCACAAGACCGTTCACCACTACTTACTCCGATTCTCCGGTGGCGAACTGTGCGATGAGGACGTCGAGGTCACCGAAGTCGCGTGGGTACCTATCACCGAACTCTCGAGACGGCTGGCGTACGCCGACGAGCGCAAGCTGGCGAACGTCGCCCATGAGTTGATCGCACTGCTGCAATCCGACGGTCCTGGTGCGCTACCGCCGCTACCACCCAGCACGCCCGCCGTGCGAACCCAGACTCATTCCCGAACCCGCCAGTCCCGGCGCGAGACCTCCGGCGACTCCCGGGGATGCGGCTGCGGTTCGCCACCGTGACCGTGCTGCCGCGAGTCCCTGCCGCATCCCGGGTGATCGTTGTCGTTCTCGGCCTGTTGCTGCTGCTCGCCCCGGCCGGGCTGCCCATCGCCGCGGGCGAACCCGGCCCGGAGTTCCTGGTGGTGCGCCTCGATAGCGTCAGCCCGGACGTGGTGACCACCTCCAGCGACCCCACCGTGACGGTGGTCGCGACGGTGACCAACGTCGGCGACCGGCCGGTCCGCGATGTCGTAGCCCGACTGGAACACGGCGAGCGGATACCCGCGTCGTCGGGCCTGCGGACCAGCCTGGACAGCGCCCGGGATCCGTTTGCGGGCGTCGGTGAGTTCATTGACGTCGCAGCCGAACTCAGCCGTGGACAAGCCGTCAGCTTCACCCTGACCGCGCCGATCAGATCCAGCCCGGAAACATCGTTGAACATCACCACACCCGGGGTTTACCCGCTGCTGGTCAACGTCAACGGCACCCCCGACTACGGGGCACCGGCCCGCCTCGACGCGACACGGTTCCTGTTGCCGGTGACCGGCGTTCCCCAGGCGCCGGGTGGCCCCCTGACCGCAGTTGTGGCCCCCGACATCACTAAGCCCGTTGCCGTAACGATGTTGTGGCCGCTGGCGGATCGGCCGCGGCTGGCACCGGGGGTCCCCGGCGGCACCACCCCGGTCCGGCTGGTCAACGATGACCTCGCGGTGTCGCTGGCGACGGGCGGACGGCTTGAAACATTGGTGGCGGCGGCCGAATTCGCGACCAGCCCGGGCGCGATCGACCCAGACAGCGGCATCGTTCGCGCGATGTGTCTGGCCGTCGACCCCGACCTGCTGGTCACGGTGAACGCGATGACCGCCGGCTACGTCGTGGTGGAGGCACCGGGGGGCCTCGACACGGCTACCCGACCTGGTGGCGGCCGCGCCGCCGCCACCCGACCCGGCGACGGTCAACAGGCCGCGGTGGCGTGGCTGCAGCGAGTACGGGGTCTTTCCCAGCGGATGTGCGTTGCCGCCACGCCCTACGCGCAGGCCGACCTCGGCGCGTTGTACCGGGTCGGCGATCCTCGGCTCAGTGCGGCCGCCACCACCACGGCCGCCGACATCGTCGATCGGATTCTCGGAATCACCTCCACCCGGGGCGCAACCATCCTCGGCGATGGTCCGATGAGCGCTCCCGCACTCGATCTGCTCAACACTCAGGGCCTGACCGTCGCGATCGCGGCCGCCCCCATAGCGGACGCGGCCGACGGGGTGCCGTTCACGCCCGACCTGACGCCCCGCCGGCTGTCGCAGCAGGTCGTTATCGCACCGTTCGACCCGGCCGTGGGCGGTGCACTAGCTGGCGTCGGCACCGACCCCGGCGTGCCGACCTACCTCGATCGAGCGCTGAGCGTGCCGGTCGACCACGATTCTCCGGTGGCACGCCGCCAGGATGCCGTGGCGGCCATGCTGTGGCGGGCCCTGCAACCCGACGTCGAATCGAGGTCGCAAATCCTGCTACCGCCACTGAAGTGGAGTCCGCAACCCGACGACGCGCGCGCGATCCTGACTGTTCTGGCCAACGCGGTCCGCGCCGGCCTGGCCACCCCGCGCCCACTGGAGGAGGTCATCCGCGAGTCCGCGTCCGCTCCGCCGCTCGAGCCGATGCTGCCCACCGAGATTCCCGGCGGTTTCGACGCTGATGTAGTGGCCGGAATCACTGCCGAAGTCGGCCGGCTGTGGGGACTCACCGCGGCCTTGACCACCGATTCCCGCACCGGGCTGACGGGGCTGGCGTACACCGCTCCGCTGCGGGAGGACATGCTGCGGGCGATTAGCCAGATTGAGCCACCGGAGACCCGAAACGGCACCGCGCGTCAGCGACTGGCCGTTGTCGGCGCGACCATCGGTGATCTGTTCGGTGCCGTCACGATCGTCAACCCCGGGGACTCCTACACACTGGCCACCGAGAACAGTGCGCTACCCCTGGCACTACGCAACGATCTCGCCGTTCCGATCCGGGTACGCCTCCAGGTCGACGCCCCGCCCGGTATGACGGTGACGGATATCGGCGAACAGGAACTGCCGCCGGGCTACCTCCCGCTGCGAGTGCCCGTTGAGGTCCGGGTCAGCCAGCGGGTCGCCGTGGACGTCACGCTGCGCACCGCCGACGGACTCGCCCTAGGCGAGCCGGTGCGCATCTCGGTGCACGCCAACGCCTACGGCAAGGTGCTGACGGCGATTACCGTGGGCGGCGGATGCGTGCTGGCGCTGCTGGTGGGCCGTCGGCTCTATCACCGGTTCCGCGGCCAGCCCGATCGCGCCGACCTCGACCGTCCGTTGCATCCGAAGGACGACGACGAATGACGCCGCGGCCGCAGACCCGGCAGGTACGCGAGGAACTCTCCGATGCGGCCGTCGTGTCCCGTTCCTGGGGCATGGCTCTGGCAACACTGGTCAGCCGGATCACCGGCTTCATTCGGATCGTGCTCCTCGCGGCGATTCTCGGTGCAGCGCTGTCCAGTGCGTTCACCGTCGCCAACCAGCTACCCAACCTGATCGCAGCCCTGGTGCTGGAGGCGACCTTCACGGCGATTTTTGTCCCGGTGCTGGCGCGCGCCGAGCGCGACGACGCCGACGGCGGCGAGGCTTTCGTTCGTCGACTGGTGACACTGGCCACCGCGTTGCTTTTGGCGGCAACCGTGGCGTCGGTGATCGCCGCCCCCCTGCTCGTCGGCCTGATGCTGGGTGATGACCCCAAGGTCAACGAACCACTCACCACAGCGTTCGCCTACCTGCTCATCCCACAGGTGATCTTCTATGGCCTGTCCTCGGTATTCATGGCAATCCTGAACAACCGCAACGTGTTCGGGCCACCGGCCTGGGCGCCGGTGGCGAATAACGTCGTCGCGATCGCCACGCTGGGCCTTTATCTGCTGGTACCCGGAGAGCTTTCCGTTGATCCCGTGCGGATGGGTAACGCCAAGCTGTTGGTGCTCGGCATCGGAACGACGGTGGGCGTGCTTGTCCAGGCCGCGATCCTGCTGTTCGCGATCCACTCCGAACGTGTCAGCCTGCGGCCTTTATGGGGGATCGACGCGCGGCTCAGACGATTCGGGACGATGGCCGCCGCCATGGTGCTCTATGTGGTGATCAGCCAAGTCGGACTGGTCGTGGGAAATCGGATTGCCAGCACCTCGGCGGCATCCGGGCCGGCGATCTACAACTATACCTGGTTGGTGCTGCAGTTGCCCTTCGGCATCATCGGCGTAACCATTCTGACCGTCGTCATGCCACGGCTGAGCCGCAACGCCGCCGCCGATGACGTCCCGGCCGTGCTCGCCGACCTGTCGCTGGCCACCCGGCTCACCATGCTGACATTGCTCCCGGTGGTCGCGCTGATGACCATCAGTGGATCCGCCATCGGCAGCGCCCTGTTCGCCTACGGCAAGTTCGGTGAGGTCGACGCCAACTACCTGGGCATCGCGATCGCACTGTCGGCCTTCACCCTGATCCCCTACGCGCTGGTGCTACTGCAACTGCGGGTGTTTTACGCCCGGGACCAACCCTGGACACCGATTCTGATCATCGTCGCCATCACCGTCGTGAAGGTCCTCGCCTCGCTGGCGGCGCCGCACCTGACCGCTGACCCCGAACTGGTGGCCGGCTATCTCGGCGCCGCGAATGGGCTCGGCTTTCTGGCCGGCGCGCTGCTCGGACATGTGTTGCTGCGTCGGTCGCTGCGGCCGCCCGAGGGACGGCTTTTGGATCCCGCCGTCATCCGCACCGTCGTGATCACCGCCGGTGCATCGCTGCTGGCCGCTCTCGTCGCCGTTGCCGCCGACCAACTGCTGGGACTGGCAGCATTGACCTCCCGCGGTGGGGGCGGATCGATGATCCGGCTCGGAATCGTGGCCTCGATCATGGCGCCGATCCTGGCCGCGGTCATGCTGGCCGCCCGGGTACCCGACGCTCTCGCGGCTCGGAAGGCTGCCGGAGCGGCGTTCCGGCGGCGCGTGCGGGGTGCCGGAGCGGGCGACTCGGCATCGCCCCAGAACTCCCACCTGCCCCATGCGCATACCCCTGTCACGTACTCTGAGGTCGGCCGATCTCCCGCGCCTCAGCGACAGGAGTTCGGCCGCCCGGCGCGGGACGCCGGAACCGTGACCGGGAAGGGGCCGGAACTGAGCGACCACCCCTCCCGCACGCCGTCCCCGGGCCGGCCCGACGATCCGACCACCAAGATTGCAAGGCAATCGGCCGGGGATTTCCAGCCCGACGTCGCCCCGGTACCACCGTCGGCCGGGGACTCCGCGCGCCGCGCAAGCACCGCCGCCCACACAGATTCCGCTCTGGGACCCGGTGTGACCGTGGCCGACGGTCGCTACCGGTTGCTGGTCTCCCACGGTGGGCCGCCCGGGCTTCAATTCTGGCAGGCATTGGATGTAGCGCTGGACCGGCAGGTCGCGCTCACGTTGGTCGGCCCGGAGCGCACCCTGCCCGACGATCAGATCGACGAGATCCTCGCCCGCACCCTGGTACTCAGCCGAATCGAACGGCCGGGTCTGGCCCGAGTGCTCGACGTCACCAGGAGCAGCGACCGCAGTGGCCTGGTGGTGTCGGAATGGATTCGCGGCGGCTCGCTGAGGGAAGTGGCCGACACCTCTCCCTCGCCCATCGGGGCCGCTCGGGCGATCCAGTCATTGGCGGCGGCGGCCGACGAAGCCCACCGGGCGGGAGTCGCCCTCTCGGTGGACCACCCCGGCCGGATTCGGGTCAGCATCGACGGCGACGTCGCGCTGGCCTTCCCGGCGACGCTGGCCGGCGCCAACCCCGCCGGCGACGTGCGCGGGATCGGGGCAGCCCTCTACGCTCTCCTCGTCGATCGATGGCCGCTCCCCGAACACGGCACACCTGGCGGGTTCCGGCCCGCCGACACCAGCCCGAACGGTGAGCCGGTCGAGCCCGCGACGATCAACTCGGCGATTCCCTACCAGATCTCGGCGGCCGCGAGCCGGGCCGTCCAACCAGGCGGCGGTATCAGCACCGCCGCGACCGCCCTGCACCTGCTGCAGCAGGCAACCGCCGCAGCCGATCAAACCGATCTGATGGAACCGCTGGGCCCGACCACGCCGAGGACCGCGCACCGACGCGCGCCCGGCAAGGACGCCAGCGCGCTGCGGCGCCGCAGATTGTTGATCGGCCTCGGTGTGGGCGCCGCCGTCCTGCTGGTCGCATTGCTGCTGATGGCCTCGGTCCTCGGCCGGATCTTCGGTGATGTGAGCGGCGAGCTCAAAGGTGACCAACTTGGCTTGAATACGACCACGACGGCAAGCAGCGGCACAACCGGTGCGCTCATCAAACCTGTTGCGGCAACGGTATTCTCGCCGGATGGCGGAGCGGACGCCCCGGGCTTGGCCGGACTCGCGATCGACGGAGACCCGTCAACGGTCTGGCCGACGGATACTTACACCGACAACGTTCCGTTCCCCAACTTCAAAAACGGGGTGGGGCTGATGCTGGAGTTGCCGGAACCCACCGTGGTCGGCAGCGTCACCGTCGCGGTATCCAGCATCGGTACCCAGATGCAGATCCGAACCGCGGCCACGGCGGATCCCGAAAGTCTCGAGGACACCGTTCTGCTGACCGGGCCCACCGCACTCAAGCCTGGCACCAACACCATCGCGGTGCCCAGTGCGGCGCCCACGTCCCACGTACTGATCTGGATTTCGACAATGGGCCAGACCGCCGGCCAGAGCCGCACCGACATCTCTGAGGTCACCGTCCGCGCCGCCGACTGACACCACACCCGGGGCGCCCACAGCCACCGTCCCGGGTGAAGTGCCTGGTGTCAGCGCAGTGGTTACTGTCCGGCCGTGGCCTGCTTTTCCCCCGACTCCGCCGACTCCGCCGGCCAACGCACGGACGCCGAGCTGCTTTCGGCTCACGCCGCCGGTGACCGTCGCGCGTTCGAGGAATTGTTCAGGCGACACCGTGTGCAGTTGTATCGCCTCGCCCGGCGGCGCAGTCGGAGCGCAGAGGATGCCGACGATGCCCTGCAGGAAGCCATGCTCTCCGCGCACCGCGCGGCGGGCTCATTCCGCCATGACGCCGCGGTCGGCAGTTGGCTACACCGGATCGTTGTCAACGCCTGCCTGGATCGCACGCGGCGCGGCGGTTTCCCGACCGCACTGCTCACCGAGGATTGCCGGCCATTGGCCGATCGAACCGACGACGTCGAGACGGCGATCATGCTCCGCCAGGCGCTGATGCGGCTGTCGGTCGAACAACGGGCCGCCGTGGTCGCCGTCGATATGCATGGCTACTCAGTGGCGGACGCCGCCAGGTTGCTCGCCATCGCCGAGGGGACCGTCAAGAGCCGATGCGCCCGGGGCCGGATACGGCTCGCGGCGCTGTTGGGTAGTCTCTCCCCCACAACTCAGCTCTGAACGGCACACTGAACGGGTGAAATCCAGCCCAAACACACGCCAGGTGACCAGCGCGGCGGCACCGCGGCACCCGGCTCATGCCGCCCGGCCGGGTACCGGGACAGGCCGACTGGTCTCCGCCGTCGCCGGGGTGGCGGTGTTGCTGGGGACTCTGGTATTCGCAATCGCGGTGCTGTCGAGGTCCGGCGGTCCAGCAACAAGCACCCCGACAAGCGCCCAACTCATCACGGTTACCGGCAAGGTCCCGCTTCTGCGGCCGTAGCTGAAGGGCATATCCTCTAGGAACACCTCAGAAAGGTTGGTATGACCGACAACACCGACGTGCGCGACGTCATCGTCATCGGATCCGGTCCGGCCGGATACACCGCCGCCCTATACACGGCGCGGGCGCAACTGAACCCGCTGGTATTCGAAGGCACTTCATTCGGCGGCGCATTGATGACCACCACCGAGGTGGAGAACTACCCCGGCTTCCGCTCCGGCATCACCGGCCCGGAACTCATGGACGAGATGCGCGAACAAGCCCTGCGCTTCGGGGCCGATCTCCAGATGGAGGACGTCGAGTCGGTGTCGCTGGCCGGGCCGGTCAAGGAAGTAGTGACTGCCGACGGGCGGACGCACCGCGCCCGCGCAGTAATCCTCGCGATGGGTGCCGCCCCCCGCTATCTGGGCATACCGGGTGAGCAGGAACTGCTGGGCCGGGGCGTGAGTTCCTGCGCCACCTGTGACGGCTTCTTCTTCAAGGACCAGGACATAGCGGTGGTCGGCGGTGGCGACTCCGCCATGGAGGAGGCCATCTTTCTGATTCGCTTCGCGCGCAGTGTCACTTTGGTGCACCGGCGCGACGAATTCCGCGCGTCCCGAATCATGCTCGACCGCGCTCGGGCCAACGACAAAATCACGTTCCTGACCAACACCGCCGTCCTCTCCGTCGAGGGTGATTCCACCGTGACCGGCCTTCGGATCCGCGATACGGTGACCGGCGCGGAGTCCACCCTGGCGGTAACGGGCGTCTTCATCGCGATCGGCCACGACCCACGTTCGGAATTGGTGCGGGGTGCCGTCGAGGTCGACCCTGAGGGATATGTCACTGTCACCGATCAGAGCACCGCGACCTCGCTGCCCGGCGTGTTCGCTGCCGGCGACCTGGTCGACCGCCACTACCGCCAGGCGATCACCGCCGCCGGTAGTGGATGCGCCGCCGCCATCGACGCGGAACGGTGGCTGGTGGAATCCCACGAGCCCAGCGAGATGATTGGAGCTCAGACATGAGCGCAACAACGGTGAACGTCACTGACGGGAACTTCACCGAGGCGGTACTTTCCAGCACAACGCCCGTTCTGGTGGACTTCTGGGCAACCTGGTGTGGTCCGTGCCGAATGGTGGCCCCGGTCCTCGAGGAGATCGCCGTCGAGAAGGCCGGGCTTTTGACCGTGGCGAAGCTGGACGTGGACGCCAATCCAGCGACGGCCCGCGACTTCCAGGTGGTCTCGATCCCGACCCTGATTGTATTCAAGGGTGGCAAACCGGTGAAACGGATCGTAGGCGCCAAGGGCAAAGCGGCGTTGCTGCGAGAGTTGGCTGACGTCCTCTAAACCGGCCCACAGTGCCCGGCCAGGCACACACCGGCAGAGACGAATTCGTTACCCGAGATAGTGCAGACGGTTTCCTTCACGGCCGTTTCATCTGCGACAATGCTTGCTATGTGGAGTCCCAGCGGCGGCGCCGGCAATGCCGACTCCCGACCTGACCCCACAGCCGCCGACGTATTGCGTCGCGGGGACCGAGGCGGCGCAGTGGTGGAGATTCGCGCTGCGCTGGCCGCCCTCGGGTTGCTGGAAAACCCGGACGACAATATGACGACCGGCCGACACGTGGCACTCGACCGCTTCGACGCCGAACTCGACCATGCGGTGCGAACCTTTCAGCAGTGGCGGGGTCTGTTGGTCGACGGCCTCGTCGGCGAAGCGACCTACCGGGCGTTAAGGGAGGCGTCCTACCGGTTGGGAGCCCGCACGCTCGCCCATCAGTTCGGGGCGCCGATGTACGGCGACGATGTCGCCACCCTGCAAGCACGTTTGCAGGATCTCGGCTTCTATACCGCCTTGGTGGACGGCTATTTCGGCTTGCAGACGCATAACTCCCTGATGTCCTATCAGCGCGAATACGGGATGGCCCCGGACGGCATCTGTGGACCAGAAACGCTTCGCTCCCTTTATTTTCTGGGCTCCCGAGTTACCGGCGGTTCGCTGCACGCGATCCGGGAGGAAGAACACATCCGGGTGTCCGGTCCACGGCTTTCGGGCAAGCGGATCATCATCGATCCCGGCCGCGGCGGCAGTGATAACGGTCTGATCGCCCGGGGCCCCGATGGCCCGATCAGTGAGGCCGACATCCTCTGGGATCTGGCTAGCCGCCTCGAGGGTCGGATGGCTGCGATCGGCATGGAGACATTCCTGTCGCGGCCGGCCAACCGCAGCCCCGGGGATGCCGAGCGTGCGGCGACCGCCAACACCGTCGGGGCCGACCTGATGATCAGTCTCCGCTGCGAAAATCAGCCAGGTCCGTCAGCTAGCGGCGTCGCCTGCTTCTACTTCGGGAGCCCGCATGGATCAGTCTCGACCATTGGACGCAATCTGGCCGATTTTGTCCAACGAGAAGTGGTGGCGCGCACAGGTTTACGGGATTGCCGAACACACGGCCGAACCTGGGATCTCTTGCGTCTCACCCGAATGCCGACCGTGCAGGTCGACATCGGGTACATCACCAGCCCTCGTGATCTCGGCATGCTGGTAACCCGGGAGTGCAGGGACGCCGTCGCCGAGGGTGTGCTTGCGGCCGTGAAGCGTCTCTACCTACTGGGCAAAAACGACCGTCCAACCGGGACGTTCACGTTCGCCGAATTGCTGGCCCATGAGCAATCGGTGGAGCAGGGCCGCCCAGCCGTCTAACCGCTGCCAACTGGTTGTTGCAACTCCGCGCCCTCCAGCAGTCTCTCCAATGCCGCTTCCACCTCAGCCTTCCAGCCCAGTCCCTTGTCGAGTTCCAAGCGGAGGCGCGGGAAGTAGCGGTGCGGGGCTGCGACGGTGAAACCCGCATCCAGAAGCAGGTCCGCCTTGATCATGCAGCGATCGAAGGAGCAATCCCCCAGAGCCGCAATCGCCGGTCGCAATCGGGGATCCAGGTCGCCGGCATCGGGTAACTCGTTGGCCTCGGTCGTGCGCCCGAAGGCTTCCAAGGCTCGCACCCCCCGTCGCATGAGTTCGCTGACCACGTGCCCGATCAGCATGGCCGGCAGGGCCTCGGACTGTCCGGGTTCGACTCCCATAGAGGTGAGCAGAACCGCGTCCGCACTGACCGGACCGGTCGGGAACTGCAGGGCCCTGGGCACCGCGCGGGGTGGCGCGTAGAGCAGATAGCCCAGACAGGGCTCGTCGGCATCCCGCGCGCCCAACAGCGGCGCGTAGGTGGCGACCTGGCCGCACGCGCCCCACTCCAGCATGACCATCGACAGCCACGCTTCCTTCTCGAATTCGGGATCCGGCAGATATTCACCGGCCAGGGTCTCCGGGTCTACCTCCCAGAACACGCAGCGGCGCGCATGTTTGGGGAGTTGCTCAAAGTCGTCGAGTCGCAGCGGCCTGATATGAACGGACACTGGCCTCCCCGGCTTTCCCACGATGCGAAGCGCGCCGCAGCCATCTAAGGATAGGAGAAACAGCCGATCTCCGGCCAATATGGCCCGCCCCAGGTACTTCCGACCCGGGTCGATCACTAAATCTCTTGTGCCAGTATGTGATTCGCGCATCGAGCCCGACCGATGCCACCGTTACGTCACTGTGACATAACAGCCGTGCGTAGAGCCTTGCCCTATTTTGGCCTTTGCGGGTCCATCAGACCCACGATGCGCTCAAGGTCTTCCACCGACCCGAACTCGACGACGATCTTGCCCTTACGCTTGCCCAGGCTGACCATCACCCGAGTGTCGTAGCTACGCGAAATGCGCTCGGCGATATCTTGCAACCCCGGCATCTGGATCGGTTTGCGGCGTGCCGGCTTAGGCGGCTTGGTGTCATCCCGATTGGCCAGGATCACAGCCTCCTCGGTGGCCCGCACAGAAAGACCCTCCGCCACGATTCGCGCGGCTAGTTCCTCCTGTGCCTCAGGGCCAGCTTCCAGCGCCAACAGGGCGCGGGCGTGCCCCGCCGAGAGCACTCCGGCGGCAACACGTCGCTGGACCGCGATTGGCAACCGGAGCAGCCGGATCATATTGCTGATCACCGGACGTGACCGGCCGATCCGGGTGGCGAGTTCATCGTGGGTAACGTCGAACTCTTCCAGTAACTGCTGGTAGGCCGCCGCCTCCTCCAGTGGGTTGAGCTGAGCGCGGTGAATGTTCTCCAGCAGGGCATCGCGAAGGAGATTGTCGTCGGTGGTCTCCCGGATGATCGCTGGAATCGCCGCCAGGCCGGCCTGCTGGCA
>Ga0114918_10003794_pt1 | contig 13217 bp, 23 predicted proteins | sample LantaG_FD_87015 | JGI IMG/M metagenome (GOLD analysis project Ga0114918, IMG submission 87015) | Deep subsurface microbial communities from Baltic Sea to uncover new lineages of life (NeLLi) - Landsort_02402 metaG | ecosystem: Environmental > Aquatic > Marine > Oceanic > Sediment | place...
AAACGGTAACTGATGTACCAAACAATTCCGGTGTACTAGTTGATGAAGGAGCGATAGTATTTTCAGCAAGAGATGCTCAGAAAGAAGCTAATAAAGGAATTGGTAAGCTAATGGCTGTAGCAAGACATAAGAACTTAAGCTTAATGCTTATAACTCAGAACTCAGCAATGATAGACATAAATGTTTTACGTTTGTCTGATACAATTATAATGAAACAATCGTCATTAATGCAGAACAAGTTTGAGCGAAGACAGATGAAACAATTATACGATAAGGCTATTCCACATTTCGATAGACTTAAGGGAATAGATAAAAAGAAATGCTTCTATGTTATTGATGACGAGTTCGAGGGGCTCCTTTCGGCTGGGCTCCCAGAGTTCTGGAGCGAGAAGGTTAGTAAAAGTTTTGCAAATTTTTAAGGAGATTCGATGCCCAAAAAGAAAAAGATTACAGTAGATATCCAAATGGACGACGATATTTGGACAATACCACCAGAGCCTGACGATATTTGGACAACAGCTAATGGTAGACAAATTAAGTTCTGTGACATAGAGGATGAACATTTAAAGAATATCTTCAATCATTTTATAGAGGATAGAGGTATGTCGATAGCAGACATAAAGAGACTGGTCTCGCTCAAACTTATTGACGAACTTAAGAAAAGAAAGCTAGGTTCTATTGAAGACGTTTTAGCAGAAAAAGGAATAGAGAAAAGAATAGAAAGAAAAGGTTGGTGATTATGTTTACGAAGAAAGGGGAATGCCATCTTTGTGAGAAGCAAAAAGAGGAATGTACTACTGTTCAAGTAGGAACAGTCTCTGGGCTTAGGCCTATACTTATGTGCAAAGAATGCTGGGATAACTGCATTAATTCCATAGCAAAAGGACCAAAAGAAGAATAGGTATTGATTATTCTCAATCAGGATAGAAGAGTAGCTTGGAGTCGCATCTTTCTATAAACCAATAAAACTATAGGAAAAGATGATACTGATAGTAGATGATGATGAGGTGTCAAGAAACTTCATACAAAAAAGCCTAGAAGAAGGCTATCCTGTGCACAGTTGTCACGATGGTTTGATTGCTTTTAAATATTATGCAGAACTTATTGATGAAATTGATTTAGTAATTATCAACTTAGCAACTAGACAATGGCTTAACGGTGAAAGATGTCTCCCTATTCTAAAAGAAGTCAAACCAGGGACAAAAGTAATTGTAATTTCAACACATGACGAAAACGAAAGTGAAGAGGTGAAGTCTTTCATCAAACAAGGGATCCCTTGTTTAAAAAAACCTATCTGTCCTTTAAAACTCAAAGAAACTATCAACAGTCTTCTTAAAAATTAGTGACTCATATCGAAAAACCACTTATCAATGTAAATGGAAAAGTATGATATTCTAAAAGAGAAATACAAGATACCTCCTCAAGGTGTTTGGGAAGCGTGGGACGAGAAACAAAAGAGAAAGTTTCTCAAGCTTCAAAATTATGTTAGCACCAAGCAAGATTATCCTGTCTGTGCAATAGATGTTGAGACTACAGGATTAGATCCTTCTAAGCACGCTCTTATCCAAATAGCTATAGTCCCTTTAGACCGTGACTTTTATCCTCTGGATGTCGAACCGTTCTATCATATAATAGCTCCTGAAGGTAACTTCGAAGTAACAAAGGAAGCGATGAAAGTAAACGGACTAGACATGGAAGAGATAATGCTAAAAGGACTGTCGCCAGCAAAGGCAATAGTTCTTCTAGATGAATGGATTAAAAAACTTCAAGTTAAACGATTAATTCCTCTCGGTCAACAATACTCTTTCGACGAAGGTTTTATAAAAACATGGCTCGGGGATGATAAGTATGGAAAGATATTCGCTCGAGGCTATAGAGATACAAAGACTGTCGCTTTATTTCTTAATGATCTAGCAACGGTAAAAGGTCAGAAAAAGCCTTTTGAGAGAGTTAATAATAAGGTTCTGACTTCGGTACTAAAAGTCTCAAATGAAAAAGCGCACGACGCTCTCTCCGATGCACGTGCAACGGCAGAAGTTTATCGTAAGATGATTGAAATGGTAAAGAAGGATTAACTTTTGTATAAACCAACAATTCCTTTAAGATATTGATATTCTTCTAATTTAATAGAGTCTCTGTCTCTTCAAGGAAGATTATGGCAAAAATTGAATTATATGGCCAATTATCAGGATACGATGTCGGAATGACAGAAGACGGGCTTTGTGCTACAAAGATTACTATCAATTGTGGCCTATTTGAATTACAGCTTGAAGTCTTACATGATTTAGATTATGCTGATTTCGGAATAGAAGAACAACATTTAAATCAGTTTGCTAAGTTTTCTTTTGACCCTCCACCTTGTGAATCAGCTACAATAGATTTCATTAGCGTTTCTCTTTTAGAGAGCATAATAGAATTCAATAATGAATTTATCCAATGGGAGTTCGATTCCTGTGAAGCAATTTATGAATTCATCGTAGAGCTCGACGTCCGAAAAAGTTTTGAGCAAAGGATAATTAAGAACTTGTTAATTTTTTGCAATGAAGCAGAGACAGTTGATGAATTTTATTGTCTTTTAAAAAGCCTTACGGAAGATCTATGTTTTTTGTCAGGCAGGCAACACGTTGATCAGAAGAATAAGTAGCTCCCTTCTCTTAGTTAAGGTCCTCAAGGACCTTTTTTTAACTAAAATTGAACTAAACTAATATAAAGCATATGAAATACTGCGTATCGTGTAAACTTTTCGAATGCTTTTCTGAGCAAAGAAAGACCTTTTATGAAGGTAAGGATGGACAATGTAATCTTCATAAGGAGCAACCTCGTTTAGTTAACAATAAGTTTGACAAAAAAGATTGTGCGTTTTATAAATATCTAGATTATGTAGCAGAAAAAATTCAAAACAAAGGATGGTAAACGATGGCACATTGTTGTGGAAAATGCAGCTGCTTAGATCGAGAAGTTTCAAGAACATGGTACAAATGTGATAACTGTGGTCATGTTATTTGTGGCGATTGTTTTAAGGCGTATACGTGTACCGTTTGTAGTGGGTTCGGGGCATACAAAACCTTTAACGGATAGTAGCAAAGGCTATTGATAATTTTCTCCATATTGTATAAGACAGAAGTAATTTTAGTTTTAATTAATTATTATATGGAGGTTTGAAATGGATAAGAAGTTTGTAAAAGAGATCCTTAAGGTTGCAGATATGCTTGACAAAAAAGGATTGACTGCTGAAGCAGATGAGCTTGATAAGATTGTTAAAGAAGCGGAGATGTTTGGTATACCTTCGTACCCTAGCCCTGGTCAGTCAACAGACATCGTTGATCGTATAAAAGATAGGCAGAAAGGCCTTGCTCAGGAGCTTAGCAATAAGCCTCTTACAGATGAAAAGCTTGAGCAGATTATGAATATCTTGGCAGTTTAAAAAATTCTGCTGACTTTATCGAAAAAATATAATATAAAAAGGGGCGAATCTATTTCGCCCTTTTTGTTTATTAAGGAGTGAAAATGATTAAAGTATCAGGCGACTGTAATACTTATACAGATGATAATTCAAAATTTATAGTGAAAGTCTCTGTAAACAATACAGAAGACACAAGAACAATAACCTTACTTCAAGGTCCTGGGCTCCTTGGGAACGTTTCGACTACAGACACAGATGATTTTCTGTCATTGATGCGTGCGATTGCTACGGACCTAGGCGTTTAGAAAGAATAGAAATATGCAAGGCAATGATAGTCTAATAGATATTTTCCGTCAGTATGAAGACGTAAGCAAAAGTGAAAAAGGTCACAATACGGAGACCAGAGAATACTTTGTGAAGCGTATTCAATACCTATTGAAGAGCAAGATCTCTAGAAGATCATTGACCCTTCGGTTATTAATATCGATGATCTCTGGAAGATTATTGAAGAGCTTCCCTAAAAATTTAAGTGATTCTTATTTGTTCTTTTTATATTAAGAGTCATGTTTAATAATAAATACGAAAAGAATATCAAAAAGCATTTAAAGAGTGATAACTTTCTTTATGCAAAAATCGCAGAAGGTATACAGAAGCAAGGACTTGTTGAAGTATTAGCCGTTATCTATCAAGAACTCTACCTATTAAAGAAACAACTGATGAGTTCAGGTGCCATAGAGCCTGAAGTGTCTTACCTATTAGCCGAGATATATGAAGAGTTCGAGAAGCAAGATAGAGAGAAGGCGGAAGAATAATACTAAATTTAAACTAACTTATAAATTTCAAAGATAATTTGGTTTAAAAAAGGAGTCTTAATGCTTGCAGATCTTGTTCTAAAATGTCCAGTTTGTTTAACGGACGATTATCTATACGCTTCCCCTACTAAACATGCTACTCACATAGAGTGTGAAGAATGTCATACCCAGTTTGTAATCCCTAACGATGGTGGAGAAAAGGTAGCTGATAACTTATTGATTCAGCAACTGACTTCTGTTCCTGATTTTTTCTTTGCAGGATACTTTGGTGTTAAAACAAAAAAAGATGATGAGATGAATTGGGTACTTACAGGTATCGTGAGTGAAGAAAAGAAAGATGCATTAGAAGAACAGCTTAAGAAGAAGGTTGAGATGTTCAGCAAGCTAGACGATATCGTCAGAGCTGAATATAAAGTCCAGGAGTATAAAGCTGGAGAGGTGACGCCAAGATGGTCTTTTGCATTCTGTACAACGAACATATCAGACGGATGCTTTGAAATAATTGTACGTTTAGATAATAGTGATAAGTTTCCAGACATTAAAGATGATGATATTCGAGGTAGTGAGCCAGGACTTGAAGAGGCTATCACGAGTTTAGATATAGATAATGAGTTAGAAAATTGTTGTTTCTCAGGAGACAAGAATGGTAAAACGAATGATGAGATTCGAAAACATCTTGAAGGATTTGGGCTAACATATGATTCGTCATTAGAGGTTAACTTCTAAATGAAAAACAAAGGCCTACATGCACATCGATATGAGAATGAGAATGAGAATTTCTTAGAAGCATATTATGCTCAGCGTTGGGAAGAACAGAATATGCTAGAAATCCTTTTAAGTGGAGAAGTCACTCATCGTGATCAAGTAGTAGCTGCAACAGTTATCCAATGGCTTGGGTCTCCAGTTGGCCAAAGTTTTGTAGAGACGACCCTTAATACAGCTGAAGTAGCAGCGATAGTAGAAAAAGAAAGCAGAAAGCAAACAAAGCAAGTGCTTAAAAGGAGTTGGTGAATGCATAAAGCAAATGAAGCAGTAGCAAAGCATCTAATGGAAATATCCCAGATGTATGAACTACTTGATGATCCTCAGGACATTGAGCAAGCTAAAAGGAAAGCATTTAGTTATGCAAAGAATGCAAAAACGATTGAAGATTATCCTGTAGATATATCTACGATTGTTCCTTCAACGATTAAAGGCATTGGCCCTTCGACAACAAAAGATATACAACAGTTCCAGCAGTCAGGGATAAGTGAAAGATATCAAAAGCTTTCTATTAAAGCTCCACCTCCAAGCATTGTTGAGCTTACAGTACTTAGAGGCATAGGTCCTAAAGGGGCTAAGGGCTTGTTTATTAAATATGGTATCAAGAATCTTAAAGAACTTCAAGTAGCAATTACAGATAAAAAGATAACTGATAAGGACTTAATCGAGTCGTTTGAGTTCTATAAACGGGCTGGAGAGAGGGTTCTATATAGTAAAGCGTATGAAATTACTATTAAGATCTTTAACACTTTAAATCAGCTTGATGAAGTAACAAAGCTTTCTTTCGGAGGGTCACTAAGACGAGCCAGACCTACAGTGCATGATGCAGACTTGCTTTGTGTAGCTACAGATAAGAAAATCGTTACAGAATGGTTTCTTAAGTATGCTGAAAATTTAGAAGACGTTCTCGTACAAGGAGCAACTAAGGTAAGGATTCTTGTTAAAGACTTTCAGGTTGACTTGAATTTCTGTGATGAAAGTGAGTGGGGTTCACAGCTTTTTCATATCACAGGTCCTGCCGAATTTAATAAAAAGAACAGAGCCTTTGCAAAATCGAAACGCTTAGCACTTGGAGAGCATGGACTTACTCTTTCGAGAGGAGAAGTTATTTCAGATACGGAAGAGAATATATGTAAGGAATTAGGTATCCCTTATGTGATTCCAGAGCTTAGAGATCTAGCAGGAATGATTGATCTACCTGAGATACCGAAGGTAATTACTATGGCAGACGTTAAAGGCGATACGCATATACATACCTCTGGCTCTACGGACGCCACTGGTTCAGTAGCTAATTATGCTAAGGCAGCTATTGATATGGGATATGAGTATCTAATAATAACTGATCATGGAAAAGGATTACCGATAGCTCAGATAAGCGATAGCACACTCGATAAGCAATTCAAAGAGATTGATGAGTTCAATAGTCGAGGGACGTCACTGAAGATCTTTAAAGGGATAGAAGCAAATATCTCACCTAAGGGAACACTTTATTATGATGATGAATTCATTAAAGAGTTTGATTATGTGGTAGCTTCTATTCATTCTGCTTTCGATAAGGACGAGATGTCACAAACAGCCCGATTAGTTGAGGCCATTCGACATCCAGCTGTTAAAATAATCGGACATCCAGACTGTGCAGACTATATGAAGAGAGACGGAATAGTTGCAAAATGGAGTACAGTCTTTGAAGAATGCGTAAGAAATAATGTAGCACTTGAAATATCAGGTTGTGAACCGAGATTTGGTCCGAGCCCAGCCTGGTATTGGAGAGCAAAACAAGCTGGTGTTAAGTTTACACTAGGTACAGATTCACATTCGATATCTGCTTTACCTACTATTAGTTACGCTGTAATGCGAGCGAGAAGAAGTGGAATAGAGAAGAGTGATCTACTGGAGATAAAATGAGTGGATTTTTTGACGATAATGATGATGATGAAATGGACTTCTTTGGAATGGAGCCACTAGGTGGGATCGATGATGAGGACATAGCTGAACTCAAACGTCTTGCTGAGTCTGGTAATAGCCCAATGAAATTTATAGAAAGATTAGAAAAGAAGGGTATTAAAATACCTAAGATGCTTAAGATGTTTGCTCAGAGAAATGATTTCGATCTTGAGCATGTGGATTTTTTAAACGATGACGAAGTGAAGCTCTACAATGATTTTCATACCTTAACCAAAGAAGCAGAAGAGCTAATGAATAAGCTTAATAAGAAAATCAAAGTTAAAAGGGAATTGTTTTGGGCTCATATAAAAGATAGATTGGACCTTTTTGATGAAAACGAAATAAGTATTGATCCTTTAACTCAGTCTATACAAAAGAGAGTAAAAAAGGATAAATGACTTGTAAGGAATATAAAAAAGGATGTTGTGCTAATTTATGGAATAGTAGGGTGTTTCGGGATTGGACGGATACGCTTGATATTAGAACAGATCATCATCTTATACTTAGAGATAACAGAGAATGTTTTGCAAACGTTTTTGGCAAAGCACATTTTCATTATCGTAGTGAGTTTACTTATTGTGCATGGTCTCTTAAGTTTAAGAATAATGAATACGTTCTTTTAACTGCGAGAGACAAAGGGACTTGTATTGAAATTGTTAAGGATAATAATCAATTTGAATTAGACGACAATCCCGAATATATTGAATTTGGGAAATGGTTGTTAGATAAAATCAAAGGAAAAACAAATGACAAGTGACTTTCTTGCAAAATGGATTAAAAAGAAGAGAAAGGAAAAAGGTTTCTCTATTAAAGAATTCCATAGAAGAATTCAGGATCATATAGAAAGATTAGGCCTACCAAAGAAGTTTCAAAGGTCTTATGCTTGGTTTTCTGGACTAGAAAGGTACGGAGTTGCTAAGGATGACCTTATTTTAATAAACTCTTTACTGGATTTCTTTGGTTATAAATTAGTACTTGTAAGAAGTGATATTAAGAAAGATAATTTATCTCCAGAAGACATAAAAGAAATTACTGAAATATGTACAGCTGAAGAACAAGAAAAAGAGAAATATGTTGAAGAAAAAATTGGAAATAAAAACTGGTAAGGAGGATTTTGATGGAGATGTATATTATACCACCTTTAGCTCATCCAGAGCTGATGGACTTAGGGGATAGATATTTTTGTTTAGCTCATCATTATTTGCAGAATGAATCCTATGCAAATCATTTCAAAGAGCTGAGGAAAAAAGAAGGAGTGTTTATAACATTGGATAACGGAGCTGCAGAACACAGTCTTGTTACTGAGGATATCTTGCTCGGGATAGTAAGTGAACTAGAACCTGATGAGGTAATAAGTCCTGATGTATTGTTCGATAAAGATCAAACACTTGCAAACTTAGATTCGTTTATTTTGAAGATGTTCCAAAGAGGGCTCTTTGAGAAGACAAAACTCTTTGGTTGTCCTCAGGGCGAAAATGAAGATGAGTGGTTAGAATGTTACATACAGATGCTTAATAATCCAAACATAAGCGTAATAGGTCTTAGTAAGATTGCTGTACCAAAATGCTTTCTTAATAAGAAGAACGACGAAGGGATCAAAGAAGCAAGACATAAATGTATTAAGTACCTTTCAGATAACGATCTTATTCGTAAGCCAATTCATTTTTTGGGTATGGGTAATCCTACAGAATTTACAATATACGATAATCCTTTTTTGAGATCGACTGACAGCTGCTATACTGTACTTGCAGCTATCAATGATGTTGATTTCTCAACAGGTAATTTCAAAAGGATACCAACTACTAATGATTATTTTGAAAGAAAACTAACAGAGGATGACATTGTTAAAGTCAAAAAGAATGTCGCCTTTTTAAGAGAACAATTAAATAAGGGGTAAGGGAAATGTATTACGTAACTAAAACATTGAGGGATTTTGCGACTTGTCATAGGCTAGGGAAAGGGTACCCTGGCAAGTGCAAAAATCTCCATGGCCATAATTATTTTCTAGAAGTAACCTTAAAGTCAGAAATTCTAGATCAATACGGAATGGCAATTGACTTTGGAGATATCAAAAGACTATTAGATTCATGGCCTCAAGATAATTGGGATCATGCCACAATAGTAAGTGAAGATGACAAGCCTCTTATGGACTTCTTGACAAGTGAAGAGCAGAGAATGTACGTCGTACCTGCAGGTAACAATACTACTGCAGAATGGATGTCTAAGTTTCTATTTGTAAAATTTTCTCAAATTCTAGCAAAGGAAGTTGGAGAACATGTCCTGATGCATAGTGTAAAAGTTTGGGAAACAAAAGACTCATTCGCTACTTATAAAGGTTAATTTGTTTAAGACGTTGAGTAATATTGATCTTCGAAAGGAAGCACAAAAGCCATCGGGTGGAGTGTATTATGCCGTTCCTAAGAATAAAGACTTTAGTATTTGGGAGGTAGTTTATTCTAGAAATGACGAATTTAATGAAGCATATCATGAAGACTTATGGCAATATGTGCTGTTAAATCTTAAACAATGGTTTGGATTAACAGATGAAACATTAACTGTAATAAAGAATAACGAATACGGATTGCCGAGAGGAAGAGTTCAATCACCAAAAGATTGGATTATTTTTCATGGAGGCGATGCTCCGAACGCAATAAAGCATCAAGTACTAAAGGCATTCGGGCTACATGAATTAAATCGTAATGGATTTTTAAAATGGGAAGAGTCTGAGCAAGAAAAAATGAACGATGTTGATAAAGAAAAGGTTTGGAATTTATTAAAGGAGAACAATGAAGATAAATGAGATATTTCTCTCGATTCAGGGAGAGTCAATTAGTACATTACCGAGTCCAACGAAACTTGGGGTTGGTGTTCCAACTATTTTTATGCGAACAAATAACTGTTCACTACAATGCGACTACTGTGATACCCGTTATACTTGGGATGGTAGTCAGAAAGAAAAAGGAAAAACTATGAATCCTGAAGAGATTATTCAGGAGATTCAGAAAGTCGGAGGTCCATATAAAGTTGTCTGTATTACAGGTGGGGAGCCGGAGCTACAACCAATAGGCGAAATGCATCAGTTGATTAGCGGACTCAAAGAACTGGGATATACTATTTCAGTTGAAGCAAGTGGTACAGCAGATCGAGACTTCTTTCACTTAGCAGATAGTGTTGTTATGGACATCAAAGGTCCATCAGCTGGCATAAAAGCTATGGAGAGAACTAAAAACTGTATGACATATGTCAATACATTAAAATGTAATGACCAATTAAAGTTCCTTATAAAAGGTAGAGAAGATTTTGATTGGATGATGCAGTGGTTAGAAAAGAGTGGTATTATTGATGCTGATTTATCTATCCGTCCTCAGATTCTTGTTTCACCTGAGTTTGATGATGATGGAAACAATAATGCTGCAGATGTTGTAAAATGGATATTGGATGCTAAACTAGATGCAGTATTTAATTTTCAGGTCCACAAAGTCATATGGAAGGTAGATGAAAGAGCAGTCTAAATCTAAATTAGATGACCCATTAGCAAAGTACCTGCCCGCTATGAAAGAGTTTGCAAAGCATATGAGGGAGATGAAGCCAGGTGAGGCGGCTAGAATATATGAAAAGTTCTTAGTCTCTCAGAGGGAGTCCGATAAGGAGTTCGCTAAGGTAGAGAGGAATCTGAACATGACATGGGAAGATATGAATAGGCCTTTTGATCTGTAAGAATATTATAACTAAATCATAACTAAATTATAAAGTCGTAAGAGAAATCTTGCGGCTTTTTTTATTGGAGAAAGATGAAAGACAGACCGGACATTAAGCCTGGCGATACAATCTTTTGGTGTGATGAAAAATATATAGTACTAAAAAATCACGGATCTAGAGGAGTAGTTATGGATGAAGGTAGCGACATTAGTTCAAATTTTTATTGGGATTATGATGGTGAAAGAGCATTAACTGAAGAAGAATACTTTTTAAATAAAGGATGGTAATATGCTAGTATGTCCTGATTGTGGCAGGAGCGATAAGTTTGAAATTATCGCAAACGTAACACTTCATTTGCAGCAGGCCAAGGACGGAACTTTCGTAGTAGATTTGGATTTCATGAAAGAGATGTGTCCTGATTTGCCGTTTGCTTTTACAGGTAACGTGACAAAGAACTCTATAGAACTCAAGATTAGTGATGAATATAAATACGTTGATAGATTTAAAGATAAAGACTCAGACGTACTTTGTATGAGTGACGAATGTGACGGTAAGGAATTTAGGATAAAGGACTTGCTTCTTACTCAAGATGAACGAGTTATGGAGAGGAATTGGTAATGAAATGTAAAGGCTGTTTGTTTTTAACGGATAACCCTATAAGGAGTTATATAGACAGACCTACAATGGCAACAGCGTATTGTGATTATTGGCATACTTATCTCGTAGAGAAGAATGATAAGGCCTATCTATGTGATAAGGTTTCTACTTACAAAAACTCTTGCGACAATTGCGCAGCGTATGAGGATAAGATGGAGGTAAAGGTTGTATCTAAAAATTGGTGACTTATCTCTTTTAAAACAAGAAAGAAACATATTAGGAATACTAACTAAATTATAACTAAATTAAAAACCTGTGAAAATCAAAACCTAATCACAGGAGAGAACTATTATGATAGTTAAAACAAATGTTGGGCCAGTCGTCAAGACATCAGATGACTTTCAAGAATTAGAATTTGGAGTTCGTAGTGAGGACATGGGAATTATTCTCGAGATCCTTCGGTCGAAAATGTATAAGAATCCAATTGGTTCTATCTGTCGGGAGATAGCTTCTAACGCAAGAGATGCTAATCGGGAAGCTGAAAATCCTAATCCTATTGAGATTTCAATTCGTGATTCGATTTGGTTGGACTCTGATCTTGTTATTGCATTTAAAGATGAAGGACTAGGTATTTCACCTGAACGGATAGGGGATGTGTTTGTTAACTATGGCGCTTCAACAAAAAGAGAGACTAACGGTCAGACAGGTGGCTTTGGCTTAGGAGCCAAGACTCCTTTCTCTTATTCTGATAACTTTACGATTATGACAATTGTGGACGGTATGAGATATGTTTATACTGCAGTCATTGAAGAAGGTAAGAGAGGGAAAATGTATCTTCTTGAGAAGAAAGAAACAGAAGATATGAATGGTACCACAATCCTGATACCTATTCAAGAACATGACAGAGATGAGTTCGAAGAAGAGTCACTTCGAGCAACAGCGTTTTGGAAAACACGACCTAGCTATATTAATTTTGACGAAGACGTTGAGGGAAACGGGAAGATTGAGACTTTGTATGAGCACGAAGATTGTGCAATTGTTAAGCAAGATTTGTTTAACTCTTCTTACAATCTGCTCCTTGACGGTATAATATATCCTCTTGATAGTGATCAAATTGATTTTGCTGATCGAGGATATGGTTTCAATGACACTGTATTGTTGAAATTTAATACAGGGGAACTAACAATATCTGCAAACCGAGAAAGTGTTCAGTACGATCCGAAGACGATTACAGCTATTAAAGAACGGTTTGGAAGCTTTATAGCTTATCTTCAGCAAAAGGTACAAGACCGAATATCGACAGCACCTGATTATTATCATGCATGTATTTTTGCTAATGCTCTGTCAGCATCGGACGAAAGATATAAAGATATATCAACTATATGTGAACTTCTTCGGTCACAAAACGAAATGCCAAAGTTTGATTATAATGGACGAGAAGTTTATACTGCGCTTTATAAACATCAGGAAAACGGTAAACAGGCAATAGGCAGCATTGTGATGTTTAAGAACTATTCATCAAAAGGAATAAAGAAGAGTCAGATATCACAATTTACCTCTGATTTTGAAAAGTATCCTATTTATTTTCTGGATAGAAAGAAGCCTACGGGGTATAAAGATAGAACGATCTTCGCAAAACATGATTGTTATATATCGATTGAGTTCAATGATAAGACTTGTCTTGATTTTTCAAGCAAGTCTTTCAGGCAAAAACGTCCATTGGTTCAGCCAATGAAGAGAGCTTTAAAATCGATTGAGTATTTAAAGTCAATAGGATTAACGTTTGAATTATATTCGACTGTTAAGAATACAGCTGCACCAAAGGTAGAAAAAGAAGAGCGAGCCGAAAAGAGATTCTTTATAAGACGTGTTAATAGGAATAGTAATTCCCGTCGTCAGTCTTGGAGACGTTCTTATAGCGATGACGGACCTCTTCATGTTCATGAATGCTATACAGATGCAGACGGCTCTATTAGTTTAGAGAATCCTTATGTTTATGT
>Ga0114918_10003795_pt1 | contig 13217 bp, 16 predicted proteins | sample LantaG_FD_87015 | JGI IMG/M metagenome (GOLD analysis project Ga0114918, IMG submission 87015) | Deep subsurface microbial communities from Baltic Sea to uncover new lineages of life (NeLLi) - Landsort_02402 metaG | ecosystem: Environmental > Aquatic > Marine > Oceanic > Sediment | place...
AAGAAGAAAAAGAAAAAGAAGAAAAAAAAAAAAAAAAAAAAAGAAGAAAAAAAGGGCGCGCCCTTTTATTTCATCCACCGGCCCTTTAGGGATATCGCGATTTTTCCTCTCTCCTTCCACCCCCCCCCCCATTCCCTCCCCCTTCATCGCCTCTCCCTCCCCCCCTTCCCCCACAAAACTCACCGCACGAGCGGGTCGGCCACGAGCCCGGCCCTGTGGAGCTCGTCGAGCGCGTAGGCCGGCAGCGAGACGCCCGAGACCGACTTGCTCTTGTCGTCGGCATTGACAATGTTCCAGCCCTGGTTGAGGGAGACGGAGGGCATGGCGGCTGCTCTCGCTTTCGTGTCTCGAGCGAGCGCGACAAAGAAGGGGAGCGTTCTAGTCGGCGAGGGGAAGAAGAGAGGCGGAATTGTGTGTGGGAGCGGGGGTAGAAAAGCCAAGCAGAAGAGGGAGGGGGGACTGATACAGAGGGCGAGAGATCGATTAATGGGAACGAATCTCTCTCTCTTCGACCTCCTCGACCCCCCCCCCCAAAAAAAAACTTCAAGACTTTTCTCCCTCTCTCTCTCCCTCAAAGGTCGATCGTCTCCAGGTCCAGGTTCCTGACCGAGCGCGACCCGCGCAGCACGAAGACGTGCCTGCGCCTGCGGTGCGGCGGGGCGAGCGGCACGGAGGAGGAGGAGGAGTTGTTGTTTTTGTTGGTGTTGGTGTTGAGCGAGGGGCGAGCTGAGGCGGTGGCGGTGGCAGGGACAGTCTCGGTGGCAGCAGCGGAGGCCGTCCCTCTTCCTTCCGGCTCCGTCTCCATTTCCGCCTCGTTCGCCGGCGTGTCCCCGGCCTCGGCCTCGAGGGAGCACGCCCCGGCAGCTGCGGGGTCGTCGCTTGCTTCTCCTTTCTCGTCGCTCATGGGCTGGGCTTCGTCTCGCTCGCCGCCGCGGCCTTCGCCGCCTTGGCAGCCGCCGTCGTTCTTTCCCGCCGCCGGCGCCGCCGCCGCACCAGCAGAAGCGGGGATCAGGTCTTCCTCTTCTTCCGGTCCCCTTCCCGCGTCCTTCCCCGCCTCTTTCTCCGCCTCTGTGTCGTACTTGCCGGTGAACGAGGGCCTCGGGGGTAAGGGGAAGCCCATGAGGGTGTCGACTTTGACGCGCTTGCCTTCCTTCTTTTCGCCGTTTCCGTCGTTTTCGAGGTCGCTCGAACCGCCGCCGCCGCCGCTTTGATCGTCGTCGTCGTCTTGTTGAAAGCCCACGCGCTTGACGCCCAGGGGGGGAGGGAATTGCTGCTGGTTTTGTTGCTGCTGCTGCTGCTGGGTAGCGAGCTTGGCACGTGCGCCGCCGTTCCAGACGAGCATGTTTTTTTTGGGAACGGAGAAGGAAGGAGTTTTTTTTTTCGGACGAGAGAAGTGAAATTTCTTCACTTCCTCCTTCTCTCTTTTCAAAAAACGACGACGACGACGATGAAGCCCAGCTCCTTCTACCTCGCCCTCGCGGCTACTCTACTCTTCGGCGGAGTAGTAGCAGCAGCAACAGAAAACGCAGAAGCAGCGATCACCCCGCAGGTCCTCCCCTGCGCCGCGGCGGCGGCGCTGCGCGCTTCGTTTTCTCCTCCTTCTCCGTCGCCGTTCGCCGTTCCTGCCTCTTGCCGCTCCTGCGACGTCGAGCTCGTCTCTCTCTCCGGAGGAGGAGGAGGAGGGGGAGGAGGAGCCTCTTCCTCTTCCTCTGCCGCACCTCTCCGCTTCGGCATCAACGCCGTCTCTCTGAAGGGGATGGAACCCGGGGTCTGGGAGGCGGTCGCTTCCTGCGCCGAGCAAGGCTGCTCCGTCGCCGCCGCCGCCGTCGCCGTCATGGCAGTTGCAAAAGAAGAAGGAAACGAAAAATCTTCGACTTCTTCTTCGCTCTCCTCGACTGCCCGCTTCCCCTTCCTCGTCCAGCAGTGCAACGGCACCCTATCGGACTCCATGGAGGAGATGGACGTGCTGTTTGTGGTCTCGAAGGCGCAGCGGGACGAGGCGGGGAAAGGCAAAGGAGGAGGAGGGGGTTTGCTTCCGCCGTCGCTCTCTACAAAGAGGGGCGTCGCCACCGTCGCGGCCCTCGCGGCCTCGCAGGCAGGGCTCGTCGCGCTCGCCGTGGCGTAGGAGGGGAACGACTGATACCAATGAAGAGAATGAAGAGAGAAGAGAGAGAACGAGGGAGCTTTCGTGTAGAAGAAATAAGAAAATTACAAGGAGAAGAACTCGAAGAAAAACTCTCACCTCACCTCGAAGAAGAAGAACTTTCGACGTGAGCGAGCCCCGCCTTGAGCGCCGTCACGCTTATCCTCCCCTCCCTCACCGCCTCCACGTCCCCTCCTGCGGCCGCCGCGACTCCGTTTGCCTCGTCGAACACCCTCAGCCCGCTCGGGCCCCACTCGAAGTCGTGCGCTGCGTCCGGGTGCGCGATTTTGTAAAGGGAAGAGTACTGCGCCCCCGGGTCGACGGTCGTCGCCGAGATTTCGAACTCTTCTTCTCCCTCTTCTTTTCTCTCTTCCTTTTGGCGGTTGAAGTCCAGAGGAACATTGATATTATAAAGGTCGACGCCCTCGCCCCAATTGGTCCACAGGTCGGCCACTACTCTGCCCGAGGCCTCCACGGCGAGGCGGAGCTCCTCCTCAGTCCAGTTCCCGTAGCCGTTTTTGAAAGGGAACGACAGCGCAATGCTCTTCTTACCGGAGACTGCCCCCTCCAAGGCAGCACCCACGGTCCCGCTCGAGAGCACCGAGCCCCGTCCGACGTTGTGGCCTATGTTGGGGCCCGAGACTACGAAGTCGCAGTCCGTGGCGAGGTGGTGTAAAGCCAGGTTCACCGCGGTGGCGGGCGGGCCAGAGATGTAGACCGTCTCGTCGTCGACCTTTATCAGGGAGATCCCGCCACCGCCACCGTTATTGCTACTGCTCGAGTGGTTGTTCCCCGTCGCCACCGCCTTGGACACGAACGACTGGCCTTCTGCCGGTGGCGCCACGAAGCATCTCCAAGAGAGCGAGGAGCGGACGTGTTCCACCCACGCGACGAAGAACGGCGACAGCGGGCCGTCGTCGTTGGTGAGGAGGACCCGGACTGGCGGCGGTTGAGAATTAGGCTTGTTTTTGCTGCTGCTGCTTTCTGCGTTGGCCCTCATGGCGTCTGCCCGTCGTCGCCTGTGAGGAGGGTGCGGGGAAGCGGGGGGAGCGGCGACGTGGAGGAGCTGTTGCTGTCGAGGTCGAATAGGTCGGAGATCGCTCGCTGACGCCGACGGCGATGAAGCAGCAACAATCGCCTTCCGGTTCCACTGCCAGATCCCCTGCTGACGCTGATGCTGACGCAACCGGAGAACGACCGTGGCGACGCGTGACCGCAGGCAGATGCCGCGCATGGGCCGAATGAGAGCGCGGACGTCTCGCGCGAAACGAAAAAAAAAAGCTAGCTTTCAAAAAAGTTTGAATTCTAAGCACTACTCATTTTTTTCTTCTTCTTCGAAAAAGTCCATTTCCCCCAACCCCCATTTTCCCTCGCACAGCCGCCGTCGCCCTCCACCTCTCAAATCTCTCGTGATTGCGATGCGAGCTCTCGTCCTGACCTCGAGCTCCTCTCTCGTGAGCTGCTCCGGGGGCAGGCAGATGGCGGCGGGCGTGTTGAGCGGAACCGCGGGACCGGCAACGGCAAAGCAGCCGATGCTTTCAACATTCGCGGCAAGCCGCCGCCGCTCTCACTCTCGCCGCTCGCGCTCCCACTCTCGCTCCTCCAACCTCCTCCTCCGCCCCCTCTTCGCCTTCCTCCGCTCCGACGAGGTCCTCCGCACCCTCTCGGAGGCCTCCGAGATCTCGGTGCTCGCCGTAGACGGCACCAGGCTCGTCGCCGAGGCCACGAGGCGGCACGGCACCGCGCCCACGGCCTCTGCTGCCTTGGGGCGCGCTTTGCTGGGAGGCCTTCTGATGTCGGCGTTCAAGGGCGAAGGAGAGGCGACGCAGATCACGTTCAAGGGCACGGGACCTTTGGGGGGGCTGCAGGTGGTCGCCGAGGCCACGGGGGCGGTGAAAGGCAGAGTCGACAACCCTTCGGCGGACCCTCCCTTGAGGAGAGACGGCAAGCTCGACGTCGGCGCCGCGATCGGTGGGGGGGTGCTGGCGATCGTGAGGTCGAGGGAAGGGGGGTCCGAGCCGTACACGGGTTTGACGCAGATCGTGTCGGGGGAGATCGCGGACGATCTGGCGCATTACCTGGCGACGAGCGAGCAGGTGAGAAAGGAGCTGGAGATGTAGGGGAGAGAAAGAAGAAGAAAAAACCCGAAAAGAAGAAAATACCTTCTCGACGACAAAAAAGGCTCACCCCCCCCCAAAAAAAAACTCTTTCTCTTTCTTCTTTCTAGGTCAACTGCGCTCTCGCCCTCGGTGTGTCCCTCGACAAGACGGGTCAGGTCCAGGCAGCGGGCGGCTTCCTCGTCCAGGCCTTACCGCTCTGCTCCGAGGAGACCCTTGTTGCCCTCGAGAGGAACATCTCCTCCCTGCCCGCCGTCTCTTCTTTCTTCTTACCCGAACGGGACTCCAAAAGTAGCTCTAGTGGCACCGGTGGCGTCTCCGGCCTCACTTCTGCTTTACTGGAAAACATAGGCGCTGCTCCCGGTCCCGGCTTCTCTCTCAGCCCTCGCTACGGCCCCTGCGAGAAGGAAGGGCTCCGGCAGAGGATGGTGCGCGCCGCCACTCTCCTGGGGGAAGTCGAGGTCAAAGCGGCGCTCGAGGCGAACAACGGCGTGATGGAGATGCGGTGCGAGTTCTGCCAGGAGGCGGTGGAGTTTGCTGCGGAGGAGGTGCTGGAGGCCGCGAGGAGGGCGCGGGAAGGGAAGGGGAAGGGGGAGGAGGAGCAGGGGAGGGAGAGCGAAGGGTGAGAGAAGAAATTGAGAGGGAGAGGGAGAGAGAAAAAGGGGAAAGAGAGTGACTGCAAAAAAAAAGAATTGAACCTTTTGAATTTTGAAAAAGAGGAGTTGGAGGATTTTCTCATCGCATATCGCGCGCTGTCTTCCTCTCTCTGTCGCTGGCGGAAACGCGGGAGAAAGAAGAGGAAGAGAAGAAGAAGATTTTCGTTCGAGGTCGAGGTCGTCGTCACCGCTTCGACCTCTCACTTTTTTCCTTCTTCGCTTCTCTCGCTCGATTTAAAACTCTTCGATGACTTCCTCTCCTTCCGCCTCCGCTGCCTCGGGCGGCGTCGGCCTGGTCGACCTGCGCTTCGCCTACGGCGGCAGCGCCTCAAACGGCCCGCTCCTGCTCGACGGGTTCACGCTGAGCCTGCCGGCGGGGGCGAGGTGCCTGCTCGTGGGGGCGAATGGCGCAGGTAAAGAAAAAAAACGTTTCCAGATTTCGAGCAACTCTTTCGACGCGCGTAACCCTCTCTCGCTCGAGCTCTTCTCTTCTCTCTCTCTTTCTCTCAACTTCTCTCTCTCCTTCTCCTTAAAACCAGGCAAAACCACCCTGCTCCAGGTCGTCGCGGGCCACCACATGGTCCCCCGCTCCGCCGTCTCCGTCCTGGGCCGCCCGGCCTTCCACGACACCTCGCTGGTGGCCTCGGGCGACCTCTCCTACCTCGGGGCTGCATGGAGGAAGGATGTCGCGTTTGCTGGCTACGGCGTCCCTCTCCAAGGGGACCTGGGAGCCGGCGAGATCCTGTCCCGCGTGCCCGGCGTCGACCCGGCCCGCAGGGAAAGGCTCGTCTCTTTGCTCGGCATCGACCCCAACTGGAGACTGCTGCGTTTATCTGATGGCCAGCGCAGGCGGGTCCAAGTGGCGATGGGCTTGCTCAAACCCTTCAAGGTCCTGCTCCTCGACGAAGTCACCGTCGACATGGATGTGTTGGGAAGATTGGACCTGTTAGCTTTCTTAGCGGAGGAGTGCGAGACCCGCGGCGCCGTGGTGGTGTACGCCACGCACATTTTCGACGGGCTGCAGGGGTGGGCGACGCACCTGGCTCACGTCTCCAAGGGGAAGCTGCTGAGGGGCGGGGTGGTGTCGGAGGTCGCGCCGGAGATGGACTCGGGCAGCTGGAGGAGCGGAACAGGAGGAGGAGGAGGAGGAGGAGGAGGAGGAGAAGGGTCTTCTTCGGATGCTTCTGGCTCTGCTACTGCTAAGCCCAGAAAGCTGCTGACGGTCGTGGAGGCGTGGCTGCGCTCGGAGCGCGACGAGGCGCGGGCCGAGAAGAAGAAAAGGGCGGAAGCGGCAGCAGCAGCTCCCGGCTCCTGCGCGTCGGAAGCAGCGGCGACGACGACGACCAAGAGGGACCCGACGCCGAGCTTCCCTTCCCGGCAGATGGCGTTTTTCCGATGAAGGATGTTCTTCTTACTCGTCTTCTCCTCCTTGTTCTTCTTTTTCGTAAAAAGAAAGGAAGAAAGCCGGGGCAGCTGTTGCCGCAAAGAGGAGGTGGAAGCCAGATGAGAGAGGCCCCTTTGTTTTCCGAAGTTCTTTTTTTCAAAAAAAAAACTGAACGCACTTTTACCCCTCATTCTTTTCTCGATCCTTATCTCTTTCAATTGTTCCAATCCATTGGAGAGCGACGCGACGTCTCTTCCGTGTAAAACTTAGAAAAGAAAGAACGCAAACAAATGACAAAGAAAGAGAAAGATAACGAGAGGAAAAGAGAGAGAGAGAAGGAAGAATAAAAATAAAAATAAAAACCCGACTTTGAAGCCAAAGAGAAAGAGAGAAACAGAGGGGTGAAGTTTCAGATACTTTTCCCCCTTTGCAACGGTCCTCGCGCCCGTAAAAAAAAAGCTTCAGCATTCTAACGTCCCTCGCGCCCGTCGGAACACGGCTTTCAGAGTGCAACGGCTCTTTCTGGCTCTAAGAAAGACAGAAGGAGGCCTCGTCGAAAGCGTTGTCGACGTTTTTTTTTCTTTTTTCGATTTCAGTCCTCGCACAGCTTCCGACAACACCTCACTTTCTTTCGAAAAAAAGAGCTCGCTCTCTTTCCTCTCCCCACCCCAGGAAGGCTCAGGGCTCTCTCTTCCGAAACTCTCTCGAGAGGGGAACACGCTCGAGAAATAGAGCACGCGCTTGGTGGTCATCGAGGCGCCCTCATATGATGGCCTCGACGACGGGCCATCATCATTCAATGGAGCTGTCGGCATCGGCAGCAGCGGCGTCGAAGGGCATCGTCGTCGACTTTATCAACAGCAACGATGAGAATTGCCTGGCCCCGCTGGACGCCAAGGTCGGGCCTTCTGCTCCTTTCTTCCCCGAGGCGCGGAGGTACGTTGTCTATAAGATCCTCAGGAGGGTTCTGGTTTGGGATTGGAAGAGCTGGAGGGGGCGCAAAGGGGCTGCGGGGGGAGGAGCAAGCAAGCAAGCAAGCAAGCAAGCAAGGTCTTCGTCTTCGTCGTCGTTCATTCGTTTCGTTCGGCGAACGACGCGCTTTGAAACCATTTCTTTGGAGAGAAAAGACTCTTTGCTCCTCCTGTTCTCTCTTTTCAAGAGCTTTCGCCTCCGATGAGACCGATGTTGCTCGCGGGAACTCACAGCCGCTCCCACTCAAGGGCATCTCGCGTCGGAGCAAGACAGGGAGGGATGACGGGGAGCTCTCTCTCCATCTCTTCATTTTTTTCTCTTCAAGCTGTTTTTTTTTTCGACTGATTCGGCTCCCTCGACGTCGAAAAGCGAGAGTTCGGCGAGTTTTCACTTTCGTTTTTTGTCCCCCTTTCTCACTCTCTTCTTTTTCACGACCTCAACCTCAAACAACAACAACAACAGTTTCGCCCCGCGCCCTCTCACGGCCATGCCCCCTCTGCCCCCGCGCCCTGCCACGGCCACGACGGACCCTGGAAGCAGCACCGGCGGCGGCACCGGCGGCATCGGGGGCAACGGCGGCAATGGCGGCGGCTTCTTCGTGGAAGACGACGGACCTTCTCCTCCCTCCTCGGCCTCCTTCGGCGCTGCCGCCGCCGCTATCGTCGCTCTCCCTGCTTTCGCCGCCGCCGCCGCGCCTGCTCCTCCTGCTATCGACAAGAAGAGGAAGCGCAAGCGCCCCTCGAGCGCGAACGGGAGCAGCGGGAACAGCAACGGTGGCGGCGGCGGCAGCAACACCGCCTCTCGCTGCGGGAGGTGCGTTTTTCTTCTTCTTCATCTTCTTTTTCTTTTTCTTTTTCTTTCGAGAACCAAATCAAACCAAACTCATTCCCTCTCCTCCTCCCCCCCCCAACAACGCCAACGACAAAAACACAGACCCGTCACCTGGATCGGCGGCGGAGGGATGAAGCCCGAGGACCTCGAGGGGCTCGGCGTGCCGGCCCTCCGGGGGCTCTTCCTGTCGCTCTTCGGGCACCACACGGCCTCCAACAACGGTTCCTGGCTGCGGCGCAAGCTGTGCGAGCCCCCGGACGCCGTCGCCGGCGCCGGGAGGAGCGGGAAGGTGCGGGGCAGGGACGCCGCGGCGAGGATCTGGACTTCGCAGCAGCAGCAGCAGCAGTTTCAGCAGCAGCAGCAGGCTGCCGCCGCAGCAGCCTTGGTCGCCGCGGGAGGGGAAGCGCCGCCCCTGCTGCCTCTGCCTATGCCGCTGCTGCCGCTGCAGCCCTCTGCTGCTGCTGCTGCTTCTGCTTCTCTGTTCCCCAAGAGCAGGAAGGCGAGCGCCAAGGCCGCCGCCAAGGCGAAGACCTCTGCCTCGAAAGCGAAAGGGAAAGGGAAAGCTGCGAAAGCTGCTGCCAACGCCAAGGCCGTCAAAGCTCGCGCCATCGGTGTCGCGGCATCGAAATTCAACAGCACCAGCAATGGCAACAACAGCGGCAACAGCGGGAGCGAGCTCACGCACGCCGGTGACTCTCTGGAGCCGCTGCCGCGCCCGGCCGTGAGGAAGCCGCGCAGCGCCCGCGGGGCCGCCAGCGCCGCGGCCGCCGCCGCCAGGGCCGCCGCCGGGAGGGCAGCCGAAGCCGCCGCCCTCGCCGCCGACGTCGCTGCCGTCGACCTGTCGATGGTGGCGGCAGGAGGAGGAGGGACGGGAAACGGAAATGGAGCCACCGTTTTCTCGTTCGACGACATTTCGCTCGTCGCGCCCCCGCCGACATTCGGCCTCTCTCTCGCGGCAACTCAGCAGACGCCCAGTGCCCGCGCCCGCTCCGCTCCCCCGACGAGAGGAGGTGAAGCGGGGCCCAAGCCTCTCAGGCTCACGTTCGAGGGGAGGGACGGGCGCGCGCCGTTCGAGCTGTTGAAGAAGCAGCAGCAAGAGGTCGAGGTCGAGGTCGAAGCGGCGGCAGCAGTTCCTCTTCCTTCGTCCTCTTCGCAAGAGAAAGAACGACAAAAGCCTTCCTCGTGCTCTCTGCGCCTGGGAAGACGCCTCTTGACCAAGGCGGACGCGCGCGCGAGGGGGAAGATGCTCGCGGGGGCCTCCGTCGAGATCCTTTTGGACTCAGCGACGGGAGAGCTCCCGAGCTCCTCTTCGTCTTCGTCGCCGCCGTCGTCGTCGTCGTCGTCGTCTTCGGCCTCTCAACCTTCTTCCTCGTCCTCTTCCAGCCTCCGCTGGCTCCCCGCCCGGGTCGTCAAGCTGACCCCTCGAAACCTGCGCGTCTCCTTCAACGACAGGGCCGACGGGGAGAGCAGCACCAACGCCTTCGACACCGCGAGGGTGGTAGAAGCAGGGCTCGTGTCTCTCGGGTGGCTCCCGGGGCCAGAGGGCGCGGCGGGCAAGGCGGCGGCGGCGGCGATGGCGGCGGAGGCGGCGAGAGCTGCTTCCGCTGCTGCTGCTGCTGCTTCCGCCGCTGCTGCTGCTGCCGCCCCTTTCGCGACACCTGCCGCTCCCGTCCTCCCTGCGGTCGTCGCGAAGAAGTCGCGCTCGGGCGCGCGCAGGCCCGGGGCGGTCAGGAAGAAGACGGCGACGGCGACGAAGCGCGCCGAGGCCGAGGCCGCCGCCGCCGCTGTCGCCGAGGCCGAAGCTCCGGTTCCTTTCTCCGGAGGAGACTTCTTCGCGCGGACCCCGGCGCGGCCTCAGCACTTCGGCGGTAGCCTCGGCCTCCTCAACTTCGGCCTGCTGGGCACCCCGGCCCCTCCTCCTCCTTCCTCAACTGCTGCTCCTGCTTCTGCCTCTGCAGCGCTCGCGACGTCGATGCTGGTGACGGCCGCGGCGGCGACGATGAGGACCCCCGGCGCGGCGCTTTTGAGCAACAGCAGCAACGTCAAAGTCCCGGGGACGGCTGCTACTGCTTGGAGGGTTCCTCCCTCTTCTTCCTCTGCTGCTGCTGCTGCTGCTTCCAGGGCCGCCTCCGCCGCGCTCAGCCACGCTGCCGCTGCGGGGAACAACGGCAACGGCAACGGCAACGGCAATGGCGACAGCAACGCCGACGACGAGACGCTCGAGGGGCTGCTGGCGGCCGAGCTCGCGCTCGCCAACGCCAGGGTTGCCACTGCCGCCTCCGCTTCCGCTTCCGTTCCCCGTCCTCCGGCGCCCTCCTCCTCTGCCCCTGCCGCTGCTCCTGCCGCAGCCGGCCCTCCTGGCTCTTCTTCGGTGCCAGCTGTCGCCTCTTCGGCGGCCACGGACGCGATGCAGGCCTGGGCCGACGCGCTGCTCGCCTCGGCCCGGAAAGCTCCCCTTGTCGCCGCCGCCGCCGCTGCTCCTGCTCCTGAGCAGCATCAGCCCCAGCCGCAGCCCCAGTTCCAGCTCCGCGCGGCACTCAAGTCGTCGGCGCTGAGGAGGGAGGGCTCGGTCTCCGGAGACGGCGGAGGCAACAACAACAATAACAACAACAACAGCGCTGCCGCAGCTGCCGCGTCGCTCTCCCTCTCGAGCGGCGGCAGCGACGGCTCCCGCGGCGGGTCCCCGGCTCTGGACGACCCCGTCGTCTCGGCGTTCGTGCCCGTGGGGCACGCTCCGAACGCCGCGGGGGTCGGGTTCTGAGGACGAGGAGGACGAGGATGAGAAGAAGGGAAGACTAGGGCGAAAGAACTTTTTTTTTTTTGGAAAAAAAATAGTTCTTGTTGTCGATGCGCGCCCCCCGAACCTTTTTCCCCTTTCATCAGCACCGCTTATGGACATCACTGCGGAATTCTTTACCTACGGAGAGCGAGAGAAAACAGAGAGAGAACACACAGATACAAAAACAACAACAAAACTGATCCGTTGATTAACCTTTTTCAGAGAGAGAGAAACAAATTCGAAAACACCACCACCACCACCATCAACTTTTCCAGTAGGGCGTCTTTTTTTTTCAGTAGAGAGAAACACATGCACACAGAGAGAGACAACACTGAGACACACACACACACAGAGAGATTCGAGGGAGAAAACACTTGTTCAGATTCGTGAAAACCAAAAAAACAACAAGACTTTGAAGAAAGAAAAAAAGAAAATATTCTAGTAGTTTTTTTTCGTTTCATTCTTGGAATTTCAATTCTTTCTCTCTCCCTCCCCCTCCCTCCCTCCCTCTCTCCAACTACCTCCCAAACAGCGCGCTAAACAAACCCCCACCCCCGAGACTCGCCCTCCACTGCGCCAGCGTCGGCGTGTGGATGCCCGCGTTCCTCAAATCGAAAAGGTTGGCCTGCTGCACCACCTCCGTGGCCGAAGCTGTACAGTCCGCCAAGCCGCTGCCCACCGAGAAATCTTCCGCTAACGCGTCAAAGGCCGTGGCGCGGATGCAGTTGGGGGTCTGGACGCCCGCCACGACCACGTGGTTGACGCCCAGCCTGCGGAGCAGGGAGGCGAGGTGCGTCGCGTGAAAGGCCGAGAAGCGCTTCTTGGAGACGACGTGTTCCCCACCCAGGGGAGAGAGGTCGGCGGCCAGCTCGGACCCTTCGCTGAGGAGGGCGAGCGGCGGAGGGGGCAGAGGAGACGTTCCTGAGGTCGAGGCGGCCTCGAGGCCGTGGTAGAGGTGCGCGCGGGTGATCTCGGTGTCGACGCCTGTTGTTGGTGGTGGAAGGAAGGGAGGAGGTCGGGGTTGAGAGGTCGAGAGAAGAAGGGAGACGTCGAGGCAATCGAATCGGAAAGCATTGAAAAATCCGATGCCATCAAATCTCTCCTTCTTTCTCTTTCTCTTTCTCTTTCTGTCCTTCGTTTCTCCTTCCTCTCTATCTCTCTCTCTCGAGACTCCACGAGGAGAAGACTCCACTCCAAGCCCTCTCACCTGACGGGTGGTGCTCCCTGACGACCCAGATGACGGGCACGCCCTTGGCCCTCGCGACGTCGACGCTCTCGCGGACGGCGTCGAAGATCGCCGGCGCGCCCGCCACGAACAGCGGCTTCCCTTCCTGGCAGAAGTCGTTCTGCATGTCGACGACGAGCAGGGCGCACCTGTCGGTCATTGTGTTTTGAGGAGAAGGGGGGCAGAAAGAGAGGCGAGCAGGTGGAGAGAAGAACGGCGGAGAAGAGAAGAGGAGAAAAAGAAAAGTGAGTTTTTTTTCATTTTCTGTTTTTCGAACCGTTTTGACGAAGCATCATCGATCTGCAGAGCTCTTCTCCTTCTTCTTCCTCTTCTTTCGCCTTTCCTCCGCGCTCCCTCCAAGCTCTCCCTCCGAGTCTCGACACCGGCATCGCGGCAATCCGTCTCAATTCGCTGCATCACGTCACTTTCAAAAGAAGCAAAAAAAGGAAGAGAAAGGACGAAAAAGAAGCGACAAAAAAACCATGGAATTTTACGAGCGAGCCGCGACGTCGTCGTCTTCGGCCCCAACCACCTCGACCTCTCCCTCCCTCGTCGTCGCCGTCCTGGGCGCCACGGGCTTCCTCGGCCGCCTCCTCGTCGCCGAGGCCTCGCGAGCGGGCTATGAGGTCAGGGCCGTCGTCAGGCCCTCCTCCGCGGAAGCAGGAACCGTCGCCGAGCTCTCGGGGCTGGGACCGAAAGTCTCGGTCGTTCGGTGCGAAACCGTTCCTTCTTCTTCTTCTTCCTCTGAATCCTCTTCTTCCTTCGACTCAGAATCGCTCTCCGCGGCCCTCTCGGGCTGCTCAGCGGTGCTCTGCGCCCTGGCAGGGAGGAACAACACGGGCGGGGTTGAAGGAGAGAGGAGGATGAGGGAGGTGGAGGTCGAAGGCATCGTCTCCTGCTTCCGGGCTTTCGTCAAAGCTTCTTCTTCTTCTTCTTCTTCTTCTTCTTCTTCTTCTTCTTCTTCTTCTTCTTCTTCTTCTTCTTCTTCGAAAACTTCTCCTCCTCCTCGTCGCCGCCTCTTCGTCGCGTTCGCTCCCCCCGTGAGGCTCCTGACGCGCAACGGGACCCGGAGGCCTCTGTCCGAGTACGTTCGGGCGAAGCAGGAGATGG
>Ga0114918_10003797_pt1 | contig 13208 bp, 19 predicted proteins | sample LantaG_FD_87015 | JGI IMG/M metagenome (GOLD analysis project Ga0114918, IMG submission 87015) | Deep subsurface microbial communities from Baltic Sea to uncover new lineages of life (NeLLi) - Landsort_02402 metaG | ecosystem: Environmental > Aquatic > Marine > Oceanic > Sediment | place...
CCTGTTAATCATAGCAGGTTCCCTTTTTTCTTTCATAAGGAGATTATTAATGTTAGTTAATCCTATGGATTTAGATTTATGGATAGAAAATGAATGGAATGTGTTATTTACTGGTAAGCATGGTGTTGGAAAATCAGCAATAATTATTGATACTTTTAATAGACATAATTTAAAATGGCTGTATTTTTCAGCAGCAACAATGGACCCTTGGGTTGATTTTATTGGTGTTCCAAAAGAAATGGGAGAAGGTGATAATACTTATTTGGGTCTTGTTCGTCCAGAACATTTTCATAATGATGAAGTAGAAGCAATAATGATGGATGAATTTAATAGGTCTGCAAAAAAGGTGAGAAATGCTGTTATGGAATTGATTCAGTTCAAATCAATTAATGGGAAAAAATTCAATAACCTTAAGATTGTATGGGCTGCTATTAACCCAGAAGAGAGTGAGGAAGATATGCAATCTCTATCTTATGATGTAGAACCAATAGACCCGGCTCAGAAAGATAGATTTCAAATACAAATTGAAATTCCATATCAATGTGATAAAAAATATTTCTCTAATAAATATGGTAATGATTGGGCTGTAGCTGCCGTATCCTGGTGGGATAAATTAAGTGAAGAACAAAAGGATTTAGTTTCACCTAGACGATTAGACTATGCATTAACTGTTCATAAACAGGGTGGCGATATGAGACATGTATTATCCAAACAAGTCAATATCTCCATGCTTGTTAATAAATTGGTTATAGGCAATATGTCTAAATTTATTGAAAATTTAAAGATTGATTATGATAAGGCAAAAAAGTGGTTAAAAAGTCGAACAAATTTTGATATGGTACGCAAAGAGATAATGACTGAAGAAAATTTCGATTTTTTCTTTCCTTTCTTTCCGAAAGAAGAAATAGCGAATTATATTGTTGATATAGGATCTAGTGGAGAAAATTTTAGAAATAAATTTATTAACGAATCTTTTATTAATAAACATCCAGAAATTCGTGAAATCATAGCAGATGTTTTAAATGCAAATAGACGTAATAAATCAATGGAATTTGAAGCAGTTAGAAAAATTATTGAAAAATATCGTGAAGCTCCAAAAATTATTCCAAGAGAATGTGTTGGATTAAAAGTTTTTATTAAAAACATGAATGATAATATGTCTAAAAAAATTGATTATGTTACTAGTCTTTCTAATACTTTAGACATAAAACCTCACATAAAATATTATGAATACAATCCAAAGTCAACTGCATACAGGAAAAATTTTCTATCTTTATTAGTTAAAAGTTATACTTTTGAAATGGATGAAAAAGAATGCACCATATTAGTTGATATTATATTTGAAATATTAAAAAGTTTTCAAATTTCAACCATACATGGGTGTAAAGATTTTGGAGAAGCTTTCGTTCTTATTCTAAAAACAATAGAATTGAAAAATTTTGCTATATCTTTAGAATTGTTTCAGACTCATATGAAAAATCTTGATAAATCTTGTAAAGACAAGTTATGTACGGCTTTAAAAGAATATTTTTCAGTTTCTGATTATGACATGGACAGATTTATTGAAGCGGAAAGTTTCGTTTAATGTATTTTACTGATAAAAAATATAAACAAATAGAGCCTCATAATATGATGCCAAAAGAATTTTTCCAGATAGCAAAAAAGTTGGAAGAATTTAATTCTGTATTTTCTTCACTATGGAAAATGGGAATTCCAGTTATAGCTGATACTTATGGTATTAGAGCGGTTAATACTGCTGAAGTCCATTTTGATTCTGAAAATAGAGCAATTAAAATCTATATTAATCCACATTTATGGGAACGTCTTTCATGGAATCAAAAAATTTTTATTCTATGTCATGAATGTTTACATGTAGTATTTAATTATGGATTTAGGGCACTTGCTCTTGATGATAAAAATAACGCGAATGTGGCTGCTGATGTTGCTATCAATCAAATATTAATTAATAATTTTATGTTTCTTAGAAAAGAAATTGATCCTGACAATGAGCTTTGTTGGCAGGATTCCGGTTTAATGAAAATAATTCCAAATGTAGAGTCAATGCAAACTATGGAATATTATTATAATCTACTGTGTACAGAGGGGGACGCTGGTGGCTCAGGAGAAGATGGAGAAGGTAAAGACAAGGAAAACGGATTACCATTTTTTATAGGAAATCACAACAACGTTGACAAGGAAGATGGAAAAGATATAGAAGATCTATGCAGGAAATTGAATGAAACTCTTTCTGAAGAAGAAAAACAATCAATCCAGGAAATGATAGAACAGCATTTTAGAGAAGAAGAAAATTATGATTATAAGGATCATAAGGCTGGAAATTCGGCTGGTAATATATGGTTTTTTATAGAGAAAACAGTTATTAAACCAAAAAAGAAATGGGAAACTGTAATTAAGAAGTGGGCTAATTTACAAATAAAAGAAGAACGAAGAGAAATTGAACAATGGATATCATTAAATAGAAGATTTATTTTATTGCCTCGCAATTTGATTATTCCAAGTGAAATGGAATTTGATACTACTAATCATGAAAAGAAAAAAATTAAAGTGTGGTTTTTTCAAGATACGTCAGGTTCTTGTGCCGGTTATAGAAAAAGATTTTTCACTGCCGCTGAAAGTTTACCGACAAAAAGATTTGATGTAAAAATGCATTGTTTTGATACTAAAGTTTATGAGACGACACTCCAGAGTCGTAAACTTTATGGATTTGGAGGTACGAGATTTGATATAATTGAAGACTATATTTTAAAAAATATGAAAGAATACCCAAAAGCAATTTTTGTTATAACTGATGGTGCTGGTAATAAAGTAAATCCTAAACATCCAGATAGATGGTATATTTTTTTGACTCAGAATACAAGATATTGCTTTCCAAATGAATGTAATTTTTTTGATTTAAATAAATTCGAATAATTTAGGAAATTAGAAATAGGACTATTTAAAAAGAATAAAAAGAATAAAAAGAAACAAGAAACGTTTTATATCCCGGTCACCACGGTAGAATTAGAATATTTGATTAAGAGACTTCAAGAAGACATCGAAGAAGCTAGAGATCATGGAATTAGGGTAAGACCAATAATACCTTCCCCTACTTTCCTTACACATACTGGCCCTCCAGTAAGTTTGTATATTGTGCCAACAAAAGAAGAATATAATAAATTGAAAGAAAGAAAATGAAACAGGAAACAAAAAAAGTATTTGGTACGAAAGAATGGGCAAAGTATAATTTAAATTGTTGTAAAGGGTGCAAAAATAATTGTCTATATTGTTATGCTCGTTATAACGCAGTTAAAAGATTTAAAACAATGAAAGAAGGTGAATGGAATACTGAAAAAGTTCAGGAAAATATGCTTAAAAAGAAATTCGGTTTGAGAAATGGGACAACTATGTTCCCTACAACTCATGACATTTCTCCTGGAAATTTGGACGCCTGTTTAATTGTATTAGACAATATTTTAGCTCCTGGCAATAATGTTCTGATTGTAAGCAAGCCTCACTTATATTGCATATCCTCAATTTGTAATCGTTTTACTGAGTACAAAGAACAGATTTTATTTAGATTCACTATTGGAGCAAGCGATGAAACAATTTTAAAATATTGGGAACCTAATGCTCCTACATTTGCAGAAAGAATGAGATCATTAAAATATGCATTTAATAGTGGGTATAAAACTTCTATTAGTATGGAACCTGTTTTGGATTGGCCGAATGTAGTGTCTAACTTTGAGAAAATGGCACCTTTTGTAACTGATTCTATTTGGGTTGGCGCTTTAAATTTTATTGATAAAAGAGTTGAAATTAAAACTAACAAAGATAGAGAAATGGTGGATGAAATTAAAAAATACCAGAACACCACGAACTACGAAAAGGTTTATGGAGATTTGAAAGATCATCCGTTAGTAAAATGGAAAGAATCATTAAAAGAAGCGTTGGGGTTAGATATCCCTGATGAAATTGGAATGGATATATAATTAGGCTAAATAGGAGAAACTGAAAATGGCTACACTAGTCAAAGAAGCAAAGTATATTAAATCTGATTATAAGAACAATAACAACAAATTCTGGTATATTAATATCTATGATGATTGTTCTGTAGTGACTGAATATGGTCGTGTTGGCAAGAATCCTCAGACTAGCACAAAGAATTTTGGTTCTATGTATCAGGCTGAAGATTTTTTTACAAAGAAATGTCAGGAAAAAGAAAGATCTGGCCGCAATGATGAAATTGCTTATCGTCCTCTTAATGTAGTTTCCAGTGGGGGAACTGTTAATGGTTCTACTACCGTCACTGTTAAGGAAGATTTGGCCACTATTGCAGAAAGACAGATTGATCATGATCCTCATACCATTGCTCTTATTCGTTATTTGGCTAAAGTCAATGTTCATAACATTGTTTCAAACACTAAAATTACTTATAATGCAGACAGTGGATTATTTAGTACTCCATGTGGCATTGTGACTGCTTCTACCATTAATGACGCCAGAAAACTTCTAATTCAAATTGGTTCAAATATTGAAAGTGGAAAAACTAGTTTTGATGGTTATGGTGAACTGATCAATGATTATCTTATGATGATTCCTCAAGATATTGGAATGAAGCGTTTTGATCCTGCTACTCTTTATAAAGGACAAGGCGATATTCAAAAACAGAATGATATTCTTGACTCTCTTGAAGCGTCTCTGAATTCAGTGCTGTCTGGTTCTGTTAAAAAGACAGATAAGCCTAAAGATAACGGTCCTGAACCTGTTCTGTTTAAGACTAGACTTGTTAAGGTTATTGATCCTAAAGTTATTAATGCTATTACTAGTAAGTACAAATCTAGTAGACTTAGAATGCATACATGTTATCATCTTAATCCTTCTAATGTTTATGAAGTGGAAATTAGAGATATGGCTAATAACTTTGAAAGAATTAAAAGTAAAATAAATAATGTTAAAGAATTGTGGCACGGTAGTTCTGCTTCTAATTTGCTTTCGATTATGAAAAATGGTTTAATTATTCCTCCAAGAAATTCAAGTTATTGTACGGGTCGTCTTTTTGGAGACGGCGTTTATGCGTCAGAAACATCAACAAAGGCCGCTGGATATTCCTATGGATTTTGGGGCGGTCAGAAACAAAATAGATTTTTTGTTTTTCTTTTAAATATGGCGATGGGAAAAACTTATTCTCCTCGTAATACTTATGGTCCATTTCCAAAACAAGGATATGATTCAACATATGTTGCTCCAAATACTTGTGGAGTAAAAAATGATGAATATATTGTTTATAATGTTTCTCAAGTTAATCTTAAATATTTAGTTGAATTGGAATAATTTAATTATGCTAAAGGTTGGATATGTAAGAGTTTTATAAAATAATTTATCTTATTGAATTTAATTAAGAGGGTAAATATGTCTGATTATGAACATGCTAAAGCAAGTGGTTATTATGATGCCAAAAGAATTTCAGAATTCTGTATAGAGGCTCAAAAAACTATTAAAAGAAGAAGAGAAGAACTTTGGGAAGAAAAAATAGATGAATTAATAGCTAAACGTGAGAAACAAAAAAATAGTAAATTCTGTTTTTTCGTAGTAGTTCCAAGTAGAAAAGAAGCCGCTGAATATTTATCAAATGATAATAGTTGGGTTTCCACGCGTGACTATGTTATGCGTAAATGGGAAGATGATTCGGATGAGATACAAAAAATTGGTAAATTATGTTCTACATGTAATAGTAAATATATAAAATTAGATCATAATTTAGCTTCACTACTGGCTTCATGGGGTTTAGAATATGGAGAGGCAATTATAAATGGAACTTACAGCACATCAAATTAATAGATTGAAGATTAAGATAGCAACTACTCTATACTATTTTGAGAATTATTTAGATAAAAATGTTAATCCTAAAACATCTGATGAGTATAATAAACTTGAGGAAAATGCTATAGCTTTTTATGAAAGAGATTCTATGTTTTGGCATAAAGTAAATATGATGACGAATATATTATGGAACACATTGAAAGAAAAAGATGTTAGTGATTAGCAGCAAAATGATCAAATGCAGATAGAATTGATGCTTTAAACAATATTCATTTATTTTGTGACATAATTTTGATTAATAAAATATGAAACAAGGAGAATAATTATGGAAATTATTAAATTTCAGGCGATTGGAGAAGATGATATTAACATTGAGGGAGCAGTACAGGGTGTAGGAAGTTTTTATATAGAAGGTTCAGGTGCTATTTTTACAATTGAATCTCTAAGTGAGAATAAGATTCTTGAAGTCAGGGTTAATAGATCTCCTTTTTGGAATTTTAGTACTGGTCCTTATATGTCTCAAATGATGAGAAATCCAAATTGGAGAAATAATCGTATGGTTGTTAGCGGTCCACCACTAACAGAAATACTTGAACTCGGAGTACCAGAAGATTCAATTATTGAAAGGGTTGGATAAAATGAGAAAAAAATCTTTTAATCTTACGGAATTGATTATTGTTTTATTTATTTTTGTTATTTTATTTTGTTTTTTTATTCCAATAGGATTTATTAGATGCACAATGCGAAAAGAAAGAATAGATTATGAGACTTTTTCTACTAAACATCCAACAGTTTTTGTAAATAAAACAGAATATGTTCAGGTTCTTGATAGGTGTCCTGAAGGAACCTATCCTGTTTCTGCTATTGATAAGGAATTGGCTTTTAATCTTAGCAACGAATTGAGACTCGTATCCAGAGGTGAAATTTCTCTTGATAATACTGTCTATCTGAAGAATTGGCTTGCAAATAGAAAGAAAACAAATGAGTAAAGCACTTTTAGTTGGTGGAACATTCGGGGATGATTTTGATGGCAGGCCATCAACTCTTGCTGATGTATTATTTAATTCTATGGTCACGAGAGGACTAACAGATTCTCAACATGATTTTAAAATTTTTAATGGTGGAATATATTCTGATTTGGAACATTTGATGGAAAATGTTGTTCCAAAAATGGATTATATCTTTTGGTTTGCAAACGTGCCTGACAATGACAAGCCAAAATTGGTTCGCAGAATCAAGGCTGTTAATAAAAAATGTATGCTTGTTACCTCAAAAAGAAATCATGGTGATTATGAATTTGCAGATCTTATCCAGCATGGCCTAAGAAACAAAAGCAATTTAATGGTTGAATTCATTGGGGAGCAGGGGGAAAAGATTTCGGGTAGAGTCATAGATCCTCTTGGTATCTTATATGTGATTGCACTAAAGATTTTGTCGCTTTGGGACATGCTATTGCTGATAGAGTCAAATACCTAAGTACTATTACTAGAGTTGGAAGTGTTAGAGTTAGTGATGCCATAGAAGCACCTGACGAATCTGAATTTTTTGAATTTGTTAGAGCATCTGCCGAACAATTTTCTGATCTTATTCCTACTCCTTCTGAAAATAATAGATTTCTTGGTAATGCTTCATTTCGTTGTAGACATGGATTTCCTTCGTTCAGAAGTGACAGTGGAAAGATTTTTGTTTCCAAGAGAAATGTTGATAAAGAATTTATTGGAAGAGATGGGTTTGTAGCCATCAATCCTGATGTTAGTGTGGTTGAGTATTATGGTGATCATAAGCCTTCTGTAGATACTCCTGTTCATTTGAGACTTTATAGTAGGTGCTCTAAAATAAACTATATGATTCATGGACATGTTTATATTAAGGATGTTAGAATGACGCGGAATAATGTTCCATGTGGCGGTTTAGAAGAAGTAAATGAAGTGATGGAAGCTTTGAATGGTGGTCCAATATACGCATTTAATAGTGAAGTATTTGAAGTTAATCTTAAAGGACATGGATTCATTGCTGGCTTTTCTCAAGTTAGACATTTACAAGAAGCAATGAAAAGTATTCAATATAAATTTAAAGCAAGAGTATTTCCAGAACGAATATAGGAGATAAAAAAGATGAAACGTTTTTTTACATTAATTGAATTAATTGTTGTTATCGCTATCGTTGTACTTTTGTTAGGAATGCTTATCCCTATTATTAGTGATGTCAGTGATGTTTCAGAATATAATAAACTTACTGAGCAGTATGGGAAAGTGTGTACTAAAGAAGAATTTATAAACGTAATGAAGTTAAGAGATGAAAATGGACAACCAGTTCAAGGAAATAATGAAGTAAATGAAGCGGAAGCTAAAAAGAAAGATATGAAAGCTATTCTTGCTGGCAATAAAAATTTAAGTGGTTCATTGTATTTTTCTGATTGGGTAGGAAGAAAAGTTGAAGAAAAGAAAGAAAAAACAGAGATTGTTTCTGATAAAATTTCTAAAGATCCTTTTAAAATTATTTTTGATTCATGGGTAAAAAATACTGGCAATCGTAACAATTTGACGTTTGATGAATTTTGTGTACTATATAAAGATGGATTAATAGAAGAATTTAGATATCGTAATTGGATTAGATCAACTGGAAATTCGAAAAAGTTAACTGAAGATCAATATCTTGCTTTACTAGACAAGGGACTTATTACTTTAAATGGGAGATAAAAAATGAAAAAGAATCTTGAAAAATTTGTGGCTATTGATATTGGCACTTATGGTCTTAGACTTGCAGAAGTGCGAGTTGATGATGATTGTGTGAACATTATTAAATATTCTTCTGTTGATTACAATCAGCTTTTTAAAGACAACGCACCGTTTGCTATTAAGGTATTAAATGCTTTAGAAATTGCACTTATTAATTCTGGAACAAAAGAAAAGAAAGCAGTTATTAGCTTGCCTGGAAATAATATGTTTGAAAGTTTTACATCTCTTCCTCCTCTTGATGAAAGAGATAAGGATAGAAAAAAACTTATTATAGATTTTGAGGCCAAACAGAATATTCCATTTTCCATGGAAGAAATCTATTGGAGGGCAGATACTTTTTGTGATTCACAAAGTTATAATCATCTAGAAAACTGTGCTCTAATTTCCGTAAATAAAGAGAAATACATAGAAATTATTTGTGCTGTAGAAGAAGCAGGACTTAAACCATTTCTAGTTACAAGTGCTAATTATGCTTTACTTAATGGATTTATCGCTTGTAATCCTCCTCCTAAGTCACAAGATAATGTATTAATCAATGTAGGACATCAAATAACAAGTATAATTTTAACTAGCCAAATAAATGATGTAGATGGGCTTAAGTACGCATATTACTTTCGTTCTTGTCCTATCGCTGGTTCTTCTATCACCAGTCAGATTTCTAAAGAATTAGGTATTGCTGAAGAAGAAGCAGAAAAATTAAAAAGAGAACATGTGCATAGAGAGTGGAAAAATCAAGAAGATGAAAGTGAAATTGTTTATACTGCACAAAAATTAGCAAGAAATGTAATAAGTAGAATAAAGGGAGAGGTGAATCGTTCAATTAGTGTTTATCGTGCTCAATTAAATAAAAATAAACCTAGTAACATGATTATTACAGGAAGAGGATTTCCTGAATCGGCAGAAGATGCAATAAAATTAGAATATGTAACTAACATGAAATTATCATTTCCATCTACTTTAGATTATGTTATAAATCCAAATATTAAAGATTTTAGTTCAATTTTGCCAATTATAGGACTTGCTGAAATGGCATCTAATTCAGATGCAATTTTTGTTGATTTTTGTGAAAAGAAAAACACTGGCGGTATAATATTGTCATTGGTAAAAGGAGTTGTAAAAGTTATTAGTATCCCTTTCAAAATTAGAATGAAAATATATTTAAAGGAGAATTAATATATGTCAGTTAAAAAAATTCTTAAGGTTAAACGTTTAAGTGAAGATTCGATTATTCCATCATATGCAAATCCTGGTGATGCAGGAATGGATTTATATAGCGTTGAAAATGTTGAGATCACTCCTGGAGAAATAAAATTAGTAAGAACAGGTATATCAATTGAACTTCATCCTGGTTTTGAAGCTCAAATTCGTCCTCGTAGTGGCTGGGCCTTAAAGCAAGGAATAACTGTATTAAACAGTCCTGGTACTATTGATGAGGGATTTCGAGGTGAGGTTAAAATAATTTTAATTAATCATGGGAATGAAACTGTTTTTATTTTCAAGAGAGATAGAATTGCCCAAATAGTGATAAATAAAGTTGAGTCAGTTAAAGTAGAAGAAATTGAAGAATTGTCTGAAACCGAAAGGGGTTCTGGAGGTTTTGGATCAAGCGGTAAGTGAGGTAAAAAAGGAGATTAAAATGACTGAAACTGAAATTTTTGCTAATGAAGAAGCTATTAAACTTATGAAAAAATTCTCTTTTTATGGTGCTATAGATTATATGGAATTAAGGAAAAATGGAGATATACAGAGAGCAATGGCAGAAGCATTTTTATCTGGTGCTATCTGTGCTGGAATGGATAGTGATGTTTTTAGAGGTGCTATGAAACATTTTCAGGAGAAAGAAAATGAAAATTAGAAATGGTTTTGTATCAAATAGTTCTTCGTCTTCTTTTGTTGTTGGATTTGAAAAAATTCCAGAAACAATTGAAGAAACCATGCACATGATGTTTAAAGAAGGTGAGCGTAGTGTTTGTGCTTATAATGAAGATTATCATGTTTATGAAATCGCAGAACAAGTGTTTAAAGATATGAATGAAAAAGAACCGATTACTAAAGAACAATTTATTGAAGCTATTTCTTCTGGTTGGTTTGATGGATATCCTGAACATGACTATACTGTTAAAACTCCCCCTCAAATATTTAGATCTGAATGGGAAAAAGAAAATCCTGGTGAAAAAATTTGGGATAATGAAGAGGCAAGCAACAAATGGAGTGAACTTATTAATATAGAATGGGAGAAGCAGGAAAAACTTATTAATAAAGCTGCTATGATACTTGTTGAAAAAGAGTGGCCAGAATTAAAACATCTTCATTGTTATCATTTTATTTATGGCGATGAAGGCGGTCCATTTTTTAGCACAATGGAGCATGGGAATATTTTTCGTCATCTTCCTCATTTACAAATAAGTCATCATTAAGGAGAATAAAAATGTCTGATAATTCACAAATGTTTCATGTTTCTGGTTGTCGTAAAATTGAAGTGGATATTGTTGGGGAATCCCCGCATTCTGTAGCTCGTCAATTTATGAAAGTGAATGGTTTTTATCCTGAAATAATTCATGATCTTTTTAATGAATATGTAGTAATAAGTGCTTGTGAATGTTGCAATGACGTAATTATGGATTCTGACAATTATGGTTACTGTTCTATTGATGGTACTTATCTTTGTAAAAAATGTCTTGATGAACGAGCGGATCCAGTAGATGAATAAAATTCCAAAAATTTTTTTGATTACTGGCATTCAAATTAGACCACTAGATAGTTATCATTCATCATATGTTGAATATAAATTGCGTTTTTATAACAATGATTATAAGGCACCTGTTCCTGATAAAAGAACATTTGGATGGTCACCAACTTATGAAGAAGCAGAAAAATGGGTTTTAGAAAATGCTTCAGATATAGCTGAAGGCGGTACTTTTCATTGGTCTGTTATTGAGGGATTCACTCCTGGAATATATATATACAAACCTGATCCTCAAGTATTCTTTGAGTTTATTGGTGATTGGAAAACAGATGGTCATTATGAAAAAATTAATGAATTTCCTAAACCAATAAATGATTATTGCGAAAAACATTATTTAGTTAAATCATTTTCTTCAATAGGATAGGAGAATATTATGTCTTTTACAAATTTTGTACAAATTGATAGTTTTGATGATCTTGTCAAGTTTGAACAAGATGTTCTTAATGATTTTGAAGGGCCGTTTTCTAGTAATTTTGCCACTTGGGATTGTGAGGGAGAGGAAGGAGAAGAATTTCTTAGAGAAAGTGAAGAAAATCCTTTTGAAGCAGGAACATATTTTGTTTGGTTTGAGAAAAGTGCTGATCGATACGGACCCGTTAGTATTATAGCATTTCAAAAAGTCCCAGATAGAACAGAAAACATTAAAGATTTAATATCTTCTATACATACTATGAAAACCAGGCAGAGTGAAATAGGAAGAAAGATGAATAGACTAAGAGAAGCTCGTGATTCTAAAGATGAAAAACGAATTAAAATAGCGTCAGATGATTTAACAAAAAAAGAATTAGATGAATATATGGAAATTAATAACAAATTGTCTGAATTGGGTTATAGACATTCTTAATGTAAAGGGAATATAATGTATATTAAAGACGGTTCAAATCAAGATTATGGTAATGGGAAATCGTATTTGTATTTGGCCAATGATTTGATAGTGGGAAGAACCAAAGAAGAAATCATTGAAAACCCCAGATTAGGAGGAGGCGCTCCTGAATATCCCAATGTTTATGCTTGGGGATGGATAGGAGATAAGGTGGAGAATCCTGGATGGACTTCTTCCACATCAAAAGGAAGAATTATTGAAATTATATCTGAGGTTAAAGCTGAAAATTGTCTTGATCTAATGCTTGGTTCTCATTCTTGTGAAATTTGTAAATCTAATGACATTTCATGCGGTAGTATTAAAATAGAATATAATGATAAGATTTACATAAGTCCTTGGGGAGTTTCTCATTACATTAAAGAGCATGATTATCACCCAATTGATGAAGTAATTTCAGCCATACAATATGGACATTATCTTACGGAAAAAGATCAAACTAGGATGTGTTTTGAACTTCATTCTAAAGAGATATATGAGAGAGTGGAAGAAATTAAGAAACAACGTCAAGCAGAAAAAGAAAAATGGGACAAGAAGAAACAGATAGTACAAACTCCTGAATTCAAGGCTAGACTTCAGAGGATAATGGATGAAGCATTGGAACCTTTCACCCCTGATCAAGAAAATTTTGAAGCACAGAAAATACTTGCTAGATTTGATGTAAAACGTAAAGAAATAGAAGAAATGACTAATTTTTTCAAGAGGAATTTATTTCCTCTCACTCCTGCTGAGAAAAAATCTATGAATTTGTATCTGAAATACTGCGAAAAAGAAAAAGATAATTTTGAATTAAGAAATATGGACAGGGTTTTGTATAGAGAGCAGAACCCGGTAAATACAGAGCATAAGGAGAGTGATCATGGCAGAATGGGAAAACGTACAGCCACCTAATGTTGATAAAACATTGGGCGATCATGAAGTAGAGCAAAAAGGTAATCATCTTGATGGTAAGAGAATTGCACTGTTGTCTACTGGTAGTATTGCTGCAATAACCGTACCTTCTCTTTCTCGTGAATTGAGAAAA
>Ga0114918_10003798_pt1 | contig 13207 bp, 25 predicted proteins | sample LantaG_FD_87015 | JGI IMG/M metagenome (GOLD analysis project Ga0114918, IMG submission 87015) | Deep subsurface microbial communities from Baltic Sea to uncover new lineages of life (NeLLi) - Landsort_02402 metaG | ecosystem: Environmental > Aquatic > Marine > Oceanic > Sediment | place...
AGCAGGGGATTTTAGGGGACTGCCATTTTGTCATGCTTCGGTTCTCCCCCCATCCCACGGGGCTTTCCGGGTTTTCCCAGCCTTGTTTTGCCCTACTTCCGCACTATTGAAGCGCATTAGTCGCACCCGGAGGCTGCCACACCTGGCTGGTGGGATTGTTTATGTGGTGTTGGACACGTATCTGTGGAGTTGTGGGGGGTGCTGTTGGGTGGTGTGGAGTTTAGTTTATATCTTTGTTATCTAAATCTTATATATTATGGAAGCACGTGAGAAATCAATTTTGCAATGTCTAAGGCATTATACGCCTGGTTTGGCTGCAGGACATCCTTTACGTTCTAAACAGTCGTTATTTGCTCTCTTAGTGGCCTTATTGATCCAAAGGGCTTATGAGTTAGGTTATGAAATCACGTTTGGAGATGCCTGGGCTCATGATGGTCATAAGGATCATTCATTACATTACATTCGACTGGCTATTGATTTAAATTTGTTTAAGGATGGTAAGTATCTGGATCATTCTGACTATCATCAGGAGTTAGGGGAGTATTGGGAGTCACTTGGAGGTAGTTGGGGCGGCCGTTTTGGTGATGGCAATCATTATTCTCTGGAGCACAACGGACAAAAGTAGGGTGTCAGCTCCGGTCAAACTTTAACGTTTCGGGGCATTTTTTAACATTTTATTAACATTTTCTTAACATATCAGGGCTTATCTTTGTTGTGATGATATTGTCATAGTATTAATTTTAGATATTGATTATGAAACGATTAACAGAATTTGAAGTAGAGAGACTTAAAGAGGTTGTCATAGAATGTGTGATGGCATCGGGTAATTTCAGGAGATTAGTAAAGGGATCAGAGTACTTTGAGGATGATAATGAAGCTGAGGAGTTAAGGATTAAGCTAAGTCAGGTTACTGTTGATCTTATCAGATATAAGGATCGAGTAGATGAGTATTATTCACAAATAAATAAACAGTTATGAATGAGTTAGTGTTTAAGGTATTTATAACCAGGAAGATGGTAAACAGTGACGACAGTCAGAGCTTACACCAGGCCGAGGGTGAGCGGATCCACCGCTTGATGCATAGTCCCAATGTGTTGGGGGTCATGATTTTGAATGATGAGTTCAGGCTCACCGTGGATAGGGTTAAGCGTCTGGAGAGGTTGGTGGGGAGTGCTTTTGGTGAAAAAGTGATGGTACTTTATTAATTCGTAAATATCAGATAGTTATGATGACCATCGAGAGATTCAACAAGATACAGGACGGGGCTATTTTCCTGACTGGTGAGCTGCTTAATGAGCCAGGGGGTCTGTATATGACTGATTTTAACAAGGGTAAAAGTTTAACCTGGGTTGCAAAGAAGGGTTATGGTGATGACTGGTGTATTTACTGCTATTGGGGTTATTGGAGTTATGAAGATATTGCAAAGAGCGGTGATAAGGTTATTCAGGAAGATCATATCAGGATGTGTGTACCCTGTGACGATAAAGTATTTAGTCGATACAGGTATTAGTCATTATAAAGCATTGATCATGAAAACAATGGTTAAGATATATGGCAAGGAGCTCTGGTATGATCTGGTCAGGGTGCATTATATAAATGAATTGGTTACAGGTAATTTGTTTATAATAAAGCATCCCGAGACACATGAGTTATGCCGGGCTAAAATTATTGCTCGCTATGGCAATGGTATCAGTGTACATGAGGATAGTGTAAATGAGTCTCCTTACAGGTGGTTCATTCATAAGAGTAAGTTATTCAACAGTGTATTTTTAATTAAGAAACAATACCAGGGGAGGCAGTAATATGAATAAGCTAAGTCGAACTGAGATCCGGTTTTATAAGCATGGTTTACGGGTAGTTCACAGTGATCTAAACCTAATCCGGCTTAAAGAGAAAGAATACCTGCTTAGAAAGGCGAGGGTCGTTATGGGTCCGGATGCTTTGCAAGAAAGCAATGATGATATAAACACTTTGGCAGAGGCTTTAAATCTAATTTACAAGGCTATTGACAAGCTGGATAGCATTCCATAGATTTTTTTATTTATTCACTTAAAACAATTAATCATGAGTAGAAGTTACAAAGAGCTGTACGAAAGCAGCAGGAAAGCAAAAACGGTTAAGTCTGTCACACCTGAGTATTTCAAGTGGAAGAAGGAAGGTGATCAGATAATCGGGGCGTATGTGAGTTATTCACCAGTGCAGAGCCGTCTGGGTGATAAGGAGTACAACCAGTATATTTTTGAGACTGATAAAGGTCTGGTTAAGTTTGCCCTGGGCAGATCAGCAGATAATGAAGTGACACCGATTTTGGTTCGGGGTGTTGTTTATGCTATCACTTTCCAGGGTAAAGAGTCTATTGCAGGCGGAAGATCTGTTAATCGCTTTGAGATTGAAGAGGTGGGTATAGCTGACCAGGTGGATGAAACGGAAGCTGAAACAGAGTCTGATGGCCAGTAGATCGACCAGGAACAAGATTCGTTTTCAGGCTCATTCAGCTATGGATGATCTGAAGGCTGCCCAGGTTCACCTGACACAGCTGGGAGCTTTAGGTGACGAAACGAGTCCTTATATTGATGATAATCTGCCTGTGATCATGGTAGCCCTGGAGTCTGTCAGAGTTGTTCTGGACAGGTTCACCGAGGGCTTATGATTTTGATCCCTGTATGAATTACGATTTGTGCAGGGATCTTTTTTGATCTATTTTTGTAATTAAATGATTAAGTTATGCCACTAATCAGAGCGGTAGCTCTAAATGTAATCAAATCACTGGTACCCCTGGGCTTACCTGGAGCTGAGGTAATACACTATCTGCAACAATTAAATATTGCGTACAGACGTACAGATATGCTGGCAGACATCCGGACAGCTTTTGACCGGGTGAAATATGAATCACGGATAACAGCATTAAAGCCCGATTCAATAGTGCCTGATAAATGGATGAACACTGAGCAGTTGGGATCACCATATAATTACCGTGTACATTTGAAGGTTGAATATTTTGACGAAGCCCGACAGGGTTATGTCACGGCACACAGGTATATGTTTGAAGATGATTTAAAGAGTGTCAGTGAGTATGAAGGTGATTATCCTGATTACTCTTCAGCTACATCCGCTCCGGAGGGTATTCAGTATGAAGGAGCTCAGGTGGTGGGTATAACAAAAAACATGTCACCTGGTGAAGTACCTTTTTAATATCCGGATATTTTTGGATTCAGTTTATTAACGACTTATAAATATATTAATATGGCCTATAAGGATATGAAGAAAAATAAACAGTATGCTAAGGATTTACGGAAGTTATACGCACGTAAAAAGATCAAAACCATGACAGAGAGAGAACGGGATAATCTCTATATGATGATGTTTAACCGTAAGCTGCCTAAAAAACGATATTAGATGAAACGACATAGTTTTGATCACCAGATTTTCAAGCCTCTTAAAAGTAGAAATACACCTAAGATATTTTTATTTACTGACACTGAAACAGCAGCGGACAGAGATGATACGAATAATATACAGTTTTTTAAGATAGGCTGGATCTTTGTATGGAAGAGTGCAGACAAGGCCATGATGAAATATGTCACAAGGGAGTTTTTTGACAGTGCTGAGCTTTACAACTCATATTTTGAATCTCTGGCTCTTAAACATCAAAGTATCACAATAGTCGGACATAACATATTTTTTGATTTGCAGTGTTCAGGCTTTTTTAAATATTTCACTGATAAGGAGTGGCAGCTGGACTGGTTATATGATAAAGGACTGACTTATATACTGAGGATAGTGAATAATAAGTCTAAAATAATGATCATATCCTCAACTAACTATTTTGATTGTCCATTAAAAGAGCTGGGTGATATGATAGGAGTAAAAAAGATTGATATTGATTTAAATAAAGCCCGTGGTCTGAAGTTAAAAAGATATTGTTACAGGGATACTGAGATTGTCTGCAAAGGTATCTGGTATTATTTACAGTTCATTAAGGATAACGACCTGGGACGTATGGCACTGACAAAATCCAGCCAGGCGTTGATAGCTTATCGCACCAGGTTTATGGATAAGAAGATCTATAAACACACTGAGGCAGAAGCATTCGATATTGAACGTAAAGCCTATTTTGGAGGCCGTACAGAGTCTTTTCATATTGGTGATGTAACAGGATCAGAGTTTCTTTACATCGACTTCAACAGCATGTATCCTTATGTCATGAGCAAATATAAGTATCCTGTTAAGATGGTCATGCTGATAGACAGTGAGCCGGACAGGAAATACACTGAATTTCTGGACAGGTATGGTTTGATTGCTGAGGTTGATCTGGATACCCCTGAGCCGGCTTTTGCGGTACGCTATCAATCAAAGTTGATATTTCCCACCGGGTGTTTTCGTACTTTTCTATGTAGTGAAGGCCTGAAATATGCTGTCAGCAAGGGATATGTCAAAAGATTCATCAGGGGAGCTTTTTACCAGATGGATGATATTTTTTCTCAGTATGTTGACTTTTTCTCTGATCTGAGGGGAAAATACCAGGGGGATGAAAATAAGGTCATGACCAAGCTTTGTAAATATATGCATAACACGCTTTATGGTAAGTGGGCAGAGAGAGAGATCGTCACGGATATGACAAGCTGTCCCACATCAGGTGAATATGACAGGAAAGAGATTTGGGATGCTGTAAATGGAGGGTTCTGGACTGAGACACATTTCATGAACCAGATTATCATACAGCATTATGAGGGTGAAGGATCACATTCCATGCCTGCTATTGCGGCACATATAACAGAGAATGCCAGATTAGAGTTATGGGATCTTATCAAGGCAGTAGGACGTGATCGTGCAATATATTGTGATACTGACAGTATCATAATACATGCAAAGGATCTGCACAGGGTAAAAAAGTGGATTCATCCCACCCGACTGGGAGCCGTTAAGATACAGGATCGCTTTAATGAATTAAGTATTGGCGGAGCAAAAAACTACCGCACCGATAAGTTTAAGCATATAAAAGGGATCCCGGAGAAGGCTGAAGAGATTGCTCCTGATGTATTCCGGTTTGACTCATTTCAACGCCAGGCCGCTTGTCTTAAAGACAGCCGGAGCTCTGGCGTTAAGATCACATCAGTGACCAGGGAGCTAAAGCATAAATACAACAAGGGTGTTGTACACGATGACGGTACAGTCACCCCGCTGAACTTTACTTTTTTTGAGCAGCATCCTGAGCAGCCTCAGCCGTCTTAAGCATCTTATCAGCTATCATTTTGCTTTTCTCGAGTCTGTCACGATGTTTCTTTGACAGATTGCGTACAAGGTCAATTACATTTGCCATATCACATATTTTTAAGGTAAAGATCTATATATCTGTCTGAATAATCCAGCTGTCTCATTTCTACCCTATACTCTTCCACTGAGATAAGCTCATTTTGATACCATGATGTTATATCAGCTTTTGTGGGTAGTCGTTTAGAGATTGTTACCGACCGCTTAATGAGAGCCAGATACCAGCTTTGATGTTGATAAGTATATCCACGACGGGTCATTATTTCACGCCATTCACCCTCAGTGATGATCTTTTCAATAAGCATACTGTTGAGCTCGCTGTGAGTGGGGAGATCCTGATACTTGTATTTTTCAAAAGTCCATTGTGTAAGCAGGGCGTCAATTTTAGACCCACGCAGATTCAGTTTATTTAGTGCTGTCCGGGTAGCAGCCTCAGATTCCATTCCCAGCTTAAACTTATCTTCAATGATCCCTAAATAGAGTTTTTGTTCGTCCAGGGCCTGTTTGTACTCTTCATTCGTCAGATAAAAATCAGCCACATCTTTTTCATAATCAGCCTCTATTAACAGAGCTTCAGCATCAGCTCTGGACAACAGATCAGTACGGAAGCTGTCAAGTATAACGGATCTGGTGAGTTGTTTATCACCTTCAGCATTATATTTGAGAGTGAATTCAGCCATCTTGACAGCTTTTGCAGCATCATAGCCAATATCCTGATAAGCGATGACCAGCTCTTCAGTGGATAATACCCCCAGGTCATGCATACGCCTGGTATCAACACGGGTGTATGGATTGAAAGTTATCTGCTTCAGCTTATCCCGCCAGAATGACGGTATCTCAACCACTTTGAAAAGCATATCCAGCTCGTCATTAGTGATAACACCACGGTGTAACATCTCAAAGCCCTGACCTATTGAAGGCTGAGCCCAGTGTGATATCCAGTACTTCATAGCCCATTCCTGGCTGATCCCCTGAGCTTCGAGCCAGGGTATCTGCTCGCTGGGGAATTCGTCAGCCAAACCCATTTTATTATACAGCTCCGGCTCAAAAGCTTCATGGGCGACCATTGCAAACAAGTCTTGTGGAGGTGGGTATATTGTCCAGGTCTGTATTATCTCTTGTGTCCGGGTATCAGTATATCCAAGTTCACGCATTCGTCTATACATATCATTTTTGTTGATATTACCACGCAGGAAATTGATACGTATAGTACCTTCAGATACCATGTTATAATGAGATAATATAATATTATCTATCTGAGTCTCTGAATAGCCCAATCGCTTCATCTGGGCCCTGTTCTCCGTTGCACGGGCAGGATCAACCATCATGGAGCGAACAAGGTTATCCGCCGGAGCGGGATTAGGCGTCGTTTTGGCCATCATATCGAACTGACGGTCTAATTGCATAACATCCACAACAGACGAAATAAGCATCAACAGCATTCTTATTCTGATAATAATCGTTGTAATAGTACCAATCGGAAATGTATCATCCCGGAGCTGTCTTAACATATCACCGGTATCATCATCCAACCATTCTTTTTCTACCCAGGTATTAATAGTTTTATCCCAGGCCTTCACAGCATTATCTTTTAATGCCCCCCCGAGAGTTTCAACCGCTTTAAGATATATGCCTGGTATGGCAGCTACAAAACCAGTATTTATTTTGTCAATCAATCCCTGCATGAGTAAACCCACCCGGCTGTCAACTTCGTCTGATTGTCCCATTTTAATTCGTATCTTATTAATTATATAATCAAAAGTATAAAAAAGTAATTAGTAGTTACCTTCCAGGATCCATGTCTCGTGAGGTTCAGGTGTTATGCCTGGTGAACGACCAGGCAGATCCAACTCCATAAAAGTAAGTGGAGCAGGTGAAGCTTCCAGGGCAGCTGCTATGATACCAAAATTAGTCAGATCGCCCTCAATGGCAGCAAAAGCAGCCTCATTATTTTCCTTCATTAACATACTTGTCACATCATCAATCTTAACAAGCTGGTTTTGTCTGGCATAAGCCGGGAGCTTATCTATCTCAGCCAGCAAGTCCCCGGGATGAGCCAGCTTATCAGCCAGCTCAGCTGCTTTTTTCTGGTAGCTGTCCAGCACAGCATCCAATTCGTCCAGACGGTCTGTAAATCCGGTTAAGGCTGGTAAAATACGTTCATTGATCATTAGATCAGCATATCCCACAGCATCCCATAAGCCTTGTGGAATATTATTTGCAATGAAAGCAGGCATGTTGTTTTGTATTCCCAGTAATTCGCTGCTTATACTGCCCAGACCAGTAAGTGCAGCATCAGCTTTTTCTCCAAAAACCCCAAGCTTATCAGTGATATTCCGCATAGTGGATATCCCTTCGTTGTACTTCCAGGTGGATGAACCCTCAGCCCAGGAAGCTATCTGTTTCCCCGGATCAGACTGCCAGGACGCCAGAGCTAAGGAGTAGTTACCCATAATACGTTCAGTACGTTTATATTTTTCAATCTTAACAGCGTCCCTATCTTTTCCCGTCACCATACCCCACATATCGGCTGATGTGTTAACTGCATTAAGCAAGTGATGTACACCATCAACACCCCACCCCAGTATACTGGAAAAATCGCTGATCTTATTCATAATATCATTCCAGGCAGACTGGAAACCAGGGAGCAGCTGATCGACCCAGTATAAAAGATTCTCACCAGTGATCACCTCCAGAATATTTGAGATTGTGCTAACCACTGAAATTACTGTAGCTATAAATTCATAAATTCCCACCAAAATAGCTATCAGACCCGGTGAGGCTTGATGATAGGCTGAGAGAATATGATATTCAGCGTCATATACAATAAGAGCCGTTGATCTGGACAGATATACTTCACAAGTATTGATATTAAGCGATACATCTTCTTTTATGGGTACACAGGAGTTGCGTACAGCCTCTTTTACCCTGCAGGTATCATTATCCAGCAGGGACAAAAAACTATCTATACCAATATCATACCGGACAAGGGTTTCGTTTACACGTGTATCATCCATTATCCTGGATTAATCCTTCTTCTTAAACCTTTCAAGGATAATATCCCTGGCTTTATTTCCCCAGTCTACACGCTCCCTGAGACGTGACACGTCCAGACCTATCTTTTCAAGCGCGTCAAGATCCTTGGTCGCCTCATCCAGTTCACCCTTGATAGCGTCCAGATGTTCAACAGCCTCATCCCTGAGCTCACTCAGGGGAGCAGCATCATTTTTGTTTTGTACCTTTGCCATCTGTTTACAATTAATAGATTAATAATGCATCCTCGATGCTTACCCTTCATAGTCAAACAGCGCATCGAGCACCTGCATGAGCTTATCATCCCATTCAGCATCAGGGCTGTCAACAGCCTTTAGCACCAGACCCCTTAACAGAGTCTTGTAAGCAACTTTTACCAGTAACCAGATTCCTTTTTTCATGATGTTTTTCCTTCCTTTTTTAAATGGGTCTAAGACCCTTTGGTTAAATAATAATTCTCTATTTTGGTGGATAGAGCAAATAAGAGACTCCCCAGGGTGATAGCCAGAAAACCCAGATCAGCCTCATAAATAAACTCTGTAACGATCCCGGCGGTCACCAGGACAATACAGATACATTGCGTTATAACAAGTTTTTTAATCATAATAATGATGTAAAGTTAATAAATTAAAGTGTATATGTTATCCGGGCTCCGTAAACAACATCATCTGTATCCATGGATGATGTAACAAAAAAGTAAACATAAGTCGAGTTATCAATAGTGTTATATGAGATACTTTCATCCACTGTATTAACCGAAGCCGTCGCCATAGTGACAACTGTCAGATCAGTCAATTTGAGCCGCTTAAGTATCCACGTTTCATCCTCAGCAGCCAGATCACCATAGACAATCGCTCTTATGACAGTGGCTCCCCCGGGAAGAATAACGGCGGCTTGTATCTCTACATTGTCAGATTCTATAATGATTGACCCGGACACTGTTTTGTTGACCTGATCAAAATCAGGATATGTAGCATCAAAATGAATACCCGGACAACTCCAAAACTGATTACCGTCAAGACCACAGGCAGCAAGTGCCTCCGCATCAGTGTATTTAGCATGATGAGCAGCTACCACAGCGGCATGAGTGGCGATTTTGGAATCTGCTACAGGCTCAACACAAACACGCTCATAAATAGTACCATTATGAAGATCAAGAAAGCAGGGTACAAAACCAACACCTGTTTGCTGAGAATACATCTGCATAACAGGTTGATTTGTAACAGGTACCAATACAAAAATATGAGTTGACCCACCTGCTGATTTGTATTTTGTATTTCTGGCGTTGATCAGTTCATTATAGTTAAAATTGACCATCTTACCAAAATACCCACCAGATGTGATTAAATTATTAATAGCCGCCCTGGACTCCACATCTGTATATTTAGCATGGTGAGCAGCTACATCAGCCTTATGATCAAAAGCCCATTCACTACTCGGCCCTTTGCTCGCTTCATCCTCAGTGGGAGGGTTCTCAAACAGCTCGCCGGGATCAACCTTCAGATAACCGTCAGCATCACAGATCATCTTAACCCATTTTGAGTTAACAGCGTCCCACCCGTATAGATAACCTCCAGACATAATATTTATAATTAAGCAGCCTTTACTTTAATTTTACCATCAGCCGTGACAAGCACCTTGACCCATACCTTGCCAACAGGATCCCATGCATATATATAAGATGTCCCCATAATATGTTATACTATTTCTTCCAAAACACCATAAGCCTGAACCATGAAAAATACATCAATGGAATCGTAATTGTAAGCATTCACCTTAAATATATCGCCAGCATTGTAAGGAAATGCTCCCAGACTGGCAAACTCACTGTCATAATTCATATTGAAATATTTGATCAAAAGAGGAAAAACTGTTTTCATGATATATAACAGATTCCTGTGCTGTGAATTACAAGTGAGAAAAACAGCCGTTAAAAAGAACTTATAACCCGCCGGCACTGTATATTCCAAAAGTGTATCATTGTCCCCGGCCTCTATTGTCCCCGTACCTGTTTTAAGCCAGTTAGCCTGATACCTCCCTAAGACAAAATTGTCCTGCAGGACGCCCCATGTATAATCTTTACGACCTTCAGCCATAACACTATATATTTATTTCTTTTAAGGCTTGCTCCATTTGTAATTTTCTCATAGCTTCCTGACTGGTAAGCATCTCAATCATCAGCTTTTCAAAGTCCTCCCAGGCAAACATGGGTAAGTACCTGCTCATCTCAACCTTTGTGGATGCCACACCAATCCGCACCTGAGTTGTATGACTCCAGGTAACATCATCATTCCATGTACGTATCATAAACTCTAAAGGAGCAGCTTCTTTTAAATACAGATCATCAAATCGCATGGTCATAGCGTCACCATGTAATGACTCCCCTGGCGTAGCTGGCAGAACCTGATAGGATCCGTCAAAAACCTGTACGTGAAACAAGCCGCAACATCCCGGTGGAAAGTCAACCTCAAACAGCCAGATCAGACCCGAAGGGATCTTTATCCTTACATCAGAGATTGACCCCTCACCAGTGCCTGCATCGGTAGTGATAGAGGAACTGTAAATCATAGATCTATTGTATATCTACATCGAACTGAATGAGAACATCGTCCACATCACCACCTACATCAATATACAAACCCCGATCCAGAAACAGGGGAGGATCAAAATTGATAACCTTGCTTTCAGTTGTCCCACTTTGTAAAAGAATAACATGGGGATCACTGGCACTATCGCCATTGTAAAGAGTGACAGTACCATATTTACTGTTATGTGGAGTGATGACAACAGCTGCAACGAGCGTCTTGGAATTGCTAAGACACCCGTCAACAGTTGTTCTGAACCATCTGAATGAATTCATACTAATAATCCCTTACCTGTTGAGCAAAGAGATAACCCTGAGCAGCTGCACCCCCTGTAATATCAGCTTTCAGAGAACCCAAACCCCGCACGTCATACCAATCATCGTGATTAGACTGGTCACCAAAAGGAAGCATGAAAACAGCATGGGGTACATATCCTTCAACCTGAAACTGTGTATTCATCCCGGTAGTGGAACAAATAGTTTTCAGCCGACCACCATCACCATCGTAAAAAGCAGTGCCGTAATTAGTGGCAGTGGCACCCCACTCATTGCCGGTAGCCGTTACACCTGTAGTGGGAGAAATATAAAAATAGCGGTTTGCTGATGAAGTCGCCCCAAAATAAGCCTCCTTAACCTTCGGAAGCTTAGACAGTAGTGTTGAATACAAGATGAACGGATCATCATCAAACGGAATGCGCTTGTCCTGATCTTCTGACAATTTAAGGTTACTGACACACTGGTTAGACTCAGTCCCGGCAAGATAAGTCCTGAGAAACAAATTACGGTAGGTGTGATCCAATGGTAACTCAGTGTATTCATGAGTGGCACTGGCCATAGTCCACTGTTTGAACTCCTTAGTCATAAGGAAACCCCGAAGCTCAGAAGGCGGGTTTTCAAACATCAAAGCATGTGCAGTGAGATAAAGAGTGGCACAGGTGTTCGCCCCAACACCACTGTCTAAAGTGATGCGTAACTGAGGATTTTTAAACCTGGTCGGATCAAAAGCAAAAACCCTGTCCCATAGATACCTTCCAAAATTGATACCTATGAAACGTTTGCAAGTGCCTCCATTAAGCTGATAGTTGTAATTAGCCCGAAAAACACCCCCATTATTATACCAGTCAACAGCCTCAGCCTCTTCGCCGTCAAGACTATAAAGAACATCAGACCCATCAACAATGTCAATCTGGGTAATGGCCCTGGCTAGCGGTGCAATCATGGCAGCTGTGGCATTAAGACCCTCAATAGTAAGGATAATCTGAGAAACAACATCCTTCATTGTCAGATCTATTACTACCGTTTTATCAGCTGCATGACTAGTGCGTGAATAGAATTTATTTATACGATTTTCCATAATAATAAGATTTTAAATAATTTATAAACCAGTCCGAATAAACATAACTACTTACGCTTAAACTTACTCATGTGACGTATAAAACTCGTCATACGGCCAATATTGTCCTCTAAGGTCGTATCAGGCATCTTTTTAACAGCGTCTACGCCACGATCTATGTGTGGCAATAGCTCAGCAGCAAAAGCAGTTGTTTTGGCCGCAGCCTCATCAATACCACCAGCCACACGGTTAAGACCTTTGTTGATCATCTTAGCCTTCCACTCATCCAGGGTGACCCGGTTAAGACCGGCAGCCCATTTCCCTGAATCAATGGATGCAACCAGATTTTGCTTCATCTTATCACTCTTGGCAGCTGCAGCCGCCGTGGGAGATGATGTGACCCCTTCAATACCTTTTCTCATGTCATCAATAGACCCTTTGAGCCTACGTGCATGCTTTTCCTGAAATTCAGCAGGTGTTAATTTACTCATCTTTGTCAATTTTTAGTTAATAATGTTAATATTTTAAAGCATAACCCACAAATATATGTCATTTTTATACAAAAACATACTAAAAACTATCAAATTGTTAAAAATAATAAATACCACACCCATACATTTATTTGTCATCACTTTGGCACTCACGCACACAACACAACCCCACCAGGCATGATTTTATTACCTCTGATAAGCCCAAAACTGTAGTTTATAACTGATCCTTTTGCATAAAGTGCATACAACCCCCCACCTCCCCGGATCTTTTATGACAATCACCCGTTTTGATGCGACTCTCCCGACCGTTTTGTTGCGTTTTCCCCCCATTTTACCAAACCGACCCCGACTTTTCATTCAAGCAACCCCTACAAAATACCAGGCGGAAGTGGCTGAAAAACACAGCGTTGACCCATGCAAAACCAAATCTGTCCAGCTGTGTGGGGTTGCGTCCGGTAGCAGCATGACAAAATGTCAGTAGGCAAAAATCCCCTG
>Ga0114918_10003799_pt1 | contig 13204 bp, 10 predicted proteins | sample LantaG_FD_87015 | JGI IMG/M metagenome (GOLD analysis project Ga0114918, IMG submission 87015) | Deep subsurface microbial communities from Baltic Sea to uncover new lineages of life (NeLLi) - Landsort_02402 metaG | ecosystem: Environmental > Aquatic > Marine > Oceanic > Sediment | place...
CTGCTTAGCTTGTTTGACAGGGTCATCCTCGTATGTTATCTGCCGGTGATACTCACCCTGAATAAGGCGAACACACTTGCCCTGCCGCAAGTCGATAGCCGGAATGACATACATTACAAACCTCCGAAACATTCGATAACAATTCGTGGGATTTTAGGTATACGGCTTTTCGATTTCAACACCTTTTAGCCGAATATCTTCATATCGGCGAAAATCTTCGAGAATATTAATTATCGGTCAAGTCGGTTGCAGGGTTTTTAGCTCAGGCTTTGCCTTTAGCCTAATACTCTTGCAATTTAAGGCTGGCGCGTGTATAGAGTGGAGAAGTAGCAATGGAGAGGTGTCGGAGTGGCTGATCGAGCCGGTTTCGAAAACCGGTGTGCCCTTTTCGGGTACCGCGGGTTCGAATCCCGCCCTCTCCGTTAGGTTGGATGAGAACACGCGCGGCGCGAAACACCGCTACGCGGGAGCGACACCCCGGTGCCGTTTCCGGTGTCTGGTGCCCGGTGTTGTACCGGAATCCCGCCCTCTCCGTTAGGTTGGATGAGAACACGCGCGGTGCGAAGCACCGCTACGCAGGTTCGACACGCCGCAGGCGGGCCGCGAAGCGAATCCTTCTCTCTCCGTTTGGTATCGGTGGTAAAACTGGCTTGCCTTACGGAGAGGATTGTTTATATCGATTACGCCAATAAACCTTTAACTTTTTTCATTTAGACGTCAGCGTAATGTTGAACGTTGACGTCAAAGTTTACTGGAGGACAAAATGCCTACAAAACCCAATGCGCTTGTGGCCCAGTCTGGTGGTCCGACAACAGTAATAAATTCCAGCGCCTGCGGAGTAATTCAAGAGGCTGGGAAAAGCGATAAGATTGGCAGGGTCTTCGGCGCAACGAACGGCATATTAGGGGTCTTGAAAGAAGAGCTATTCGACATTGGTGCCGAGAGTCCGCAGAGTGTTGAAGCGCTAAAGCGGGCCCCAGCGGCCGCCCTCGGCTCGTGCAGATATAAGCTAAAGTCTCTGGAAGATTCCAGGGCTGACTACGAAAGAATACTTGATGTTTTTAAGGCGCACGATATTCACTACTTCTTTTATATAGGCGGCAATGATTCGATGGATACCGCTGACAAGGTAAATAAGCTCGCCGCTCAGAGGAGGTACGAACTGGTATGTATGGGTGTTCCCAAGACGATTGACAACGACCTTGCCTATACCGACCATTGTCCCGGCTACGGCAGCGTTGCAAAATATGTTGCGACTTGTGCGATGGAAGCCGGCAAAGACACCGAAGCGCTATACACGACCGACACATGCACGATACTTGAAGTGATGGGCAGAAACGCCGGCTGGATTGCCGCTGCTACGGGTTTGGCTCAGCGGTGTCCGGAGGATGCGCCGCATCTTATCTATATGCCGGAGGCCGCTTTTTCTTTCGACAAGTTTGTTGCGGATGTGCAGGAGGTGCTGAAGAAACTTGGCAGAGTGTTCATTGTTGCAGGCGAGGGCCTTAAGGACGAAAAAGGCGAGTATATAACAGCGGATACCGGCGCATTTGGCAAAGACAGCTTCAGGCACACTCAGCTCGGCGGTGTGGCCGAGATGCTCAAGGCGGTGATTGAAAAGGAAGTGAAAATAAAAGCGCGCTTCAATAAGCTGGGTACGAATCAGCGAGACGCTATGCACTTTGCTTCGCTGACGGACATCAATGAGGCTTATATGTGCGGGCAGATGGCAGTAAAGTACGCGATGGAAGGTGAAAACGGCAAAATGGTAACACTGGTTCGCGAAAAGGGGCCAAAGTATAGATGCACAACGGGCCTGGCGGAACTTTATGATATCGCCAATGGAGAAAAGAAAGTGCCTAAAGAATATATAAATAAGAGCGGCAATGGTATAACTGATGCGATGCGTGATTATGTCAGGCCTTTGGTTCAGGGCGAAGCGCCTATTACAGTCGGTGAAGATGGCCTGCCGGTCTTTATGAGATTTGAACGCAAAACGGTGGCACAAAAGCTCCCGAAATACCTCTAAACCGACAAAACCTCAATTAAACTACACAAGGTGAAGGTATGATTTTAGAAAAATATTCATTTGGACTTGGTGATAGATTCGGCCGACAAGGCAAAGCTCAGCTTCAGGCGATGATTAATGCCAAAGAGCAGGCCGTACAGATTACACCCGTATGGAACAAGTCACATCGCGAGCACACACTGATTGGTACGGAACCCGCCGGTGTTCGTGCCGAAGCTGACGCGGCAGTAAAGGCACTGGGCTGGGAAGGTTCACACTATGTCGACGCCGACCATATAGGGCTGGCGAATGTGGACCTTTTCATGGATTCGAGCGATTTCTTCACCCTTGATGTTGCTGATTTTATGGGCAAAAACGCAGCAGAAGATGAAATTAGTGCATTCGTCAATAAGCATAGTAAGTATATTGGCTCGTTAGCGATTCCCGGAATTGATGAGACTATAGAAATAACAAAAGAGCAAATTTCAAAAATTTCTCGCAAAGTGCTTTTCGCCATCAAAGAAGCGGGAAGAATTTATCGTCATATCAAATCAGCAAAAGGAGCCGACAATTTTGTTACCGAAGTTTCGATGGATGAGACGGATTCACCTCAGATGCCGATTGAGGTGCTTTTCATTTTAGCTGCAATAGCTGATGAAGGCATCCCTGCCCAAACAATAGCTCCAAAATTTACGGGCCGATTCAACAAAGGCGTTGACTATGTCGGCGATGTCACACAATTCGAAAAAGAGTTTAGTCAGGACCTCGCGGTTATTGCTTTTGCGGTTAAAGAGTTCGGCTTGCCGAAGAATTTGAAATTAAGTATTCATTCTGGTAGTGATAAGTTCTCAATCTACAAACCAATAAATAAGGCTTTGAAGAAATTCGACGCTGGTTTGCATATCAAAACTGCCGGCACAACCTGGCTGGAAGAGATTGTTGGTTTGGCAATAGCTGGCGGGAGCGGCCTTGCGATTGCAAAACAAATTTACCAACAGGCTTTGTCACGATTCGACGAACTTTGCGGCCCTTACGAGACGGTTATTGATATTGATAAAGAAAAACTACCAGCACCGGAAATTGTTGACCGCTGGGGCCCGGCCGAATATGCTGATGCACTACGTCATAACCAATCATGTGATAAATATAACGCCAACTTTCGGCAGCTTCTGCACGTGGCGTATAAAATCGCTGCTGAAATGGGCGAAGATTACTTAAACGCTCTGGAAAAACACGAGAAAGTAATTGCTGAGCAGGTAACAGAAAATATTTACCTGCGGCATATAACGCCTATATTTATAGATTAGAAAATTCCAAGGGAACGGAATGAAGAATTTGTTTGAGCTAAAAGGTAAAAGCGTAGTAATTACCGGAGGCGGCGGTGTTCTCTACAGCGCGATTGCGAGAGCACTTGCCGGTGCCGGGGCGAAAATCGCTGTGCTGGATTTAGTTGAACAAGCCGCCAGGAAAGTCACGGAAGAAATCTCTGCTGAGGGTGGAACAGCAATAGCCGTGAAATGTAATGTTTTAGAGAAGGATACCTTAATACGGGCCAAAGAAAAGGTTATCTCTGAGTTTGGCAAAATTGATATTCTAATAAATGGAGCAGGCGGAAACAAAAAAGAGGCAACGACAACATCGGATTTGTCATTTTTTGATTTACCTCCTGAAGCGATTCGGTTCGTTTTTGATTTGAACTTTCTCGGCACTTTACTGCCTTCGCAGATTTTCGCAAAACATATGGCCGAAAAAGGCAAAGGAGTGATATTAAATGTCTCGAGTATGAACGCGTTTCGGCCGTTGACGAAGATTCCCGCATACTCGGCAGCCAAGGCAGCTGTTAGCAACTTCACGCAGTGGCTGGCGGTGCATATGTGTCAGAACTACTCGAAAAACATTCGCGTAAATGCGATTGCGCCCGGGTTTTTCCTCACCGAGCAAAATCGCTTCCTCCTCACTGATGAAAAAAGCGGACAGCTGACACCCCGTGGCAAAACGATTATTGACCATACGCCTATGGGGCGGTTTGGCGAGCCTGATGAGCTGATTGGAACTTGTCTGTGGCTTCTGAGTGATGAAGCAAAATTTGTTACCGGCATTGTTGTACCCGTTGACGGAGGCTTTTCAGCCTTCAGTGGAGTCTAAAAACTTTTTCTGGAGGATAAAATGACTAATATCGACCCTGCAAAACCTTTGAAGGACTTCAAGCCAAAACACAAGTTCTTTGTAGGCATCGATTCGGATGGATGTGCGTTTGATACGATGGGAATCAAGCAGCGGGAGTGTTTTTGTCCCTGGATGATTGCTTATTTCGGCTTGCAGCCAGTAGCACAAGCGGCACGTGAGTGTAAGGAATTCGCGGATTTATTTAGCAAGACTCGCGGTGCCAATCGACACAAAACAGTCAAGCGAATCATAGCAGAGCTGCTGCCTAATCATCCGATGACCAAGGCAAGAGGCTTTAAGGTTCCGCAATACCCGCACTACTTCGCCTGGGTCGATGACCCTAATAGTCTGCTGAGCAATGATGGTCTAAAAAAGGCTATTGACCAGGCCACGAACCCGCAGGTCAAATGTGAGCTGGAACTTGCGCTTGCCTGGAGTGAGCGAGTCAACTGGGCTATCGGTGAAACTGTCAAGGGTATGCCGCCGTTTCCGTTCGTACGGGAGAGTCTGGAAAAAATCCAGCCGTTAGCTGACACTATCGTTGTCTCAGCCACACCCAACGAAGCACTTAAGCGTGAGTGGGAAGAACACAACATCGCTAAATACACCGCGATAATAGCCGGTCAGGAAATGGGCAAAAAGGCTGAGCATCTCAATTATGCAACAAAAGGCAGATATGAAAAAGACCATGTCCTGATGATTGGCGACGCCCCCGGTGATATGAAAGCCGCCAGAGCAAATAACGCACTATTTTATCCCGTTAATCCCGGCGACGAACCCAAATCCTGGAAAAGGTTCCACGACGAGGCTTTCGACAAATTTATTAACGGTGAGTATGCAGGTGATTATGAAAGCAAACTCATTGCTGAATTTGATGCCTGTCTGCCTGAGACCCCTGCCTGGGAAAGGTAACAGAAGTGCTGCTGTACAGCCGCGGAGACAAAAATACCAGCCTAACTGAACAAGAGCTCGAAGAAGGTCTGTATTCGGCTCTTGAGAAACTTGGTGCGAGAAAAAAAGTGCTGGCTGTCCCGCCGGACATTACGCGATATCACTCTCGCGCTGGAGAGCTTACTTTTGCGGTATGGAAATATTACGGTGACAGGCTAACTGATATTCTCCCTGCAACAGGGACTCATTTCGCGATGACCGATTCGGAAATATCAAGGATGTATGGTCAGACGCCGAGAGGACTTTTTCGCGAGCATAACTGGCGAAGTGGATTGGTTACACTCGGAGAGGTCCCGGCAGAATATCTAAGGCAGGTCAGCGAGGGCCTGGTTAATTACAGCTGGCCCACACAGGTAAACAGGCTTATTGCTGAAGGCGGTTTCGACCTGATTCTGTCAATCGGACAAGTCGTTCCGCACGAGGTGAGCGGGATGGCTAATCACAACAAGAACATATTTATCGGTGCCAGCGGAGCGGAGGGGATTAATAAAAGCCATTACCTCGGTGCGGTTTATGGTATGGAGAGACTAATGGGGCGGGCAGATAATCCGGTACGAAAAGTGCTGAATTACGCTGAGGAGAATTTCGCGAAGGATTTGCCTATTGTTTATGTTCTCACTGTAATAGGCGCATCTGATAATGGTAAACTGCACTGCAGGGGGTTGTTTATTGGAGACGATATTGAATGTTTCAGGCAGGCGGCAAATCTTTCATTTGAAGTGAACATAGAGCTGCTTGAAGAACCTCTCGAGAAAATAGTAGTGTATCTTGAGCCTTCGAACTATAAGAGCACCTGGCTCGGTAACAAGAGCATTTACAGGACAAGGATGGCAATAGCTGACGGCGGTGAGTTAATTGTTTTTGCACCGGGGCTTAATGGATTTGGTGAGGATGAGCAGATTGACAGATTGATTAGAAAATACGGCTATATTGGAACCGAGCGCGTACTTAATTTTGTAAAACTAAACAAGGATTTGCAGGAGAATCTCAGTGCTGCGGCACATATGATTCACGGCTCTTCCGAAGGCAGGTTCAAAATCACTTATTGCCCCGGCGGCCTGACACGAGAGGAGATAAAGAGTGTGAATTTTGAATATGCCGAGCTTTCCAGGATGCTAAAACGGTATGACCCATATCAACTTAGAGATGGTTTAAATACTTTGGCAAATGGTGAGCAGATTTATTTCATCTCCAATCCATCGATGGGCCTGTGGGCTTTCAAAGATAAATTCGAAAATATAGTTTAGAATGGTTAATAATAAGTTCAAGGAGCAGTAAAAATGTCAAAGGCAGATATCGGCCTGATAGGCCTGGCGGTAATGGGCGAGAATTTAATCCTTAATATGGAAAGCAAGGGCTTTACAGTCGCCTGTTTCAATCGTACCGTCTCAAAAGTGGACAATTTTATAAACGGTCGCGCAAAAGGCAAAAACATCATCGGCTGCAAATCAATCGAAGAGCTTGTTGAAAACTTGAAGAAGCCCCGCAAGATTATGCTGATGGTAAAGGCCGGCGAAGCGGTCGATGCTTTCATCGATAAGCTCCTACCACATCTCGAAGACGGTGACATCATCATCGACGGCGGCAACTCGCATTTTCCCGATACCATCCGCCGCACCAAGTATGCCGAGAGCAAGGGCAAACTCTACATCGGCACAGGTGTCTCCGGCGGTGAAGAAGGGGCGCTGCATGGTCCATCAATGATGCCGGGCGGCTCACCTGCTGCCTGGGAACGCGTAAAACCCATCTTCCAGGCCATTTGCGCTAAAACACCCGACGGAGAACCCTGCTGCGACTGGGTCGGCGAAAATGGAGCCGGACACTTCGTCAAGATGACACACAACGGTATCGAGTACGGCGATATGCAGATGATATGCGAGACATACCAGATGATGAAGCAAGGCCTTGGAATGACCAACCAACAGATGCACGAGGCTTTCAGTGAGTGGAATAAGGGCGAGCTTAACTCGTATCTTATCGAGATAACGCGGGACATCCTGGCCTACGAAGACCAAGACGGCAACGAGGTTATCGACCTTATCCTTGACACCGCCGGCCAGAAGGGAACCGGCAAATGGACCGGCATTGAGGCCCTGAATCTCGGTCAGCCCCTGACGCTTATCGGTGAAGCCGTCTTCGCCCGCTGCCTATCAGCATTAAAAGAAGAACGTGTTGCAGCATCCAAGGTCCTGACAGGCCCAAAGCTAAAGTTCAAAGGCGACAAGAAAGCTTTTATTGATGACCTGCGGCAGGCACTTTATGCCTCGAAAATCGTAAGCTACGCCCAGGGCTATCAGCTTATGCGAGCAGCGGCGAAAGAGCACAACTGGAACCTAAACTACGGCGAAATCGCACTGATGTGGCGAGGCGGCTGCATCATTCGCTCGATATTCCTCGGCAAAATAAAAGAGGCCTTCGACAGAAACCCTAATTTAGACAATCTGCTGCTTGACCCATTCTTCAAAGACGCTGTTGAAAAGGCCCAGCCCGCCTGGCGGCGAGTCGTTACCACCGCTATTGAGTTAGGCATCCCGATACCTGCTATGAGCTCTGCTCTTGCCTTCTACGACGGTTATCGCAATGAGCGTTTGCCAGCAAATTTGCTCCAAGCCCAGCGGGATTATTTCGGCGCGCACACTTACGAACGAGTTGACAAACCCCGAGGCCAATTTTTCCACACAAACTGGACCGGCAGAGGTGGCACTACAGCATCATCTGCTTACACCGCTTGAGAAATGCTGCGGCGCAGCAAAATCATTGCAGGACATCAGCACTCAGAATGGGCTGAATGTCCACTTTTTATGCAATCGCGAGTTGACCATCGGCTTTCCATCAGTATACTATGGCTCAACGCCGACTTCGGTTTTTGTCCTTAAAATTTGTGCTGCCCCCATCGTCTAGCGGCCTAGGATACCGGGTTCTCATCCCGGCGACAGGGGTTCGAGTCCCCTTGGGGGTATTTTTTTTATTTACTATTTTCTATTTTTTCCTTTGCCTTTGAGTGATGAGCGACAGCAAAAGAGACCAGCGGTATATGAAAGTGGCGATTGAGCAGGCCAAGATTGCTGAGGAAAACGGCGATGTGCCGATTGGGGCGGTGATTGTTCATAATGACACCGTCATCGCAAAGGCATATAATCAGAGAGAGCAATTGCAGGACCCAACCGCTCACGCGGAGATAATCGCTCTAACTCAGGCGGCTGCAGCTCTGGAAACTTGGCGATTGAACGGCTGCACAATGTATGTTACATTAGAACCCTGCCCAATGTGCGCAGGCGCGCTTGTTTTAGCAAGGATTGACCGGATAGTCTATGGCTGCGACGACCCAAAGACAGGCGCGATAAAAAGTCTGTATAACATCGTGCAGGATAATCGGCTGAATCACCGGGTGGAAGTTACCTGCGGCATTCTGGCCGACGAATACAGTCGAATTCTGCAGGAATTCTTCAAGAAACGCCGAACGGAGAATTTAGACTAACAAGTCACGAGCGACGAACGACGCGTGACGATTTGTGGAGAGGTGTCGGAGTGGCTTATCGAGCAGCCTTGGAAAGGCTGTGTAGGGCATGTCCCTACCGCGGGTTCGAATCCCGCCCTCTCCGTTAGCGGGATGAGAACACGCGCGGTGCGAAGCAAAGCTATTCTTGGCAGAATTCCGGTCGGCCGCTGGGGTGAGCCCGACGACCTTAAGGGAATGGTTGTTTTTCTCGCTTCGCAAGCATCTTCGTATTTGTATGGCGCTATATCGGAATTGTTTAATCATATCAGCTACTCTCCGCCGTCAAAGCACGCCCATAGAACCGCAAATCGTTCTTTTCTATCCGCCTTATGCTAAACGCACCTTAGCAAGACAACTCTAAATTGGGGGGTGGTTTTTCCAAGCTGAAGCGGTATAATGAAAAGACTGGTATGAGATACCAAAATGCAGGACTTCTCGCAACGATAACGCCAAATTGCGAAAAATGGTTATGGTAAAGCGTATTGTTATTTTAGGCTCTACAGGCTCGGTCGGTAAAAACACGCTGCGGGTGATTGATGCACTGGGGCCGGCGTATCAGGTCGTGGCACTAAGCGCCCACACCAAGGTGGAGCTTCTGGCAGAGCAGGCAAAACGATATAAGCCGAAAGTTATTGCTATTGCAAATGCCGACTGTGAGAAACAGCTTCGTGATTTAGTGGGCGATTTAGATGTTGAGATTTCAGCCGGGCCGGAGAGTCTGACAAAGCTTGCACAGTTAGATGATGCCGATATTGTTTTAACTGCGATTGTCGGCGTGGCGGGCTTGCCAGCTGTTCTTGCGGCAGCAAAGAAAGGTAAAAGGCTTGCCATTGCGAACAAAGAGCCTCTTGTCGTTGCAGGTGAGCTGCTTATGCGCACAGCAGAGGAAAACGGCTGTACTATCTTGCCGGTGGACAGCGAGCATTCAGCGATTTTCCAGGCAATGCAGGCTGGCCCTCGCGAGCAGGTGAGCAGAGTCATCCTCACGGGTTCCGGCGGACCGTTCAGAAAAGCGAGCATCGAAGATATTGAGAACGTGACGCTCGAGCAGGCGTTGGCACATCCGGTTTGGGATATGGGGCCGAAAATTACCATCGACTCAGCGACTATGATGAACAAGGCGCTCGAAGTTATCGAAGCACATTGGCTTTTTGATATGCCGGTGGAGAAAATTGAGGTCTTGATTCACCCCGAGTCTATAGTTCATTCACTTGTCGAATTCGTGGACGGCTCGGTAATAGCGCAGCTTGGCACACCGGATATGTGTCTTCCGATTCAATATGCTCTGACGTATCCGCAGCGGGTAGCGGGGATTTCAAAACATTTGAGACTTGATGAAATGAACAGGCTCACGTTTGAGAGGCCCAATGTGGAGACGTTCCGCGCGCTGTCGTTAGGTTACGAAGTGGCCCAAAACGGTGGGACCGCTGCGGCTGTTTTCAACGCTGCAAATGAAGCAGCGGTCGAGGAGTTTTTGGCGGGCAGGATTAAGTTTGTCAGCATAGCCGAACTTGTCGAGCATTGCCTGAACAAACATAATATCAAACACACGGCATCACTCGAGGAGCTTTTGGAGGCGGACGCCTGGGCCAGAAAAGAGGTTAAACAAAAAACGCAGGAGCATAAGAGCGTAAGTCTGCCCTGAGCGCAGTCGAAGGGAGCATAAGTGAACCGATGTCTTATAAACCAGTAAAGCTGTGAATCTGGAGGTTACGGATGTCTGAAGGAAAATCCTTGGCAGGAAAATACTCGCGGTTGATACTACTTGCTATCGTCGTTTTGGCGGCCGTTTATCTCTTAGGCGCCAATTTCGATAAACTGCGGGAGCGATTTCTGCCCGCATTCTGGAATATATTTCTTGCGGTGATGGGTTTTAGCGCGGTTGTTTTTATTCATGAGTGCGGTCACTTCATCGTTGCCAGGCTTTCCGATATAAAAGTCGAAACGTTTTCGATTTTCCTGCCGCCGGTTTTGTGTGGGGTTCGAAAAACGGCGGATGGTTTTCGATTTAGAATATTGCCGAAGTTTTTCCCGAAAGATGACGACCCGGACGGCGACGGCCAACTTAGCTTTACAATCGGCAAAAAGAGCACCGCAGGTGAGACAGAATACCGCATCGGACTTATTCCCGTAGCTGCTTATGTAAAGATGTTAGGGCAGGAGGACATTGGTGCGGATAAGCAAAGCGATGACCCGCGAGCATTCGGGAACAAATCGATTGGTGTTCGTATGGCGGTGGTAGCGGCCGGGGTTATTTTCAATTATTTCGCCGCTGTTGTGATTCTCATGTGTGTCTATCTGGCTGGTATAGAGCGGGTTCCTGCTGTGGTTGGTGGGGTGGTGCCTGACTCACCGGCGGCCCGGGCGGGACTAAAGCCCGGCGACGAAATAATTGAAATAGCAGGTAAAAGTGACAACCTCGACTTTAGTAATATTATGATTGCGGCGGCTCTGTCAGACACAGGCGAAGAAATTCCGCTGAAGGTAAGACATCCGGATGGTTCGCAGGAAGAGTTTGGGATTGTAGCTGAGGAGATGTTGGGCATGCCGGTAAGGCTCCCTGGCATCATCGAGCCGATGAGCTTGACTATTGCCCAGCTGAGTAAAACCGACGCTGACGATTTATTCGCGAGAACACAGCTGCGCCCGGGTGACAGAATTAAGTCTGTTCACGGCAGAGACGTTCAGAGCCATTGGCAGTTCGAAAAAATAATTCAGGAAGCCATTGTCCCGGCGGTAACGATTTTAGTTGAGCGCGAAAACAACTTGATTGAGTCACAGATGCACTTGGATTTGAATTTCGGCGGCAGCTATAAAGTCAGCTCCGAATCTGAGCTTTATCACGTATATTCTATGGTTCCGCGTTTGCGTATCACATACGTTCTGAACAGGCTGGCTGTTAGCGAAACGACGCCTTCGTTGCAGGTAGGTGACATAATTCTTGAAGTTGGTGATATTGAAAATCCTACCTACGGCGAACTGCGTGAGATTGCTGAGAAATATGAGGATAAAGAGTTACCATTCAAGGTGCTACGATTGAATGCTGAAGGCATCGAAGAAACTCTCATGGTTGTGGCTATACCCAAGCGTTCTCGCAATACTGATCGGGTTGAAATTGGTATTAGGATTGCGCTTGATGCTGAGCATCCGGTAGTTGCCAAGACCGTCGCAGCCCGGGGCGGGCCGGCCAGGTTGGAGATTCCACGGGGAGTTGAGATAACGGCCGTTGCCGGGGTCGAGGTCTCAAACTTCTACGATGTAATCCGTGAAATCAGGCGAAATACCGGCAGCAATGTTACGATTAAATATCGTCTTGATAAGCACACAGCCGGCGGTGTTGTTGTGGACATAGCGGCTGACGAGGACTTTATCACCGTCAAATCAAGTCTGGTGGAAATTGTGCCGTTCGAGTTCCTGAAAAGGTTGTATAAAGCCGACGGGCCGGCACAAGCCTTTGTGATGGGTTGTAAGAAAAGTGTCGAGTTCATTGTTCAAACATATGTTACAATCAAAGGACTCCTGGCCAGGGATGTAAGACCCGAAGCTCTAAGCGGACCCGTGGGAATAGCAACGATAGTGTACAAGGCTGTTGAACGGTCATTTATTACATTTTTATATTTGCTCGCTTTTATAAGTGCCGTTTTAGCGGTCATAAATTTCCTGCCCATTCCGGTAGTGGATGGCGGCGTGTTTCTCTTATTACTCGTTGAAAAGATAAAAGGCTCCCCCGTAAGCGTCCGCGTACAGGAGGTAATATCGTATGCAGGATTGGTTCTGATCGCAGTGATGTTTTTGTATCTGACTTACAATGATATTCTCAGGTTCTTTGTGGCCCGGTAGGAAATGTCGCGTCATTATAAAGGCGGGTAGAGGATACTTACCCGATGGTTGGGAAGGATTTGCAGGTACGCCAAATGGTATCGGACAAGGCAAGCTTCGAAGCCTATCACGATGAGATATTCGCCGTTCTAAAGCAAACAGATGCTCAGGTCCATGAACTAATATCGAAGGAGTACGAAAGGCTGCAAAGCACTTTGCAGCTTATCGCTGCGGAAAATCGATGCTCACGGTCGGTTCTGGCGGCACTGGGCTCGGCGGTTCAGAACAAAACTGCGGAAGGTTTTCCCGGCACAAGATTGCACGGCGGCTGTGAAGTCGTTGACGAAATAGAAACTCTTGCGGTCGCCAGGGCAAAACAGGCCTTTGGCGCACAATATGCCAATGTTCAGCCCCATTCCGGTACATCCGCGAACCAGATTGTGCTCACCGCGGTGTTGCAGCCAAGCGATAAGATATTGAGTCTCGGCACGGAGCAGGGAGGACACCCGTCGCACGGTGGAGCCGGTTCGCTTACCGATAAATTCTTCAAGATAGAAAGCTATCCCGTGGATAAGGCGACTTTCCTTCTGGACTACGATGCCGTCAGAGACAAGGCTGTGAAATCCAAACCCAGACTGATTATGTGTGGTGCCAGTGCTTATGCGAGAGAAATAGATTTTGCAAAGTTCAGAGAGATTGCGGACGAGGTCGGCGCGTACCTGCTGGCTGATATCTCGCACATCGCGGCACTCGTTATGGCC
>Ga0114918_10003800_pt1 | contig 13204 bp, 11 predicted proteins | sample LantaG_FD_87015 | JGI IMG/M metagenome (GOLD analysis project Ga0114918, IMG submission 87015) | Deep subsurface microbial communities from Baltic Sea to uncover new lineages of life (NeLLi) - Landsort_02402 metaG | ecosystem: Environmental > Aquatic > Marine > Oceanic > Sediment | place...
CTTCCGTCATTGCACTTGAAAAACAAAGGATACATGCTACTTTAATTAGTAACAGGGAGAGCAACCTCCCAAGAAACAATTTAGGTTCGTGACCTAACATTTTAGGCATACATACTTTTGATGCTGAACATCGCATGAGTAACACTAGTTATCATAATCCCATGCAGGGAATTCGACTGAAGTGTCAATGCGATGCTGAACATCGCATGAGTAACACTGATGATCTCCCCCTTAACTACACGGTGTGTCAATGCGATGCTGAACATCGCATGAGTAACACACCCTATTCTCGCGTCCCTGTCGGCATTTGCCACGAAGTGTCAATGCGATGCTGAACATCGCATGAGTAACACCCATGTGTCAATGCGATGCTGAACATCGCATGAGTAACACCAGGCTCCCGTTTCATATCTTCATGATCATCAAATAGAAATAGCATTTGATTTTTTTGTTAGACGCTATATATTGTGTTTACACCATGAAAAAGGAGATATATCATGGATTCATACAAAAGAGCTCACATCTTATTCCGAATTTTAATGATGACCTGTATTGCACTTCTAGTTGGTGTATTTTGGCTATCATCCGAACTTAATCGCATGAGAGAAACATTGACTACGGCCAAAGATGAGATGACTTTGACATCTCTTGAAAAGAAAAGCCTTCAAAGTAAAAATAGATTACTTGTAATGCAGTTGAATGCATTCAAAAAAGACGCCAAGAAACGAAGCTATAAGAATCAATACGAAGATCATCTTAAGAGAGTGGTTACTATTGTTAAGCTTCCAACTGGAGCATTAGTATACAAATGGAAGGATGAAGTCGAGAAAGGTGATGTGATCATAGCTGAGAAATTACTTAAGGGAAAGTTGTGATATGAACTGGGACGCTCATTTTATGGACATCTGCGATACCATTTCAAGGAAGTCCAAAGACCGTAGTACAAATGTCGGAGCCGTCATCGTCGGATCCAACAAGTCGTGCAGATCAATGGGATACAATGGCATGCCCCGTGGCATAGATGACGATGTCGATGAACGACATGAACGTCCTACGAAATATCTATGGTTTGAGCATGCTGAACGAAATGCAATCTACAATGCAGCATCGAACGGGACTGCTCTCGAGGGATGCACTATGTATATCAACTCCCTACCGCCATGCTGCGACTGTGCCCGTGCGATTATTCAGTCTGGCATCATAGAGGTGGTTGTAAACTCATTTGACTCACCTGAACGATGGAAGGAGCAATGCGACATTGCAATTGGTATGTTGAAAGAGGCCAAGGTGAACATCCGGCTTTCTGACATGGGGGCGGATGATGAGTAAATTCAGAAAGATACCGATTATTGTCAATGCCGTGCAGTTCCTTGCGACTCAGGCATCATGGGATGCACTTGTCAGCGAACTTGGATTTTGCTATAAAGACTGGGATCCAGGACCCATGGGTGAGGAATGCTTTTTTCTTATCACTCAGGATGGGAACGTCAAGGTTCACAAGGGTGACTGGGTAATCAAGGATGACAAGGGTGTATTGCAACCTTGCAAGCAAGATTTCTTTACCTTAAACTATGAAGAAATTGAAGATGCCTAGACCAGACATAGAAACGCTGAAGGAAATGGTCGACACTTCTTTGTCTGCCCAAAATGACAGAACTGCAGAAATGAAATATGTTATTGTTGAGTTTGCTGGACACGCCTGTGCTATCGTATTTGACTATCACATAAACCATTCTGACATGTTGTGCTTTATGAATATTAGGAATGGTTATAAAGGTGGCTCATCATTGATCTCGGCTGGATTTTGCATGTTCTTAATCAATCCCACTGGCATTGATGTGAATGTCTGGGGAGAATCCGAGTCATTGAAAAAAAAGATGCCTGACAAATGGAAAGACAAGTGTAAGTCGCATCCAGATAAGGATAAACAAATTATCATTTCAAGCTTCTTTTCAGGCCCATGGAAGTATATTTATCCGCACTTGTTCGAAAGGTCTTAAGCTTGGCTTTCTTGCAATTCCTTGAACTTATCGGCTAGATCACGTCTTACTTTTGAAATGTCGTTCCTAATCTCATTAACGACTCTTGCTTTTCCACTTTCTTGCACTTGTTGATCTATTGATTCAGCCTCTAGCTGTTGATATTTATCTACAGCCTCTTCGTATGCGTCATAATCATATTCGCCATTTTCGTCAACAAAATCTTCTTCATCCGGGTATGGGTCATCAACATATCCTTCGGCACTGTCATATATCGTATCCAAGCTTTTTTGAGCTTCATTTTCAAGCTTTTCAAGAGTGATTTCACGACTTCCAGATAATTCGTATTCAGCTGCCAAGTTTACAGCTCCATAAGTAACTCCTGTCCATCCATATTGAAGTCTGTCATTTTGTGTCACTGCTTCGTCAAATACCATTTTCATTAGATCATCGACATCTTGTATTTCTTCTATGAATGGTGGGTTTTGCAATCCATATCGGTCGTTCATGCTGCCAGTATATCGATATTCATCTATTGCCATATCATTGGCCGACTCGTTATATGGGTCATACCCACCTGCCCATTCAACTGGCATCTTTTGTTTGACGATGTCTAGCCATTGTTTTATATAGTTGGCATATTTGTCTATAGGTGGGTTATTTTCCTTGCCTTGTATTTGGGCTACTTGATATAAATCTTCATCTTGCCATCTCCTGCCGGTATACGTCTCGATAGTGGCCATCTCGATAGTGGCATGCGGCATATTCTTTGGATCGCGGAGAGAATAGATCTCGGTTCTTCCGTTCGCCACTTGATTAGCATATCCTTCAACACAATGTCCCATTAGTTCACCCTCGATTTCACAATCTTGTGGAGTGAGCTTGACTATCTTCCATCCATCTCCGAAATCATGAACTGGTATTGATTGGTATTTAGTGGCAAGGCTTGAATCTTCATTAACCTTCATTTCGCCATGCCATCTGTCAGCTTCCTTTTTGGCATTTTCGAAATTGAATTTCATGATGTCTGGCGATTCTGCAACGGCCCAGTCAATAATATCTAGGACATCTCTTTGGATGTGTGCGGCAATCCTTTCCACCATTACCGATAGAGTCTTTGGATCATTTTTTCGAAAAATCTTGTTGGAACTCTTTACTCCCAGCTGTTCAGCCAGACTGTCGCGTATGACCTTGGCGATCCATACGATGAATTTGCTTTCAGCAGTCTTATCCAGTTTTTCGACAACATTGACAATGAATTCTGGATAACCTTGGCTAAGAAGCCAGTCTCCACGCTTTGTTGCTTGAGCTACGAGATATTTGAGAAGCCAATTCATGAGAACTCCAACTATAGTTTTATCCAGTTATTCGCTTTTACTGTCCTAAAATCCTTGCTTCATTAAATTATTATACAGTTTTACTTGATATGCAAAACATGATTAGTCATGCAGTTGTACATATGCATATGAAAAACTAAAAATAAACGTAGAAATTGCATTTGATAGATGTTTACCGATTCTTATATTCAGTTGTCAGAATTATCATCCTGACCATAGAGATAAGAGAGAGCATCGTGCTTCATTTAGTATTCACGGTGAAAATGATAAGGAGTTAATGTCATTGCTGGATTCCATTCGACAATGGCGATCGAATGTAGCTAGATATCTTTTTGAGGGTAATATTCACAGATCCGATCACTACATTACACAGGTGCCAAGTTTTAGTGGAGGCAAGTAGCCGTTACGTGACTTAGGGGTAGTGCAATTGATTATGAAAAACTGCTTTCAAGGCATCTTGGTAAGTCCCTAGAAAACTTATGGCAACATACAGGGCAAAGCGAACATCTGTCGAATAAAGCCAGTACGCCTTTTTCAGAAAATGCTCAACAGATACAATTCAACAGCACAAACAATGGGTACAAGATATGACAAATGATAACTACTTCCCGACTGAATACCAAGAATTCATCCATCTGTCCAGATATGCGAGATGGCTTGAATCCGAAGGCCGACGGGAAACTTGGGAAGAAACCGTTGATAAATATATTGGATACATGATTGATGAAAAATGTGCAGGCAAGATTGATGATGGAACTCGTGGCGAAATACGAGAGGGAATGTTGAAGTTGGAGGTTATGCCCTCCATGCGTTGTCTGATGACTTCTGGCCCTGCCCTCAGACGCGATGAGGCTGCAGGATACAATTGCAGCTATCTCGCCATTGACGACATTGCGGCCTTCGATGAAATGCTTTACCTTCTCATGTGCGGCACTGGTGCTGGTTTCAGTGTGGAGCGTCAGTTCATTGACAAGCTACCCGATGTTGCTGAAAGACTAAGATCGTCAAAAACCACTATTACGGTGGAAGATTCCAAGATTGGATGGGCCAATGCCTATCGCGAATTGATCAGCATGCTATATCAGGGTCGTATCCCTGAATTTGATGTGTCACAAGTAAGAAAGGCCGGTGAACGATTGAAGACGTTTGGTGGGCGTTCTTCTGGTCCTGGTCCGTTGATTGACTTGTTTAAGTTCACCATTTCCACTTTCAAACAGGCCTGCGGACGCAAGCTGAATTCACTTGAATGCCATGATTTATGCTGTAAAATTGGAGAAATCGTCGTGGTGGGTGGGGTTCGAAGGTGCTTGCCAGAGGGTGCTCTGGTGCAAACTGTTAATGGATTGGTTCCAATTGAGGACATCAACCCTGGTGATATGATAATCACAGGCGGAGAATCTGCGAAAGTGGTGGCTCAAGTGGAATCTGGGGAACAAGACATCCTGAATATAAAGCATGAAAATGGTGATATTCAAGTTACTAGAAAGCATAGGATGGCTGTGTTGTTACCTGGCACTGATGGACATCCTGTGATGAAGTTTAAGCGTGCCGACCAGTTGACTGTGAATGATGTTTTGGTATGGGATTTGGCTGGCACAAATGGTATCAAGACTAAACTGCCAGAGGTGACTGGCAATGGCCATTTCAATGAAAATGAAGTGTTCACCCCCGATCTTGATGAAGAGATAGCTTGGTTGATCGGGGTGGTGCATGGATATGGATGTGTAAACTCACGATCAATTAGCATTACTACAGCCACTGATCAGGTTGCCATATTGGAAAAGTCATTGTCTATTTTCAAAAGATTTGGAATATCTGGGTCAATAACCGATGGACATGGTGACTGTTTAAGGTTACGGATCAATTCCAAACCACTGGCAGATTGGTTCAAGATGCATATCAAGAGAAGTAATATACCTATTGAGATACCATCTTTCATCATAAACTCAACACGTAACATCAGATGGGCTTACCTAGCAGGTCTTTTTGATGCCGATGGACGCTCTAGAGAGGATGGTAGATTAGATCAAATGTCATCCATATACAAAGATTTCGGCTATTCAGTCCGATCTCTTTTGAGTTCTCTTGGAATCGGCGTTTATTATGGGAATGTGTCTGCTGAGAGACGACGTAAGAATGGTGAGCAGGCACATGATAGTTGCACCTTGTCAATTAAGGGCAATACCAATCGTGAAAGATGGATTCGTGAAGTGGGTCAATTTTCCATTAGCGGAAAACTGGATCCTGACAGGAAATTTTCCAGTCCCGATGACTACAGATACCCTGTTGAACTTCTTGATTATCCAAAGGGATGGAAGAAGACTAGTAGTGTGACATATCAGACAGCTATCAGTCGTGGATTTGTAAAACCATCGCCATATGCTCCCACGCCGATATGTGAAATATCAATTATTGGGACAGCCAATACATATGATATAGAAGTTGAAAATATCAATCGTTTCACAACATCTGGACTGGTAGTTCATAACAGTGCCCTTATCTCCCTTTCGAACCCCAGTGATGACCGTATGCGTCACGCCAAGACTGGGGAATGGTGGAACACTGCAGGACATCGTGCACTGGCCAACAATTCGGCCTGCTACACGGAGAAGCCCGAGTCAGATCGCTTCTTACGTGAATGGTTGGCCCTGATTGAGTCAAAGTCTGGTGAACGAGGTATCTTTAATCGTGCCGCTGCAAAGAAAGTCGTTGAAAGAAACGGGCGCCGTGACCCCAATCATGAATTCGGATGTAATCCCTGTAGCGAGATTCTGCTGCGTTCATGCGGATTCTGCAACCTGTCGGAAGTCGTGGTCAGAAGCACGGACACTGTCGAGGATGTGGAACGCAAGGTACGCCTGGCAACCATCGTCGGGACAATACAGTCAACCCTTACCGACTTCCGTTACCTGCGTAAGAAATGGCAAGATAACGCCGAGGAAGAATGTCTGCTTGGCGTCAGCCTGACAGGTGTCATGGATAATAAGCTGTTCTCCGGACGTGACGGCAAGAAGAACCTATCTGCAGCACTTGATGGACTCAGGGAGTATGCCATTTCTGTCAATAAGGAATGGTCCAAGAAACTTGGTGTAAACCAGTCAGTTGCAATAACTTGCAACAAGCCCAGTGGCTGTAGACCATGGGATTCTTTGGTTACTACTGATAATGGGATATTAACTCTTGAGGAGTTGTTTGAAAATCATCAATATGGTGACAAGTGGGGTGATTACTCTGGCTCTTCTTCTGCCATGATAGAAGATGGTAAGACAACACCAATTACCAAGACATATGTTAATGGTAAGTCTCCAGTGTTGGAGATTGAAATGAACTTTGGCTTAACTGTCCGATCGACTCCGAATCACAAGTGGTTTGTCAAATCTCATAAAAGCACTTCATGGGAAAAGAAGGTTAACCAATGGAAGCGGACTGATGAGATTGTCCCGGGAGATATTCTTGAAACTAACATTGGTAATTATCGCAATGAAATACCAACAAGGATGAGATCGCTTACTTCTCAAGCAATTAGAATGCGTGAAGATGCAACTGAGATAAAACAGCCTGAAGAGATGTCAGAAAAGTTAGCTTGGCTCATTGGTTATTTATGGGGTGATGGCGCACAGTCACCAGCTAAATATCGCATTAGATTCACTGAGGAACATGAGGATGTCATCAGTCATGTTGCAGATACTATTCATGAACTGTTTGGAATTGAATGTGAATATTTCCGTGCTCATGATGGACGAAACGCCTGGCAATTAGAAGTTGCATCAAAAATGTTGTGGCATTGGATGATCAAAAATGATATTTGGAAATATTATGCAGATGAATTAGACATTATACCATCAATAGTGAGGCGTTCATCCTGGCGTCACGTGGTGGCATTCATGTCAGGAATGATTGATTCCGATGGATGGGTGAATGAAATTAAAGGGGGGGATATCAAAGCCACCCTAACAAGCTCATATGATATGTTGTCACGACATTTGCAACAAGTGTCGTGGGCTGTTGGATTATGTTTTGGCAGAAGTCACAATACACAAGGTGAGAATTTTCAAAAAGTTAAAAGTATGTATCTCATGTGTTTGGGAGGAAATACTGACCCAGAAGCAATGAAATGTCTTGCTGCTAACAGTGTTAAACATAGACGTTTCATGTCTGATAAATGGCATGCGACAAATTGTTCTAAAACACAAATACCTGGAAAGGTCAAGGGTGTCAAGGCAATTGGTGTCATGTCAACTTATGACATTGAAACAGATTGTCATTGGTTTTATGATGGAGCTGTTAAGAGTCATAATACGGTTTCTCAGCTTGTTGACTGCTCCAGCGGTATTCATCCACGTTTTAGCGAGTATTACATCCGTACGGTACGAGCTGACAAGAAGGATCCATTGGCAAAACTCATGGCCGACCTCGGTTTCCCATGTGAGGATGATGTAACCAAGCCGGAGCATAACTATGTCTTCAGCTTTCCAATGAAGGCACCTGACTGTGCAGTCATGTCGGATGACATGAGGGCCATGGAGCAGCTTGAGTTGTGGCTCCAATACCAAAGGCATTGGACCGAACATAAGCCGTCAATCACCGTGTATGTTCGCGATCACGAATGGGTCGAGGTTGGTGCATGGGTCTACAAGCACTTCGATGAGGTGAGCGGTATCAGTTTCCTGCCATATTCAGGGCACACCTATCAGCAGGCCCCATATCAGGAGATTAGCAAAGCTGAGTATCTGGATCTTTTGGATGCGATGCCACAGGATGTTGACTGGTCATTGCTTAAGGCCTATGAGGAAGATGACACCCACATCACGGCACATAAGGAATATGCCTGTGTTGGTGGAGCTTGTGAAAAGGTTGACCTAGTCAAGGGTGATGGCGAAAATGGTTGAAGCAACTCGTGAAGAGATGTTGGAGATAATCAAGATGGTGGCAGCTATCCGTAAGGATCTGCCCCCATCCTATTTGCCTTCCTACATCTTTCAAGATGGTCTGGGATGAATCATATTCAGACAAGGATATACTTGGAAGTTTTCATTGGTTCAGTCCCAACACCATTAAACTTTCCATGTCCATGCGTGACTTCCCTAAGATGACGGTTCCGACATTGTGTCACGAACTCAGACATATGTACCAGTATCAGAAATACAAGTTGCCATTGTATATATTGGCGAGCATACCTGTTCTTCGTAGATTTACTCTGGAGAAGTCGGCTTGGGAAGTGGAAAAGGAAGCAGAAAAGGTTCTCGGTATGGAAGGCTTAAACGCAGACTCTGTCCCATGGTTTTAAATGGTCGTCCAGTGGCGGAATTAGATGCCACTGGCCGGCTTTATACCACTCCTACAACAGATAGCACGTCGCCTGTAAATGAACGCCATTCACCAAGTGCAGATTGTTGCGAACCCTGAGCACCTGGTTTGGCTTTGACTTCAATGGTGGCTATCTGGTTTATGGGGATGTCTTTCAGGTTATTCATTGAATCACCCCAGAATAGTGGATCCATAGGTCCACCTGCATTTTCTCTATATGCGGACCAATATTTATAAGCGGACATGAGTTTTTCGTCAATCTCTTCAGGAGATAATTTCCGAACCCATCTGGAATACATCGTACTACCGTTGTAAGAATTTATGTCAGTTTCGCTGGTAGGATCTGGAACATAAGTTTCGCCATTCGACCTCATTTCCAACATGCCCTCTGTAACTGGCATATTAAAGACTAGTTCATCCTCTCCATTTATTATGCTCTTGATTAAATCCGGCATGGCACCGTCTTTTGATCCATGCCCACTATACCATTCGGATATCCATGGCCTTGAAGCCCCTTCTCCAGACTCAGCCATGGATATCATACTATGAATATCTATCTCTTTAGTCATGAGCCTTCTAGCTTCTAGTATGGCATTTTCAATTGCTTTGGCAATTTCGACATTTTCTGTCAATGATATGGTATCTTCAGGACCTCCACCTAATCCTGCTGTATTACTTAGTTCTGCACGTGTTTTCAGCCCTTCATTCAGAACCTTGTCCTTAGCCGTAGTTACATGGTATAAAACTGGCGGCATTGGCTTGATGTACTTAGCACCATATAATCCACGCTCATCAGCTTTTTCAGGAGTTATCCAACCATGTGACAGAGCATCTTGCATTGATTTTGTCCATATGTCTTTGCGACGATATCGTTCTTTCCAGTCTTCGTCAGACATATCACTATACATGGGTCCGACATAGTCGTCCATATTCATGTGCCATAGCTGTGGTTCGTTTGCAAGTTTAAGCCAATTCATAGAATACTCCGTTTTATATAGATTATACCATTGAATCTTCATATGTTCCTATTGGTTACAGGTATTCATGCTTTCGATGTAGAATACTCTTGTATCAACTACAGGGCTTGAAATGAAGATTTATAAAATATCATCACTTAAAAATCGTGTTCAGCAGTTTGCCATCAACAACCCGATACGTCAGTTGTTCGTTAGGAAATATGAGAATATCATTCCGTGGGGAGAACTGACTCCTGCAAAGGCATTCCCAAAAGAAGAACGTGATAATGTAGATCGTCAATTAGAAGACGTGGCCGACCAAATGATATCCGAACTTCGAGGCCGGATAGATCCAGATAATGAGAACTCCCACTACATGAAAGATGTAGACCTGGAACGAGAGTTTGAGGTCCAAGGTGACAATCCTGACATTAGGCGTGCACAAGAACAGTATGCAGCAAACCCAGAGGCTGCAAGGCAGACTGTGTTAGATGCCATAAACAGGGATAAAAAAATCTCTTTTGACAATTGGTTTGAGTATGTGTATGGGCAATATATGCCCACATTCGCCTACATGATTCTTAAACCGATAGTTGATTCATCTGATGGGAATACTTCTGCACCTCCACAGCCGCTCAATGCAAGGGCACTTGCTGAGACTTTCGACAGTATCGATGGAACGAAGGATTTGAATTTACTGAAAGAATACACTAAGGAAGTTACCAGCAGCAGCCAAATGATATCTGGTGACCTAAATGAAGGGTGGACCAAGATTCCAGGTATGCTTACCGACCCTGATAATTATCGTGACAATCTGACAATGTTGATGACCTATGGAAGTGCTGGCTCATGGTGTATTGGTGGGTCTACATGGGCGAACAACTTTCTAAAAGAGGGCGACTTCTATTTTTATGTCATGGATAGCAAGCCTGTTGTTGCCATAAGAACTGAAGGTCCAACCGATGTTGCCGAGATACAAGGTTTCAATAATGATCTATCAAACCTTCTTCCATATTGGCAAGAGACCCTTAAATTTATTGATGAACAAGGATTAGACCCTGAATACTCTGCTAATTATCGTTCGTTGAAAGAAGCGGTATATTTGAATAAGAAGGTTGAGGACGATCCTGAATATATAAGGATAATCTTGAAGCAGATGCAAGAACGCAATGATGTTAAAGAAGCGGTTAAGATGTATAACATGTTGACGGCTGAAAATCGTAATCATCCAGGTATTGACAAGTACATCACAATTTGCATCAATGATAACATGCAATACACTCCATACCCATGGGTCTATTACACCATGCTTCCAAAAGGGCTGAAATCTAAGTTGTCTGATAAAACAGCCAAGTTCCTAATTGACATGTCGATTTCATATGTCATTAAGGACATTGCCAACTATGGTTCTATTCCTGTAGAAGTTAGGGCAAAATTTGATGACGCTGTATGGGAACAAATTATCAACTCATTATTCAATGACCCCATAAAGATTAATGAATCTAAAGACCTGTTGTCAGATTTGAAAAAATATCATCCTAATGAACATCAGCAATTCGTTCAGGAATATAAGAAACGTGTTCTTGACGACTCTAATTTAATTAGTAATGCTCAGCCACCAATTTTGTCAGAAATATCTGACTATGATTACTATTCTGCCATGACCGATGATGATGGTGAAGATAGGTCAGAATTTGTAATTGAAGAATCTAAGAACGATTTGTTCTTGAGCTATATTGAAAATGGACACATCGGAGATTTGGATCTTTTAATAGGAGATGATGATAACATATACGAACGTCTTAATAACATATACGAACGTCTTAATGAAATGTCTTCTGACGAGTGGAACGAAAGCATTTTTAACAGCTTGAAAAAGAATCCTAAATCGATTGATGGCATTTATCGTTGTCATGAAGAAGAATTAAAGGATTTTTTTGCTAATTATTCATCGCAAGATATACTTGGACTTTTAGTTGGACATGAACAATTATTAAGTGATTTTATGGAAGTATTCGATGACATAGGCGTCTATCCAGAAGTGTCATTGGGATTAATTGAATCATATGTCACCAAAAGTATGAAGGCCAATGGCGAACAAGACGTAGACGCTCTTAGAAGATTGTTATCGGGAAAGAACCCATCCATTATTAAACATGTTTCAACCATTATGTCAGACTTAGAAAAAGATACATACTTGGATGACTTTCATCGTCAAACCATAAAAGATTATGATCAAGCTCAACCTGGGTATTTGCCGCCAGATCAGCCAGAGTTGTTTGCCCCAGACGAATTGGGATCAGAGCAGGGCCGGCTAACATGGTTTCAACGTTCTATGGTCAAGGAAGCGGCCCCACAGTATCATTATGGCAGGGTACGTGCAGTTGATTACATGAAGTTAATGCGTGACCTGGATGCAGGAACAAAGAATTTGCCATTGCTGAATAAGATGATCGCCGACGTCAAGGACCAAGTTAATTTCGTCTATTGGAACACCGTGGCGTGGGGGCACACTCCTCAAGAACAAAGTTATCCGTGCCCTGATTGCACCGATGATATATCCGATATCCACGGTGTGGAGCCAATGATTCACATAGATGAAGATAATCTTGATAAATGGGATGAAGAATTCCCAGGCATAAGACAACAATTGGAAGGATATGACCTGAGTGATGGTGTTTTCCTCTGTCTGTCATGCAATAAGATTCTAACCTACGACCAGCTTGATGAATATATCAAGGACCCCACTGGACAAGGCCGTGGAGTTATGGTTAGCGACATGGCTGACAAAATATATGAGTATTGGAGTAAGGCAAACGAAGGGGTAACATTTGAACAGAAATTCCCCTATTTCGAAGGCCTTATGGAATTTGCCCACAGATCGGGAGACCTTTCCGAATGGTTTCTTGAAGGCGGTGGCAATACTATCGACAAGTATCGCTCATCGAAACTTGATGTATAATCTTCATTTTAGCTTGTATTTCTCCAGTTAAATCGTATATTGAATACCTTAGGGAAATCACAATAACGGAGAGAACAATGATTGAAGTCAATGATGACAATTTTGCCAATGAAATTTCCAGTGGCATAGTATTGGTCGATGTCTACGGAACGACTTGTGCTCCATGTAAAGCTATGGGTATGATTCTGGAAAAGATGGAGCCTGAAATGGACCATGTGAAAATGGTCAAGCTATGTGTCGATAGCAGTCCAATTGTGTCTGGCAAACTCGATGTTCAAGCTATCCCTGCAATCTTCCTGTACAAGGACGGCAAACGCATCGATCATTTCGTAGGCCTTCGTGGCAAGAGCCAAATCATCGAGTTTATCAATCAGGATACGAAATGATTGATGAGATGACCCATAGTTGCGAAGATAATCTTTGTCTTATTACAGTTCCAAGGTCAATAGTGTCGCATGCTGCAAAGGGAGTTCACATAGACTTCAAATACCTATCTTCTGCAGTTAAGAAAAAGGCTTCTTCGATTCTTAATGCTGAGACAGTTGTAGTGAATGCTTGTCCCAATGAAGACTTTTCACTCACCTTCTTTTTACGGCCAGTTAGTGAGGCAGTAGGCTAGGAAATTGTAAGACGCGTGGATAGCGAATGCTAAAAACAATCCTA
>Ga0114918_10003801_pt1 | contig 13203 bp, 5 predicted proteins | sample LantaG_FD_87015 | JGI IMG/M metagenome (GOLD analysis project Ga0114918, IMG submission 87015) | Deep subsurface microbial communities from Baltic Sea to uncover new lineages of life (NeLLi) - Landsort_02402 metaG | ecosystem: Environmental > Aquatic > Marine > Oceanic > Sediment | place: Baltic...
CCCCCCTCTCTCCCTGCCCTCTCTCTCATTCCCCTCTTCCCGCGACCCCCTCCCCCACCCCCCCCCACAAAATCCATCTCCCCCCAAACCCCCCCCCCTCCACCCCCGCACCCTGGCCCGGGCGCCCCCCGCCGGCGCAGGCCCGGGTCGCCCTGCATCAGGCCCAGCAGGCGCTCCGCCGCCTCCGGCACAAACTTGCGGGCAAAGAGCGTGCACTTGGGCCCCAGGACGGACAGGGCGGTCGGCACGCCCCGCAGGTGGGGGGGCGTGTCCGCGGGGGCGGGCGCCCCCGGGCGGCGCGGGCGGGCCCACCCGCAGCCGGCCGGCACGCCCGGCGCCAGCTGGTCGGGGCGCACAAAGACGGCCCGCGCGGCGTCCATGGCGGCCTCCGGCTCGCACGCATCGTCCGCGGCCCGCAGCCGCTCCACCAGGTCGCCCGAGATGTCGTGGTGCCAGTAGGAGGCCGGGTGGGAGCCGCCGCCCGACCAGTCGACGGCGGTGCCGCCCCCCACGCAGTCGGTCTCGCCCTCCAGGCCCCAGGCGGCCAGTGCCGAGGGAATGTAGTGTTCGTCCGAGTGACAGTACCGGGGCGCGCCCAGGTCGGGGTCGTACCCGTTGACGCAGAACTCGGCAAAGGTGGCGGCGATGTCGGTGTCGGCCGCCAGGCGGGCCGCGTGCGGGCGGGTCAGGGTCACCCACTGCGACGACTTGCGCCAGGCGGCCTTCCTGAGGGCGCCCCGCTCCATGCGCGGGGAGAAGCGGTGGATGCCCACGTCCACGCCCGCCGCCGGCGCGCACGCGTTGACGCGCGACTTTGGCTCCGCCATCAGCTGGGCGTACGTCGCGGCGGCCGGGTACAGGGGCGCGCACGTCTCGGACAGGAGCACAAACCGCTGGTTGCGCGGGTCGGCCAGGGCGGCCGCGAGCAGGCGGCGGGTGGCTTCCACGATCGAGTGCGACCCCCACGCTGTCGCCACCCGGTCCTCGATCTCCCGCCCCGCGAAGGGCGACGTGGCTGGCAGGGTGACATTGGGCGGGGTGTGGACGTACACAGTGAAGAGGGCCTGCCCGGCGGGGTGGGGCAGGGACGAGGCCCCCCCCCCGCCCGCGGCGCCCGCGCGCGCGGCAGCGACGGCCGAGGAGAGGCGGGCCACCTCGGCCGCCCGGGCGGCCGCCACCGCGGAGGAGCCGCCCGCCAGGCAGCGGCGCCCGGGCGGCGGCGGCGGGTCGATGCCGCCCATGCCCGCCGCGCCCGCGGCGGGCGCCTCGTCCGGGCGGCGGGGCGGGTGGGCGGCGCACACGTCGGCCGCGACGCAGTCGGCCCGCAGCGCGCCGGCCGCGCCCGCCAGCCAGGCCCTCCAGGTCGGCGCGTGCGCCAGGTCGCCCGCGGACAGGAAGAGGAGGGCGACCGTGGGCTGGCCGACCCGCGCGCCCGGGTCCGAGGACGCCGGGTCGGGCGACAGGCAGGGCGCCAGGCCGCGGTGCGTGTAGGGTGCGGGTGCGGGCGTCGCCCCGGCGCGCAGCCCGCTCCCGCCCCCGCCCCCGCCCCGCCCGGCCAGGTCGTCCCCGTCCGCCACGCCGCACAGGGCGGCCAGGCCGGTCAGGTGGGGGCCGCCGACCGGGGTGTGCAGGTCGCTGGGGCCGCCGCCGCCCGCCGAGGGCGGCGGCCAGGCGGAGCCGGGGAGATGCTGGGCCCACGCGGGCGGCGCGGGCGCGCCGGGGACACCGCTGCCGCTGCCCAGTGCGGGCCCGGGCCGGGCCCAGCTGACCGCCAGCAGGGCCAGGCACACCACGCCCAGGCCCAGCCCCACCAGGCGGACCAGGGCCAGGCGGCGGGTGGCGCCCAGGGGGCCGCCGGGGCCGCCCGGCGCGCCGGGAGCGCGGGTGGGCAGGCCGCCCGGCCCGCCGCCGCCGCGGCCGGGTGAGAGCGAGGCCTTGCCCTTGCCCGGACCGGGGCTCATCTCCAGGGCCGCGCTGCGCAGGACGCTCGGCCGGGGCGCCTGCATGGAGGCCAGTGCCCGCAGGTCCGGGTGGGACATGGACACGCGCTCCATTGCTCCTCCTTTCTTTTGGTGCGCACGCAAAACCGGCGCCGCGGGAGAGGACGAACGGCGAGAGCGAGCGGAGCGTGTTTTCTGGGAACGACCCTCCGTCCCCGCACCAATCGAGCGCGGGGTGGGGCGAGGTGCGGGCGCGTCAACGCACACACAGGCCTTGTGTGGGTGTGGCGGGTGGCCCCTGTGGTGGGAGAGAGGAGGGGTGAGCGGCGCGCGCTCAATACAGCCTGGCACCGCTCTTGGTGCCCGCCGCCGACCCGTGCGGTCCCACACGGGCGCGCCCGTCCCTGGCTCCACGGGGGGGATGGGCGCTAGCCACCGTACCTGGAGGCCTGCTCCAGCTGCTGGATCGGAGGGGCGGGGCAGCACGGCGGCGGGTCCGACCGACCCGCGAGAAGAATCGAGTGTGAACCACTCGCTTCGCCGCCCCTCTCAAAAACACCTCTCCCTCAAACCACTCGCCCGCCCTGACGGCCCGCCTCCTCTCCCGCCCCCTCGCCCCCTCTCCCGCCCGTGCTGTTTGCGTGTTCGCTGTTTGACTTTACAGGGGCGGAAAGCACCCCTCCGTTCTCTCTGTCCTCTCCACGCTCTCCCTCCCTCCCTCTCTCCTCCTCACTTGGCGCCCTTGTGCGCGCCGACCAGCGCCCGGGCCACCACCAGGCGCCGGATCTCGGACGTGCCCGCCCCGATCTCGTACAGCTTGGCGTCCCGGAGCAGGCGGCCCGTGGGGTAGTCGTTGATATAGCCGTTGCCGCCCAGCACCTGGAGCGCGTCCAGGGCGGTCTGCGTGGCGGCCTCGGCCGCGAACAGGATCGCCCCAGCGCACGCGGCCGCGCGCTCGCCGGGGGTCGCCCACCCGGCCCCGTCCGCCCGCTCCGCGGCCTCCAACACCAGCGCCCGGCTCGCCGCCGTGCGGACGTGCATGTCCGCCAGGCGCCCGCCCACCAGCTGATGCTCGCCGATGATCTTACCGCCCTGGACGCGTTGGGCGGCGTAGGGGACGGCCACGTCCAGGGCGGCTGCCGCCAGGCCCAGGGGGCCGCCCGCCAGGACGAGGCGCTCGTAGTCCAGGCCCGAGAACATGACGTACACGCCCTTGTTGACCTGGAATGGGGGAGAGAGGCAGAGAGAGAAAGGCAGAGAGAGAGAGAGAGAGAGAGAGAGCGAGTGGCGTGTGAGGAGAAAGAGAGAGACGTGACGGTGTGTGGAGGTTGAGAGCGCGCGCGCCCGCCCCCGCGCCCGCCCCCTCTCTCTCTCTCTCTCAACTCTCTCCTCTTACCTCCCCTAACACGTTCTCGTCCGGCACGACCACGCCGTCCAGGACCAGCTCGCACGTATCTGAGCCCCGCATGCCCAGCTTGTCCAGCTTCTGGGCGGGCGAGAAGCCGGCCATCCCCTTTTCCACCAGGAAGGCTGTGATCCCGTGGGGCCCCGCGCCCGGGTCAGTCTTCGCGTAGATGATGAGCGTCCCCGCCACCGTCCCGTTGGTGCACCACATCTTGGTCCCGTCCAGCTTCCACCCGCCCGGCACGCGCGTGGCTTTGGTCCGCATCGCCACCACGTCGCTGCCCGCGCCGGGTTCGGACATGGCCAGGGCGCCCACCACCTCCCCGCTCAGCAGCTTGGGCAGGAAGCGGGCCTTCTGCTCGTCGGTCCCGTTGCGCACCAGCTGGTTGATGGCCAGGTTGGAGTGGACGCCGTAGGAGAGCGCGATGGAGCCGGACGCGCGGGAGAGTTCCTGTTGGAGAGGTGAAAAGGAGGAGAACGGAGAGGGTGGTTGAGGAACATGGGGATGGAAGGGGGGCCACCAGTGGCGGCCCCCATTTCCAAAGCGCCAGCCTTTGGAGGAGAGTGCCTCTCTCTCTCTCGGCTTTCTTACCTCCATCGCGATGACGTGCTCCGTGTAGCCCAGGCCCAGGCCGCCCAAGTCGGCCGGGGCGGTGATGCCTGGAGTGGGGAAAGGTTGTGGAGGAAAGGTGGGGAGACGGAGAGGCCGCGTCAGCGCGGGGTCGGGGCGCGCGCGCGCACGTTCGCGCGCACCTCTCGACGCCGCTGTCTCCTCTCCGCACAAAACCCCGCCCCTCCCTCCCTTACCTAGCAGTCCAAACTCGCCCAGCTTGGCCCACAGGTCGACGTCCTTGGGGAACGCGTTGGTCCGGTCCACCGCCTCCGCATGCGGGGCGACCTCGCGGGCCGCAAAGTCGCGGACCATGGCCCGAAACTCGTCGCGCTCCGACGTGGACGAGGACGAGGGGGAGGGGGCGGGCGAGCTGGACAGGGCGGCGGCGCGCAGGTGGGGGGCCAGCAGGGACGCGGCCCGCCGCCGGGCGGACGCTAGCAGCATGGCGGGGTGAGAGGAGCGGGGAGGAGAGGGCCGGTAGGGCGTGTCGGAGAGAAGAAAGAGTGAAGGGAGGAGAGTGAAGGCATCTCTTCGGCCGCAGACCCGCCATCGGTCGGGCGAAACATAAATATGCCCGCCCCCGCCGCCTTCGCGGCGTGCGTGCACAAGAACCTCATCCTCTCCACGCGGGGCGCGCGGGCAGGGCCGGCAGACCGGGCGGGCCCCGCGGGCGTCCTGGCCTGGCGCGCACTGAGCCAGGCCGCGCTGGTGGCGCTCGTCTTTGGCGTCCTCCGCTCGGCCGACACCCGCCCCGCTCCCTTACCTGCCCGCTCTTTTCCTCCCCTGCCCCTGGGCCTCCCCGTCTGGGCGGACGACTACGCCGGCCCCGCCGCCCGGGCCCACTGGCGGGGCACCCTGGCCGTTAGTCCCGGGAGTGGTGGCGACAGCGAGGCCTTTCGCTCGGCCGCCGCTGCCTTCGCAGCCGCCCTGGCCTGCGGGTGGGGCTCGGCCGACGGTTCGCCCTCCTCCAGCGGCGGCCGCCCGCCGCCCTCGGCCTCGCCCGACCCGGCCTCCCGCTCCTTCCGCTCCCTGTGGCGGCGGCCGCCGAGTTCGGCGACCTTCCCAGACCCCGTGGCCGCCGTCTGCGACGGCGGCGGCCCGCCCTGCGCGGCGGAGCGCGCGTGCTGGGCCCACCTCCTCATTCGTGGGCCTCCCTCTTCTCCACGAACAGAGAGGTCCTACCTCTCTCCGCTGCCGCCCGCGCCCCGCCCGGGGCCGGGCCTGGTCCTCTTCCCCTCCTGGGAGGAGGCCCTGGCCGCGGCCGGCACGGCCTGGCCGGACGCCTTCGACGCGGCCGTGGGGCTGGGGTGGTGGGGCTCCCCCCTCCCGGACGGCGACCCACCGCGGCCCACGGCCACCACAGCCCCCGCCGCCTCATCCCCCCGCTACCAAATCGCGGCGAACGCGACCCTCCTGCCGCCCGCCCCGTCCGCCTGCCCGGGGTCCGCCGCCGCGGTCGCGGGCTCCTCGGGCTCCGCCCTGGACCCCCCCGCCGCCCACCGGGCCGCCTGGTTTGTGGCGAACCTGCAGGCGGCGCTGGAGGGCGCGGCGGGCGGTGGGGGCGGCGGGACACCCGCCCCCATCCCCCTGCTGTCCTTCAAGCCCTTCCCCGCGCCGCCCGCGACCGCAGATGCGACAGCCCTCCTGGTCGGCGCCCTACTGCAGCTGGCGGTCGCGTACGCGGCCCTGGCGCCCGGCCGGCGGGCGGCGGCGTCCCTGGCGGGCGAGGCGGGCGCCCAGCGGGCCGCCCTGGCCGCGGCGGGGCTGCCCGGGAGCGTTTATTGGAGCGCCTGGGCGGCCGCGCACGCCCTGGAGGCGGCCGCGGCGGCGGCCGCCTTTGGCGCGGCAGCGTCCCTGGCCGTGCCCGGGCGGGCGGCGGTGCTGGCTGCTGCTTTAGCCGGCCTCGCCACGGCGGCCGTCGTGGCGGGCGCGTACGTTGTGTCCGCCCTCCTTGCCTCGCGCGGCCCGACCGCCGCGGCCGACGCCTTCACGGCCTGTTACGTCGCCCTGGCGCTGCCGGGGTACCTGGCGCCCTCTTTGCCCGCGGGGTCGCGCGCGGCGGCGGTCGCCTGGGCGGTCGCCCGCATCCTGCCGCCCTCCAGCGCGGTCCTGGCGGGCGCGGGCGCGGGCGTGGCGGCAGGCGTCGCGCGCGCCGGGGGCGGGTGGGGGGCGATGCTGTCCGCTCCCGCCGCGCCCGGCGGCGGCGAGCCCGGCGCGCCGACCGTGGGCGGCTTGCTGGCCTGCCTGGTCTCCCAAGCCCTCGCCCTGGCCGCCACCGCGGGCTGCCTCGATGCGGCGGCCGCCCGGCGCGCGGGCGGGCGACGCGGGCCGGGCGCGCTGCCGCGGCCGGTGCCAAGCCCAGCGCCGCCGGCGCCCGCGGGGGACGCTGAGGCGGGGGCCCCCGCCCCGCTCGCCCCCGGCGACCCGTACCCGCCCGGCCCGGCCGCGGAGGCGGTGGCCCTCGTCAAGTCCTACCCGGGCGAGCGCGGCGCCCCGCCCACGCCCGCCCTTGCGGGGCTCGACCTGGTCGCCCCGCGCGCCGCTGTGACCGCCCTCCTGGGCCCGTCCGGCGCGGGCAAGTCGACGGCCGTCGCCTGCCTGACGGGCGAGGTGGCGCCATCGTCCGGCACCGCCCGCCTGGGCGGGGTGGAGCCCGCGGCCGCCCGGGACGCGGGCGTCAGCGTTGGGCTGTGCCCCCAGGCGGACGTGGCCTGGCCGGCCCTGACCGTGCGGGAGCACATGGCCCTGTGGGCCGCCATCAAGGGGTCGCCCTCTCTGGCCGCAGCGGCGGCCGAGGCGGCGTCCGCCGCCGCCTCCGTCGGCCTGGCCCCGAAACTGGATGCGCGCGCCTCCGAACTGTCGGGCGGCCAGCGCCGGGCCCTGGGCACGGCGGCCGCCCTGGTGCGGGCGCCGGACGTGGCCGTCCTGGACGAGCCGACGGCGGGCTTGGACGCGGCCGCCCGGGCACGCGTGTGGGCGGCCCTGGCAGCTCGCCCGGCCGGGTCGGCCGCCCTGCTGGCCACGCACGCGCTGGAGGAGGTGGAGGCCGCCGCGGACGCGGCCGTCGTCATCGGGCGGGGCCGGGCCCTGGCGGCGGGCCCGCCGGGAGAGCTGCGCGACCGGTTTGGGGGCGGCTACCGCCTGGCCGTGTCGTGGGGTGAGAGGCAAGGAGAGGACGGTGGTGGGGTGACGCCCTCGGCCGTGGCAGAGGAAGTGGCGGCCCTGGTGGCCGCGTCAGCACCCTGCGGGGGCGCGCCCCTCCCGGGCGGGCCGCCCGGGAACACGGCCCGCTTCCGCCTGGCCGCCACCGACGCGCCGGCCTTCCCCACCCTGCTGCGGGCGCTGTCGGCCGCGACGCCTCGCCTTGGCCTGACGGGCGTCGCCCTGTCCGTCGCGCCCTTGGAGGACGCCGTCGCCGCCCTGACGGCTGATGCAGATGGGGCAGCGGAGGAGGAGGGTGGGCCCGACACGCCCGCCGTGCTGCCTCCGTCGCTCACGCCCGCATCCTCCACCCGCCCAACCCTCCGCCGCCTGGCCCTGGCCCGGGTGGCCGCCCTGGCCCGGTCCGCCCTGTCCGCCGCCCGCGCCCGCCCGGGCGCGGAGGCCTGGGCGGTGCTCACCGGCGCGGGCGCGGTCGCTTTCGGGGCGTACCTGGCCGCCTCCACGTCGGCCGGCGTGGGCGGCGGCGGCCGGCACGGCCCGGCCGGCCCGCCCCTGGCGCTCGGCCGGCCAGGCGCGCTGGGCGGCGCGCCCGCGGCCCTGGCCGGCGCGCCCTCCACCGCACCCCTCCTGCCCGCCCTCGCGGACGCGCTGGGCCCGCCCCCCGCGATACTCTGGCCCTCCGTCACCTCGCCCGGCCCGGGCGGCCTGGGCCCGCCGCCGCCGGGCAGCATGGACGCCGCCCTGCTGGCCGCGGTCGCGTCGGGAGCCCCGCCCACCTTTGACGCCCTCTTTTCGGGCTGGCCCGGCCCTGGCGGCGCGGTCTTGCTTGCCAACGGGTCCGCGCCCCTGGGCCTCTTCGGCGCGGTCGCGGCGTCCCTGCCGGCCCTGCTGGCCGTCCGGGGTGGGGCGCCCGTGCCGCCGCCCTCCGCGTCGCCAACCTTGACGCCCCTGGCCCCGGGCGCGTCCGCCCTGGTGTCGGCCGTCGCGGCCGCCGCGGGCGGGTGGGTGTTCGCGTTTGAGCTTGTGACCGCGACCGCTGTCGCGGCGGGCGGGGCGGCCCGCCGGGCCGCGACCGCCCGGGCGGGCGGGGCGGCCACGGCGGCCCGCCTGGCGGGCGCATCGCCGTCCGTCCGCCTGGCGGCGGCGGGGCTGGCGGAGGGCGCGCGCGTGGCGGCCTGGCTGGGCGTGGGGCTGGCCGCGACAGCAGCCCTCGGCCCCCCCGACCTGGCCCGCCCCCGCCCGCTGCTCGCCCTGGCCGCCCTGGGCGCGGCCGGGTCGGCGGCGGCCACCCTGCTCGCCTGGGTCGGCGCGCGCGCGCCCGCCACGCCCGACCCGGACGCGGCGGCCCTCGCGCCCGGGCGGGCCGCCTGGGCCGCGGTCGGTGCGGGCGCCGCAGTCGGCGGCCTGCGCTTTGCGCCCCTCCTCCTCCCCGCCCACGCCCGGGCGTTGCGGGGCGCGGCGACAGCCCTGCACACCGCGGCGGTGGCCGCCCTGCCGCCCTACAACCTCCTGCGGGGCGTCCTGGCGGTGGCGCTGACGGACGAAGCCCAGCCAGCCCGGGCGGGCGCCCCGGCCCTGCTGGCCCTCTCCACCCGGCGCGGCCGCCGCCTGGCAGCCCACCCCGCCCCTCTGTCCTGGGCGGCCGCCGGCCAGCCCCTGGCCTGCCTGGCCGCCCAGGTCCTGGCCTTTGGTCTCCTCGCCCTGTGGGGAGAGGGCCGGCCGGAGGGGGAGGCGGCGGGGGTCGGGGCGGTGGCGGGGTGGGCGCGCCGGGGCGGCGCCAGCAGGAGGGGGGAGAGGGGCGAGGGCGGCAGCCCTTCCCTGCTGGGCGGCGGCGAGGGCGGTGGCACCGCCGGCGGCGGCGACCCGGGCGCGGCCGCCGAGCGGGCCGCCTGCGCCCGCCTCCTAGCGGACGCCGCCGCCACCACCCCGCCCGTCACCCTGCTCGTCGCGGGCGCGACCAAGACCTTCCCCGCCGGCCCGGCGGCCGCGGGCGGGCGCGCCAGCGGCACCCCGCCCTGGCTGCCGCGCCCCCGCGCGACGGTCCCCGCCCTCACCGGCGCCTGGCTGCGCGTGTGCCCCGGCGAGACCGTCGGCGTCGTCGGCTCCAATGGGGCGGGTAAGACCACGCTTTTCCGCCTGGTGGTGGGCGAGCTGGCGCCCGACGGCGGCCTGGTCAGCGTGTGCGGCCGCCCCGCCGCGGGCGGGCGGGGCCGGGTGGGGTACTGCCCGCAGGGCCCCTCCCTCCCGCCCGACCTCTCCGCCCTCGACGCCGTCGCGTCCCTGGCCCTCCTGCGCGGCGTGCGGCGGGGCGAGGCCGCGGCCGCCGCGGCCGCCCTGCTGGCCTGCCTGGGCCTGCCCGCGTCCGCGGCGGCCTCCCGCCCCCTGGCCACGCTGTCGGGCGGCCAGGCCCGGCGCGCGGGCGTCGCGGCCGCGCTGGTGGGGGCCCCCCCTCTGATCGTCCTCGACGAGCCGTCCACCGGCCTGGACGCCCGCGCCCGCGCCAGGCTGTGGGCCACCGTTCGCGCTGCCGCCGCCGCGTCCGCCGCCCCGGGAGCCTCCCCTTCCGCCGTCCTGGTGTCCTCGCACAGGCTGGACGAGGTGGAGGCGGCCTGTGGGCGGGTGGTGGTACTGGCACGGGGGCGGGTCGCGGCCGCGGGCGCGCCCGCCGCCCTGCGCGCCGCGCACGGCGGGGGCGGGGTGCGGGTGCGCGTCCTGCCGGTGCCGGGCGGTGGGACCAGCGCCGCTGACGCCGCGGCGGCCGCGGCGGCCGCCCTGGGCGCGCCCCTGGACTGCATCCAGTGCGAGCCGGGCGGGCGGGGCGCTGTCCTGCGCCTGGGTGGTGGCGATGGTGGCGGCGGCCAAGGCGGCACGCTGACCCTGGCCGACGTGTACGAGCGCCTGGAGGCGGCCCGGGCGAGCGGGTCCTTGGGCGGCTTCTCCGCGTCGGGGGCCACCCTGGAGGATGCTTTCTTGGCGCTGGCGGAGGGAGGGCGGGGTTGAGAGGTCATGCGTGATTTTAGAGAGCGAGCAGAGTCCAGAGTCCGTTTGCATTTTGTCTTTTTTCCCTCTCTCTCTCCCCGCCGCCCCGTTTAAAACACAGAAAACACAAGACAGGTACCCCTCGCGCCAGCCCCAGGCGCTAGAAAAAAGGACAGCAAAAAACTAGAAAGATAAAACACTAAAAACAGATGGAAGCGGGCGCGGGCGCGGGCGCGGGCGCGGGCACGGGCACGGGCGCGCGGGCGCGGGCGCGAACCCGCCGCCCGCGCCCGCCACGGTGCCTCCACCGCCCGCCTCCGCCGACCCGCCGACACGTCAGTCGCTGTCCTCGCCCTGCAGCCGCTCTAGCTTGGCCTCCGCCACGTCCGCCAGGCGGTCGTACTCGACCGCGTCAGCCGCCCGGCCCTCGGCCAGGGCCGCCACCGCTTTGCTGCGCAGGACCGGGATGAAGTCGGCCAGCTTGGTTAAATTGGTCAGCTTGTCGATGCGGTTGGCGATGGCGCGGGTCGTCATGGTGGCGGCCCGGTACTGGTTCAGCTCGCGCACTGCGGCCGCGTCGGCCAGTAAGGGGCGGGAGGTGGACTTGCCGGCCTCGGCCAGCGCCGGCTTCTTCTTGGCTTTGCCGCCCCCGCCCCCCGCACCCCAGGTCGCCCCGGCCGCGGCCTCCTCCCAGCCGCCCTCCCGCCCCGCCACCCGGGCCAGACGCTCCTCGGCCGTCAGGGGGTCCTGCCAGCCGTCGCCCTCCTCGACGTTCTCCTCCTCCTCCTCGTCGTCGTCCTCCTCCTCGTCGATGCAGGGGCGGCGGCGGCGGGAGCGGGCGCCGCCGCCGCCGCTGGCGGCCCCGGGGCGGCGGTCGCGGGTGGACCGGCGCAGCGGGGGTGCCTCCTCGCCTCCGTCGTCGTCGGCCTCCTTTTTCTTGCGCTTGGCGCCCGCGGACCGGGAGGCCGGAGGGCGACCGTCGGCCGCCTTGCCGGTCTTCAGCTCGTTCGGGAAGGGACCCACGATGGCCGCCATGCGGGCCTCGTTGGCGGCGATGCGCGCGGCGCGTTCCGCCTCGTACAGAGAGCCTGGAGAGGCCGGCGGGGCATCGGCCGCGCGCTCGGACTCGTCCTCCTTTTCGGGCTTGACGGCCGGGTGGGGAGGAGGGTGGCCGCCCCCGCCACCAGCACCGTGCTTGGCAGGCGAGGCGTGCATGGCAACGGTGGAGTGGGAGGAGGTGCCGGCGCGGCGGGCAGGCGGGAAAGAGCGGAAAGAGCGCAGCGCCCGACTGAGCATTGGAGTTGTGCGAGCGCGCGCCTCTTCGTCAGCTCCTCTTTTTCCTCTGCTACATCCCCTCTCTCTCTCTACCCTCCCCCCACCTTCTTGGCGGCCGCCCCGGCCGCCGCGGCCGCCACCGCGCCCACGGCCACCGGAACGCCCGGCCCCATGGTGGACGATAGGTGGGCGGCCAGGACGTAGCCCGCCACGCCGCCGCCCTTCAGGGAGCGGGGGCGGCTGGCCAGCAGGGCCGACGCCAGGGCGCCGAAGTTGGCCGCCAGCTGGTCGGGCGGGAAGGAGCGGCGGCCGATGGGGGCGGCCACGACGCCGCCCTTGTCCGCCCGGAAGCCCGCGTCGCCGCCGCGCTTGGCGGACGACACGGCGGCGGCCAGGACAGCGGGGCCGCCCGCGATGACCGTCCCCGCCTTGGGAGACGGCATGAGGCCGCGGGGCCCCAGGACGCGCGCCGCGCGCGCGAGGGCGGGCATCAGGCCCGGCGTCGCCAGGCACCGGTCCAGGCCCGCCAGCCCGGGGCCGTCCCCGGCCGCCAGCTGTGCCGCCAGCTCGGGCCCGCCCACCACGTCCGCGCCCGCCTCGCGCGCGGCGTCCGCGTCGGCGCCCTCAGCAAAGACTGCCACGCGCGCGGGCCGCCCCGTCCCGTGCGGCAGGGACACCGACCCGCGCACCGCCTGGTCGCCCCGGCGGGTGTCGGTGCCCAGGCGGAAGACGGCGTCCACCGATTCATCGAATTTGGGGCGGGTGGGGTGGGACTGGTGGGAGGAGAGAGGGTTGAGAATGGGGAAGAAGAGGGGGTGAGGGTTGAGGAGAGGGCGGGCGGGCGGGGGCGCGTGTCTCGGCGCCGCTCTTCTTATTCCTCGCCACGTGCACGGGCTGTCGGGACACCCGGCCCGCCTCCCGGCCACACTGTGCGCTTAGTACAGCCTCCAGTCTATGCCCCACCAAAGGTCCGCCCTCCCCGTCCTCTCTTTCCCTTCTCACCTGGACCGCCGCAACGGCAGCCGCCAAATCGAGCGGAGTCGGGGGCGGGCGGGCAGCACCCACGATGAAGGAGGGGACCGGCAGGGCCGGGTCCTCCAGGCGGATGGTGGCGCTTGTGGCGGCGGCGGAGGCGGCGGTGCGCCGGGTGGAGGCCGAGGCGGCCGGGCCCGCCGCCCGGAGGGCGGACGCGAGGAGGAGGGAGACTGCGCGGCGCATCGAAAGAGTGAGCAGCGTGTCGTTTTCTCACCCCCTCACCCCCTCACTCTCTTTCCTTCGGCCTCTCATCCATACACATCGCACCCCTCGACCCCCCTTTTCCCTCTTTACTAGACGATGGCCACCACCCTGCGGTCCGCCTGGCGGAGTGAGTTTGGTGGCCAGTGTGCTGGAAAGGGGGGAACAAGCGGTGAAGAGACGGCGACCGAATCGGCGCCATCCTCGTCACGCCGGCCTGCGGCTAGAGAGCCACCGCGCCGCCTCCCCTCTCTCCCCTTCTCCGGCACCCCGCTCAATCGGGGGGTGGCTGGAGCATGAGTCTGGTGACCTATAGAAGGGGCCTGAGTGCGCGCACTCACCGCCCCCCTTGCCCTGTCCCCCTCCCAACACACAGTGCCGACGGCGACGGCCGGCCCGTCGCGGCGGGCGACCAGCCCGCGACTGGTCCCCCTGGCTGTCGCCCGCTTGGGCAAGCCGGCGCCTGTCCCCACCCTCGCGTCTGCTCGCCGGGCTGGCCAGGTGGGTTGCAGACAGGGATGCCGCATTAGGGTGGGGAGCACGGCGGGCCGGACGACGCACGGCCCCCCCTCGCATGCGGCTGGCCTCTCTCTC
>Ga0114918_10003802_pt1 | contig 13202 bp, 15 predicted proteins | sample LantaG_FD_87015 | JGI IMG/M metagenome (GOLD analysis project Ga0114918, IMG submission 87015) | Deep subsurface microbial communities from Baltic Sea to uncover new lineages of life (NeLLi) - Landsort_02402 metaG | ecosystem: Environmental > Aquatic > Marine > Oceanic > Sediment | place...
CTGAATCAATGCAAATCTGCCGCTATTTTGGGGACCATTCAGGCATCATATGACAAATTCGATTATTTAACAAAGGCAACAGAAGATATTGTGAAGAAAGAGGCTCTCTTGGGTGTGTCGATTACTGGTATGATGGACAATCCAGAGGTTTTGTTTAATCCAGAGATTCAACGTAAGGGTGCGGAATTGATTTTAGAGACAAATGAGCGGATCGCCAAGCTCATCGGGATTAATCCTGCCGCCAGAACAAATTGTGTAAAGCCCGCAGGCTCAACTAGTTGTGTTCTCGGCACCTCTTCTGGAATCCACCCCCATCATGCCAAGAGATACATGAGAAGAGTACAGGCTAACCGTTATGAGTTTCCCGTACAGCACTTCCAGAAGTTCAATCCGGACGCCGTCAAGGAATCTGTATGGAGTAACAATAATACAGACTTGGTTATTACATTCCTTTGTGAAGTTCCTGATGGTTCAAAGACCAAGAATCAGGTTAATGCAATTCAATTGCTCGAATATGTAAAACTCACACAACAGAATTGGGTTGAATATGGTACGAGGGATAGAACATCATTCTTGAGGCATAATGTATCTAATACCATCAACGTAAAACCCGATGAATGGGATAAAGTTGAAAAGTTTATTTATGACAACCGAAATTCATTTGCTGGAGTATCTTTATTGCCGCATTCTGGTGATTTGGATTATAATCAAGCACCATTCATTAGCGTTTTAAATGAACGTGAATTGGTTCAGGAATATGGTGAGGGGTGTCCATTGGCGTCAGGTCTTATAGTTGATGGATTGAAGGCTTTCAACAATGACTTGTGGAAAGCTTGTGATTGCGCCCTTAATATTGGTGAAAAACTTGAATTAACCAGGAATTTACCTGTAGAACCAGTAATGCCTGTCAAGAATGGTTATACTCCTACCCAGTATTCAACCAAACTGGTAAAATATTCTACCGATTTGAGTAATTTTTATAATGAACTCGAAGAATATAACAAGATGCAGGCTAAGATCGAATGGGTTCGCAGATTTAATCAGTTTGCGCTGAGATATTGTGAGAGTAATTATCGAAAATGCTCTCATATGCTTAAGCATATTGCAATCTGGAAGGAATGGTTGGATTTAAAGCGTTCATACGTTGATATCGATTGGTCGGAGGTCATTGAAGATGATTATAGCATTGATGTTTCGACTATTGGCGGAGAAGCCTGCGCTGGTGGTCAGTGTCTTTTGGGGGATCTTGGGGCAAAAATAGCACAAATGAATCAAAAGGATAAATAATTAGAGATAGAGAGGTTTATGCCAGCAACATTCAATATATCCACAGGTAATCCGGTTGTTTTCACACGTCCGTCTATAACTGTCGCATTCACTGATACAACCCCAGCATTGTGCGGTGTTAGTGCATGGGAATGGAAGTACAATAATACTATTGTATCTACTAGTAATTCCTGGTCTCATGTATTCTTCTCTTCCCAGTCATCACCAATTACCCTAACGGTTCAGACAAGTACTATTGGATCATTGTCAAGTGATCCGGTAACATTTATTATCGAACCCGCCTGGCCTACATATCCATCATTCAGGATTCTTCCTGCAAATGAGTTTGCATTTACTCCAAATGTTGGTGTTGCCTCAATTACTGCCCAGAATACGTCACCACAATTGATGACAGGAATTCAAACTGTATCTTCCTTGACATACCTTTCTGGAATGGTCTTGGGGGTTCCTCAGATAACAGGACAAAATGTAAGTGTGTGGACTGAAGTCGTACAGGCATCAGCCTCTGCATTTCAATGGTATTTTAATGAAGTTCCGGTTGCTACTACAAGGGATTGGTCATACCAATTCTTTGATTCAATAGAAGGTTCTGTATCAACAGATATGTACAGTATGGCATTCAGCGGTCTTGTCACAACCACCAACGGTACGGAATTTAGTGGAGTTTCTTCGATATGGCAATCATTATCAAGTGTTGATAGTTATACAGAAACACCAGGGTTGTGTTCACTAGCTGCACAAACACTTGTAATAAATGATGCTACCCAATTTGCAACATGTTCTGCATTCGAATCCGTTACACCTGTTGGAATCCGAGCCAGTACAACCTTAAATCCGGTTGTAACAAGTTATGAATTACTTTCCGAGAGAATAAAGATGCAGCTTGGTTGGCCTATGACAAATATCGAGATTTGCGAAGATCAGATTATGGACTTTATTAGTCAGGGTTGTGAATGGTTTTCGAAATATTCGGGATTTACTGAGGAATTTTTGGTATTTGATTCAAATATATACCAGTGTGGTTATGGAATAAAGGTTGATCATATACTTAATCATATTTCAGATTTCTATTGCCCATATTCAGCAGCGGGACCAATGGTTTCCGGACAGTATGTTGATTGTGACCTTAATAACTATCGAAAAGTAGCTGGGATTTTCTCATGTGACCCTGCTGGCGGCTCTGGTTCGGGCTCAGAGACGCTTTTCAACATGGATTATCTGTTTGCACAGCAGGCGTACTTCGGTCAAATGCTTGGTGGAACAGGCTATGATGTTACTACTTGGCACTTGCTCAAGGAATGGATGGATCTTCGCAAGAAAATGTTTGCAATCGATATTTATGTCAATTTTAACCCACAAACACAGATGATTCGTCTGACACCAGAGCCTCATGTGCGTAGGGGGCGGTATATTGGAGTCATTGGATGTCATATGGAAAAATGCGTACGGGAATTAGTTCAGGAGAGATGGGTTCAGAAGTACGCATTGGCATTAACTAAGATTTCTTTGGGGCATATACGTGGCAAATTTGGTCAGGTAACATTATTTGGTGGTGGAACGGTCAATGCGACAGACATAATGACGCAAGGACTTGAAGAAAAGAATAAGTTAGAAGAAGAAATCATGACATTTGGGGCTGAACAAGAGCCACCTATGTTCTTTATTGAATAACTTACATAGAATTAATCAAAAAATAGTAAATATTTCAAAGCAAGTCTTGAAAGGACTAATAAGGAGAATATTATGGCATTAACAAACGCAACCTTGAATGTTTCTCAAGTATCAGGAACAACCGATTTTGGTAAAAGTGCTGATTATACGGCATATGTTACCACTACTGTAAGTGAAGTAACTGCTTCTCTGAATTCAGTACTAGTTGATCAAGTACTATCTACAGGGAATACATTGGCGATCGCAACAACCCTACCAATTACATTAACACCAGAAACATATCTTACTGCATATCCAGATGTGGATGTGACAACAATCACGGCTGGAACGACTGGAAGTACTGCAACAGATTCTATTACACTTGTTGAAAGTCCATCAGCAATAGTTGCAGAAACTTTGCAATTGGATGTTAGTGCTGGTACATATGTTTTTGTTAATACTGGTGCCGATCTTTTTATCCCTGGTACAGAGTTATCAGCCGCGTCTGGTACTTTTGTTTACCCAACATGGGAAATAACATTTGGTGACGGAACAATCTTAACTGAGGGTATGGAAATTAGTGCGCTCTATCAGATTGAATATCCTTATGAAGAGATTGTAACTCCGATTGTTATTAGACATACTGTTGGTGATGATGCAGCAATTGGTGGAACCGCAAGTGCTGTTCTATCAGCTCAAACAACTGACGCGATTGGCGTTGCATCAGTTAGTTCTACTGCCTTTACATTGTCAACGGATGAAACACCTTCTGACAATCCTTGGGTTGGTTATGGTGCGTTTCCTGGTGAAACTCGGGTTGAGACGGCTGGTCGTTTCATTGATGAAGGTATAATTTAAGGAGTCATAATATGAGAGATCGAGATATGCAGATGTTGGAAGAGAAATACGAAAGTATTTTTGCTGGTAAACTTGAAGAGGGTGAAGATACATCGTTGGATTCAATCAATAAGAAGAAAGATGAAGATGACGATGACTCCGAAAAGGAAGATTCAGATTCTGACGACTCCAAGGAAGATTCTGATGACTCGGATGACGATTCCGAAAAGGAAGAATCTGATGATTCTGAAGACTCTGACGATGACTCTGAAAAAGAAGAATCTGATGATGATTCGGAAGAATCTGATGACGATTCGGATGATGATTCCAAGGGATCATTTGGTAAGAAGTCTGGTGGAGATAGCGGAATCCAAAACAAGATCAAGCAACTCCAGAAGCAGTACAACGATCTTCTGGTTGACGCATTTGAGAGATATGCTGCCGAGTGTATCGAGAATGCACTTGATGGCGTAGAGACAAGTTTTGGCGAGAATATCACGGATATTCTTGATCAGGCCCTTCAAGAACTTAAGGGTAAGATCCTTGCGGATATTGGAGTAGAAGATAATGCCTGCTGTGGTATGGATGGTGAAATGGGCGGCATGGAAGGTGGAATGGAAATGGATCTTGGTGACGAACCAGAAGTGACTTTTGGTTCAGAAGTCGGCGGAATTCCTACCATGATCGATAATGGCGAAGAATCTGATGAAGGTGATGAATCATCTGAAGATGAGGATGATGATGAAGACGAAGAATCTGATGAAAAGCCTAAGAAAGAATCATGTAAGCCGAAGAAATCAAAGAAGATGATTAAAGAGTCTACACTCGTAGCAAACTTCTACGGATTCGTCTAGAATTCAGACATAGATAAGAAAAGAAACCCTAGCTTCGGCTAGGGTTTTTCTTTTGTGTGATATCAGGTTTAAATTAACCCAACATGCTTTGCATACGCCTTGAAAGTAGTGGATTCATCGAATCCTGGGAATTTCATCTGGCGAGGATCAGGAAGTTTCGGTTTTGGTCTATCGGTATCAATCCAACCAAGATCTTCAAGTTTTTCTGTGAATATTTCAACAAAATCCTCGACAAAACTATCCCCTGAAATTATTTCATCATAAGAAACCATATCATCAAGAAAGTTTTTGAAATGATCTATTTCATCACCATATCCAGAACGATCATCATCGAAATCCATGTAGATTTGTAACGTGAAATCACCATCTTTGCGGTCTATTTCGTATGGGGTTCCATAGTTCCAGTCATCACTAAGATATATGTGCATTTTGTCAAGTGATTCTCTTATGGTAGTCATCAGTATCTTTCGATCCTCCGACCTATAATCGTCCAGTTTCTTATTAACAAGATATGCGATATCAGGCATGTCATCAGGGGTTATATCAAAACCGCTATATCCCCTTGGGTTTATATAATCCTCTTCCACTTCGTAGTTAACGTCTATCTTCTTAAACAGATCACGATATTCCTCGTAGAGCTTATCTGCCCTAGCCTGTATTCCACTTTCACTAAGTTTTTCCAGGATTTCGTCGGTATTTTCGTACTTGTCGGGATTTTCCTCAAGGTATGACTTGAATTCTTCTACGCCGAAGTCATTGTTACCCGCATATTCGCTTTTATACTCAAAAATTTTACCCTCAACAAAGATATCGACGATATACGGCCAGTATTCCTCGTTTGGCATCTTGTTGTTTTTACCTTTGGCCTGTCTCCATACACCTTCATCAGGACTAACACCAGCTGTCACATATGAATTTGCCTTTACACCATCCCTAGTGTAGAAATTATTAATGTTTCTCAGCGACCATATAGTTTCCGAGTCTGTTCTACCACAATGACCCATGCAATTACCCTCTTCTCGGGAATTATTTGTTTGAAGATCTATCCAGTAGTATCCGTCATCGTAGATCTTGAGGATTTCACCAACACCAGATTCATACTCTGCAACAGTCTGGGATAAACTTTCAACCTTCTCTTCTGGGGTTTTTGCAATCTCCTCATGCCACTCTTCCGATTTACGGATTGCATCATCCCATTTGAATGCATTAATGTTTACGTCCTGGGCACCCTTGATCCAATCCAGAATCTGGGTCATTGTCTGCCTGAGGGTTGCAACGAAGGATATCTTATTTGCGGCACGTTCGTATTGCGGCATACCCTTCAGTTGATTAGCAAACCATAGGGAATACTTATCATCAATGGCATGGAGATACTCAGCAACGTTGGGTTCAATTCCAAATTTTATCATCTTCTGGCGATGATCCTTTTCAAGAAGGATGGTTTCGTAAAGTAGTTCAAGGTCTTTGTTCATGGAATTATTTATCTTTAGTTAATCAATTTGTTAAATAATTGCATGGTAGCACATAAGCAATATAAGCAGGGGATATTCACACCAAGGAATAAATCGAAGTGTACCACCGATGTATGCATGTATCGATCTGGTTTGGAATTATCCTATATGAGATTTCTAGATGAGAATAGTAACATTGTATCCTGGGGATCTGAAAAAATTGTAATTCCCTACATAAAACCAGTGGATGGTAAATTACACAGATATTTTGTGGATTTCAATTTTATCATAAAAGATACTTCTGGAAAACTTCATAAATTTCTTATTGAGGTTAAACCAGAGAAGCAGTGTGCAGCCCCAAAAACCCAGAATAGAAAAAATAAAATGACTCTATTGAAAGAGCAAATAACATACACCACCAACATTGCCAAGTGGGAAGCTGCAAAGGCATGGGCTGAGTCACATGGATATAAATTTGTCATAGTAACAGAAAAGGATATCAAGAATTTAAAATGAAATCATTCAAGGAATATCTTCAGGAGAACGAGGTACGGATTGTTCATCCGGAACATGGTACATTCATAGACTACGAAATAAAGTCAAAATCCCGTAGTATACCATTTGATTACGTATGGCTTGATGTCATCAAAACACCAGAGGGCGCAAAGAACCAAAATGGTGGAACCGAAAGGGCTTCCTATATTATTAGATCCATTGACTACAAATGCCAGAAATTTCTTTTCTAAGAGACAATTCGTTCCATACAAGGGAAATCTGATGATATGGAATCAGTATTAATATTGAAAATCACGTAGAAAACAGTAAATAATTACACCAGGATTGAAATATAATTTATGAAACACATTAAAGCACATAATATTGGATTTTTAACAGAAAAATGGGATGTCAAACATATTTCCGAGGAAAGTAATTATGATCGTTGGAAGACTACCCCAGATGAACCAATACGTATACCGTCACCGAGAATTTCAGATCCCGAAAAACTTCGTGGAGAATACATGAAACCGGAACCCAGTCCGGCTTCCAGGCCACAGATTTCAGTAGAAGACACTGAAGGAGAGACCCTAGATGGTGATAGGTATAACAGTATTGTGATATATACGGGTAAGAATAAGAATGCCCTAAAGCAGGCTGCTGATAAATTCAAGGATGCCGAGTTTGGTGCCAAGAATGTTGCTGATATTCAGTTTTCACATGATGGGGATATGTGGACGATGAAGTTATATGTTGTGGATATGCATAAGCATGGATTCTGGAAGCCTTGGAAAGACAGTTAATGGGAGATAATATGAACAGTCCGTTGAAACTTTTGGTAGAACAACCTAATTTCGATATCAATCTGGTTGTTGAGGAACAAGGTCCGAACAAGGATCGTAGAATGTTCTTTGAGGGTATATTCATGAGAGCAAATCAGAAGAATAAGAACAATAGGGTTTATTCTCTCGATGAAATGGTTCGTGAATCAAATAGATATACAAACGATATGATCAAGACTGGCAGGGCACTCGGAGAACTCAACCATCCAACTAGTATTGAAATTAACCCCGAAAGAGCATGTCACATAGTCACTCAGATCAAGCAGGAGAGTGATAATTTTTATGGAAAGTCCAAGATTCTCGAAACTCCAATGGGACAGATCGTCCGGACACTTATGCTTGATGGTGTTCGTCTTGGAGTTTCCAGCAGAGCCCTCGGTAAGCTTAACGAGAATGGGGATCATAATGATGTTTCCGACTTCCGTCTGATTTGCTGTGACGTAGTGCATGATCCGTCAGTGGATACCGCCTTTGTCGAAGGAATCCTTGAGGCAAAACAGTATATTCTGAAATGTGATGGTACAGTCTGTGAGTTTGTCGAGAATACATATAATACACTGAATAATAACCTTTGTTCTATGCCCCGCCACGGTGATGCTCGTCAGGAACAGATGTCTATGGCTATTATGAAGTTTCTACAGGAGATAAAAAATGCGTAAAGGCATCAAGGCACATAATGTAGGATTCTTAGCTGAGAATTGGGATAAGTTAAACGAGGCTCCGATTCGACCAAGCGACCAGGAGAGAAGAATTGCTTCTATGAATTCAGAACCCGAAGTTGAAGAGTTTGCACAGGAAACGCCTAGTCAGATTGATAGCGAACTTGCAACCAAGATCTATAAGGCTTTAAAACGTCACGAGGGATTTGGTCCCGCATTCACAGAGGCATTCAAGGACCCGTATATGTTCTTGATGTTCCTAAAATTCCGTGGAGTATAAGTTTCTACATGAGAGGTCGCCGACTAAAGGCTACCTGTAAAACAAACGAAGGAGAATATGAACATACAGAAAAAGATAGCGATTGGTTTTATAAATGATATCTGCAACAAGGAATATGCCTTGGCAGAGAGTAAGCTTACCGGGCTTGTTGATGAGAAGATCAAGGCACGGATTCGTAGAATTGCATCTGAACTGGATCAGAATGATGCGGTTTCAGCTAAGAAATAACGTAAAATATAACTATATAGTAGTTTAGGTCTGATATTACTACGAAAAATTGAATAAAAAATATTGGAAAAATGTAAATAATTACATCACAGGAGAAATACCATGGATATGAAATTTAAAGAGATTCTTAAGTCGATTGATAACGGTGTTCTAAACGAGAACGCCAAGGTTGCAATCGTCGAAGCTTTTGAGACGGCTGTCAACGAGAAGGTTGAAGCCCGTATGAAGCTTGAGATCGAGCAGGCCCAGAAGCAGCTTGATGAAAGTCATGCCGAGAAGCTTGAGAAGCTTCTTGAGGCAATTGATACGGATCACGTCAACAAGCTTAAGAAGGTTCTTGCGAAGGTTGATTCGGATTATGCCGAGAAGCTTGAGAAGGTAATCGAGAAATACGAGAACATGGTCCAGAAGGAAGCTATTGCTTTCCGTGACCAGTTGACGACTGAAATGTCGAACTACATGGATATGTATCTTGAGAAGATGATTCCTAAAGCCCAGCTTCAGGAAGCCGTCCAGAATACACAGGCCAAGAAGATTATCGACAAGGTGAAGCAGCTTGTATCGGTTGATGAGGACTTTATCTCCGATACGATTCGTGAAGCCCTTCAGGATGGTAAGAACCGTATGGATACACTTTCACAGGAACTTAATGAGGCAGTCAAGACAAATATCAAGTTGAATCAGGATCTCAAGAGAACCGGAGCGTCCTTGGTATTGGAGCAGAAATCTGCCGACTTTAATGATAACAAGAAAAAATATGTAATGAGGGTACTCGCTGAGAAGTCCCCTGAAGAAATCGAAGCGAATTTCGATTATGTCGTAGAGATGTTCGAACGTGACGAAGCTGATGAGGTCGAAGTTCTAACTGAGAAGGCCAAGAAGACGGTTCAATCCAAAGTGGTTGACACGCCAGAAGCCCAAGTTAGCGTTGAGCCAATCGTTGAGTCGGCCCCTGTATCCATGGAGGAACGTGGGATGAGCGGATATCTGCAAATGTTAAAAGAACAAGATAGATAGTCTTCTTGTTGAATGATTCAAAAATAAAGGAAAAAATAAAATGATTAAACCTGGACCAAATTATATTAATAAGGACAGAGCAGGCGAACTGGTTGAGAAGTGGGGTCAGATTCTTGACTACTCTTCGGAGAACGTTCATGCAATTAATGACGATCATACTCGTCTGAATACAGCCATTCTTCTTGAGAACCAAGAGCAGTGGTGTTTGCGTGAAGCCAATGTGGCTTCGAGTGGTGGAGTCTTCGGTACATCTCAGGGTGCTCCGGGACAGGGTGGTGCGGTTGGTAACTCTGACTTCTATGCTCAGGGTGATGCCCGTCTTCCTAAGGTGCTGATTCCTATGATTCGTCGTACGTTCCCAGAACTGATCACGAACGAAATCGTTGGTGTTCAGCCTATGAGCGGCCCGGTTGGTCTTGCTTTCGCATTGCGTTACAAGTACCAGAAGGAATCGCTTGGTGAGATCGGTGCTAATTACCGTGATGGTATTACTTCGGTCCCTGCACATGGTTCCAATGGTGGTGCTGTTAACTTTACTGGCGTCGGTGGTGCAAACCCTGACGAAATGGGTTATCAGAACCTTGACACTCGTTTCACTGGTGCTTCTTCGGCATCGTTGAGCGGCTTGGATAACTTCGCTACTGGATCGGACTTCGATATGATCGGAGAAGATTCTGGTGTTGCTGACATTCTGGCTAACTTTGAGTTTACCTCACAGATTCCTCAGATGGAAATCTCTTTCGAGAAGACCGCTGTTGAGGCTGGTACCCGTAGACTTGCTGCTAAGTGGTCTGTCGAGCTGGAGCAGGATATCCGTAACATGAACGGTATTGATATTGACGCTGAATTGACCAATGCGATGAGCTATGAGATTCAGGCTGAAATTGACCGCGAAATGATCATGCGTATGGTACAGGTCGCTCTTAAGGCTGGTCCTACTCAGGGTTATTCGCTGTGGTATGCCGCTTGCGCCGACGCTCGCTGGTTGGGTGAACGTAACCGCGACTTCTATGCCAAGGTTATTGTTGAGGCTAACCGTGTTGCTATCCGTAACCGTCGTGGTGCTGCTAACTTCATCGTTGCAACTCCTCGTGTGTGCGCAATGCTTGAGATGCTTCCTGAATTTAAGTTCATGGATGTCAATGGCAACGTGAATACGCAGCCTACTGGTGTTGCTAAGGTCGGTTCTGTTGGTGGTCGTTTTAGCGTCTACCGTGACACCCGTACTGAGGCTCAGTGGATGGTTGGTAAGAGAGGATCGCAGCTGGAGTATGCACTGTTGGGTTATAAGGGCTCGGAGTACTACGACACGGGTATCATTTATTGCCCGTACATCCCAGTTATGATTCAGCGTACAATCGGACCTAACGATTTCGCTCCTCGGGTTGGTTTGCTTACCCGTTACGGCGTAGTCGATAACCTGTTTGGCGCAGACTTGTACTACCACGTAATCATCTGCAAGCAGCTCGGTACTGCGTTTGCCCCAGGGCAGGCACATATCTATCTGTAAAGTTAGATTGAATGGTTAAAGAAATCGGATCACCTTCGGGTGGTCCGATTTTTTTGATTATTTTGTGGTAAATATGTGTTTTTATGATCCGTTTTGGTAAATAATTAAAAGGAGATTAGAAATGAAGATTTGCTGTAGATGTAAAGAAGAAAAGGATAATTTAAAATTTCATAAAAAGAAAACTTCCACCGATGGATTGCATTCATTTTGCAAGGATTGTTATAATCGTTATTACAGAGAAAAACGTTCTATTGATAAGACCTCCAACAAGGAAGGTTGTAAGAGATGGGAAGAAAAAAACAAAGAATATAGACTTAATTATCATAAAGAATACAGACGTAATAACCAAGAAACTTGTATTAGGGGAAGAATTTTAACAGGTTCTAGAAAACGAGCAAGGGATAAGCAATTAGAATTTAATATTGACAAAGAATGGGTAGATATGAAACTCAGTAATGGTATATGCGAGATAACCGGAATTCCATTCGTATATGAAGCTAAATCTCCATTCACTCCGAGCATCGACCGTATAGACTCGTTGAAGGGATATACAAAGGATAACTGTCAACTAGTTTGTAAGATATATAATTTCGCTAAAAATGAATTTACTGATGCTGATGTTCTGACAATGGCCAAGGCAATTATATCTAAAAATGGTGATACACAATGAAAACCAAAGAAGAAATTCGTGCATATAATCAACAATATTATAAAATAAATTCTGATAGATTAAAGAGTGAAACTACAAAGTATAGAAACGCACACAAGGAAGAGATCAAGGAATACAAAAGAAATTATCAAAAAACTAATAGAGAACGTTTGTCCAAAGAAGATAAAGAATACTATGATAAAAATAAATCCCAGATTTTAGAACAAACGAAGTTATACAAAAACAAGAAGCGTAAAGAAGACCCCTATTATAGACTTCTTTGTAATATGAGAACACGAATGTATCATGCGATTAATGGAACCACCAAGAAATCTGCTAGAACCACAGAATTACTTGGCTGTGACACAGCAACTCTAAAATCCCACTTAGAATCTCAATTTACCGAGGGCATGGCATGGGATAATTATGGGCAATGGCATATCGACCACATAAAACCTTGTGTATCCTTTGATCTAACAGACCCCGAGCAGCAAAGGGCTTGCTTTAACTATACAAATCTTCAGCCGCTATGGGCTTCGGACAATCTACAAAAGGGCTCTAAACTTTTAGTGGAAAACTATTTCGGTGAAGATACTTAATCTTTCCCTTGACTCTCCCCCATAAATCCCATATCATATCATCATGAACTTGCATAATTATACAACCCGCCATGCCGTAATGGGCATGTTATCAAAGACTTATAAGCCATTCCCCGACTGGTCTGGTTATATAAAAAATAAAAACGAGGTTGTCCTGTTCGATTCCGCAAATATCCCACTTCACACCCATTATCCAAAGATAAACCTGGCATACGTGGATAAATTGTCCAATAAGGACATAATCCCAGGGTATGAAAACACATCCAGTTACAAGGGAACCCTCTTGTACAGCAAACTTGACCAGGATTTTTTCGAACTTAGGGGTAAATCTCATATAGAAATGAGAGAAACTCGTAATCACTACCGAAAAGGTGGCATTCAGGTTAGAAATTCAGCGGATTTGGAAGATATTAAAAAATTTATTGGGGAATGGAACATCCAAAGAGGGGACCAGCGATACGGTTGGACCCTTCACAGCGGGTATGACATGAATTTCTTTACAAAATACTGGGAATCCGAAAAAGATAAGTTCCAAACCCTGTTTTTCTATGATAATGACAAGATGATTGGGTATTCGGTCCTATCATTGGATAATGTAGACAATGTTTATTACTATCTTCTTAGAAAGAACTTGACTTCTTATAGAAATCTGGCATTATATATCGATTTTACTACCTTTGATACACTATATACTAATATCGGGGTTGAGTTTTTGATTTGCTGGGGTGCTAATTCTGGTGGTCTTTTAAAATACAAGAAGAAATTTCCTGTGTACCATGAACAGGAGAAGTGGTTTTATAAATTCAAGAAAATAGAGGCTGTAAATGAATAGTATCCCTTATGA
>Ga0114918_10003803_pt1 | contig 13200 bp, 21 predicted proteins | sample LantaG_FD_87015 | JGI IMG/M metagenome (GOLD analysis project Ga0114918, IMG submission 87015) | Deep subsurface microbial communities from Baltic Sea to uncover new lineages of life (NeLLi) - Landsort_02402 metaG | ecosystem: Environmental > Aquatic > Marine > Oceanic > Sediment | place...
GAACAAAATTGGTATGATATCTTTTTGCTAATCTTTCTGTCATTATACTTTTCCCAGTAGATTCTGTTCCGCATATACATATTTTTTTAACAAAATATGGTTTAACTATATCAGGTATATAATTCCAATACACAAATGGATGATTTCTGATTTTTGTACCAGATACGAAAAATTCATCTCTATCGGTATCAAACAAAACATGTTTTATATTCATGAATTCTGCAGTAAAATCACCATATCTTTCTGATGTGAAAAGATGATTGACATCTGGGTATGTTTCTTTTAAATATTTAGCCCATACCTTAGAAACCATTTTAGATGAATATGGGACGAGTGGTAACTGAACGTCAGTAATCCTCACTTCTATATCTAAATCGTCTTTGAACAAGTCTAACAACCACCCTAACCTATCTTTACCCGGTATAGGTTCATCTCCCACACAAAGTAAAACATAAAGATGATCACATTGAGATTGAGCGAAACGAATAAGAGCTATATGACCCTTATGAATTGGTGAAAACTTACCAAATACCATTCCTATTTTTTTCATAATTTTGGTATTGTTATACAATGTTTTTTAAATTCTTCAATTTCTTTCTTTATTGATATTTTTAAAGATATAGTCCAAGTTAAATCCTTGTTTTGTTTCTCTTTAAAATCAACTAAATCGATTCTATCATTTTCAATTTCGAAGATTACACCTTTAAGTAATCTCAATTGTTCTAATTTTTTTGTTTTTTCCATTTTTTATTTTTATCCAATTTATTAATCCATATATAGCAATTCCTGTTATAACAAAATATTCAATACCAATAATGTATATACCCGATAAGAAAAATAAAGCTATACAAACAATATCATTAAATATCCATACTATCCAAGATTCTATATACTTTTTCGATAACATATTAACACCAACAACACTTGAAACCATTATCGTTACATCCATTAAAGGATATTCTGATTTCAAAGATGGAAATACTAAATGAATATTACTTAATATCATCCATCCTATACCTATAAATATTATAGTGTTTAAAAAAGTTACAATTCTTTTTGAATTGGTCATCCATTCTAAACCTTTATCATCTTCATTATCAGTCTTTTTCCATCTAAATATAGATATGATACATATATATGTGAAATATATTTGTAATAATATATTAGCATATAATCCAATATACCAAAACAAAAAGAAGAAACATATTTGAGTGACGAAACTCACCACCCAATTCCAAAGATTTGCTCTTGTTGCTAGGATAACAGATAAAAAGTTAAAAATTGAACCTATTAGTTCTAAATAGGTTATATTATAACCTAGTATGTTTACTACTATTTCCATTGTTTTACAATTTAGTGAAAATTAAAATAACAAAAAAATCCTTTATCTATAAACTTTTATAATAATTTTTCATATAAATATAAAAGATAATAGATTATGTCGAAAAGTAGTTCAAGTGGAATTGGTTTCGGAACATTATTGTTCTTGGTATTCTTAGTATTAAAATTAACAGGTATTATTTTATGGTCTTGGTGGTGGGTAACCGCTCCATTATGGATACCGTTTGTTTTAATTATAATTGGTATTATAATAATGTTTTGGGCAAGTAATAATTAAAATGAAAAACAAAAAACAAAAGGTTAGTGATCCAAAAGAAAAATCACAAAAAGAATTAGAACAGGAATTTCTTTCTCAGCTTCCTGTTTTTTTACATACAAGTAAAGGTAAGAAATTGACAGAAAAACAACTTAAAGATTTCTTAGATATAATGAGAGAAGATTTCAATAAAAGTAACAATTGTAACATTTAAAAATTAAAAATTATGACAGCAACAAGTATTATCCTTTATTCCTTATTAGGAATTTTTGGAATTTTTTTAATTGGGTTTATTTTAGCTGGTGTTAAAATCATCAGACCAACCCATAGAGGATTAATGGAAAAATTTGGTAAATATGTAAAGTTTGCCAATCCCGGATTACATTGGATTATGCCAATCATTTATAAGATGTATAGAGTTAATATAACTGAACAAATGATTGATGCACAACCACAAGAAATTATCACATCTGATAATTTGAACGCTAGAGTTGACGCACAAGTTTATTTCAAAATTAAAGCTGATGAAAATAATGTAAAAAATTCTCAGTATAATGTTGATAATGTAAAAATACAGATTGTCAGTTTATGTCGTACAACTTTAAGAAATATTATTGGTACGTTATCTCTTAAAGAAGCAAATTCTGAAAGAGGAAAAATTAACACCGATCTATATAAAACATTAAATCTTGAAACAAGTACATGGGGGATTGAAATTGTAAGAACAGAATTAAAAGAAATTGATCCGCCTAAAGATGTTCAGGATACAATGAATAAAATTGTTAAAGCTGAAAATGAAAAACTTGCGGCTGTTGACTTTGCTACAGCAATGGAAACACAAGCTGATGGTGTTAAACGTTCAAAAATTAAAGAAGCTGAAGGTTCTAAAATTTCACAAGTTCTTAGAGCAGAAGGTGAAGCAGAATCAAAAATTAAAGTGGCAGAAGCAGATGCAAAAGCAATTGAGTTAGTAAATTTAGCGGCTGAAAAATATTTTGTTGGTAACGCACAAATATTAAAACAATTACAGACTGTTGAACAATCATTAACAAATAATACAAAGTTTGTTGTTCCAGAAGGGAGTTCATTGGTAAATATTATTAACGATATGGCAAATACAAAAACCCCTATTGTTATTCCAACAGAAAACAAACCGAAGGTTAAATTGAAGTCTGGGAAATAATTTTTCAAAAACAACAGTTTTTGAGCCGTAGGATTTCCACACCTACGGTTTTTTTTATTTATATATATGGGTATGATCACTAATCTAGATATATTTGAAAAAAAATGGATTAAGAAAGACACACCTAATTGGTTTTATCTTGTTCTTGGGGATGATAATGAAAAAAAAGTTTGGTCATCATTAAAGAATATGAAATTTATAAATTTAAAAGGTATTTCTGATAATTATAGAATAAGTAAAAGTTTCTTTGATATTAGAGATATTTTTTTAATAATGAAAGGGAGTGATGTTGTAAATTTAAACGAGGTGGAAGATGTGGAATATTTCAATCCAGACTCATTTTGTAAAGATAACCTCAAAATGTGGAGACGAATAACACAAAATTCACCATTTTTTCTTCAAATGAAAAAGGGTTATAAACAAGATGTGTCATTCTCTTCTGCATTAAATGTTTTCTTTCAAGATTTAAAATATAGAAAAACAAAAGGTGATAGAAAGTTTATTAATATAAACGATAAGAATGGTATTATATCATATTTAGAACACGGAAGGGTATATCATGAAATTGTAAGAGAATTCGATTCCTTATATCATCTAAATAAACTTCATATAAATAGTTTTGATGATTTTGTTAAATTGACATATGACTTTGTAAAGATTGTAGCTGGTAATTACGTTTTAGATAATGGTTATGGAATATGGGATAAACATTGGAAAGTTATTGAAGATTATATAATTCAGAAATTAACTATTCAAGAATTGAAAAAATTAATGTCTAAACCTTTTGATTACATAAGTTATATCTATGAAAGGGAAGGGGAGTGGTTTGTGAATTCACCAAATTTAATAATACCAAGATATAGTACTCTTTATTTCAAAAAAATTGGTGGTGAAAGAATTGGTTATGCTAGTAGAGGTTTGGAACAAGAATATATAAATAAAATGGTTCAAGAATATGGATTGAATCATATTTATGATATAAGAACGGTTGATAATCATATGAATATGATTGAAATATTAAAAAAAGATTTTAGTAATGGTTAAGAAATATAAAAATTGGTTAAATGAAATTGTCACCCCAAAAACTTATGTTCAAAGTGAAATGGATAAACTGTTAGATAAAGGTTTAGATAATTTATCAGCAGAAGAAATAGAATTTTTGAAAAACCCGCACAAAAAAGATGATGAAGATGAAAAACCTAAACAGGAAATTTTGAAATATCATCAAATAGCTGAAGAGTTCTTTCGTAATGTTATTGGTAGAGATGTTCGTAATTTTGAATTAAATGATAATTTAGATCTTTGGGATATTATGAATGACGATGATGAGGTTTTTAATATTGGTAATATACTATACTATAAATATGGTATTCAAATTGATCCTGAAATAAATGATGATTTCAAATTAGTAAATATCTTTAAAAAAATATCAGAAAAATCTTGAAAACTTATTATCAATTTTTAAATGAAGGTAAAATTCTCCCAAACATCACTTATTATCATGGGTGTTCAAGTTATAAACATGGTGAATCTATTTTAAAAGATGGTTTCATAAAACCCGGAAATGAGGATGTTAAAAGAGGTGGCAAATTTACACCAGCTATGGGCAGAACTTACGCGACACCAAATATAAGAGAAGCTATAGTTTATACAATTGGTGGTGTTTTCATGGGAAGTGATCACATTGAACATTATATTAATGATAATGAAAATGATAGATCATTTGGCAGGTATGGTTATCTGTTTGAAATTGATGATAAATCCTTTACTGAAGTTGATCCGGATGAAGATTATTTAGGTGAATCTATTTATATTTTAGAAAAAAAACCAAATTATTCAGAAAATAAAATTTTTGGGAAAATGTTATTAAGCTGGAACGATGGAAAAAGATATAATTTTTTACAGGAATGTAAACGTATCTTAACCGAATTACAATATCAAAAATGTATCAGATATGATGATTTTGCTGATTTTGCTGTAGCTGGAAAGAAATTAAATAAATTTATTAGTGAATATTGGAAAAGTGAAATTATAAAAGGTCATACACCAGTTGCCAATAAGGGTATATTGAGATTCAAAAATGTTTGGAAATTTGATAAATTTGATAGTAAAAAATTGGGCAAAGATGGTGAAAGATTTTTTGAATTAGCTAAACTAATTTACCCAACAAAAATAAATTGACTTCATTATTTAAAATATCTTCAAGTCTATTAAATCGAATATTGTTTTGGACATATTCATAAAATTGTTCTTCTATAGCTTTTTTAGCTAAATCTGCATTGTGAGAATCCCAACCACTTTTTATCAAATCACTAAAGATTTTTTCTGTATCTAATCTTTCAGGGTTATCTAAACAATCATTACAAATATTAATTCCGGTAGTACCTCTAAAAAAGATTGATCTGGATCTTATTGGATGACCTGATATAACCCCTTTTCTAGCTTCTGGTCGTTTATCTTTTAAATACACCCAACAAGTTCCACAATTTGGACAATGACCAGTTCCATTCTCTCGTTGTTTTCTTATAAAATTTTTAAGGTATTTTAACAATTTCATTTCTAAAATCTTCTAATTTTCTACTGAGAATTTTTATTCTTTTTCTTATATCGATCAATTCATCAGCATCATCTTTACTCATCATTGGAAAAGTATGTTCAACATCTTTTAAACTGTTTGTAATATGAACATCAGAATTGATATAAACTTTAATATCTTGTGATATTGAATTTAATTTATCAATCAAAGATTGTGTTATTATAACTTTAATTTTTTCCATCTTAATTAAGTTTAAATTTAATACCTGTAAATAAATTAAACGGTGACCCAACGAAATATAATGGGGTTACATTATCCCAACCCAACATACCATTAGATAAATACTTTTGATCTGTTATGTTATTCAAATAAATATTCCATTCCCCCCAATCCCATCTCAATCCAACCATTGCATTAATAGTATAATAATTTGGTATAGTGAAATCGTTTCCTTGATCAATATAAGACCAACTTTGATATCTACCACTTACACCCACAACAAACCATTTGTAGTTATAACTTAATTCGGTATTTGTTATCCACTCTGGGGTTAACACCGGTGTTGTTTGAATATTATTAACAGTTATTTTACTATAATTATATGATAAATTTTGAATAAATGTTAATCCAAATTTCCATTTATATTTAAAGTCAAATTCTAACCCTGTTCTATAACTTTCATCCACATTAATGTGAAGTGGTAAACCTGTTGTACCATATTTGCCCGTTAATACTAATTCGTTATTAAATATCATATAAAATAAATTGATATTTAATCTCATACCACCTTTAATATATCGATAACCGAATTCTTGATCCAACACTGTTTCCGGTTTTAGATCTTTATAAACAGGGTTTCCAACAGAATCACTTAACAAGTTGTCGTTTCCCCAGAACATGTCGTTTCTAATGGGTTCTCTGTGCGTTTTACCTATTGAGTAGTATAAAATGTTGTTTTCCACTTTGAATTCAACACCAGCACTAAAATTAAAGAAATTCCATTCGAAATGTGGTAAAGAAACATCACCATTATAAATAAAATTTGTATAACGATATTGAACGTCACCATAAAAATTAAAATTACCAAGATTTAGAATTCCTTTTAAAAATCCACTTAAATCATTCCTATATCCAGTATTAGTATAAGTATCTACACCATCGGTTGAACCCTGATGATTTCTATTATATTTATATCCATTAATACCGGTGTAAAGGTCTAAACGACCAAATTTGATGAAGTAATTAACATTCCCACCGAAGAAATTGGACACAAGATGATACCCATACAAATCAGGTGTCCCGATACTTACCCCGTCAAATGTATAAAAACCATTTAAATAATTATAATACAAAGAATAAGTAAATCTAGATTTTGTATTTATATTATAAATATGATGAAATTGAATATGATATTGATTAAAGTGATCAACTTCACGAGTTGTATTAGCATTATATCTTCTATTAACATTTATACTATCCATCGGCACACCGAACCAAGCAAGTTGATTTTGTTGTTGTCCAGCAAACGCTACCAATTTAAACATATTTTTTCCGGCTCTATAATTCCCAACAAGAAAAGCACTTGATGAATGGTTACCAGAATGTTCCTTATACCCCGCTGATCGAATATCAGAAACGGATACATACAAACTACCTTTCTTCCAATTTTGTTGTGTATTTATTGAAAATTTCGTAGAATTCCAAGAACCACCACCAAGATAAAAATTTACATTGGATGCATTGGGTTTAAAAGATTCAAAATTCATACTACCAACAAAACTGGCAGAACCATTTTTTGTCATCCCCGTTCCTCTTTGTATTTGTAACATTTCAACCGATTGTAAAAAATCAGGATAGTTAGAAAAATAACATCCTTGATCTTCAGGTTCATTCATCGGTATTCCATTAAGAGTGACATTTATTCTTGTTTGATCGATCCCCCTTAATCTTATATAAGAATAACCCCAGTTACCACCTGATTCTGAATAAGTTGTAATTGACGGGGTTGTTTCTAAAATACGAGATGGTTCCTGACCATAATTTTTCAATTCCAAATCAACTTTATACACATTCTTAAATGTAATTGGCATTAAACTTGTTGCCTGATAAGGAAGAAATGCACTAATAGTTACCTCATTTAACTTTAATGTATCTTTTGTTAAAGTGTAACCCGAATCTGGATCATGTTTTTGAGAATACCCAATCATGACAACCAACAATAGAATAATAAGAGTTGTAATCTTTTTCATTTTCATTTTCATTTATATGATTTAAGTAAATATAGGGAAAATTATCAATATAAAAAATTAATCTTGATTTTTATAAACATATTTCATGTCTTTCAATTCTTTAAGTAACATTTTCAAATGTTGATCATAAAGAAAAAATTGATTTTGTATTGTGGTACATTGAGGAATAAACATTACAGTTATCCCCATTTTTGGATGTGGAATAAGAAGAATAGTGGATCCGGCATGATATGAATCGTCACAATGAATTATTTTTATTTCTGGACAATATCTCTTGATATATCTTTCAATATCAGACATCACATCATAACCAACAAGTCGTTTATTTAATTTCCCATCGTTAAAGTCTCTAAACTTCAATTTCTTTTTCTTCCCATTTTGTTTAAATTCAAGGTATTGCCAATCGGAATATAAATCTTTTCCGTATTTTTTGATCAACCAATTACTAAATTTATGCCATATACGATGTGTTTCAATGGCATCTGAAAATTCATCTTTTGTTTTCATCCCAATATTTTTTCTCTATTCATTTTTATTTCTGATAAGAATTTCATCAATCATTCCATAATCTTTAGCTTCTTTTGAAGTCATCCAGTAATCTCTATCTGAATCTTTCAAAACTTTGGAGTATTTTTGACCACTATGTTCCGCGATAATATCATACAATTCTTTTTTCAGAATTGCTATCTGATTTGCTGTGATTTCGATATCAGATGCTTGACCCTCTGCTGATCCCATTGGTTGATGAATCATAATTCGAGAGTGTTTTAATGCCGATCTTTTTCCATTTTCACCAGCACAAAGTAATATTGCTCCCATTGAAGCCGCCATACCCGTACAAATAGTTGCAACATCAGAATTGATATATTGCATTGTATCATATATACCCAATCCAGCGTATACCGATCCACCCGGAGTATTTAAATAAATTTGAATATCTTTTCTATTATCAACCGACTCCAAAAATAACAATTGAGCTTGAATAATATTTGCCACATAATCATCGATTGCTACACCAAGAAAGATAATTCTATCCATCATCAATCTTGAAAAGACATCCATTGTAGCAATGTTTAATTGTCTTTCTTCGATAATTGTTGGTGAAATATAATTCGCTGTAATTGATTTATATCTATCCAATGTTAGACTGTTAATTCCCAAATGTCGGGTAGCATATTTAGTAAATTCTTCTTTCATATTTTATTATTTATTGTTTTTTCATTAAAATTTTCAATTTCCATTCCATTTTCAACACACAATTGACCATAAATTAAATCTGATCTGTAACCAGATTCTCTAACACGTTTATTTATTAATATAATTTGAGAATCTGAATATTTATAGAATGGAATTGTCGCACCATAAATATATTCTGAATAAGCTTTTATTAATGGATTCAAATCAGTATGTTTAATTTCTTCAGTATATGATTCAATTTCCTTTAAACCTAATTCAATTTCCTTTAAATCTATATTATCAGAAATGTAGTTATTAATTATAATAGCAAAATTCTCTAATTTTTTTATTATAGAATTTTCATTCATCATTTTTTAAATCTTACTTCTTTTGTTTTGATTATTGTTTGTTTTCTTATTCTATATCTTATTTGTCCCATCATCATTAGTTATTTTTTCTCCTTTTTTAAAGTCTATAACCATACCAAAGCAGACATTAATACCCAAAGGGGTTTTATTAGTTAATAATTCTATTTTGCTTATTTTACGACATATAAAATTTGTATCACCACTCGATAATACTAAATCTCTTTTTTTTAATTTTAATAGTTTATCGGCTGTAGATTTCTCAATTGGTTTTCCCCAAGAACACTTTATTGTTTTATATGTATGAAAATCTATAACACCAGTACTTTTTACAATATCAATTTTTGGATAAGTTCTGTTTTCAATTTTCACTGTATCGAGTTCGGTAAAACCTTTTTTGATAATATCCTTTTCTTCTTCTTTTTTCTTCTTCAAAAATTCCTCTTGAAATTCTTTTAAATTTTTTTCGAAATGTTCAAGGGGTTCATTGATTTCATCCATAAATACACCACACACTGGTCTGCCTTCAAATTGAGAATTTCTTAAATTGATTTCTATTTTATCATCTTTTTGTCTATCAAATGTGATATACCCATCTTTAAAAACCAAATTAATTAAAACTTTAGTTGCATATTTCTTTTTGAGTTCAAAAATTTTGAACATCTTATCATAAAGATACTCATATTTTTCAATAAAATCTGTATCTATTGTCATTTAATATCAAAATTATTTTTAAATTCTTCTGGTGTGAACCATTCGGTGAATGTTAAATGACCCGCCGGTAATCTATCATATTGAACAATATGAACACCATTTGGAACAACATTCTGATAATCACCATCGTTACAAAAATAAATCAAAAACTTTCCTTTTTTCTTTACCCATTTCCCATCTATCCATTCCTCATCGGTCCAATTTGTATATTCAAACTCAGAAAAATTTTCTTCGATGAATTTCGCTGTTTCAGGTTTCCCATCATAGAAACACGATTTTATATCACCTTTATATGTACAATTTTCTATTTTCATAATTATATTTTTTCGAAATAATACGATCCAGTTTTACAATGAACATTTTCTGTCCAACCAATTACTTCAACCCAACAACTAGTAAAAAGATAACCATCTATCTTAAACCAGTAGTAACCATCTTCAACGTTTTGTGGAGTGGTGAAAACAAAATCGGGTATAGGTTCACAATCCATATCAAAAGGGCTCGATTCTTTTCTTTTATTTCTCCAGAAATTAACAACATCATCCAAATTGTGTGTGAGAAATTCACATGTTAATTCACCTTTTTTTAAATCTTCTTTCATAATCCTATATAATTTTCTTTTTCTTGTTCAACATATTTATCATATTTAACCTTACCGTCACCATAAAAAACAGCAACAGCTTTATTTATCTGTGGATCATCTTCATATTCAAATCTACCATCCATTTCTCTAAGAATGTAAATATCAATATTTTCTTCTACTGCAATTGTTTGTAATGATATTCTATGAATTGAAATGTCAATATCACCAAACCAAACTTTTTCACCATTCACTATTATATTTGCATTGAAAACTACTAGATGATCTGGATTGGAATTTCTATATCCTGTTTTAGACCCACCACACATCTCACCAATGATTCCAATTTTATCTGATATTATATGTGAATAATCGTTATGTTTCATTACTAAACAACATTAATTTCTTTATATGAATTTACAACCATAATACCATAATCGTTAATCAACATTTCAATAAATTTATCTCTTCCTTCTTCAGAACCCAATCCTCTTGTTGCCCCAATATTAAGAATAACTTGAAAACCAGCATTAGATAAATCGATTAATGTTTCACCGACACAAAGAGGTGTGTTTTCAACATTAAGAGCTAAACCACCAACAATTACAGTTGTGATATTATGTTGATTGTACCATTCTATGATACCTGTTGATATCTTTTTAGCAATATCATGATAAATAGATGAATATGGATGTAAATCTGGTTCAAAACCTTTAGCGACAAAGAAATCATATTCTGTCATACTTGGCAAACCATCTAATAATTCAACACCGACAGTTCCTGATTCACAATGTCTAACCCATCTAATATCAACATTAGGTAATCCAACAGGTGATAATTGTGGTTTTTCTGATGTTGCAATCCACATTCCATTTTTCGGATGAACATCTTTAGATACTGTTTTGTATTTAGTGATTGAATTTTGTCCATTCAATTCATCAACAATATTATGTCCATCTGGAACAACCAATTCTTTAGGTCGAACCGGTGTGAAACCTTTTTGTGGATCAACATTGTGAGAAACAGTAAATTCTTTATAAATTGTTATCCCAACTTCTTCTAATTCTATATTCATGTTGTTAATTATTAGTTTTTACAAATATCATCTTCTTTATCAATTATTTGTTCTGTAAATTTAATTTTATTCCTTATCAATAAACTTCTAAGAGTGTAAAAAACATCTTGATCGATTATTGTTAAAGAGAATGGTTCATTTACTTCAATTGTATATCTTTTGGTGTCTTTTTTTGAACCAATAGCTCTTAAATTTCCTTCATCCCAAATTAGCATAATTCTTATAGTTTTAATTTGTTTCTAAGTTTACCACTATTTCACTTCTTTTTAAATTTAACGGGTTTTCTCTTTTAAAATGTGTCATGTAATGACGATTTATTACTGGATGATTAGTTATGATATAATTATCTTTATCAGATAACAATGCAAAAAGAATATTATCAACTTCTTCATATCCCTGTCTTGTTGTAGTATGTTTTTCTTTCCAATTCGGTAAAAGTTGATCCAAATCAGAATTTGTGATACCCAATCCATCGGTAGCGACCGCATCCAACATTGAACTCAAAGAGTTTATAGATTCTTCATTATATCCAACATCAAAAAATAATTCATTGTTAGATATCCACTCAATCATTCCATAAACTTCTGTTTTCCATAGTTCTTGAATCATACCGTAATCACCAACATCACCATGAAGTGTCCAAAACCCAACCATATATTCTGTAAAATTATCAGTTGAAAGAACTAAACCTTTATTTTTACTTGCAAGATTGTAAAGATAAATCATTCTCATTCTCGCTTTAATATTACCCATTCTAATTCTTTGTGCAATATCAAGACCCATCGAAGAATCAATTTCACCTTCCATTTCATCCATCTCCCTCATTACACGATATTTATCACTAAGATCGATTTCTAAAAAATCAGTACAAAAATATTTACCAATTCCACGAGCTCTTTCGATTTCATCTTGTTTATTTGATTCAATAGTAATGGATCTACCAATTAATTGAATACCAAGTTCCTTTGCGACGGGATAAGCCAAAGCACAAACAAGGGCTGAATCTGCCCCACCACTAACACCAATAACCATTGATTTTAATTTGTTTTGTGTCAAGTAGTTTCTCAGTTTTTCTCTGATGTTTTTGATCGTTTTTTCGTAGTCTATTGATTTCATAATTTAAATTTAGTTTCGATATGGACAAATATACAATTATTTTCTCATAATAAAAAAATAATATATAGTTTTATCATGAAATTTTTAAAAAGTTGGAATAAATATTTTGAAAACGCTGATAGTCCAGAATTGGTCGGCAAATTTTCACCAGAAGAAATTAAAAAATTAGCTTTGTCCGATGATCCTTATGATTGGGAAAACCCAATTAGAAGATTTCAATATGGATTAACAACCGGTGGTCCTTCAGCTGATTTAAATAATGATTTGAGTGACATAAAACAAAAAGGGTATGGTTCTATGTATGGTGTATCAGAATATTTATTACACGAATTAAGAAAAGCTATACCCGATTTTAAAGATTATAAATTTAATGAATATGATGATATGTATAGTGATTTTTATGATGGTAAACTTGGTTTACATTTGAAAAAAAGTTTGAAACTTGAAGGCACACGTTTTGATGCTGAATCAGAAATTTGGATATATTATCACACAAAAAGTAATAGATGGTTAGATTATAAAAAAGGAAAATTTTATATTTTATACACATGTGGATTAAGACCAACTGAAAAAAGTTTTGATCTGATGGGTGGAATAAAAAAAGAAACA
>Ga0114918_10003805_pt1 | contig 13198 bp, 14 predicted proteins | sample LantaG_FD_87015 | JGI IMG/M metagenome (GOLD analysis project Ga0114918, IMG submission 87015) | Deep subsurface microbial communities from Baltic Sea to uncover new lineages of life (NeLLi) - Landsort_02402 metaG | ecosystem: Environmental > Aquatic > Marine > Oceanic > Sediment | place...
ACCGTGATCGCGCCGACGAGCTCCTCCTGATCGTAAAACGCGCCGTGGCTGATCCCCCCGGCCGCCAGGGCCTGCTCGTAGACTCGCGGACCGTAGTTGATGGGAAACGAAAAAAGAACTCAACCTCGACCAACAACCAACAAAATCCAAAATAGGACGAGCCCGCCTCGCGCCCCTCCCCTTCTTCGTCGCAGGTAAAGATGAAGAATACGAAGGAGACGCATCCGGCGAGCAGAAGTGCAGAAAAAAGAAAAACAGAAAACCCTCTCAACCCCCCGTCGCTCTGAAATAATAATAATAACTCCAGCCCGCCTCCAACTCGAGGATGAAGTCCTTCGCCGTCCGCACGGGCTCGACCGTCGTGCTGGTCGGCTCCTTCGCGGCCATCGTCTCCCTGGGCCACGTGCCCCTGGCGCTGATGATCCTGGGGATCCAGGCTCTGATGGTGCGGGAGCTGCTGGCGCTGGCGGCCCGGGCCCGCGCGGGCGAGCGGGCGCCGGCCGCAAACGGCGGAGGCGGAGGCGGCGGCGGGGCGGGGGGAGGTCCTTCCTCGACGACGAAGACGACAGCGACGGGCCTGGGCGGCTCCGGCTTCGGAGGCGGCATCGGCGGCGGCTGGTACTTCTTCTTCGTGGCCGCGTTCTGGATCTACCTCCGCTTCATCCACAGGCAGCTCGAGGTCGAGGTCGGCTCGGCCGCGGCGACGGCAGCGCTCGAGGAGGCCGCGGCCTACGAGCTCGAGGCGGCCGCCGCCGCGGCCTCCTCCCCCTCCTCCGCCCCTCTGTCGATGTTCCTGGCCCCCTCCCTCGCCCCGCTGCTCGCCTCGCTCCGCGCGCGCTCGGCGGCCGCCGCCGCATGGCTGCTCCGCCGCCACGCGCTCGTCGCGTTCGCGCTCTATACGCTGGGCTGGGTATCGTTCGTGCTGCGGCTCGAGCGCGGGTGCTACCTCTACCAGTTCCGGCAGTACGCGTGGACGCATCTGATCCTGCTGTTGGTCTTCGTGCCGAGCTCGTTCTTCGTGTCCAACATCTTCGACGGGATCATTTGGTTCCTGCTGCCGGCGTCGCTGGTGGTGCGCGTGGGAGTTTTTTTCTGTCGTTCTCGAGTTATTTTTCCTCGGAGGAAAAAAAGCCCATTCTCTCTCTCCCTCGCGCGCGCGCGCCTCCCCCTCCCTCCCAAAAAAATCAAAAAAAATGCAAGGTCATCAACGACATCGCCGCGTACGTCGCGGGCTTCTTCTTCGGCAGGACGCCGCTGATCAAGCTGAGCCCCAAGAAGACGTGGGAGGGCTTCGCGGGGGGCGCCGTCGGCACGGTGCTGGCCTCGTGGTTCCTGGCCGAGGCGATGTCGCGCTCGACCTGGCTGACGTGCCCGCGCACGGACCTGTCGATGGGGGCGCTCAAGTGCGACCCGGGCGCGACATTCGCCAGGACGACGTTCCGGGTCTCCGAGCTCCTGCTGCCCGCGGGCGCCGAGCGGGGCGTCTTCGGCTCGGCCCTGCAGCGCCTCGCGACCAACTCGTTCGGCAGCTTTACCTTCTCGGCCAGGCCTATGCAGCTCCACGCCGTGGCCCTAGCGGCCTTCGCGTCGCTGGTCGCCCCCTTTGGCGGCTTCTTCGCCTCCGGGCTCAAGAGGTCCCTCAAGGTCAAGGACTTCGGCCACTCGATCCCGGGCCACGGCGGGATGACGGACAGGATGGACTGCCAGGTGGTCATGGCCGTCTTCTCCTACCTGTATTATCACGCCTGTGTCGCCGACGACTTCGACGACGACGGCGGTGGCGGGGCGGGAAGAGGCGGGGGAGGGTTTGGCGGGTTTGGGGGGAGGAACAAGAGGGCCGCGAGCGCGGCGGCACTGGCGGCGGCCGCGGCGGCGCTGCCCGTGGTCGAGAGGCTGCGGCTCGCGGCAGCGCTGGTCGCCGGGGTCGCAGCAGCCGGAAGCGCAAATTCTTCTTCCGCGTGGGGGCCGACGCCGCTTTCCGGGATCGCGTCCGTGCTTGAGGCCGCGGCGGAGGAGGCCGCCGGGGCGGTCGTCGTCGCGGCGTGAGTGAGTGAGTGAAAGTACTACGAAAATTCTGTAAAGAAAAAAACCGGTCGAGCGAATCCGGAAAAAAAATCAGAATCGATTTCGTCGTTCTCCTCTTTTGGCGACTTCGTTTCTCTCTCTCTCTCGTTTCTTCTTTCTCTTTCTCCTTCGAGAAACATGGCCGCGCCCTCCACCTCCCCGGCGCTACTGTACCGCCAGACGGCCCTGGGCGATGCACTGGTCGAGAGCCTCGACGCACTGATCACGGAGGGCAAGATCGCGCCGGACCTGGCGCTCAAGGTGTTGGCTGAGGTGCGATGAGAAGGTGGAAGAGCGTTCTTTGGAGCTCCCTTTTCCCTTCGCTTCTCTTCTCTTTCTCGCTCGCGAAGGCGTGCGGCCTTCCAGCTGAATGCGCTCGTGCAGAGGTAGAAAGAAGAGATCGCATGCTGGCGAGGAGAGAAGAAGAAAATGCAAAGGTGCCGACGATGGAGCGGAGCGAGGCGACGAACCGAAACGGGGGGGGAAAAACGGGACAAGAAACTCAACCCCTTCCTTCTCCACCAACTCCGCCAAACATCAGTTCGACGCCGCCTTCCTCGCCGCGCTCTCCTCCAAGGTCTCCGGCAAGGCCTCCTTCAAGGGCAGGCTCGACACCTACCGCTTCTGCGACAGCGTTTGGACCTTCGTGCTCCGGGACGCGGTCGTCAAGCTCCCAGCCGGCCCGGGGGGCAGGCCGCCGGCGAGGGAGGAGCTCGTCAAGAAGGTCAAGGTCGTCGCGGTGGACTCGAGGCTCGCGGCGGCGAGGACGTAGGGAGAGAGAGAGAGAGAGAAAGATTTGTACCTCTGCTTTCTGCGTTGTTCGCTCTCGCGTGTGTATCATTATGGAAGAAAGGAAAAGAGGAAAGAGCTTGTGTCTAAGAATTTAAGTTAAAACATAAAAAAACGTTTGCTCTCGTTGTCTCTCTCTCCCTCTCTCTCCCTCTCTCTCTCTCGCTCTCTCTTTTCTCTCCCTCCCTCAATTATAATAACAATCCCTCTCCCTCACGAAGCAGCCGCGACGTCGCTCGCGGCGCCGGAAGCGGAAGAAGCAGCGGAAGGAGAAGCGCCGCTGTCCCCTTTGAAGCTGTCCCCCTTCCCGTCGCCGTCGCCGCTTTGTCCGCCGTCGCCGCTTTGTCCGCCGCCGCTTCCCCCGCTGTCTCCCCCGCCGCCGCCGCCGCCTCCACCGCCGCCAAAGTAGGCCCGCAGCAGGTGCCTCCCGCTCGGGTCGAGCACCATGTGCCGCACCAGCGCAAACCTGACGCCCATCGGAGCCGCCACGAACGTCGCCAGCGCGAAGATGACCAGCTCGGCGGCCGACAGCCTCGATGACAGGAAGCCGCGCCAGAGCCGCGGCGGCAGCGCGAAAAAGGCCCCGAAGAACGCGTCGGTGTCGGAGGGGCCCAGCGTGGCGAGCAGCTCCATGCCGAAGACGTGGAAGGCCGCGGCCCTGCGCGCGTCGGCGGGCCAGAGGGCGGCCCAGAAGGCCAGGGAGAGGGCGTCGGGCGCGATCCCCGAGGTGGCGAGAGGAGGAGGAGGAGGAGCAGAAGAAGAGGAGGAAGAAGAGGAAGAGGAAGAAGAATCGGAAGGAGAAGGAGAAGAGCTCCCCTGCTTCCCCCTCTCTTCCGCGACCGCCCTCGCCACCGCCGCGGCCACCACGGGCGCCTCCCTCAGGCTCCTCGCCACGCTGTACCCCGTCGCCGGGTGCACCAGCCCGCCCGCGGCCCCGAACGCCGTCAGCGGCTGGTCGCCGCGGGGCAGGGGCCCGCCGACGGGGATGAAGGACCACTCCTCGTCCTCGACCGAGACGACGCGGACGCCGGCCGCGGCGAGCCTGCGGTGGAGCCGGCGCCGGAGGGTGGAGAAGGGCAGGGGGGGCCTGGCGACGAGGCAGGTCTCCTCGAGGAAGACGCGGCGGCGGCGGCGACCGGCGGGGGCGGGGGCGTCGGAGGTAGGGGGCGGCGCACCGTCCCCCGCCTCCTCCTCCGCCTCCTCCTCCTCCTCGCCGCCGGGCATGGCGTAGAGGAAGCTCGGCGCCTCGCCGCCCGTGCCCCAGAGGCCGCCGCCGCCGCCCAGAGGGTGGTTTGTCGGTCCCACCTTTCCCGCGGTGCCCTCCCAGACGCCCGTGTGGTGGCGGCGGTAGTCCATGAAGAGCATGGAGTGCGGGTCGTACGAGGAGGAGGAAGGTGCTGAGGAGGAAGTCGAAGAAGACGACGACGACGACGGCGACGACGACGACGGCGGCAACCTTTCGCCCTCGGCTCCTCCGTAGCCCTCGACCACCGCCTCGATCCCGTAAGCCGTCTGCGCCGCGACGGCCGGCGCGCCCCCCTCATACTGCAGCAGCCTCGCTCCCGAGACGCCGCAGGCGAGCGTGACGAGCGTGGCCGTTGCGAACCGCCCGTCGGAGAGGCGCGCGACGAGCGGAGAGGAGGAAGAGGAGGAGTAGGCCGCCGAAGAGCCGGGCGCAGAGCGGCGCCCGCCCTCGCCGCGCCCCGCCGAGACCACCTCCCCGGCGGCGAACCTGACCCCGGCTCTCCGGGCCCTCGCGACCAGGAGCGACCGCAGCCTCGCCGCGTTCACCCTGCCGTACCCTCGCTGCACGACCGTGGGCTGCGACCCGGGCCCGAAGAAGCAGTGCGCCGAGGGCCAGGACTGAGCCAGAACAGAAGAGGAAGAAGAAGAGGAAGAAGAAGAGGAAGAAGAAGAAGAAGAAGAAGAAGAAGAAGAAGAAGAAGAAGAAGAAGAGCTCTTCTCTTCCTCTCCTTTCAAAAGTCCCATCGCCTCGAACTCGTCGACCCACACGCCGTAAGTGTTGACGAACGGTTCGTCACGGGCCACGATCCCGACCGAGAGCCCGCGCTCGGCGAGCTCCGCGGCGAGCGCGAGCCCCGCCGGGCCGGCGCCGACGACGAGGGCGTCGACGAGGAGAGGAGAAGAAGAAGAAGAAATAGCTTCTTCTCTTCCTCCTTCGAGCAGCTCCAGGGGCGGCAGCAGGGTGGCGAGCGGCGGCTGGTCTCCGGGGGCCGGCTTGGCGGCCTGTTTTGGTCGGGGGCAGAATTTTGTGGGAAGAGGTTGATGAAAGAGGATGAGTTTTTTTCTTTCCTCCTTTCGTTTTTCGGCGTTTTTCCTGGCCACGACGCTGCTCGGCAGCTCCGACGCCCAATAAACAAGCTTTATTCCTATCAATCAACCCCCACTCGCCGCATGGAGCTAAATGACAAGCTCACCTGTCTCTTGACGTAGCGTGATTCGCTACCGCCGTCGCGCATGAAGGCGTCGCTGGACGTCGAAGATGACGACGATGACGACGGCGATGGAGGCGAAGGACTCGGACCGCCGGTCGTCGTCGATGTTGCTGCCGTCCCGAGCGGCCTCGTGTTGACGACGACCGCGTTCGTGATCACGGCCAGGGAGCGGCGCGATTGTCGCCGAGGAGCTGGCGATTGCAGTCGGGAGAGAGAAGAGCAGGCGGCGGAGCAGCGGGAGCTCGTGGAGGCGATGAGAGCAGAGGTAGCAGCAGCAGCAGCAGCAGCAGCGCGTCGGATCTGCTGCGGGCTCGCCGCTCTCGTCGCCGTCATCGAAGCTGCAGCGGCAGCTGGCAACAAAGCTGCTGCTGATGCACGCATGATCCCGGTCCGAAAGAAAGGGCGCGAGAGGTCGGAAAGAGCGCGAGAACCTGAGAAATGGGGCGTGTCCTAGTTTCTCTCCGAAGATAAAGTTTGGACAAACGAGAGAGAGGTCGGAAACTTTTCTTCTTCTTCTTCTTCGTCTCCGATTCGACGTCGGGCTTTTCTTCGCTCACTTGATTTTCCCTCTCTTTTGCCATCACCCCCATCGACTTTTTTCTCCGCGTTCTTCTTCGGTAAGCTCTTCTGCTCTCTCTCTCCTCTCTCTCCTTCTCTTTTTTTGAGGAGCCCTCGCTTCTCATGTCTGCTCGACGATCGCAGCTCGTTTGAGCCTCGTCCCTCTCTCTGAAGGCGCTTTCGACGATTCGAAATCGGTCGTCGACAATTTCGAACTGCTCTTCTGATGCCGCCGCCGCTTGCCTCCTCCACGGCCCCCTCCTCTTGTTCGGATTGCGTGCGCAATTCGTCGTCTTTGAGCGCGAGTACACGCAACTCGACCCGACCTCGCCATTGGCCGCAGTTATTGCGGTTAACGCGCGGACGAACGGACGCTGCGCGCCTTGCTCGTTTGTGAGCAGTCAATCGCGAGGGCGCGCGAAGCGAGGCAAGCGGCGACGGCCCCTCTCTCAACTTCTCTTACACTACGTCTCGACCTCCTCCTACCTCACTCCTCTCTCTCTCTCTTCTCCTCCAACGACAGCTCCTGTAATCATGGTCTCCAAGGAAGCCACCGCGTCCACCGCGGCCATCACTTTCGGTAAGGAAGAGCTCTGCAGAGCTTTTGTTTTTCGATTTCGGTTCTCTTTTCCCACGCTCTCAAGCTCACTCGCTCCGCTCCGCTTTGCTTCGCTCAAAAAAACACCAACAAAAAACTTCAAAACAGCTCTCGGCGTCGCCACCGGGTGGCTCCTCAACCGCTACGCCCGTGAGAGCATCGACAAGGCGTACAAGAAGTTCAAGGCTGCGTTGTGATGGAAGGATTTCTCGTTACAGATGAATAGAAAAGAGGGCGGAGAGACAGAAAGAAAGAGAGCGAGAGAGATGGAGCGGCGGTGGGCTTTTTGCCGCCGTCGTCGTTCATTCCTTCTTTCTCGCTCGCGACTGCTCTCTTTTGCTCGAAGGCTAGTAGATCTTCGTTCTCCTTTTAGTTAAGTTTCCTCTCATTTTTTCGATTCTTGAGGGGGACGCGAAAAGGCGGCATTGGTTAAGATGGAGGGGGAGAGGGAGGGGGAGGAGGAGGAGGCAACGAGCAAGCTCTTGCTCGTTTTCTTCTCTTCCTCCTTCGAACCTCTTTTCTCCTTTTTCCTTTGCCTCTCTTCTTCCATTCCCCTCCATGTGTAACTGAACGAGACGCTGAAACGAATAACGAAAAAACAAATAGACTCTCCCCAGAGAGAAAAAGAAAAACATTTTTTTGGATTGTTTTTGGAATTTTGCACAGCCCGCCCAAACTCTCTCTCTCGTTTTTGAATAATAAGTGAAAAAATCATTGCTGCTTTCCAGCTCTCTTCTCTTCCGCACGCCGCTCGAAGCGGGGGGCTCGAGAAGAAGAAAGAAACGAAGAAAGACAAATAAAGAAAAACGCTGCTTTACCTCTCTCTCCACAAAACACCAAAATGGACCTCTGGTGCGCGAAATGAAAAAAAAACGCTTAACCAAAATAAACTATCTCCTCTCCCTCTCACTTGCTCCAGCCCCCTTTATTTCTCTCTCTCCGCTCTCTCTCCGCTCTCTCTCTCCACTCTCCCTCCGCTCCCTCTCTCCCTCAAAATATCTTCTAAGAGATCCCGGCGGGTGTCGAGTCGATCGCCGTCGTCATCTTCTTGTCCCCGTTGAGCACCGACACGCTCCCGTCGGCGTCGACGTCGATGATGACCGCGTCGCTCTCCTTGATCTCGCCCGACAGCATCCGCTCGGCCATCGAGTCCTCGAGCAGACGCATGATCGCGCGGCGCAGAGGGCGCGCGCCGTAGGCAGGGTTGTACCCCTCGTCGACGAGCCTGTCCTTGAACCTCTCCGTCACGTCGATCTTGATGCCCTTTTCCTGGGCCCTCTTGAAGACCTCGCGGAGCATGATGTCGGCGATCTGCTTGACCTCCCCCTTGGTCAGCTGGCGGAAGACGATGATCTCGTCGAGCCTGTTGAGGAACTCGGGCCTGAAGTACTGCTTGAGCTCCTCGTTGACCAGCGTCTTGATGCGGTTGTAGGACGAGTCCTCGGGCGTGACGTCGAGCTGGAAGCCGAGGCCGGTGCCGCCCTTCTCGATGACGCTCGAGCCGACGTTGGACGTCATGATGATGAGCGTATTCTTGAAGTCGACAGTGCGGCCCTTGGAGTCGGTCAGGCGGCCGTCCTCGAGGATCTGGAGCATTATGTTGAACACGTCCGGGTGCGCCTTTTCGATCTCGTCGAAGAGCACGACGGTGTAGGGCCTGCGGCGGACGGCCTCGGTCAGCTGCCCTCCCTCGTTGTAGCCGACGTAGCTGTTTTTTTTGGAGTTTTTTTAGTTTTTTTTTGTGTGAAATTCGTGAGTTTTTTGTTTTTTTTCCCGCGAAGAGAAGAGAAAATAAATGCAGAGAGGAGCTGAGCGAGAGACAAAGCCCATCGAGCCCATCAAGGGGGAAAAGAGGTGGAAAAGGAAGGGGTCGCCGAAAAAGAAGAAAGGGAAGGAAAAGAACAGACTCACCCAGGCGGCGACCCGATCAGCTTCGAGACCGTGTGCCGCTCCATAAACTCAGACATGTCGAGCCTGACCATGGCCTCCTCGCTGCCAAAGTAGTAGGTCGCGAGCGTCTTGGCGAGCTCGGACTTGCCCACTCCGGTGGGCCCGGAGAAGATAAACGACGCGATCGGCCGGTTGGGGTTCTTGAGCCCAACGCGCGCGCGGCGGATGGCGCGCGAGATCGCGACGACGGCCTCCTCCTGGCCGATCACGCGGCCGTGCAGCGTCGCCTCCATCTTGATGAGGCGCTCGGTCTCGTCGCTCGAGATCTTCTCGATCGGGATGCCCGTCCACTGCGCGACGATGTTGGCGATGTCCTGGTCGGTGACGAAGGGCCCGCCGGCGACGGGGGCCGCGGAGCCCACCTCGCCGTCGGACGACGAGGCGGCGGCGGCGGCGGCGGCCTTGTCGGCCGACGCGACGCCCTCGCCCTCGGCGGCCTCGGCCTCGGCCTGGGACTCGGCCTTGGCGCCGCTCGTGATCGCGCTGATCTGCGCCTTGAGCTCCATCTCGCGGTCCCTCAGCGATCCCGCCTTCTCAAAGTCCTGTCCCCGCACGGCGGCGTCCTTCTCCTTGAGCAGGGCGCGGAGCTCCTTGTCGAGCTCGCGCGCCTCCTCGGGGAGCTGCGCGTGGCGGAGGCGCACCCGCGAGCCGGCCTCGTCGATGAGGTCGATCGCCTTGTCCGGGAGGAAGCGGTCCGAGATGTACTGCGACGAGAACTTGGCCGCGGCCATCAGCGCGTCGTCGGTGTAGCGCAGCTGTTGCGTTGGTGAGAGGGGTGGGGAAAACCGAGAGAAAAGTGAGTTTTTCCCCCTTTTTCGACGATCGAGGGAGGAAAACGAAAAAAAAGTCGAGAAAACGGGGGGGAAAAAAGGGGGGAAACTAACCTTGTGGTGCGCCTCGTACCGCTCGCGGAGGCCCATCAGGATCTCGTACGTCTCGTCGACCGTCGGCTCCGGCACCAGCACGGGCTGGAACCGCCTCTCCAGGGCCGGGTCCTTCTCGATGTGCTTGCGGTACTCGTCGAGCGTCGTCGCGCCGATGCACTGCAGCTCGCCGCGCGCCAGCGCAGGCTTGAGGATGTTGGCCGCGTCGATCGCGCCCTCGGCCGCGCCCGCGCCAATCAGAGTGTGCACCTCGTCGATCATCAGGATGATGTCGTCGTTCTGCTTGATCTCCTCCATGAGCTTCTTGAGGCGCTCCTCGAACTCGCCGCGATACTTGGTGCCGGCGACCTGATGGGTTTATGGTCGTGGATGGGGGTGGGGGGAAAAAGAAGAAGAAGGTCGAGGTGAGTTTTTTCCTTTTTCGTCGGAAGAAGAAACAAAAAAACTCAAAAAACTCAAAAAAAACTTCCTCACCAGCAGGCCCATGTCGAGCGTGACGACCTGCTTCCCCTCGATCGTCTCCGGCACGTCCCCCGTCGCGATCTTCTGCGCCAGGCCCTCCGCCACAGCCGTCTTCCCGACCCCGGGCTCGCCGATCAGGCATGGGTTGTTCTTGGTGCGCCGGCCGAGGATCTGCGTCACGCGCTCGATCTCCTTCTTGCGGCCGACCACGGGGTCGAGCTTGCCCTCGGTCGCCTGCGTGGTCAGGTTGGTGCCGTACTCTTCGAGCGTCGGCATCTTGTTGGAGGAGGCGCCGCCGGCGCCGCCGGCGCCGCCGCCGACGCCGACCGCCTCCTGCGACTCGCCGACCATCCGGATGACCTGCGTGCGGATCTTGGCCGGGTCGGCGCCGAGCGTCTCGAGCACGCGCGCGGCGACGCCCTCGCCCTCGCGGAGCAGCCCCAGGAGGATGTGCTCGGTCCCGATGTAGTTGTGGCCCAGCTGGCGCGCCTCCTCAAGGGACAGCTCGAGCACGCGCTTGGCGCGCGGCGTGAACGGGATCTCGACGGCGACAAAGCCCGAACCGCGGCCGATGATCTTCTCGACCTCGACGCGCGCGTCCTTGAGATTGACGCCCATCGACTTGAGGACCTTGGCGGCGATGCCCGTGGACTCGCCGATGAGGCCGAGGAGGATCTGCTCGGTGCCGACGAAGTTGTGGCCGAGGCGGCGGGCCTCTGAGTTTTTTTTTTTTTAGAGCGGGCGGAGGGGCGGAGGTCGAGGTGGAGGTGGAGGTGAGACTGGATCGAATGCTCGCGTTTCGCTCCCGAATTCTCAGTGGCGCGAGGCCTTGCGGCTCGTGCAATGCCGAGAGGAAGGCAGCGCGACACCAGAGCAGGGGCTGCATGGCGAAGGAAAGGGCGGGAGCAGGGGGGAGAAGGGGGACCGAGAGGAGGCAATCGGAATTGAGGGGAGTTCATGCACCGTCTCTTGCCTCCCCTCCGCCTTCCGACCTCTGCACCGTCTTCGCTCCTGGAGAGGGCATCTCTCCGACAGCTCTCCAACACCTCCGCATAACGCCCCTGGCTCGCCCTTCCAACCCCCGCGAGCCCCTCGACAACGGGCAGAGGCTCCCCTTCGCATTGAAAGGGGGGCTCTCAGAGGACTTTTCGCAAGCAAAAGAGGGAAGGAATCGAATCGTCCCTCCCCCAAGCTGGCTGCCGCCGCCGCCGGCGGCGGCCGCGGAAAAAAAAAAGCAGAGGGAGCAAAGAGAGAGAGCAAGCCGAAGCAAAAGGACAGATGCGAGGTCGCTGGGAATCCACCGCCAAGCAGGGCGAAAAATCCAGCTCTCACTGTTACTAAAGAGGCCGCGCCTCAAACCTCGCCCATCGCGCGCAAGAGAGCGAGATCAAGAGCAAGGAAACAAGGCAAAGCGAGAACGCGAGACATCCAAGGTAGGTCGGCGGCGGCGGCGACGGCGACGGTTAGAAGAAGAAAAAACAAAAAAGAACATCTCTCTCTCTCTGCTCCCCCGATGGGAACAGAAGCAAAAACCACTCACCTTCTTGCGCGAGCATGACGACCTTGATCGATTTCTGTGATTGTTAATAGCGCGAGACGGAGGAAAGAGAGGGTGAGCTTTCGAGCTGAGCGGATAAGAATCGCCGTCCCGCTGGAACGACAGCGTCGGCTGTTTGACTTCTCTAGCTCTCGCTCGCTCGCTCGCCACGCGTTCAGGCTCGATCTCCAGGGCATTGCTTCGCTCGCCGATGCTGCCGTTTTGGTTTGTTTTATCGCCGCTCAAGCGCAGCGCGACGCGCACCGCGCGGTCTCGAGCGAGAGCGCGCAAGACAACGGGCGCCAGAGACGGAGCGGGGCACGCGGGCGCTTGCACGAAAAAAAAGGGCCGCCGCCGCCGTCGTCGGAGGTGCTGGCGAAAATCCTCTTCGTACCTCGGTGAATCGCTCAAACATCGCCCGGCAGCCGACGGCGCCGCGGCCCCTGCGCACGTTGGACCGCACGGCAGCCCCAAAGGGCGCCGAAGCCGAGCGCGACACGACCCCGGCGTGGAGCGCGTTGCACGCGGCGAGGCCGACGTAGGCATTCAGCGTGGTCGCGGCGTGCGACCTCGGCGCCGACAGCATCGCTCCGCGGACGCGCCCGCCGTTGGAGACGTTGGAGGAGCGGCTGGACGCCAGCCCGCCGCGGGCGGCGCCACAGCGCAGCTGCATCGTTGTTGTGGCGGTGGTGGGTGTAAAAAAAAGACGGAAAATGAGTTCGCTTCTCCTTAGCTCTCGGAAAGGGAAGAAGGAGAAGAAGAAGAAGAAGAATTGTGGGGGTGCTCTCATTTTCTTCTCCTTTTTTTTCCTCTTCTTTTCCTCCGACCCTCGCTTGCTTTTTTTGCTGTCTGCCAACGATGGGTCTCGCGTCGACAGTCTTGCGTTCCTCTTTCGCTCGGGCGAGCGCGGCAGCGTCGAGCTCTAGGTCATCTGGAGCTTCTCCGAGGACAGCAAGCGCCGCCGCGGTCCCGAGGAGGAGGGAGAGAAGGGAAGCGATCGAGTCTTCGCCGTCGTCCAGAGCATGGATTCGAGCCGCTGCTCCGTCGGCGTTTGGCCGCCGACGCTCCTCGTCGGCACTGATTGCTCGCGCTGGCCTGGTACGGAGGAAAGCTGTTTTATCACTTCATGTCCTCGACTGCGCGAGACCGCTATGAAGCTCCCTTGCTAGCGACTCGAAATGTGATTTGAGTAGCTGCCGCCGTGTCGAGAAAGTGAAAAACAAAAGAGGCAATCAGGTTGTCAAACCAAGCAAACCTTTGCTCCGCTGTCGCTCCGTCTTCTTTTCGACCTCCTCTCAACCGTCTCTCGCGCTCCAAAAACCCAACTCCCCTCCCCTCCCCTCTTCCAGGTCGAGCAGCTCGACGCCGCCGGCCTCGAGGCCGCCATCGCCTCCCGCGACAAGCCCCTGATAATCGACTTCTACGCGACCTGGTGCGGCCCCTGCGTGCTGATGGCGAAAGAGCTCGAGGCCGTCGCGGCCGAGCTCGGCGATGCCGTCAAGATCGTGAAAGTCGACGTCGACGCCGAGGAGGCCGTGGCGTCATCGCTGTCGATCCAGGGGCTGCCTACGCTGGTGTTTGTTGGTACGGAACCGGGGAAGCCGGCGCTGAGGACGGAGGGGCTGCTGCCGGCGGCGACGATTAAGGAGATTATCGCGAACGAGCTCTAGGTTTTTTTATCCTCTGGTGAGAAGAGACGAGTTTCTTTTTTTGGTTTCTCTCTTTACAAAGATATGTGTCCCGAACGAAATGTGTAATTCTCGTTGTCCTTTGTTTTAAGAAGTGAGGAGGAGAGGGGATAAGATGTCTAACTGAAGAGCGAAAGAAAAAAGAAAGAAAGAAAGAAAGAAAGAAAGAAAGAAAGAAAGAAAGAAAGAAAGAAAGAAAGAAAGAAAGAAAG
>Ga0114918_10003808_pt1 | contig 13196 bp, 8 predicted proteins | sample LantaG_FD_87015 | JGI IMG/M metagenome (GOLD analysis project Ga0114918, IMG submission 87015) | Deep subsurface microbial communities from Baltic Sea to uncover new lineages of life (NeLLi) - Landsort_02402 metaG | ecosystem: Environmental > Aquatic > Marine > Oceanic > Sediment | place: Baltic...
CGGTGGCGGTGGCGGTGGCGGTGGCGGTGGCGGTGGCGGTGGCGGTGGCGGGGCGGTCGCCGTCGCCCCCCTCCTCCACTCCGTCCGCGTCCGCTTTCGCCTTCTTCTTGGCCCGGCCCCCGCCAGGCGCCTCCGCCTTGGCCCTCTGCTTCTTGCCGCCGGTGGCCGTCGCCTCCTGGGCCGGCTTGTCGTCGCCAGCGACCTCCTCACCGCTGTCATCCGGCTCCCCGTCCACACTCGCCCCGCCCGTCGCGGCGGAGACGGCCTTGGCAGGTGTCCGCTGGCCGACCCGAGGGTCGGCCGGCGGATCACCGCCGCCGCCACCGTCCGCTGAGACGGTCGGGGCGTCGCCGCTGTCGGGGCTGCCACCGCCGCCGCCACTGAGCTTCGCCTTGGCCTTGTCCTTGCGCGGGCGGCCGATGGGGCCGCCCCCACCCTTCTTCTTGCCGCCCCACCAGGCCAGCCCCCCCGGGACGCCCGTCGGCCCGGCCGCCATGGCCGTCTCGGGGGGCGGCATCTCGCCCTTGGCCACCAGGGCCGCGACGTGGTAGGCCACCTGCGCCTTCAGCTTGCCGATGTGGGCGGCGTGGCCGGTGTCCAGGGCGGCCGCGGCCGCGGCGGCGGCGGCCTCAGCCGCGGCGGCGCGGGCCTTGGCCGCGACGGCGTCCGGGGCGCCCTCACAACCAACAGGCTTGCCACCACCACCGCCCTCTGCGGCCGCGGTCGCGGCGGCGGCTTCCGCCACCGCGGCCGCCTCCTCCGCCGCGGCGGCCGCCTTGTCCGCCGCCTCCTTGGCTGCCGCCGCGGTCGCGGCCGCCGCCGCGGACTGGCCCGCCCGCGCGCCCGCCAGGGACAGGGAGCGCGCCGCGATGTGCCACAGCTCCACCTCGGACAGGGACGTCAGGTCCAGGTCGGCCAGCCCCGGCGCCAGGGGCGCGACGGGCTGGACGGGGTGGCGGACGGAGGGCGGAAAGGCGGCGCTCGTGCCGGGCAGGACGGAGGCGGCGACGGCGGTCGCGACGGCGGCGGCCGCGGCGGCCGCCGAGGCGTCCAGGCCGGTCAGGGTCGGGGCGGCTGCCTCACCACCACCGCCCACGCCCGAGTGTGTCGCGCCCTTGCCCCCGCCCTCCTTCCCACCCTTCCCCGGCGTCGTCAGCCCCGCCATGCCCGCCTGGGTCAGGGGCAGCGGCCAGGATGCGGGCGCCAACCCCAGCTTGCGCATCTCGGACTCGACCGCCTCCCACGACCGCCCGGGCAGGCGGCGCGCGCAGCGCATGGCCTCCGCCACACTGACAGGCCGCCCACGCGCCCAGGTGAACAGGGCGGCCAAGTACTCGCCCCACCCGTTGGCCAGGCCCCACTCGGGCGCGGGCGCGTCGCCCAGGGTGCAGGCCAGGTAGTGCTTGACCTCCGACTCGGCCAGGCGGTTGCCGCCGCCCTCGTCCGCGGTCATCACGTACGCGGCTGAGTGGGGCATGAGCTTGACCAGGATGCGCACCAGCTGACGCATCTCGTCCATGGGGCCCCGCCGCACGGCGCGAGGGCCGCGCGAGTGCGGGTGCGCGGGCGGTGGGGGTGGTTGGCCGGCCACGGCCGCGGCGGCGGCGGCCAGCGGGGCGAAAGAGGCAGGCGACGCGCGGGCCGGGGAGGGGGGCGCGGGAGCGGGAGCGGGCGGCCCCACAGCGGGGCCGCGGGACACGGGCGGCACGATGGGCACGGTGCCGCCTCCGCCAGCACCGCCATCCTTCCCGCTGGGCGGGCGGCTGCCCACGCTGAGGCGGTGGGCGGTGGCCGCCGCGGCCGCCGCAGTGGCGGCCGCGATGGCGGCGGCCGCACCCGGCGGCGCGGGCGGCGGGGGCAGGGGCGCGGGCGCCGACAGGTCGAGCGCAGCGCCGCCCACGCCGGCGGGCAGGGCCCCACCCAGGGCGGTGCCGCCGCCGCCCGCGCCGACCATCCCTCCTCCTCCTCCTCCTCCGCCATGCGCCAATAGGCCACCCCCACTCTCCAGGGGCACGGGCGTGCGGCTGAGGTCCTGCGAGTCCAGGACGTGCTGGGAGGGGAGGCCTGCGTCTGCCTGCGAAAAGGGAATGCGGGCGTTGGCAGCCAGGCCGCCGCCGCCGCCCGCGCCCTCTTGGGACAGGCCGATCAGGCCGGCGATGACGTCCTTATCCATGAGGGTCGCCGGTGTGGCGGGTGTGTGGGCCGTATCCTCGCTCTCTTGTGGCCGAGCTCGTAGGCGGGGAGAGACGAGCAGACTCGCGACGTGCAAGTGCAGGGTGTTGTCCCTCTCTTTCCGCCCTCCCCTTCACACGCTCTCTCCCCTCTCTCTCTCTCCTCACCGCCCCGGCGGCGGCAACAGGCGCTGCGACCCCCGCTTGCCGCCCCCCGCAATCACGCGCTGACTCCCCCGTCGGGGCGCCGGCAGCTGCGCCTGGCCACCCCCACCGCCACCGCCGCCAAACACGCCGCCCAGGGAAGCAGGCAGGACCTCAACCCGCGTGGGCGTCACAGTGGTGGCCAGCCGGGTCTTGAGCTTGGACCCGGCCCACCCGCCAAAGCCACCCGCCACGACGTAGGCGCGCTTGAAGCCCAGGCTGCGCAGCTCGCGGGCGACCGCCTTGGCGCCGCCGCCGCCGCCGTTGCGGTCCAGCAGGAGGATGCGGGTGCCTTTGCCCAGGCGCTTGAGGGCGGCGACCTGGAGGGCCGTCAGTCGCCGCTCCACGGCGACCGCGTCCCGCAGCGCGCCCCGAAGGCGCCGGTCCTCCACGGCCGCCAGCTCGACCTCCAGGTATCGCCCCCCGCCGCCCGCCAGCCCGCCCGACGGCAGGTCCGGCAGGCCCGCCGCCTCCTTCTCCCGGGCGGACCGAATGTCGACCAGCGCGACGTCGCCGCCCGCGGTCACCGCGTCCAGGGCGGCCGCGGGCGAGATGTCGCCCGCGTACCCGCGCGCCGCCGTGGTCAGGCTACGGATCAGGGACGGTCCCACCACGTACAGCAGGCCCAGGGCGGCCGCGCCCTGTGCGAGCGCGACGGGCCCGGCCGCGGACGCCGCGGCGGCCGCCTTTTCGGCCGCCGGCACGGCGCCGTTGATGGCGGCGTCCGCGGCCGCGCCCGCCGACTTGGCGCCCTCCACCAGGACACGCGTGTTCAGGCCTTGGCTGGCCAGGAAGTCCTCCGCCGCGGAGCCGCTGGCTTTCAGGACGGGCGCCGTGGCCTTCAGGAGCGGGCTCGCCGCCGCGCCGACCAGCTTCGCCACGCCGGTCACGGCGGGCGCGAGCGCGTCGGTCACGTCCTTGGCGACGGGCGCGAACCGGTCATACGCGTCGTGCAGGGTGCCGGCGACGGCGGCGACGGCGCCGACGGCGGCCTTGGCGCCCGCGCCGGCGGCCTGTAAAGTTGAGAGAGGGGAGAAAGGGTGAGGGAGGCGGGGGTGGGGCGGGCGCGGGCACGGCTGCAGCGCTTTCTTTCTCTTTGTCTCTCCTTTTCCTTCCTTACCTTGACGACCTGGACGGTGCCGTCCACGACCGCGTCCACGTCAGCGCGGGCGGGTGCAGCGGACAGCAGTGTGGTGGTGGCTGCGGCGCCGAAGGCGGCGGCTGGTGTGTGTGGAGAGGGAGACGGTGAGCCGACAAAAAAAGGATAGAGGCGAGCGGCGCCCAATTTCCCTAGCCTCCCTCTCTTGCGCTCTCTCACCCTCGCGCGGCTTCACCGCCGCCTGGGCCAGCACGACCGGGCGGCGGGTGGTGGCGCGCACGGCCGGCCGGGTGGTGACAGGCGTCGTCGCCAGGGAACGCATATGGTATGTGCTTGGAGCAAGGGAAGAGGGGCGGAGTGCGGGGAAGAGGCGTCTGCGGGGGTGCCCCCTCGCCATTCCTCTTTCTTTTCTTTTCGTCCCTCTCTCTCATCATCATCATCAGCAGCCCAGCCATGGTCAAAGAGGTCACCTCAGAGGCCGAGTACAAGCGCATCCTGGCGTCCAGCGCATGCGTCGTTGACTTTACGGCGTCGTGGTGGTGTGTGAGAGAGAGGGAGGGGGAGCGGCCGATGAGAGCGCAGCGCGCACTCGCTGTCTCCTCCAAACCCGCGCGCCCCGCCCGCTCCTCCGCCTGGGCGCACACACCCAGGCCGCGCGCGCACTCGCACGCACTCATTCTCACTCCCCACCCACACCACCCCAGTGGCCCCTGCCGCATGATGGCGCCCGTCTTCGAGTCGCTCGCGTCCAAGCACCCGGCCCTGACCTTCATCAAGGTGGACGTGGATGCCCTGCAGTCGGTCGCGGCGGGCGCGGGCGTGACAGGCATGCCCACCTTTGTCGCGTACGACGGCGGGCGGGAGGCGGGGCGGGTGGTGGGCGCGGACCAGGCGGGGCTGGCGGCCCTGGTTGCGGGCCTGGCTCGGAGCGCCAAGCCCTCCTTTGGCAGCGGCCCCGGGCGGACGCTGGGTGGTGGTGGGGGTGGGAGCGCCAGCGCGGCGCCTGTGCCAACGCCCGCTGCGCCCGCCCCGGCCGCCATCGACGCGCCCGGCTTGGAGGATGCGGCGCCGACCTGCCTGGTCACCATCCGCCTGCACGACGGGGCCAAGCTGGTCGGCCGCTTCAACCCGGCCCGCCACACGGTCGGCGCACTGGCGGACTTTGCAGTGGCCCAGGGCGCCAAGAAAGGGGGCTCCCTGGTGGCGGGCTTCCCGCCCGCGCCCCTGGCGGACCGGGAGGCGACCCTGGCGTCCGCCGGGCTGGTCAACTGCCTGGTCACGTGGCGGCCCTGAGGCGTTGCGTGTTGTGTGTGGACGCGGCGTCCGCGTGTCCCTGCTCTGCTTTGAGGAGACGGGCGTCGACCTGGGCCCGCCGCCGACTGTGTAAATGAAGAAACCCAGAGCCCTCTCCACAGGGCTTACAACCCCGCCCGCCCGCTGACACCACCTCCTCGCCCCCTTCCACACTCCTCCACCCTCCAACGCTCTATACCCCTCTCGCAAAAAAAACTTCCCCTCATTTCTCTACAGCACGTTCAGGGTGGGGTAGTCCGCCACCGCGTCGCTCCGGTAGTACTTGTCCCGCGGGTCCTGGGGCGTCCAGAGCACTTCGACGGCCAGGACGTCCTCGGACGGGACCGACCCGAGCCGGTTGAGGGCGGCCCGCAGCTCGCCCGCGGACGTGACCTTGGGCAGGGCCAGCCCGCCCCGAGCCGCCACCAGCAAGGTGACGACGACCAGCTCGTCGTCGTCGCCCCCTGCCCCGCCCGCCCCGCCGCCTTTGGAGTAGGGCCCCGCCCGGGCCCGGCCGCCAACGTTGACCAGGGTCTCCTCTGCCAGCTTGCCCCGCTCATCCATGGAGGCTTCATTGAAGGCGGCCTCACCGGATGACAGCGACTTCAGGCGGCGGGTGCCGCACGCGCCGTAGACAGCGTACTCCGGGTTGCGCAGCAGGGCGAGGACGGTCTCTGGTGTGAGAGGGAGGGGGAAAAGGAGGGCGTGAGAGCGCGGTTTTTCTTTCTTTTCTTTCTGAGGGGCCGGGACTGAGCCGCGGGCCGCGCTGGGTCTTGGCGCTGGCCGGGCGAAAACTAAGGCCGGCCCGTCCTCGCTCTGGGCGCGTCCACACTGGCTATAAAATGAAAAAAGCCAGCGTGACAAAAGGCGGCACGGGGTGTGGGGAAAAGAAAAGAATAGAAGCAACCCCGGCCGCCCGAGAAGCAAACGCCGTTTTGGTCGTGCCGCCGTGTCTCTCTCCTGACTTTCCCTCTCTCTCTCTACTCTCGTACCTTGCAGCACAAAGTGCAGGCCGGACGGGGTGGACGTGTCCGCCTTGCCCGCGATGCGGTCCAGGTCGCGCTGCAGGGAGCGGGCCGATCCCAGCAGGCCGATCTGCAGCTTGGCGACCGTCACCCGGCCCGTGGGGACGCCGTCCTCTTCGTCCGCATCCGCCCGGTTGTTGGCCAGGGAGGACATGAGGGCGAAGGCGACAATGCCGAAAATGATCAGGGTGAACAGGCCCCCGCCGCCGCCGCCGCCGCCGACCGCAACGGCCGGGGGGTACCCGAACCCTCCGTAGTATCCTCCAAAGGGAAGCAGGCCCCAGCCCATGCCCATGCCGTTGAGGGAGCGGGGGGCGACCACGCCACCGCGAAGGGGCGGGGCGGTGCGGCTGTGAGGAGAAAGAGAGAGAGAGAGAGAGAGAGAGAGAGAGAGAGAGTGCGTGAGAGCGAGCGTGAGGCGGGCGGACGTGGATGGATGGCGAGAGGCAGGAGGTGCAGGTGCCCCTCATCTTCTCTCGGCGCGCCCGCGGATAAAAAAACGGCGTCTCTCCTCCCCTTCTTCCTTACCTCATGTAGCCGCCGCCGCCGCCGCCAGCATAACTCCGGGAGGGCGCGCTGCGAGCTGCGGAGAAGCCACCAGAACCTCCCACCCGCCCGCCAGAGCCGGCCGCCAGGGCGGGTGAGGCGGCGCTCACGGTGAGCGCCGCGGTTAGCGCGGCCGCGAGCGCGGCCCGCGCAAACTGCGTGAGCGGTGCGAGTGGCGGCGCCTCGGCGATCTTGGGGGCGGCGCTGCCTGCCCGGTCCTTGGCCGGCGCCACAGGAGGCGCGGGAGAGGACGCGCCCCCGCGCTGCGCCTCCTTCTCGGCCGGCTGTGCGGCGGCGACGAGGCGGAGGTTGCGCGTACCGGCCGCATGCGGCAACGCCACGGGGGCGGTCCGCCGGCCCGCGGTCTGCCGGGCGGGTGCGCGGGTCGGCTGGGCCACGGCCGCAGGCCGCAGGGACAGGGCAGGCATGTGCGTGCTCGTGTGCTGAGAGAGGAGGACGTGAAGAGACGACAACGAATTCGGGTGTGTGAGTCTGTGTGAGTCAGGTCGGGTCTCCCTCTCGCCTCATTCCTTTTTCTTGTGTCGTGGACGCCGCACGGTCGCGCGGCCTGTCCTCGCCCTCGCACGCTCTGCGCACTCACAGCCTGTCCGGCATCATCGGGATCACGCGTCACTCTCGTCCCTCGTGCAAATCGGACGTGCCTCTCTCCGCTTTCCTTTTCGCCATATGCCCGACGCCGCGCCCCCGACGCCGCCGCCCTCCTCCGACGACCACGCCGCCTGCTCCGGCGTGCTAACCGAGTTTGTGCGCTGCTTGCGGCGCAGCCCGTGCATGCAGGTACAGGCTGGCAGAGAGAGAGAGACAAGGAGAGAGCGCGCGCGCCCCCTGTCCCGCCTCTCCAATGCCCTCTCATCCTCTCCCATCGACCGACCACCCATCCACCCCTCAGACCCAGGGCAAGTCCGTGACCCACTGCGCCGGCGCCGCCCAGGAGTGCGCCGCCCTGCGGGCCACCCTTTTTCACTGCAAGCGGGCGACCGTGGACGCCCGGTCCCGCATCCAGGGCAACAAGCTCGACCGGTAGAGAGAAGAAGAGAGGGACACTAGAAAATGATGGCCATGTCTTGCGCGCTGGGCGGGCGGCCGCTGGTCGCGCCTGGGCGGCACCGCCGCCCTGCACCGCTGGCGCCGGTGGTGCCTGCTCGGCCCTACCGGCGGGCCGTCCTCTCGCTGGCCCGCCCGCCGGGTCGCGGCGGCGGCAGCGGCGGCGGCGGCGCGCTCACCCCCGCCGGGGAAAAGATTGAGGAGGACGAGGATGAGGATGAGGATGAGGATGACGACTCCTCCAGCGAGTCTGACGGATGGTACGCTCTGAGCGGCGATGCAGACGAGGAAGACGATGTCGACGGCGATGAGGACGACGAGGACGAGGACGGCGACGGGCCCGCCGGGACCGCCCCGCCCACTTTCGACCCGTTTGAGGACGCGAACGTGGAGGACGAGGCGGACGACGACTGGCCGCCGCCCGCGCTGCCGCCGGTCCACCCGGGCGGCCCGCCCGTCATGCCCGCCGCGGCTGGCGGGGACGTGAGGGCGTACGTGGACGCCCTCCTGGCGGGCGCGTCCAGCGGCGGCGGGTCCGGCACCCCAAACCCGCCGCCCCTGGCCTCCATCATGGGCATGTTCCCCTGGCGACTGGACCCTTTCCAGCGGCGGGCCATCCGGGCGTCCCTGGCGGGGCGCAACGTGCTGGTATGCGCGCCGACGGGGGCCGGGAAAACGGCCATCGCGGCCGCGGCGGCCTTGGGCGTCCTGGCGGCGGGCAAGCGCGTCATTTATACGACGCCCCTCAAGGCCCTGTCCAACCAGAAGCTGGGCGAGTTCCGGGCGGCCTTCGGGGCGGACCGGGTGGGGCTCCAGACGGGGGACGCCACCCTGAACTCGGAGGGCGGGGTCGTCGTCATGACGACCGAGGTCCTGCGCAACATCCTGTTCCGCGTGGACGGGCCGGCGGAGGAGGTGGAGGAAGAGGGCGGCGACGAGGGCCAGGCGTCGTCGTCCGACGCCCAGAAGCAACAGCCCCTGTCCTCCCTCGTCCCCGCCCGTGTCGCGGACGTGGGCCTGATCGTGCTGGACGAGGTGCACTACCTGGGCGACGCGGACCGGGGGACGGTGTGGGAGGAGACGATCATCGGTGCGCCCCCCGGGGCCGCCATCCTGGCCATGTCCGCGACCGTGCGCAACCCCAACGACCTGGGCGACTGGATCAGTGCTGTGCACGGGCCCTGCCAGACCCTGCGCACCGCGGACCGGCCCGTCCCGCTCAACTGGCTGTACGCGTGGGGCGCGCCGCGGGAGGCGGGGCGTGGCGGCGGCGGCGGGTGGGGCGCGTCACCGCCGCCGGCCTGGGGCCGGGCGGGCGCCGCGCCCGGGGTCGGCGCGACGGTCCAGGAACTGCTGGCGCCGGCCGATCCGGCCCGTCCGGGCCGTCCCGGCCGCCTGGCGGCCGCCCTGCGCGCGCCCCGGCCCGGCGGCGGTGGCGCCAACGGTGGACCCCCACCCGCCTTTGCGCCGCCCGACCCGGTCGCCCTGGCCCGCGAGCTGGACGGCCGGGACCTGCTCCCCGCCATCTGGTTCATCTTCTCCCGGGCGGGCTGCGACGCGACGGCGCGCACCCTGGCGGCGGGGCGGGCGGTGCGGCCGCCCTCCCCGGAGGCCGCGGCCGCCATCGACGCCGCCCTGGCCGCGCTGCGGGCCGACCAGCCCGAAGCCGTGCGGGAGGACATGGTCCCCGCCCTCGAGGCGGGCATCGCGTCCCACCACGCGGGCTGCCTGCCCGGGTGGAAGGGCCTGGTGGAGCGCCTGTTCCAGGGCGGGTCTCTGAAGCTGGTGGTGGCCACGGAGACGCTGGCGGCCGGCATCAACATGCCCGCCCGGACGACCATCATCTCTGCCCTGGCCCGCCGGCGGGGCGAGCAGGGCGTGGCGCCCCTGAAGCACAACGAGCTGCTGCAAATGGCGGGCCGGGCGGGGAGGCGCGGGTACGACACGGTCGGCCACTGCGTCATCGCGTACGGGCCCAGTGGCGGCGGCGGCGGCGGCAGCGGCGGCGGCGGCGGCGGCGGCGGCCCCGGCCCCGCCGGCGCGGTCTCCCTGCTCGCGCGGGGCCCCGAACGCCTGGCCTCCCAGTTTCGCCCCGGCTACTCGATGGTGCTCAACCTGGTGGCCACCCGATCCCTGGGCGACGCGCGCGCCTTTGTGGAGCGGTCGTTCGGCGCGTACCTGGGCGGCGAGGGCGCCCGCCGGCGGGCGGCCCAGGTGGCCGCGGCCGAGCGCGCGGCCGACCACCTGGAGGAGGTGGCCGAGGACGCGGCCGCGGCCGCGGGCGAGGCGGTGGCGGCCGCCGCGGCGGCGGCCGGCGAGGCCGCACTCCCCTCGGCGTCCGCCCAGAAAAAAGAGGCGCGCCGGGTGCTGCGATCCCTGGAGCGGGGCGCCGTCGCCGCCCGGGCGTGCCGGGCTGTGCTCACACTGCTGGAGGACGGCACCCCCCTGCCCCGCGTGGCCCTCCTTGACCTGTCAGGCGCCGTCCCGGACGGGGGCGACGCCGTGCCCGCCCTGGTCGTCCGCTTCACCCCGATCAAGGCCGATCGGGCCGCCGTGGACGCGTCGCCGGATGGCGACGTGCCCCTGCCCCGCCAGGTCCTGGCGGGCGAGCCCGCGGGCGAGGTGCTGTGCCTGCTCGATGATAATCGGGTTGTGAAGGCCCGGGCCGCCCACCTGGCGGCCGTGGCGCCCGACCCGCCGTCGTCGGCCTGGCTGGCCGAGCACGGCGGCGGTGGCGGCGACGCGTCCGCCCTGGGAGACGCCGTGGAGGAGGTGGCGTCCGCCGCGGCGGGCGGGGGCGGGTGGGCCGCCCTGGCCGGCGGCTGCCTGGCCGCCGACGGGGCAGGCGGCACCGCGGCGGCTGCGGCCGGCCTGGCCGACCTGAGCGTGGCCACGCCCGGCCTGGACCTGATCCTGCCGGACGCGGCGACAGAGTTGGCCCTGGACGCGGCCCGGGCCGAGTGGCGGGCCTGCCGGGCGGCCGCCCGCCGGGAGTCGCAGGCAGCCCGCGAGGAGCAGCGCGGCCGGCGCCGGCGCAAGCCCGCGCACGGGCGGGGCGGCGGCCCGCCGCCGCCCGGCGGGCCCTCCACCCCCGAACAAGTCGCCGCCGCCCGGCTGGGCGCGGCCGCCAAGGAGGCCGCCCGGGAGGCCAAGGCCGCCCGGGCGACCGCTCGCGCCATGCGGGCCGCCCTGGAAGATGGGGCAGCCTCGTCGTGGCGGTCGTTCGAGGCGGTGGCGGGCGTGCTGGCGGGCGCGGGCGCGGTGGAGGGGGAGCGAGACAGCGAGCGAGCGCGCGGAGACGGAGGAGCAGGGCCGACCGCCACCGCCACCGCCATGCGCCTGCTGCCCCTGGGCGAGGTCGCCCGCTCTCTGCACGGCGAGAACGAGCTGTGGCTGGCCTGCCTGCTGGCCTCGCCCGGCGTCCAGGCCCTGGCCCCGCCCGAGCTGGCGGGCGCGGTCGCGGGCGTCCTGGCGGGAGAGCTCGGCCTGCGCCCGGGCGTGCGCGCTCGGTACCCGCCCTCCCCGCCCGTCGTGGCCGCCATCGCGGCCCTGGACGGTACCCGGGCGTCCCTGGCCCGCCTGCAGTGGCGGTACGGCGTGGATGCCCCCCTGGCCGTCGACCTGCGCCTGTCCGGCGTCGTCCAGGCCTGGGCGTCGGGGCTAGACTGGGCGGCCGCGGTCGCCGACTGCGCGCTCGACCCGGGCGACGTCGCCCGCCTCATGCAGCGCACGGTGGACCTGCTGCGCCAGGCGGCGCACTGCCGGGCCCTGCCGCCCGGGCTGCGGGATGCGGCGCGGCGGGCGGCGCGGGCGTGCGACCGGAAGCCGATCGCAGACATGCTGGTGGCGGAGGAGCGAAGGAACATATTACGGGTGGTGGAGCGAGGGGGAGAGAAATGAAAGTAATTCTCAACGTGAGTGATTGGGTTTGTGCTGGCAATGAACATGTGCGCGGCTGGCCTGCGGCCCTGGTGCGCATCCAGCCTCGCCTGCGCCGGCTCGTGCTGGCCGCGTATTTGGGGATGGCGGAGAGAGAGTGGGAAGGATGAGAGGGCGAGGGGCAGGGGGGGGGTGGGGGGTGGGGTCGGCCGCTCTGCTCTCGCTCTCGCTCTCTCTCCATTTCTTTTTCTACCTCTACAGCATCCCCCCGCCCGCCTTCTTGGCCGCCCGGTCCCGCCGGTGGTGGTTGCCGGCGGCCGCCTTGTGGCGCTCCGCGTGCGCATGCATGCGCTGCGTGTCGGCACCGCCGGCGTCCGACGGGCCGGCGGGCGCGTCGCCCCGGCCGCGGCCGCGCCCACCACCCCGCCCGCCACCCCGGCTGCCCCCGTGCCCGCTAGCGGTGCGTCCGCCACCGCCGCGCCCCGGCCCCGGCACCACGGCCGGCCCGCCCCCGCCCCCGCCCTTGTTCCCGCCCGGCCCCAGGCCGTGCACCTCCTGGGCCGCCGCCGCGGTGGCGTCCAGGGCCGCCGCCAGCCCCGCCCGGCCCCCCGTCACCGCCAGGGCGCCCTCCTTCTTGTAGTTGTACACTTTGCCGCCCGCCACCCAGTGCGTGGTGGGCCGGCGGGAGGTAGGGAGGGAGGGGGGGGCGCCCGCCGATGAGGGGCCCGCCCCGCCTTCGCCGTCAAACAGACCGTCCGCGGTGGGGCCGCCGCCACTGCCGCCCACGCCGTCCTCCTCCTCGTCAAAATCGTCGCTGTACCCGCCGCCGCGCAGGCCGCCCTCCTCCTCCTCCTCCTGGAAGGCGGCGATGGACGCCCGCGTCGCGGCCAGCAGGGCGTCCCGCTGGCCGTCCGGCAGGCCGCCGCCCTCCAGGAAGCGGGCGACGGAGCGGTGGGAGACGGCGGCGGGCGGCTGGGGGGGTGGGGGTGAGGGTGCTGGCCTCGCCGCCGCAGCTCCCGCCGCCGCCGCCAGGCCGGGCGGCAGCGCGGGCGCCTTGCCCTTGCCCTTCGGGTCGGCCACCGCCGTCACCACCGGCGGCGGCGGCTCCCACACCGCCGTCGCCGGGTCCAGGCCCGCCACACTCGGCGGCGGGTCGCCCTCCAGCAGGCGGGCCAGGGCCGCCTCCGGGTCCCACCCGCACCCGGCCAGGCACGCGGCCGCGTAGCCTGCGCCCAGATGGGGCAGCACGTCCGTGATGGCGGCGGCCAGGGAGGCCCGGCTGGCCGCGTCCGGGGCGCGGGCGGGAGGTGCGGATGCGGGCAAGGGAGATGCAGGAGCCGGCGCCGCCCCGCCCGCCACCTGGCCGCCGCCGCCCAGCAGCGCCTGCAGGTAGTCCCGCTGCACTCCGTCCAAGGCCACCAGCCCGTCCCGCAGGGCGGCCGCGATGGCGGGCGCCAGGCCGCACCGGGCCACCGTGGCCGGCAGGAGGGGCAGGTGCGGCGAGGAGGGGGAAGGCGCCGCACCCGGCGCCGCCGACGACGACGCGGCCGCCGCGCTGAGGGCGGCCACGAGGGCCTCCCCCAACCCGGCCGGCTCGCCCTCGTCGCCGCCGCCGTCCAGGGCGGCCCGCACGGCCGCGCCCAGGGCGTCCTCCAGGTCCACCCGCAGGGCGTCCACCTGGGCCAGGGCCTGTAGAATCAGGAGAGTGTTGTGTGTGAGAGGGGGTTGTCGTGCGGGGATCATGCCCGGGTCGGCGACTGGAGGGAAAGTGCAGGGAAAGAAAAGAGGGGTGGGGTGGGGTGGGGGGGACAGAACGAATCCATCAACCCCCCCCCCCCCCCCCCCCCCCCCCCCCCCCCCCCCCCCCCCCCCCCCCCCCCCCCCCCCCCCCCCCCCCCCCCCCCCCCCCCCAGC
>Ga0114918_10003810_pt1 | contig 13192 bp, 36 predicted proteins | sample LantaG_FD_87015 | JGI IMG/M metagenome (GOLD analysis project Ga0114918, IMG submission 87015) | Deep subsurface microbial communities from Baltic Sea to uncover new lineages of life (NeLLi) - Landsort_02402 metaG | ecosystem: Environmental > Aquatic > Marine > Oceanic > Sediment | place...
AACTTTTACTGAAGAAGTTGATGAGGTAAAACATGATACAAAGTAAAATAGAACTAAAGCTATTAAAGATTATGGAGTTAATCCATGAGCAGAAAGTTAAATTGATAGAAGAAAAACCAGTACTCTATTCTAGTATAGCAGATATACATAGTAGAGTAGAGATTATCTATGATAGTATTAAGACAAGTAAGGGTAGAGATTTTACACCTAAGGGTGTGATGATACCAACAAACAATAAACAGATAGGACATAATGACTAAACAAACAGAGAGCAAAGACTTTGAGTGGGCAAGTAGTTTTTATTTAAGTCAAGACTTACCTAAAGATTGGGATGTTATGGAGGATGATAAATTATTTTCCACACTTGAAGAGTTAGCCTGGCAACCCTTTGAATATTGGGATGGTGAAAGTATTTATAGAGAGATAGAAAATCTATCTTCATCTGTAAGAACATATATAAACAAGGAGAATAAATAAATGAATAAAGAAAAAACATATTGGTATGATTTAAAACCTAGTGATGACAATAAAGGTTTTATTTATGGTATAAATTATATTGATGATAATGATATAATTGAATGTGAATGGTTTAAAACTAAACAAGAAAGAAATAAAAAAATAGAAAAGGAAAATAAATAATGAGTGAACAAAGTAAGATACATATAATGGTAAGAAAATCTTGTAAGTATGGTAAAGATTTATATTATGTAGTTAATAAAGATGACTGTTGGCTACCAATTATATATGGGCAACAGGCACTAACAAAACATAATATAGATTATTTGAAGATGACTAATAGATTTTCATTTGAACTTGAGAGAGAGGAACTGTGATGTGGTTTATAATATTTAAGAAACAAACAGAAAAAGGTTGGAGATTATTTACTAATCAAATCTTTGCTGAACAGAAAGACGCTGAAGAGTTTGCGTTGAAGAGTAAAAAGAGAGGTCAAAAGTTTGAGGTGGTGGAGTATAGTACTAACAACTTAGATAAGTATTGGGCTACTTAGTTATAGAGATAATTAAATATTGTAATGTATAGTATTATTAATAACCTTAAATATTCCTATATAATCTTTAGCAAATATTTTTGTTATCTAAAACAGAACATAGTATGTTATTATTGCATAGGTCTTATGTTGATATTGCATGGGTATGAACACAATTTAAACACAATTATAATATAATAACTAACAATAAAAAAGGAGAAAATATATGACTGAAAAAGAAAAACAATTAGAGGAACAGCTTAGAGAAATGAATATTAAATTCATTAATCTAAAAGCTAAGGCAGAAGATTTAATAGCTGACTTAAACCAAGCAGAAACTATTAGACTTAAGTTAGTAAAACAATTAAAGTGGAAGAGGTTTGAAGATGAAAACAATTAAAGAAATTAAAGATGAGTTCAGTACTGATGAAATAAAAATACTGATAGAAATAATAAAGGGTAGACAAGACTTTGATGTAATGGAAACAGCTATCAGAGATTTTTATTTAGATGACTACAAACCAATAGAAAATTCTAATGAGTATGATAAAGAAATTTTATTAGAAAGATTAGAGTTTGATTTTGAAATGGGAGGATTAATATAATGATACTAGATGATGAATATATAACTAAAGATATGTTAACAAAAGAAAGTTATCAAGGTAATAATTATGCAGATAATAATTCAGTAATGTATGATTTAAGAAATGGAAAGCATAATGTAATTGCTTTTTGTAGTGATGAAGGAGTAGCTAAAGGTATTGCAGAAGCTTTAAATTTATTAGATAATTTAGAAGCAGATGGAATAGAACTAAGGAGGTATAATGGAAAAGAAATATAGAAGTAAATTAAAACCAGACACAAAAAAAGTAGGACAGTTAGCTTATGAAAAACATTGGAGTGTAGTAGGCTTAGTGTCATCATTAAAGTATACAACAAAGGAGTTAGAGAAATGGGCAAAGTTAAACAAGCAATCATAGATGTACAAGAAGAGGTAGCTGATATAGTAAAAGGTAGTTTAATTAAAACACCTATATCATTACCAGATGTACAGACTATTCTATTCAAAAAGTATTGGCATAAGAATAACAATGAATATTTTTTGAATGAAGATGTAGTAATAGAAGCATACAAAAAAGCAATAGAAGACTTGGAGAATATATAATGAAACCACAATCAGAATATGAAGTTGTAAAATTAATACTAATAAAACATAACGCATTAAACAAAACACTAGATGAAGTTATTGATTTAGATACAAAACTATATCATGATTTGTTTAGTTATTTTTCTAGTGATGGTGAAATGCCTTATGGAATACAGAAAGCAAGAGAAGGTATGCCAGACGAATGGATTGCTGATAGATTATTAGAGATGGAATTAATAAAAGACTAATTAAAAATAAATAATAGGAGTGATAGTAGTATGAGTGTAGATAAGCAAGGAGATTTAAGAATAGATAGTTGGTTAATAAAAATATTCTTAACTAATGGTGAAGAGAAAACAATAGTTGATTTACCAGAAGAGATAAGCCAATCAATAGATGAATACTTAACTGAAATAGAGGAGGACTTAAGATGAAGTATTGGATGTGTGAATTTCATGAACAAAATGGTGAGCATGAATATACCTTTAGACATATATACAATGACAAGCAGTTAGAAGATATAGGACATGAAGGTGACGACCATGATTATAAAATATTAAATCATTTCTTTTATCAAAACATAACTAAAGAAGATGAAGATGGGGATGGTTATTGGACAGATGATGGGTGTAGAATAGTTAGGTTTGATGGTATGACCCAATGCTTTAAGAAAGATTTTAAAGTTATGGAGATGTGTGGGGTATACAAAGTAGGTGATGATGATTTAAGATTAAGATGGAATGATAAAGAAAAACATTATGAAGAATACTATGAAGAAAAATATAGAAGGGAAGGAGCAAGTACAATAAGACATGGATAGAAAAACACAATTTATATTTAGACTTAAATGTATAATAAAAAAATGTAGAGAGAATGGGTTATTTAATATAGCAATTAAACTAAAGGAGAAATATGACAAAAGAAATGCTCAAAGAAATACTTGAGGATTGGAACAGTTGGAAGTATGACATCATTGAAATGAATAATAGTGAGTGGACACAAAGAGATGAAAGCAAACTACATATGATAGGGGTTATACTTGAAGAGCAACTACAAAAGAAAACAAATGAGTAAGAAGGTGAGAATAAAGACAGCTATCTATGGCAAGAAAGTATTTAGTAATAAGACTGAACTTAGTTATTATAAACATTATAAGAAATTAAATTTAGATAAAAAAATTATTAATGAATTACATACTGCAGTAGGTATTTGTGATGGACATATAAGAAGTGATACAGTAGATGAGGAGTTAAAAGCATGGCAGTTCTTAATTGATACTGGTATGTGTTGGCAATTACAAGGATGGTTTAGTAGACAAGCAAACAACTTAATCTTAGCAGGAGTTTGCAAACAAAAAATATTAAATTAAACTTGACAATAATAAATAGACGTGATAACAATGAGAACTTTTAAAAAAATAATAGTAAGATTGCGTATGTGGTATGCTGATATGAGAGGACATCATGGTAAGAGATGGAACTATGAGCCTTCAGAATGGTACATGGGCAAACATAACAAAAAGGATAAACATGAAAACAAAAAATAAAAAAGCAGTTAAGAAAACAAAACCTAAACAAGATTGGTTTGATAGCCATGTAATAGTTGAAGGCTTTGGAGATAAAGAATCTAATAACAAACTTAAAGCTTTAATAAAACAACAAGTAATGAAGGGATTGGAGAGAACATAATGAAAAAGAAAAAGAAAAAACAAATTGATGTAGACTTTGAACACAATGAAGAGAGTGCTAACAATGTTTATATGTTTCACAATATAAAAAATAATATACATCTGTTTATAAATGCATATGATTTAGAAGACGCAATGGTGCAGTTTGATTTATGTGACTTTGCATTTAGAAAAGAATGGAGAGTATTTTTAGAAACAGGACAACAACCAAGTTAATTAATAACAATCAACAGGAGTAATTATGGAAGATACTAAATTAAAAAAATATGTAGTGATGAGTAAGTTTAAACATGGAGATAGATTTATTTTAGAAAAACAATTTGTTAACAGATATAGTGCTGACCATTACTGTGAGTTAATGATTGAAGAAAATGAACATGAAAATCTAGAGTTCTTTTTGTTTGAACAAAGCGTAGCTTACAATGATAAAGTTAATGGTTAAGTTTGATGACAGAGGTACTGCAGACCTGGAGAGAATTATCGAAGAGCAAAAGCTTGAGATAGAAAACCTCCAGGCTGAGGTCAAGTACGAAAGATTATTAAGAACAAGAGGGTACTATAATAATGTACCTATGACTGAAGAAGAGGAGTATAGAAATGCAGGTATCAGTAAGGAAGAAGCTAATAAGCGTTGATTTTACTATGTTATTTGCTTGTTGCGAACAGTTAATAAATATGATAGGATTAAAATGCTAACAAAAAGACAACTACAATTATATAATTTTCTTAAAGTTCATTTTAAAAAGAATAAAATAATGCCTTCATTTGATGAGATACTTTTATTTATGAAGATGAAAAGTAAAGCACAAGCATTTCAAATGTTAGGCTACTTAGAATACAAAGGTTATATTAAAAGGAATCCTCATCAGGCAAGGGCAATACAAATTACAAAGGAGATATAAGGTGACTAAGTTTATTTTAAAGAAAACATATATTGATATGAAGTTAACAGTAGAAGATTATTTTGATGAGGTAAGTAATGAAAAGAAAATACAAAATAAAATTATCTTCTCTGATAATGCTAACATCATTACGAAAGAAGTAAAAGAAACAAGAAGTACTATAGAAGAGATAACAGAAAAAGAATACAAAGATAAAATTAAGAAAGCACACAATAAAAAAGCAAAGTCTGTTTCTTTTAAAGAAGTGGATAAAGAATAATGAGTGGTATAATTAAACAAGACTCTATTAGAAACCCTGCGTTTGGTAATAGAAATTTTAACTTGACACCAGAAATAATTTTATGGAGGTCTGTTATAGTTAGAACAATGCTTGACGCATTGGATATTGATATTCATGCGTGGGGTAGAGGAAGACTAGATATTATCAAGCAAGGTAATCTTTGGTTTGATACAAACAACAAAGACTTTAACCTAGTATGTGACTACGCTAATCTTCAATCTTATTTTGTTATAAAAATTTATAAGAAGATTGTAGAAAAGAATGGTAAGAAATTATTTCATGGTAAAAACTTGAATAAACTTTTACTAGAATACTTATGTACTTTTACAGAGGAACATTAATGAAACTAAATAACAATTATAAGTTTGATATAGACTTAAAGTATGGACAAGTAAGAGAAAAAAGAGTAGCTGATTTGCTTGGTAAAGAACAAGTAGAAATAAAAACTGAAAGAAACTGGTGGAGAAAAACTGGAAACATTGCACTTGAATATGAGTATAGAGGTAATCCATCTGGTATAGATAAGACTGAAGCTAAATGGTGGTTTCATATTTTAGAGTTAGATAAGAACGAACATTGTATGTTAGTGTTCAGAGTATCAAGACTAAAAAAGATTGTAAATAAATATAAAAAAACACACACTAAAAACATAGGAGATTATAGAGCAAGTAAATGTGTGGTGCTTCCATTAAAAGAATTATTTAATGAGGAGTGTATAAAAATATAACTATGAGCAGTAAAGATTTATTAACAGAATACAAACTTACGATAGCTGAATTAACTCAAGAAAAAAAAGATGCAGTTGAATTAGTTGCTATCAAAGATAGTAAGATTAAAAAGATTCTAATACAATTAGAACAAGCAAACTCAGATGTTCAAGCCTTAGGTTCTAAGATTGCTGAACTACAAGAGAAGCTGTCTAAGAAAGAAACTATCAAGAGAACTATTAATAAAAAGATAGATGAAATCTTAGAAAAAAAAGATGAAGAAACAGTTGACAAGGATGATTAATTATGATAAAGATTATTTATGTCAAATAAATTAACAAATACAATGAGGTATAAAAAATGGCACAAGTAGAAGGCACAGCGTATTGGGCTTCTTTAACAAGACCCAATGAAAAGTTTGAACCAATGTGGAGAATTGACTTAGCAGTTGATGACAACACAGCAGCAGACCTAGCTAAAGAAGGTATTGCTTTAGGAGAAACAGTTATAGATGGCAACACTATTAAGAATGTTGTTAAGTTTAAAAGAAAAGTTTCTAAAGCAAATGGTGACAAAAATCAACCACCATCATTAGTTGATGGACAGAAGCAACCACTAGATAAAATAGTTGGTAATGGTTCTAAGGTTGTAATAATGTATAAATCTTATGACTGGAATTACAAAGGTAAGACTGGTAAAGGTTTAGATTTACAAGCAGTTCAAGTTAAGAATCTAGTAGAGTACACACCTAAGGAAGACTTTGACATAGTGACACCAACAGAATCTGGTGTTGATATTAAAGAAGACTTCTAGTACAACTAGCCATAAGTCTAATGGCAGTTTCATTATACTTATCTCCTGGGGAGAGTCGGATAAAACTGGCTCTCCTTTTTTATGAAAACAACAATTACAAAGGGCGACTATGGAAGAAATAAATAAAAATGGATTTGTAAAATTTCACTTACCCTGTCCACTATGTTCAAGTAGTGACGCAGTATCTGTCAATGCAGATAATTCAGCTTATTGTTTTTCATGTCAACAATATATAAGGGAATACGATATGGAAATTACAGAAGGCACAACGAATGGTGCGAATGAATACGAAGTAAAAGATTACTTAAAAGAATCTAACTATGCAGAAATTATAGATAGAAATATAAAAGAAGATAGCTGTAAACGATATGGCGTTTCAGTTAAGATGGATAGCATGGGTACAATTACTCATCATTACTATCCTTATCATGACAAACAAGGTGCAAAGGTTGCAACCAAAACAAGATACACTAAGCTAAAAGAATTTAGTCTTCAAGGTAATACTAAAAACTCTGGACTGTTTGGTGAGCATTTGTTTAAAAGAAATAAATACGTTATCATTACTGAAGGTGAGTTAGATTGTTTATCAGCTTATCAAATGTTTAAGACTGACAAGTATGAAACACCTGTGGTTAGTATTAAGAATGGTATTACTTCAGCAGTTAAAGATATTAAATCAAGTTTAGAATGGTTAGAAAGTAGCTTTGATAATATCATTTTAAATTTTGATAATGATAAACATGGGATAGAGGGTGCATTAAAAGTAGCTGAACTATTTAGTCCAGGCAAATGTAAAATTATGTACCTACCTGAAGGATTAAAAGATGCTTCAGATTGTTTAACTAAAAATAATATACAAGCATACACTAAAGCTTTTTGGGATGCAAAATTATATGCACCAGATGGTATCATTAATGCTAATGTTTTATTTGATGAGATAGCAAAACCTATATCAAAAGCATTTGTTCAATATCCATTTGAAGGTATGAATAAAATTACTTATGGAATAAGACCTGCTGAATTAGTTACGTTTACTGCAGGGTCTGGTCTAGGTAAAACACAAGTGATGAGAGAAGTAGTTCACTTTATGCTTAAGTCAACTGAAGATAATATTGGTTTGTTAATGTTAGAAGAAACACCTGTCATTACTTCTAAAGGTTTGATGAGTGTTGAAGCAAATCAAAGATTACATTTACCAGATGTTCATGTAAGTAAAGAAGAATTAAAAACTTACTTTGATGCAACAGTAGGTACTGGTAGAGTTTATATGTTTGACCACTTTGGTTCTAACTCAATTGATAATATAGTTTCAAGAGTAAGATACTTAGCTAAAGGTTTAGATTGTAAGTATGTTGTTATTACCATGTTAGTATCATTGTATCAGACCAATCTTCAGGCGATGAACGTAGAGCATTGGATGAAATTATGACTAGACTTAGAACACTTGTACAAGAAACAGGTATTGCTATGATAGTTGTATCTCACTTAAGAAGACCAGAAGGTAAAGGACATGAAGAGGGTGCAGCAACTTCATTATCACAGTTAAGAGGTTCAGCTTCTATCGGACAACTATCAGATATGGTTATCGGATTAGAAAGAGATGCACAAAATGATGACCCTATTATTAGAAATACAACAAGAGTTAGAGTATTAAAGAATAGATTCTCTGGTACTACTGGTCCTTGTTGTGACTTATTATATGACCCAGATACTGGTAGACTTAATGAGGTAAAAATTGATGACCTTTAATCAGGTAGTCTTTGATATTGAAACAACGATGACTGCTGATAAGGTATGGTGCATTGTTTGTAAACATGGAGAAACTTATTATCAATTTACTGATGGTAAGAATCTTCATAGGTTCGAAGACTTTGCAAAACAAACTAAAGAATTTATAGGACACAATATCATAGGCTTTGATATACCTGTTCTTAATAAATTTTTTGGTAAAGACTTATTTAAAGATTGTAAGATAACTGATACCTTAGTTCTTTCAAGATTATTTAATCCTATATTAGAGGGTGGACACTCACTAAAAAATTGGGGCTTAAAGTTTGGAGGTCAAGGTAAAATTCAGTTTGAACAATTTGATTATCTTAGTGATGAGATGTTAACTTACTGTAGAAATGATGTAGCTTTAACAGAAAAGTTATATAAATTTCTAAAGAGAAACATGACTGAATTTGGTCAGTCAATAGAGTTAGAACATAAGGTTGCAGAGATAATTCAAAAACAACATGAGTCAGGATTTAAACTTGATATAGTAGAAGCTTATAGTTTACAAGCAAAGTTTCAAGAAGACATGAATGACTTAACTACGACTGTAAGAAAAACTTTTCCTCCATTAAAGATAGAAGAAGAGTTTATTCCAAAGTCTAATAACAAAGCAAGAGGTTATGTTAAAGGAGTTCCTTTTACTAAGGTTACGTTTAAGGAATTTAATTTAGGTTCAAGACAACAGATAGCTGAACGATTGATGTTACTTGGGTGGAAGCCTAAGAAGAAAACAGATAAAGGTCATGTGATTGTTGATGAAAAAGTATTAAGTGAGATACATAATATTCCTGAAGCTAAATTAATAAACAGGTTTCTTATGCTCCAGAAAAGAATTGCTCAAGTAAGTTCTTGGATAGAAGCTATAAGAGAAGATGGTAGAGTACATGGCAGAGTAATAACCAATGGTACAATTACAGGAAGGATGAGTCACCAGTCGCCCAACATGGCTCAAATTCCTGCTGTGTACTCACCATATGGTAAAGAATGTAGGGCATTATGGATAGTAAACAAAGGTTATAAACTAGTAGGAGTTGACGCTTCAGGACTTGAGTTGAGGATGTTAGCACACTACATGAATGATAAGGATTATATACATGAAGTCGTTAATGGAGATATACACACAGCAAATCAAATTGCTGCTGGTCTGGAATCAAGAGATAAGGCGAAGACTTTTATCTACGCATTTATCTATGGAGCAGGTTCAGCAAAAATCGGAAGTATCATCGGAGGTTCGACAGCAGATGGTGAAAGAGCTAAAGAAAAATTTCTTAGAGCAACACCAAGTCTTAGAAGCTTACGAGAAAAAGTGGAACGAGTGGCTACAAGACGATACGTCACAGGACTCGACCAAAGAAGAATAATTATTAGACATCCTCATGCTGCATTAAATAGTTTATTGCAGGGTGCAGGTGCAATAGTTATGAAGAAAGCGTTGACATTGCTAGAAGAATATGTTAAAGTAAAACAAATCAAAGCGTTCCCTGTGGTGAATGTACATGATGAGTTCCAATACGAAGTCAAAGAAGAACAAGCAGAACAGTTTGGAAGAGTCGCAGTACAATCAATTATAGATGCAGGGAAACTATTAAACATAAGGTGTCCTTTAAATGGTGAATACAAAGTCGGAAACAACTGGTCAGAAACACATTAGTACAATAGCTACAGACATCAAAAGTTTGATAGCAGATATATCTAATGGCAAACCTGCCAACATGACTGAAGAAAACTTAGATGTCTTTCTTCAGAATATTAAAGAGGCTATGTTAGCCTGGAACAAACCATACAATGCAGAAAAGTATGCAGGTAAACTTAGGATGTCAATTCTAGGTAAACCTTCCAGGCAATTATGGTACGATAAGTTTAGTCCTAAAGATAAGAAAGAAGAAAACGCAGGACTAAATTTAAAATTTCTATATGGACATATCATTGAACATTTAGTTTTATATCTTGCTGAATTAGCAGGACATAAAATTGAAGACCAACAAATGAAAGTTGAAATTGATGGTGTGACTGGACATATAGATTCTAAAATAGATGGTGAGATATGTGATGTCAAGTCAGCTTCATCATTTAGTTTTAAGAAATTTCAAACAGGTGAGATAGTAGGTGATGACCCCTTTGGTTATCATGCTCAACTGTCTGGTTATGAAACAGCTAATGGTACTAAGGATGGTGGCTTTCTAGTTGTTGATAAATCAACTGGTGATATTTGTTTTTACAAACCAGATGATATGGCAAAGCCTAATGTTAAAACTTTAATTAAAGATTTAAAGAATACATTAGAACAAGATACACCACCAGAAAAATGTTATCCATACAAAGAAGAAAAGAATGGTAACAAAACTTTAGCTATTGGTTGCCAGTTCTGTCCTCACAAATGGGAATGTCATGCTGATGCAAATGGAGGTAAAGGTTTAAGAGTATTTAGATATTCAAACAAAGATACTATCTTAACTGAAGTTATTAAACTTCCTAAAGTAGATGAAGTAACTAATGAATATAAATCAAGAATAGAAACATATGGAAAAATTACTTAAACATAAACATCTTCTTATCAGGGCAGAAGTAAAAAACCCTCCTAAAACTGAAGAACAAATTATTAACTGGATGAATAATCTTATAGCTAAAATTGATATGAATATACTAGCAGGACCTTATGCATCTAAGGTTTCTAAAAAAGGAAACAAAGGTATTAGTGGTGTTGCTATTATAGATACTTCTCATGTTGGTATACATACCTGGGATGAAACAGACCCTGCCTTAGTACAACTAGATGTTTACTCTTGCAAAGAGTTTAATAAGATAGATGTATTAAGTTGTATTGAAGAGTTTGACCCTATAACAGTTGACTATAAATACTTTGATAGAGAAAATAATTTTAAGGAATTAAAATAATGAACGATAAACAAATGAGTAAGATAAGAAATAAAGCTAAACATCTTCTTGTTGAATGGTTAACTTCTTTGTTATCTAAAGAAGAAGCTAGTAAAATTACCTTTAAAAATGTACTTAATTTTCTACCTAATCAAACACATTATATGCAAGGTGATACATTTAGGCTACAACCCTGGTCATATAAATGGATTGTTAAGAAATTAAAACGCAACCAAGAGTTGACATATGATGATTTAAATGCTATGTTACAACCATCAGAACAACAATTAAGAAGACAAAAGATGATAGAACAAGGACCATTATAATGACACATAAAGATATGTTTAAAGGTACAAACTACGATAGCTTAAATAAGCAAGTAGATGGTACACACTACAAAGGTATGAAGATACAACCTGCTCAGTTTATAAATGAGAATCAATTATTATTTTCTGAAGGTAATGCTATTAAATATATTTGTAGACATAAATTAAAAGGTAAAAGAAAAGATATAGAAAAAGCTATACATTATTTAGAAATGATATTGGAGAGAGATTATGATTAGTGAAAGTACAATTGCACAATTAGAAAAAAGAGCAAGAGGTTTTAGAAGAATTATATCTTCACTTAACGACTTACCTATGTATGGAATTAATCCTGCAATAGATAAGATTTTATTTGTAAAGATAGAAACTTTGAAAGAACATCTTAAGAAAAAGATAAACAGAAACAATGAAAAGTTAAATGAAATTTATACATCTAGTGTAGATAGTATACAAGATGATGATGGTACATCTTCCATGATTTTAAAAGAAGAGAATAAAAAATAATATGTCTATAGTAAATTTAAATGGTACTGAAGTTAAGTCAGAACCACCTTCTTATCATATAAGAATCTGTTTAATAGGTTCGGATGATATTGATATTAAAAACATTGAAACCTTTGGCGTAGCTGAAGATGGTTTCTTTATGATTAAATCTAAAATGAATAGTAGATTTCCTATTTTTATGACATCTCCAGATAGAATTAAAACTATTGAGGTGTATAAAGAAGGTGATGAGCCTATGACTAAGTTAAGATTAGAGAAAGATAATGATGATTACTTAGTTGATATGATAAAGAAACACCATGACAAACAGAAAACTTAAATCTCCCAAAAGAGTAAAGAAAACTGAAGCTGACTTAGCTACTTTTAAATTGATTATAAATAATCAAGGACAATTTATTGTTGAGCAAAGTCTTTATCCCTTAAGTAAAATTGATTTACATTTTAAAAAAGAAAACAAAGGTCTTGTTCATGCTATGATAAGAGAATCAAGAACACACTTTGATATATTGCATGATTTCTTAGAAAAATTAATGAAACAATTATCTTAATTAAGATTCAACTATTTCTTTTTCAATACAACTAAACTTAACATATAGTTTATCTTCATTAACTTGTTGCTTAGTCAAATCACTTCCAAATAAAACTTCATACCCATCACCCATACCACTTTTAACACAGTCGTAATGAGTTCTATGTTCACTAATTGCTTGTGGCATAACACATTGAGGTTGTCCTACTGCACATAACATTATTGTTAATATATATATTTTTGCTGCTGTCATTTATTTTTTATTATTTTTTTTATTGTTAAACTTCCATCCATATTTTTTTCTACTTCAGCTTTTACTTCTCCACACATAAATTTTTTATTATCCATATTCATATTTCTACTAGCTTCTCTCTTCATCTTTAAACAGGTAGATAAAGTATCTTGTATTCTATGTTCTATAAGTTCGTCATTAATAAACAAACATAATGCAAATACTAATTTAATCATTACCAAAATTTCATTTTCTTCGCAGCCTTTTTACAAGCATTACCAGTTGCTTTAGCTGCATTAGATACAGGAGCAACTACATGATTTCTAATTGGATTCATTACTGGTCTTGTATCAACTGTTATACTTGGACTAATAGATACACCAACTCCTAATGCTAATTTAACATCAGCACCTACAGTTAATTTACC
>Ga0114918_10003811_pt1 | contig 13192 bp, 14 predicted proteins | sample LantaG_FD_87015 | JGI IMG/M metagenome (GOLD analysis project Ga0114918, IMG submission 87015) | Deep subsurface microbial communities from Baltic Sea to uncover new lineages of life (NeLLi) - Landsort_02402 metaG | ecosystem: Environmental > Aquatic > Marine > Oceanic > Sediment | place...
CACGTAATCAAAGGAAGCAAGGTCAAGGAACTGATCCAATTTCACAAGCAATGAACAAGGGCAAAACAAGTGCAGTAAAGCAAGGCATGGATCAAGCCAATGATGATTGGAAAAAACGCAAACCAAGTTACATGACTGGAACGCCTAAAAGTCAACAAGCTAAACAGTCAACCGCACCGCAAAGAGACAGTACAGGTAAGATAGTATCAACCACTGCAAAAGACGTTTCTCAAAAAACAAAAGTTCCTACTGCTAAGATTGGTGGACAAAAAATTGATCTCAATGATCCAAAGATGGCAGGACTACGTGCGGCTATCGAAAAAGCATCCCCTGGTACGATAGGTGCAATAGATAAATTAGATGCTCCGAGCAAACAAAAATTGAAGAAAGCAATAGCATGAGGATCACCGAATTAAAAAAACATGAATCAAGACATACATTACTAGAAAGTCTTAACCGAACCAATCGAGATACCTATCTTGTTTGGGAAAACGTAGGATACCAACTTCGTGAAGCTGCACTTTCACCACAACAGATACAAGGTTTGTTTGCAGAAATAGAAAAAACTGCAACTACTGCTGGATCAAACCGTACGGCAGTTGGTAAAGGCGTAGACAAAGTTAATCAAGTACTTGTTAAACCTTGGAATGATCTAAAGGCAAAAGTTTACAATTCTGGTCCTATGCAAGGCTTTGCACAAAAATATGATGCAGCCGCTGAAAAACTAAAACAAAGTGCAGGTGGTGACGAAGGCAAGGTCATGCAGGCCGTTAAAAAGTATCGTCAGTTTGCAGAAAAACATCCTATCATGCAAGGCTTTATCTACGCCGCATTGATTGCAGCCGCTGGTGTAAGTGGTGCAGGTTTAGGTGGTGCAGCCGCACTAGGTTTGTTTAAACTTACAGATCAATTGTTACAAGGCAAAGACATTAGAAGTGCATTATACAGTGCAGGTAAAACTGGTGCATTGGCTGCTGGTGCTAGTACATTAGGTGATCTAGTTCGTGGTGGAGAAGCAGCCGCAGACGTAGCAGGAGCAGATGCCGCAGTAGACGCTGGTGGATCACAACAAGGTGCATTTCAAGGTGGCGGTACCGATGTATCAAGTGCAATTCCTTCTAGTATCGATGATATTGTTGCTGATTTTGATGGTAAACTATCAACTGCTGAAATGAACATGATACAGGATTTACCAAATCAAGACGGTATACCACAAAATGTAATTGACCAATACAATGCACAACTAGGACCTATGTATGATGAAAGTGGACTTAATCTTGCATCATTTCAGCCAGGACAACCTTTGACACCAGAACAAATGGATGGATTGATTGACCTTCCAAATCAAGACAATATTCCTGACGATGTATTAGATCAATACAACAAACAATTACAAAGTCATTTAGACGGTACAACCGGTGGTGTTGCTGATCCTGATGAAGTAAGTGGCGGAACAGGTGCTGATAGAACAGCAAATGCTCAAAGTGGTAGTGTTTCAGATAAAGTTGCACAAGGCAGAGCAGACCTACAAGCAAAAGCTGATCTGGTTGCACCGGGTGGTACAGGTGAAGGTATTTTAGTACGTGGTGACATACCAATTACAGATCCAGAACTAATAGATCAATTTAACTCACAGTTTCCGGGCTCACAGGCTATGTCACCTGAGGCTACACAATGGCTTAAAGATAATGTACCTGGTGCCGCAGAAAACCTCGACGCAAAAGCAGCAGCTCAAGCAGAACGACTCAAGAATCTATCTCCAGATCAACTAGCAAAACGAAGAGCATTGTTGCAGAGTGGACATAGTATCAAATCAAACATTTTATCAGAAGATCAAGTTACAAAATTATTTGTTGCGGTTGCATATAAGCAGGACCTTATGGAAGCACCAGGCGGTATGCTTTCAAACTTAAAGCAACAAATTGGTAAAGGTGTTACCAAACTTGGACAAAAAGCTCGTCAAGTTGGTACAAATATCACAACTAAAGTAACTGCTGATAAACTTATGAAAGCATGGACAAAAGCCGGCAAACCAACTGATAGTGTTAAAATTGCACAATGGCTTACAACTCAAGGCATAGACGGAGCAGTGATGCAACAAGCATTTCAAACTGCTGGTATAAAGATGCCTGATCTAAAGAAAATTGCCAGTGATGATCCTGTAATAACACTGGCTCAACAAATCAATAGCAATCCTGGAATTAAAAAACAAATACTACAGTATTTAGATGCGGTTACAACATGAAACTAAAAGAGGGTGGCAACGTCTTCAAAGATGCTGATGGTGCTATACAAACTAAGCGTATTAATCAAACAGATGTAAAGCCTACTGTACTTTGGTTAGAGCAACTCACTGGATTGTCTCTCATGGATAACATGCTTGGTAGCACAGGACAAAAACCAACATCAGGTGATTTAGATCTAGCAGTTGACCCTAAAACGATAAGCAAACAAGAACTTGAAAACAAACTAACTCAGTGGGCTGAATCTCACGGCTTTGATCCTAGAGAATGGGTGCGTAAGAGTGGAATAAGTGTTCATTTCAAAGCACCAATCACAGGCAGAGAAGATCAAGGCTATATACAGACTGACTTTATGTTTGTTCAGAAGCCAGACTTTTCAAAGTTTCTAATGCGTGCTGATCCAGCTAGTGATTACAAAGGTGTTACACGTAATGTACTGATGAATTCAATTGCAAAAGCTGCCGGATATAAACTTTCACCAAATCAAGGGTTGATTAGTAGAACCACAAACGAATTTGTTACAGATCAACCAGCAGACATTGCAAGATTAATACTTAACAAAGGTGCTACTGAAAAAGATTTGTTCAGTGTAGAAGCAATATTAGGTGCGTTACAAAATGATCCACAACGTGATCAAAAACTTGAAGACTTCCGTGGTTATGCTGAAAGAGAAGGATTTACCTTTGAATCAGTTGTAGAAGGCGGCAGTGATTGGTTGGCAAGACTACGTGATAGAATCATCAATCAAGGCATGGAAGTAGTCTCAGACAACCGTGCTCCTTACAAACCATATTTGGCTGAAGGTGCTAGGATTGAACATCCTGAGGATCTAGTATTTGAACTTGGTTCTAGAGGCATACAACAAGCACTTGATGGTATCAAACGTAGTGCGGCTGAACCAGCAAAAGTAAACACGATCAAATGGGATGGCAAACCAGCAATAATATTTGGTAGAGATGATAATGGCAGATTCATACTCACTGACAAAGGTGGATTCAATGCCAAAGGCTATAACGGAATGGCTACCAGTGCCGAAGACATGGCTAGAGTGTTCAGCAACAGAAAAGGCGACTACACAGATCTTTTAGGAATCTATGATAAACTGTTTCAACTGTTACCAACAACTGTACCTGAACATTTTAGAGGATTTGTACAAGCAGATTTACTGTATTCTAGCAAACCAAAAATACAAAATGGTGCATATGTTTTTACTCCAAATCAAGTAACCTACAGAGTAAGCGATGATACAGATCTTGGCAAACAAATTGGTGCCAGTGAAGTTGGACTAGCAGTACACACTGAAATTGATCGTCCAGGAGGCACTGTACGTCCAGTAACATCACGTGTGCTTGACAAGGCTCCAGGAGTACTAGTATTAGACAGTACAATGAAAGATACTGGAAGTGAAATCAAACTGAACCAAACTCTAGTTTCAAACATACAAAAAACCTATGATCAATATGCTCAAGAAATTGATGCTTTTTTCAATCCGCAAGAGCTACGAACAAGAAAAATCAGCAGCCTTCCAAAACTTATGAAACAGTACATTAATTCAAAAGTTCGTAGCGGAGGCTTCTCTAACTTGGTAAAAGACTTTGGTCCATGGATCTCACAGAAGATGCCAACACAAGCAGAAAGAATAATTGAATGGATGCAGGATAACCGTCGTGCAGTAAGTGCGTTATTCAGCTCTTTTGTAAACATTGCAATGTTGAAAGATCAGTTGATAAAAGAACTTGATAGTCAAGATCAAGACGTACAAGCTAACATACAAGATGCTCCAGGACACGAAGGTTATGTTGGTGCTGGTATGAAGTTTGTGGATAGAGATAAATTTTCAAGAGTTAATTTTGCAGCCAACAATCCAGGAGTTTCATAATGGCAAAAATTTATGCTACAAGTTCAATACATGAACCAACATTTACAAAAACCAGCATAGGCAAAAAGCCTTCATTGTGTAAAATGAACAAACACAAAAGAAGATCACACAAGATGTATAGAGGACAAGGCAAAAGATAATGGCCATTACCGCAGTAGATATGACACAATTAGAACAATTTGCAGATAGAATATTTGCAAGTGTGGGTATCGATGTGGAATTTACAAAACATTTTATGGACAGAGTAAACAGTGAGCGTAATGATAAGCCGATTGTGCCAGCTGAGCTCACACGTTTGTTTAAACAGGAACGCAAACGTTATGGCAAACCAATTGCCCAAATGGGACCTGATAGTGAAGCAGTTATGCGAGATTTGCAAACCAATATTAATGTGCCTTTTGCACTGGTTTACGATAAAGACAACAAAGAACTGGATTTGATTGCTAAAACTGTAATGCGTAAGAAAGATTTCTCAACACCTAATCGAGTATTTGCCGTAGAAGACTCACCTTTTAGAATTGGTGAACGTTATGAAATGCCACGCAAGAGTGTCCGTCCTGTACCAGTTGTAAAAGAAGGTGCTACCAAAAAGCATCCGAAAGAGCCAGGTGCATACTTGATGACACATAACGGTATTGAATACAAGATATCAAGACACTTGGATGACAATGACATACACAGAGGTGAATGGGATATATATTCTAAAGGAGTTAGTGCATTTTCAGGTGACAATTGGGAATGGGTTGACACTGTTACTGCAAGATGGAATGCCATTGCTAGAGTAAAAGGATTATCAGAAAGTAAAGAACAACCAAAAATTGCCTTTGATTGGCTCAGTGAAAGTCGTGCATACAGAACACCAAGACATCTAAATGGACTGACATTGAAACAACTAGGCGAGCAACTGTTTGAACAACTGTTAGCATTGCAAGTATTTGTAAACAGTAATCCAGCATATGCTGCTCGAATAGCAGAAGAAATAATGAAGTTACAGAACTGGCCTGGATTTAGAACTTCTCAACCAGATCTCTACAATGTAATTGCTATATTAATGAAGCCAGAAAAAGTTAAGGATCGAGTGATACAGAATGCTCAGATTACTATTCCTGAACTTAGACTGAAACGTAATCTACGACAGATAATGAAAAGAGAATTCAACAATAGTGATTATAGCTACATGATGTTGATGTTACAACGCCAGATGGAAGATTTTCTGCCTGCTCCACTGATACAAATGCGTAGACAAATCTCAAACTGGGAAAGACAAACACCAAGAGACAAAAACACAATTCGTCAAAGACTAATGCTACAGATGCGTAAAACTGGTTTGCAGAACGAATTTTATGAGTTTATGCGTCGATCATTAATGAGGGTAAAAAGGTAAATAAAAGTAGGAACCGATTACGGATTCCACCATTAGATATAGGAGATTAAAATGGCAGAATTTACAAGAACCCATGGTAATGCACAACAGGTATTCCATATTGACACAAACAACGGTGCACTTTCAGGTGCTTTAGCAGAATCAGCTCCGGTTAACCTAGCAGGTCCAAAACTAGCTTTTTTCAAATTATTGATAAACGACGGTTCTGCAGTAGACTTACAAGCACAAGTTGGAACAGGATTAGGAGTAGAAGCAATTTTACAAAACATTCAAACAAAGTCAACTGTTGCAATATATCAAGTAGAAGACGATAACAGTGGACAGATTTCTGTTGCACTTTACCCAACAGAGGCTTACACAGCAGCAACATTGCAAACACAAATTCGTTTGTTAACGGCAGCTGGCTCTACACCAATCGACTGTTCAAGTTCAACTGTAGCTGATGCTGGAATGAAATTAGCATAATTTTAATTTGCTATAAACAAATATCAAACCCTAGTTTTTATTAACTAGGGTTTTTTTGTGGCTAAATATTCGCATGCAAAAGACTGAATGGATATATGAAAGTCCGGATCGAGGCGACACTGTTTACCGTAGGCGTGCAAATAGCACCAAACGTGAACTTGTGTTAAAAAAAGAAAAAGACCATCCTATTGCAGACCAAATAGATAATATTGTAGCTGAATCTCCTTTTGATCCTGCTCTCAAAGAAATGCTTGATAAACTACAGGTATATTGGAGACTGCGTAATGCAAACAATTAGTGTAATGACATACTTTGACTGCACTCCAACTGGAACTAAAAGTTACAGAAAACTACAACATGGCTATGCCGACAACACAGGCAAACAAATAAAAACCATCGACGAATGGAACTATAGTCGTAATCAACAACGCAATTGGGAAACAATTCTTCAGTGCGTCAGTCTACAAACCCAACCACTAAATGTATCTGATGCACAAATTATAAAAAAACATTCACACACCATGTGGACTTTTAGCTTTGGTATAGAACATACAGATATTTTCAGTGATGGAAACGATCCACTTGGTTTACTAAAACAAGAAGTTCATGGTGTACCAATGATAGTTGGCCTATCAGAAACCTATGCCGAAGGTTTTCTCATGCCTTATCTTATCGCAAAGGGCGAAAAAAAGAATATAAACTTTGATATTATTGATAATTTTGAACAGTAAAAATCAATGAGATTTTATAAATACTTGCAACAAGAATTTAGAGATACCGATGGCTGACACAACACCAATCGAAAAAAAGAGTTTAGAAGCACACGTTGATTTATGTGCCGAACGATATAAATCTATGGCAACATGCATAGAAAACCTTGACAAGAAGGTTGATCGTTTAGAAATGATGATTAATGAAGTCCATACTATGGTTGAGAAAATGACTCAACGCAGGACTGACCAGCTAATAGGCCGGGGAACAGGAATTATTGCAGCTCTTTTAGGAACAGTTGGATGGTTGGTGATCACTTACGTAGTCGGGTAACAGAAAAAGCTCAAAAACTTTTAAATAAAATTGCAGATGAACTTCTGAATTCAAATCCCAATGCAATTTTTCGCAATGGTGATAGTATAATGGCCTTTGGCGAATATGAAATAGAAAAAGTGTCATCAAACGAGTACAAAATTTACAAAAAAGATATTTTTGTATTAACTTGTAATTCTGTTAGAATTGCACTGAGTTATTGTATTTTAGATAAAAATAAAATGTCAACGGATGCAAAACATCTTGTTGCTTTGGAAGAAAAATTGTTGCAAAGACAGAATGAAATGATGCACTATAGGCATGTTATAACTAGTCCACGCACGGACAACTTCCGTAAAGAAGTAGTTCTTCACAGACTGTCCAGTGCAAAATATGAGTATAATATCATACAAAAACAATTAACTAAAAGTATAAATGTTGCTAAATACTGTCAGCAAAAAGGATTTGATAATGAAATTATTTGACTTAGATTCACCTCAGACCAAAAAGTCTCAGCAAGTGCTTGAGAGTTTTTTTGGTAACCGTGTTGACTTTACAAAAATGCCTAGTAAAAAGGCCAGTGACATGCTCACTAAAGTACGTGGATTAATCTACGAACATCGTTCTACTAAGCCACTTGCAGGCAGTGAAAAAGATCCATCTTATCTAAAATTATTGGTGATGGAAAGAGGCTTGGCCGCAAGAGTTCGTGAAGCAGATGTAAAACTTGAACCACAACCTGGTGCAACAAAAATCAGTGTAGACGGACAACATTTAGGAACTGCTGACATGGCTACGGCAACTCAGTTTCAAAAAGATGTAAAAGATGGTAAAATAAACATCGGAGACATGGACGAAGCCAAAGAAGATTACAGTGCAAAAAAAGCTCGTGCTGGTAAAGACATAGGAAAACCAGGAAAGAACTTTAAAAAGATTGCTAAGGATGCCTCTAAAAGATACGGAAGCAAAGCTGCCGGTGATCGAGTTGCTGGTGCTATTCTTGCAAAAATGCGTGAAGGTGCAAAACTTAGAACCAAATCAGGACGTTATCTAACTGAAAGTGAAGTACAACAAGCACAGGTTGTGTTGGCTGCACAGGACATGGTTGACAGAATGCAGAAGATGTTAGAAGATGTAACATCAATGCAGTTTAAAGATCTACCTGCATTGAGTAGTTCAATACAAACAACCATAGGCACTACAGAAGCACAAGCATTCAATGACGCTGCTGGTCAAAGTCTAGCAGTATTAGTTGATGCTATACAGGCTGCAAAAGTTGAAATGGAAACTGCACAAGGAACACTTACCGGTGTTGCTCCAGTAGTACCAGGACAAGAAGAAGTTGCAGGCGAACCAGCTTTAGATCCAATGGCACCAGACCCAATTGATGCAACTGCAGATGTAAGTGTTGATGCAGAAGCAGGCGGTGAAGCAGTTGATGTAGATGTTGACGTACAAGATGGGGCTCTTGGTAGAGCAAGAAGATAAATGCGTATTGTTGAGTTTACAAGTAGATCAGATAAACCATCTGCTCAACAACTAACTGCACTTGCTGAATATCTACTTGGTCGAGCAGATGACGAGGATACTCAACATACAGTTCCAATCGGAGTCTTTTTAAGCATGGCACACAACATGGGTGTCAACATTACAGATCAACAATTGCGTACTCTTGCAACACAAGATCCACTTAAAAATATTATTTCAAACGTAGATGCCGACAATATTGTACTGGTCGGTGCTGGAGTTACCGGCGAAGAAGGTGCAGATACAATGACAGTAGATCAAGCACAAGACACTGTAGCTAGTATGGCAGATGCCGCAAATCCACTCACATAAAACACTAGTCACTTTTGGTGATAGTTGGCCACAAGGTGGCGAACTCAAAGAAGATTTAGGCCAATATCCTTATGGACATCAACTTGCAGAACAGTTTGGATACAATTTTATAAACTACGGGTCAGCAGGTGCAAGTATCGAAGATATGGTACTGCAACTGATAAAGTCAAAATTAGAAAATGTAACTGCAATTTTTTTCCTAACAAATCCCGCAAGAAGTATGCACTGGCCATTAAGTATGAGTTGGAATACTTTTAGCGATGAAAGAAAACACTGGCCTAGTGATGCTAAAGATTTTGTTAAAGAACTAAAGTTACACTTTCATAATGACGATCGAGATACAATTAGGGCCAACATGGCAGTAATTACACTGCAACAAATGTGTAAATCTCTTGATATTGATGATTATTACTTTGCTGGATGGATAAGACAAATTGAATGGTTACCAGGTGTAGATATTAACAAAATATACAAAGGTGGTTGTGAAACAGCTGCCGACTGGCTTGGAGCAACTGATCACAATGGTGAGCATTTACTAGGTGTAAAAGACAATGAATACATACGCCCAAATTTTGCCCATCCTAATCATAATGGACATGCTCTTATTGCAAAAAAACTTGCAGAATGGATCAAACTATAGTATAATAGATAGATGCTTATAGAAAAATTCCAATACAAAAACCTCTCAAGAAAACAAGTTGATGGCAAGCGATTGTATTCAACTCCTGATGGCGGAGCGGTGCCTAGTGTTACCACAATACTTGGTGCTACACAATCTAAAGAAAAACAAGAAGGATTGGCACGTTGGCGAAAACGTGTAGGAACAGAACAAGCACAAGCAATAACAACAGAAGCTGCCAATAGAGGTACACGTATGCATACCTATTTAGAAAACTACTGCATTGATGGTACTATAAAACCTCGCGGCAATAATCCTTTTAGTTGGCAATCACACGCAATGGCACAAGCAGTTATAGAACAAGGATTATGTAACGTTGATGAGGTATGGGGAGTTGAAGTACCTATGTACTTTCCAGGTATCTATGCTGGTACTACAGATTGTGTTGGTGTTCATAAAGGCGAACATGCTATAATGGATTTCAAACAGTCAAACAAACCAAAAAAAGTTGAGTGGATTGAAGATTACAAACTACAACTTTGTGCATATGCAGAAGCACACAATGAAGTATATGGTACAAAGATACGCAAAGGTGTTGTACTAATGGCAGTAAAGCCAGCTGTAGACGAAATGGGACATCTCAAAGAACAACCTCTATACCAAGAGTTTATTGTCGAAGGTGACGATTTTGAACACTGGCGCCAGCAATGGTGGAAAAGGGTTGAGCAATACTATATCTCAAGCTAAATACACGTAATCGGAGTTAATAAATGGCAATAGTACAAGTATCACGAATTACCAATAGAAAAGGATTAGCTGACAACTTACCGCAATTGGCAGGTGCAGAATTTGGTTGGGTAATTGATCAAAGAAAATTATATATTGGAAATGGAACCTTAGCAGAAGGTGCACCAGCAATTGGAAACACAGAAATTCTAACCCAATACAGTGATATTCTCAATGTTGCAACAACCTATACATACAAAGGCGAACATGCTGGATACACAGTACAAACTGGGCCATCATCAAGCGATCCAGTAGTACAAACACTTCAAGCAAAACTAGATAATTTTGCTAGTGTTTTAGATTTTGGTGCAACTGGTGATGGAGTTACAGATGATACTGACGCTATTAATAGAGCATTATTTCAGCTTTTTTGTGTGCAAACAAACACAACAATAAGACGTAGTTTATATTTTCCTGGAGGAACATATAGAATTACAAATTCAATCAATGTTCCAACCTTTGCAAAACTCTGGGGTGATGGGCCTGATAGTGTTATTTTTGAAATGGACGTTTCAAGTGATAGTAGCTACGGAAATTATGTATTACGTACCGCTGACAGTTTGCAACAAACTGGTGCAAACATAGGAAGTAATAGTGCAACTGCTCCTCGAGATATTGTTATATCTGGTATGTCATTTACCAGTAAAGAACCAATTGATCTAGTTTTAATTGATCGTGCTCAAGGTGTTAGCATTAGTAATTGCAATTTTAAAGGAAGTCTAGCCTCGGCCCCAACAGGTGCTGCTGATGACATTGCAGGATTGAGATTTGACAGCACATTGGCGAATACCTGTAAGCAAATCGAAGTAAACAATTGCAAATTTAGTTTTCTAACCTATGGGCTAAACACAGATGAGAATATACAAGGTGTAACTGTACAAAATTCTCAGTTTAACAGTTTGTATCAAGGCATCTTACTTGGAACTGGTACACCAGATAACGGTGGCCCAGAAGGCGTTAGAGTTGTGCAAAATCTTTTTGATGAAGTAGCCAAGCAAGGTATAAGCATAGGTGCAGTTGCATTCAACGTGAGTGCATATAATATATTCTTAGATGTCGGCAATGATTATTTAGGAGCAGGTAATGCTTCATCTCCAGTAATCGAAATCAATGGAGATGATAATGTAAGCATTGGTGATATGTTTGAACGAAGCGATGCTGATAATCTTACACAACCAAGAGTAGAACTAAACAACAAGGCATGTTATGCTCTTATAAATGGCAATGAGATTGAATTTGGTACCTATCACAGACTTGCTGGTGTGAGTACCGACCTCTCGGTGCAAGCAAGTGCAACCACAATCTTTACTGTTAATACTGCAAATGCAACTGCTTTTAATGTCAACTACCAGATGAAAGAATCTTCAACAAACGTAGTGCGTTTTGGTACCCTTAGAGTTGTAGGGCAAGATACAGATGACAGTGCTGGAACACTTGCCTATGTTGATGATTATAGCGAAGACAATCCTAATAACTTTGTATTAAGTGCAGTGCAAAGCGGTTCAACAATTAGTGTTCAATATACCAGCACAATTGCAAATACTTTTCAATACTCTCTCGAACATTTTAGTGTTTAAAACATGTGGCAAAGCCATACTGACAAGAGATTAGTCTCTTGGGTTGATCTACGCAACTTATGCAAAGAAAACCACAACCTTGAAAAGGTGATAATTACCATACACGATTGGTGGCAACAAGCACCGATGGTGTTGCGATATTTACATACTGATTTAGTCAAAGACTGGCCTGATCCTTGGGAATTGATTGCCGAAAACACCTACTGTTCACTTGCAAAGTGTTTAGGAATGTGTTATACTATCTGTATGTTAGATAGACAAGACATATCCGGTCTTTGTATATCTGAGATTGACAATAATGACTATATAGTCCAAGTGAACAATGGATTATATGTGTTGAATTGGAACGTGGATGAAATAGTAAATATCACACTGTTAGAAAATCACGAAATAACTAAAAACATAGACTCTGCTATGTTTGTACACAAAATTCGATAGAAAGGCCCCCAAATGACAATCCAAGTTACCAAACGAGACGGAAGTAAAGAAGCATTAGATATTGATAAACTACACAAAGTGGTTTGGTGGGCAACAGAAAACATAACAGGCGTAAGTGCAAGTCAAGTAGAAATAAGCAGTAACGTACAATTTTATGATGGTATAACCAGTACAGATATACAAGAAACACTTATCAAAAGTGCTGCAGATCTCATATCAGAAGAAAATCCTAACTACCAATTTGTAGCAGGTAGACTTATAAGTTATCATATAAACAAAATGGTGTATGGTGAATTCAAACCATGGCATGTTTACAAATTGGTTAAAGAAAATGTACAAAGAGGATTTTATGATCCAGAACTACTCACAGAATACACCGAAGAAGAATGGAACACTATCAATGGATGGATAAAGCACGATCGTGACGAACAACTTACCTATGCGGCCATGGAACAATTTAGAGGCAAGTACCTTGTACAAAATAGAGTAACAAAAACATTATATGAAACACCACAGATGTGTTACATGCTCATCGCTGCTACTCTGTTTCAAGACTATGATCGAAAAACTAGATTACGTTGGGTAAAAGATTACTATGATGCTATATCAACACATCAAATAAGTCTACCAACTCCTGTAATGGCTGGTGTACGTACACCGCAGAGACAGTTCTCAAGTTGTGTGCTTATTGAAACTGATGACAGTTTGGACAGTATCAATGCAACTGCAAGTTCGATTGTTAAGTATGTTTCGCAAAAAGCAGGCATTGGTATTAACGGTGGACGTATAAGAGCATTAGGGTCACCTATCAGAAACGGTGATGCTTATCATACAGGTGTTGTTCCATTTTACAAAATGTTTCAAGCCGCCACACGTAGTTGTTCACAAGGCGGAGTACGTAACGGAGCGGCAACACTTTACTATCCAATTTGGCACTTA
>Ga0114918_10003812_pt1 | contig 13186 bp, 19 predicted proteins | sample LantaG_FD_87015 | JGI IMG/M metagenome (GOLD analysis project Ga0114918, IMG submission 87015) | Deep subsurface microbial communities from Baltic Sea to uncover new lineages of life (NeLLi) - Landsort_02402 metaG | ecosystem: Environmental > Aquatic > Marine > Oceanic > Sediment | place...
CCCCGAACCCCCCCATTGGATTGATTCTTGATCGAAAAATGCATGCGAGCACACTCACACATTTCAGACTTTTTAAAAACAAGTAAAAACAACGGAAATCATTTTTTTTAAGGTACAACTTTCTTCTTTTTTACACGTTTGTTTTTTTGGGATCTCTCTCTCTTGATTGTTCATCTCACTGAAGTGGAGGCGGAGGAGGGAAAAAACCCTGTTGCTGCTGCGGCGGCGGAGGACCAGGGGCAGGCGGGGGGGCGCCAAACGGCGCCCTGAAGCCTTGTTGCTGCTGCTGTTGGTACCCAGCAGCTCCTGGAGGAGCGCCTCCAAAGCCACCACCTCCTCCACCTCCACCAGCACCTTGCGGAGGAGGAGGCCCACGAGGGTAGTAGACGCTCACCCCGGGCGGGCCACGCACGGGTGGCCTCCAGTTGTTGAAGCCCCCTCCCGGGCGAGGGGGCCCCGTCGCCGTGTAGGCCTGCGGCGCGAGCCCGCCGCCGGGGCCCGGGACTGGCCCCGGGGGGATGGCCTGTGCGAGCAGGAACTGGGCGTAGTAGTTGCGGACGTTGGCGCGGTGCTTGAAGCCCGTGTTGTGCTGGTGGCGGACGACCGTCTAAGATGAGGGTGGGGGTTGGGGGGAGGGGGAGAAGAAGAGAGAGAGAAGAGGTTGAGGTTGAGGTTGAAGAAGAGGGAAGCAATGTTCGATCGCCGATTGAAGAAGAAGCAATCGGCGGCCGTGGAAGAAGAGAAAAAAAGAACCACTTTGCAGCTCGCTCCGCTGCTCGAATCGCCCTGTTCTGTCGCAGAGCACCGAGAAAAAGCACTCACCGAGTCGTGCGTGAGGTGCGCATCGCAGTAGTCGCAGTAGTAGCGCGTCATTTTTGAAAGGCGATGACGTTTTTTCCCCCGTCGAACGTCGAAGAGACGAAGAGAGCGAAAGAAAACTGGAAAAACTCTTGCTCTTCCAAATTCACTCTCTCTTTTTTTCATCTTGCTTTCTCTTTTTCCCAATCTTCTCTTCTTTCAGCCCTCTTCCGCCCACGCAAGCAGACAACCATGGAGGAGCGCAAGGCCACCATCAAGGCCGTCGACATGACTGAGGAGCTCCAGCAGGACGCCATCGACTGCGCTACGACGGTAAGAGAGAGAGAAGAGAGACGAGCGAAAAAAAAACATTGGCAAAACAAACGTCGATGTCGCCTTTCGCTCTCTTCTTGTTTCGCGCCGTCGCCGTGCTTTTCTCTTGTGCTTCATTCGCGCTGAATGCGATGTCTCTGGGATACTGCTGAAGAGCTTTCTCTGTGACGATGTTCGAATGGAGAAAAAACGTACCCCAAACCGCCGAAAACGCGCCCATTCCAATCACTTTTTCTTCTTCTACCTTTCGACGGGAGCTGTCGCTTTGAAAAAAATCGACGACGCTCCCTCTCAACCTCCACCCCCCGACCTCCACCCCTTTCTCTCCTCCAGGCCATCGACAAGTACACGATCGAGAAGGACATCGCCGCGTACATCAAGAAGGAGTTTGACAGGAGGCACTCTCCGCTGTGGCACTGCGTCGTCGGGAGGAACTTTGGTGAGGAGGAGGAAAAGGAGGAGGCGGGGAAGGGAGAGGAAGAGGAACGGTCTCTCTTCTCTTTCGCCCGTCCGCGGCGAAACCAAACAAAAAAAATGACTTCTTACTTTTTCTCTCTCTTTCCAAACCCCCCTGACACACCCCAACCAGGCTCCTACGTCACGCACGAGACCAAGCACTTTATCTACTTCTACTTGGGCCACTACGCGGTGCTGCTGTTCAAGTCCGGGTAGAATTACGAGAAGCGAGAGAGGGCGAGAGGATGAAACGACGGAAGACGAAAAAAGAGAGTTTTTTTCTTCTTCTTCTTTGGTCCCGCTTTCGAGCCGCTGGTGGGCAACGCTCTATCTTTTTGTCTCGGAAGGCTCGTGGGAAGCCGCGCAGGCAGGGTGCCGCGAGAGCTTTCTTCAAAAAAGAGCAAGGCGTCCTTTTCTTTTCTTCTTCTTCTTCTTCTTCTTCTTCTTCTTCTTCTTCTTCTTCTTCTTCTTCTTCTTCTTCTTCTTCTTCTTCTTCTTCTTCTTCTTCTTCTTCTTCGACGACCCCCCCTTCTTGAGAGATATGAAAAAACTGTGTAGCAGCATTTGTTCCTTTTAATGAGAATCATCCGTTTCTCCTCTCTCTCACGTTTCTGTTCTTTGGTGTGCGTGCGAAGTTTCGTTTCGTTTTGGTTTTGGTTTTTGACAAGAGCAAAAAGAAGAAAGAAAAGAAAGAACGAAAGCGAAACAGAAAACGAGAGAACGAAAAAAAAATCACCTCTTTTTCTCCTCTCTTCCTCCTCTACCTCCACCTCCACCTCCTCCACTCTCCTCGGCGTCCTCATCCGCCTCGGCCTCCTCCTTCGATTTCACAAAGTCCGTAAAGGCCTCCGGGTGCTTGACCATGCACATCTGCATAGCCTCGAACGCGCCGAGGCACTCGGGCGCGTTGGTCGCCGCCCCCGCCGCCATCGAGCTCGACCTCAAGAAGCACGAAAACGCCGCGACGAAGGAAGGGCCGCAGGGTCCGTCCCGAAAGTCTGCGATGCAAGGGCACGCCAGCGCCTCCTGGATGTTCCGCTCGACCTGCTCCGGGGTCAGGGGCGCGCCGTCCTTGCTGGAAGAGGAGGAAGAAGAGGTGGCCTCTTTTTTTTTTTTTTGAGTTTTTGAGTTTTGATCTTTCAAGGTCAGTTTTGTTCACCTTATGTCCTGTTCATCTCTTTTACGAATACACCCAGAGCACTGCCACGATCCCCATCAACGCACCGGCGGCGATAGCAGCGAAGGGGTTGCTGTTTTCGCTGGGAGAAGACGCCATCTGTTGCTGCTTTTTACTAGAGCCGTCGATCGAAGATTTCGAGGAAAAAAACTTCTTTTGTTTTCTTGTGCTGCTGCTGCTCTGTTTCTGTCTCTCTTTTGATTTCGAGAGGATCGATCGCGATGTGCCCCTGACGACGTGCGGAGAGGGAAGGCGCTGCGTACTTCGGGGAAAGAGGGGTGAAAGAGGACTCGTTTCGTTTGGGAGAAGAAAGAGAATAAAAAAAAAATGAAAAGAAAAAGAGGCATTTCGATTTTTTTGCCTCACTTTTCGGAATCGATCGATGGCTTCTCGTTCCTCTGCCTCTTCCTCTTCTCCCTCCTCGGCGCGCCTCCGCTCCTTGCTCTCGCGGTCCGAGACCCTCGGCGCGGAGACGGATGTCGCCCTGGCGCGCTGCGAGTCCGACCTGGGGCGTGCGGCCGAGCTGGTGGCGCTCACGGTCGCGAGGACGCAGGTGAGGGAGGTTCACGACGAAAAAAACGTCGAAACCTTTTCTTTTTTCTTTTTTTTCAACCCCTCCCTCCCTCCCTCCCTTCAACCTTTGACTTTCCATTCCCGTGCTCGCGGCGCCGAGAGCATGGTGAACAGGGATGAATCACCTAGATAATGCTTCTAACAGGATCCAACTCGTCACAAAAAACTGCCTTAAAAAAACTCAGGCCCTGCGCGCCGCTCGCGACGAAATCCGAGCGTCTCTCGCGACGTCCGAAACGGCGCTCGAACACCTCGACGCGGCTCGCAGGCTAGAGCCCGTCGTGCTTGCCGGGCCAAGGGGCGACAATCTGAGCGCGTTCTTGATGGCCCTGAGCAAGCTCGACGAGGCCGCGGCGTTTTTGTCGAGGCACAAAAGTGGGCTCGTCGCGGCTGCCGCGGCGGCAGAGAGCGTCGCGGCTCTGCGAAGTGATGGAAACGCGCTGGCGTTGCGTGATTACGAGGCGACGACGAGGGGCGCTTACGATTCTTATGCTGGTGGCGATGATGATGGTGATGCTCGACGAGAACAGAAGCAGCAGCAGCAGCAACAGCCGCAGGGAATCGCGGTGGAGGCGAGAAAAAGAGAGCTGACGAAAAGAGCGACGGCGAGCAAACAAACGCGCCTCCGCTCGCTGGCAAGAGCTCTCGTCTCCGGCGGCGGACCCGAGGCATCAGCACCGTCTGTCTTGGCGTTCCTTATCTCGGAGAAGAGGCAGGAAGGTGAAGCGGGTGGCGTGGAAAAGGATGGAAAAGGGTGCATGAAAAGAGGTGAAAAGAAGAAAATTTGACTTTTGCCCTTCTTTCGCTCGTTCCCTTACCATCGCTGCCACAGCGGGCCTTTGAATGGATGACACGTGAATTTTTGGCGAAGATTTGTAGCGAATCGAAGAGGATTTAGAGGTCGAAAGCGCCTCAAAATTGGGAGAAACCACTAAAAAAACACGTTTTGTGCACGTTTCCCGTCGCTTTCAAGGAGGCTGCGCTGCTTTCTGCTATCTCTTTTGTGTAAAATTGTTATCACTGTATCATGAGGTACTCGTTGAGTGCAAAAGTGGGGGTGAATGGAGCGCGCTGTTTGGCGTTGAGAGCGAAGGAGGAGGAGGAGGAGTTCTTTTCGTTTTTTTTTAGTCGAGCTCTCTCTCTTTTCTCTCTCTCTTCTCTCACGATCTCATAAATCCAAGCCCACCGCTTCTCTTCGCGTTTCGCTTACTTCTCTGGAATCAGCGTTGACGGACTCGAGGTGATGGCGTGCTTGGCTTGGGAGGAGACGAAGTTTACAGTGGGAAAAAAAGAGAGCAAGACGGGTCGAGTTTTTGGAAAGAGGGAAGCGAGTGCCGGCGCATCGGAGGGTGCCCGGCGAGCCCCGTGAATTCGAGTCACGCTTTCGCCACTCCGACTACGTAGATCGACTATTTGGAGTGTGCTGAGCACGATGATGTGGGTGCGGGAGCTTGCAACGGAGCGGAACAAGGCGAAATGGAGAGGATGAAAAAAGAAGTGAGGAGGAGTGGTAGCAGAGCCCGACGACGAGCAAGAGAGAGAGAGAGGCGAGGAAAGCGACGGCGGAGTGCATTTTGATCATCGCCGCGCGCGATAAAACCGATACCGAAAAGCCAGAGAGAACGACGAGATTCACAGCATGGGCAGCGGCGGGTTCGCTGGAGGCGAAGAGGGGAGCAGAAGAGTTTTGGAGGTTTTGAGAAAAGCTGCTCCGAAGTTGAGCGTTGCAGTGGAGTTTTTTTTCTCCCCCCGTTTTCTTTCTGCGCACCAGCCTCGCATCCATTGTAACCTGCGGAAATTCAAACAGCCCGACTAAATAATGAAAAGCAGCGCATGCGAAAGCGTGTTAGCAACAGCAAGGCGGAACGCGACGCAAACAGATGTCAGGAGAGCCGAAACTGCGGCGAAGTGGACTTTGAAGCAGAAGCAGGCCGCGGCGAGCTCCGAAGTCGCATGCGAAGCTCATACGACGCATCGATGACGCCAAGGAATGCACTTGCGGCGCAAGAAAAGAAGCGGAACGGCGCGACTTGCGCAAAATGCGGCGCATGCCTCTAAGAGCCAAACCGCCAAAGCAGGCTTGTCCGCTTGCTCTTTCGCCGCATCCATCAGCATAATGTAATCATGAAGCGCATCATGCGACGCACGCGCACATTTCAGAGAAACAGCACCCGTTCAGGATGCGGAGCAAGAAAAGCAGTCTTGTATAACGCTCCGAATTCGGCCAAACGCCGCATTCCGTCGGTAGCTGAGGGTTTAAACTGCGCGTGCGACGCATTACGGTCGTACACAAGCTTTTTGGCGCACCAATAGTGAGCGCGAGAGCTCAGGAGGGCGCATGCGGAGCAAAGTGTTCGAGTGCTCTACTCTGCGAAATCGTCGTGCGGCGCATTAGGAGCGCGACGTTTTCTTTGCAACACAATGCGTCGCAAGCATTACAATGCGCGTATGCCTTCGCCGCAAACGCTAGCGGTAACGCGGGAGAAAAAAAACGAATCTGCGGACTTTGCTGAGTTTTTGTTCTTTGCCTCGCAAGTGCTCTATTAAACGGCTTTAGTGTTGCGCAGTTGCGTTTTACATAATGCGCAAAAAAACTCGAAAGCAAACGAGAAAGGATGCAGCGATGTGGAAGGGCTCTTGCGGCGCACTTGACCCGATCTCGAACAACCCAACCTCTCTCATTCGCCGCACTAGCGTAGCGTCTTTCCTTTCCGATTATAAAACACCGCCATGAACTTTGAGACACGCGTGCGATGATCTCAAAAACAGACTTGAAGCCGTGCGGAGAAGGGGCGCAGCTGCGAGTTTGAAAATTCTCTGAACCTCGCTCGCTGGCGTCGTCGTCGCCGCTCTACCACCTCAACACCTCCAAACCCAGTCCATCCGCGCCCTCTCTTCTGCCTCCCCGTGCTCTCCCACCCACCCAGGGCGCACAAGCAGGTTCTCTCACGCCCTGCATACCATTCTCGAGCCATTTACCGTACTCGAATTTTCGGGTCTGCTGAAGCAACTTTACGCACGTCGGCGCGGTCGAGGGGGGCGGCCGACCAACCTCCTGCCTCCAGCCACTCGAAATACGAGTCTCTTTTTCCCATCTTCCTCTCACTAAATCGCTTCGAAACATCCATGAGCGCATTAAGCTCATCAAGCTGGTTCCAATGAAGTAAGTGGCGTGCGCAATAGAAGAGCTCGAATATTCGGGCGCGCTTTTGGAGTTTTGCTGCGACCGCCGCCCGTCCCTTTCTTTCACCCCCCCCCCTCGACGTCGACGGTGTTTTGGTCTTTTTCGCCTTCCGCTCGCGCGATTTCTCTAAAAATCCTCTATTTCATTCAATTTTACATTCAAACGATATAATTAGGAAAGAACAACACAAATTCAGTAAAAGCAAACCAAGGGAGCAAGCAGAACAAGCTCAAAACACACGCCAAAGTTGCAAAAAAAAGCGTGTTTTCGGGGGGCACTTTTCCCACGTCTTTGCTCTTTTCTACCAACAACAACAAGACACTCTCAGAATCGGGCCTCAAAGCCTGGAAGCAGGTGGATAATGTTACACGGTTTGAATTCTTGTGGGGAAGGGAAGGTTCTTTCTTATAAAAAAGGCAGTCTCAAGTTTTTTCTTTATCATTCGTTTTCTTCTCTCTCTCTCTCCTCCTTCCTTCCTCACCCGGCCAGCTTGAACGCGTCCATGATGAACGCCCAGGACGCCCCGATCTTGAAGGCGTTGAGAAGCCGCAACCTCAGGCTCCTGGTCGCCCCGGGGCTGGCGTAGACAAACGCCGACGCGACCTCGTACCCGGCGACGCTCAGCGCCGCGGCGACGACATCGTTGATGGCCAGCGCGCCAAAGGAGAGCGAGACCGTGTTGGCCGCGTAGAACCCGACGCCGAACGAGATGAACGTCCAGACGGCGCGGCGGATGGGCTTGCCGGCGAAGTAGAGGTCGACGCGGCGCGGGACGGTGAGGATGGTGGTGGCGAGCCTGGTGCGCGAGGTGGTTGAAGGTGGAGGAGGTGGAGGAGGAGGAGGTGGGGTTGTGGAAGGATCCAAGCCGTCCGCTGCAGCGAGCGTTTTCACCACGAGCGTGGCATGCCGCCGTCTTCGTGTCGAGCTGGATGGAGGAGTTGAATAGCCAGCAGAGAAAGAGAGAGAGAGAGATGGAGTGAGAGACGGAAAGAAGAAGAAGAAGAAGAGGTCAAGTTTTTTTGAAGAACAAGCGGCGGCGACAGCGGTGGGCGTTTTTTGACGTCGAATTGATTTCGCTCGACGGCCAGCGCTCAACGTTGTTGCATTTATACGCCACGGCGCCCAGCATCCGTGCAAGAGTTCTTTCCGCTACCTTCCTCACCTCGAAAAAGGAGCAGAAAGAGCCTTGAAGCTGCTCAAAACCGGCTCTTTTTGTCGGTTTCGCCGGGGCGGCATTGGCCGATGGAGCCGTGTTCCGGCCGCTCGGCTCTGCATCTTGGTGGAGGGAGAGGGCGCCAGCGGCGGCTCCAATTCCGATTCACAAGCAGCAGCGAACAGATGCGCGTGTGGCTGCAGGAGGCCGTGGGCGCGAGCGCAAGAGTCGAGAGTGAGCGGGGGAAAGAGATTTGGTGTGTTTCTCTTTGCACGAGAGTGGTGTTTTTCCTTTTTTTGCTTTCGCTTCTTCATTTTTTTTCAGAAACCTCTTCGTCTTCTTTCGAGAGAAAAAAATCGGAAAAACGCTTCCTCGTTCCTCCTCGCGCACGTGCCCCAACGCCTAAACAAAGCATGTTTCCCTTCGCTCTTGGCAGCAAAGAGCACGCGGCAGCTGTTTCAAGTGTGCGTGTCGACGAGAAGCACGGTAAAAAAGCCTTTATGCTCCCTGTCTCGGCAACGCCCTCGCCTTCGCCGGCGTCGTCTTCGTCTTCGGCGGTGTCGCATTCCGGCGACCGTTCAAGCTCCTCCCTTGCGCTCTGCTTGACTCTCGCACTCGTCGCTGTCACTATCGTTGCTTCTGGATCTCGCAGCGAGATTTTGGGAGCTTCGAATTCTTGGGCGCAGCGTCAAGAGCAAGAGCAAAAACTCCTGCAACGCCACCCGCTTCCGCCGGCCGACTCCGCCGTCATTGCCGCGGTGCTCTCGAGAAAGGCCGGCACCGGGTTCCCGCTGGCGGTCGTTCGCAAGCCTCTCCTCACCTCTGCCGAGCTCCTGACTCTCCAGCATTACGCCCGAGGAAGCTCCTACGTCGAGTGGGGCTCCGGAGCTTCCACAGTGCTCGCGGCGCCCTTGGCTCGCCGGGCAGTCTCTATCGAGAACCAGAAATCTTGGTGCGACGAGATGATCGCGAGCCTGGACGTCGACTTTTGGATCAAGGACGGCGTCTTGACTTACCTGTGCGTCGACACGGGAGTGACTGGGAGGTTCGGAACGCCCACGGGAAAAAGCGACCCCAAACTCTTTATCAACTACCTCGACGCGCTCGACGAGGCCGCCGCCGCGGTGTTGCCCTCTCGCGCAAGCGCGAACAGAGGAGGTGAAGAACAAAGTGAAGAAGAAGAAAACACCACCAGCACCGCCGCTTCAGCTTCCGCTTCCGCCGCCGCCGCCGCTTCCGCAGCCGCCAGCAACGTCAAGACGTCGTCGACCAACGCCTTCACCGTCGTGCTTGTCGACGGGCGCTTCCGGGTCGCCTGCGCCCTGAAAGCTCTGTGGCACCTCGACCACGCCCGCGGCGTGCTCCTGGTCCACGACTGGGTCGGCAGGCCCGGCAAGTACCACGCTCCGATCCTCAAGCGGTACTCCCTCGTCGCGGTCGTCCACAGGCTGGCCGTCCTGGTTCCTTCTTCCCCCGAGATCGGAGACGAAGCTGGAGCCAGCGACAGCAGCGACGGCGACGAAGAGGCTCGCGTGAGGTGGTGGTCTGAGGCCGCTGCTGAGATGGACCAGTACTCCCGCGACGCGGCATGATAATAAAGTAGAAAGAAGAACGGAAGGGAGCGAAGTGTTTTCAGGACGAGGACGAGGGTGAAGTCATGGTAACGGAGGAGGTTGAAAGGCGAGAGAAAAGAAGTAAAAAAAAAAGAAGAGATTTTTTCACTCCCCCTCCATCGATCACAAAAACTTGAAAAAAAAGAAAGGAGAAAGCTCCACTTCTCTTCTTCTCTCTTCTTCTTCTCTCTCTCTCGCCCTCTCTCTCCATGTCGGCCTTCGGCACGGCCTTTGGCGCGGCAGCGCCCGTGCCGACGCACAACCCGAACAAGGACTTTGAGGTCACGTCGCCGCCCTCGGACGGCGTCTCGAGCCTGGCGTTTTCACCCGTCGCCAATCTTCTCGTCGCCGGCTCGTGGGACAACCAGGTCCGCTGCTGGGACGTGCAGCCCAACGGCACCAGCCTGCCCAAGGCCGCGACGCAGCACGACCAGCCCGTGCTCTGCACGGCGTGGTCGGCCGACGGCACGACGGTCTTTTCAGGTGCGGAAAGAGAGAGGCGAAGATGGTGATGATGATTGAAAGTTTTGACGTCGATTTTGTTTTTTTTTTCCGGCGAAAACTCGACATCAATCAATCAATCAATCAATCAGTCGAGCCCTCTTTTCTACCCCTTGTTTCTCCCTTTCTCTTCTTCTCTCTGCCCGAGAAGGTCGAGAGGACGTCGATCCCTATGCGCTGAGTTGGAGAGATGGGACATCTTTGCACGAGCTTGGCCGCTTTGCAGACAAAAAGAGGCACGAGAAAAAATCGACGATGCGCTTTTCTCTTCTCTCTTCTTCGCCGTCGACCCTCTCTCTCTTACCACCACCACCACCACCACCACCACCTCCTCCTCCTCCCTCTTTCTCCAAAACCGCCACAGGCTCCTGCGACAAGACCGTCAAGATGTGGTCCCTGGCCACCAACCAGACGCGCGTCGTCGCCACGCACGACGCCCCGGTCAAGCACGCCTTCTTCGTCAAGGAGCTCTCCAACATGCTCGTCACGGCGTCGTGGGACCGGACCGTCAAGTACTGGGACCTCAGGCAGGCCTCGCCGGCGCACACGCAGCCCATGCCCGAGCGCGTCTATGCCGCCGACGTGGCGTGGCCGCTGCTGGTCGTCGGGACCGCCAACCGGCGGATCCAGGTCTTCAACCTGACGAGCCCGCAGCAGCCCTACAAGGACATCGAGAGCCCGCTCAAGTTCCAGACCCGGTGCATCGCGGCGTTCCCGGACACCTCGGGCTACCTCGTGGGCTCGATCGAGGGGCGTGTGGCGGTCCAGCACGTCGAGGACGCGCAGGCCGCGAAGAACTTCACGTTCAAGTGCCACCGCGACGGCGCCGACATCTTCGCGGTCAACTCGATCTCGTTCCACCCGCTCTACGGCACGTTTGTGACGACCGGCGGCGACGGCGCGTACAACTTCTGGGACAAGGACTCGAAGCAGCGGCTCAAGGCGATGGCCAAGAGCAACGCGCCGATCCCCTGCGGCGCCTTCAACCGGGACGGGTCGATCTACAGCTACGCAGTGAGCTACGACTGGTCGCACGGCTACGGCGACCAGGGCGCCGCCGCGGGCGCCAAGCACCACATCCTGCTGCACCCGACGCAGGAGGCCGAGGTCAAGAACAGGCAGCGGGTGAAGCGGTGATATCGATGTGATGTGGGGTTTTGGAAAGAGGTGCGTACGCGCTTGCGTGCGTGCGTGCGTGATTGCTTGCGCTTGTAGAAAAGAAAGAGAAAAAGAGAGAAGTAGAATTGCCGTGTTTTTGTTTTTCTTTGCAAAAAAAAGAAAAGAAAAGAAATGAAATGAAATGAAACGAACAAAAAGGAAAAAAAATCTGTTTCTGTTTTCTCACTTTCCGACTGCTCGCCAGCCGATGTCCCTCCTGCAAAAGCCTTCGGGCCAGTCGATCTGGTCGACGGCGGCGTAGGCAGCGGCCTGCGCGTCCGCAACTCGAGGCGCGCGCGCCGTCACGGCCAAGACACGGCCCCCGGAAGAAAGCACGACGTCTTCTTCTTCCTTTCCTCCGTCGCCGCTCTTCTTCTTGCTTTCGCTCGTCCCGGCGTGGAAGACCTTGGCCGGCGTCTCGGCCTTGGAGCCGCGCCTGGTGGCCTCGCTGGCGCCCGCCGCCTCGGCCCTCTTGATGCCCCGGATCTCCGTGTTCTTCTTGTAGTCCCCGGGGTACCCTTCGGCGGCCAGCACCACGGTCATCGAGGCGTCCTCGGACCACCTCGGCGCGCTCGCCTCGGAGAGCCTGCCCTCGCTCGCGGCCAGCAGCAGCTCCAGCAGGTCCGACTCGAGCCGGAGCATCAGCGCCTCGCACTCCGGGTCGCCGAAGCGCACGTTGTGCTCCAGCAGCGTCGCGACGCCGTCCTTGATCATCAGCCCGGCGAAGAGCACCCCGGTGAAGGGCGAGCCGCGGTCCGCCATAGCCGCGGCCGTGCGGCGGACGATCGTCTCCATCACTTGCTCCTGGATCTCGCGCGTGACGACGGGCGCCGGCGAGTAGGCGCCCATCCCGCCCGTGTTGGGGCCCGTGTCGCCCTCCCCGACGGCCTTGTGGTCCTGCGCCGAGGCCAGCGGGAGCGCGGTCTCTCCGTCGATGATCGCGAAGAAGGAGGCCTCCTCGCCCTCGAGGAACTCCTCGACGACGATCTCGGCGCCGGCATCCCCAAACCTGCGGGCGACGAGCGCGTCGTCGATGGCCGCGTGCGCCTCCTCGACCGAGAACGCGACCGTGACGCCCTTGCCCGCGGCCAGGCCGTCCGCCTTGACGACGAGGGGGGCCCCGAGGGACGCGGCGTACTTCTTGGCGGCCGCGGCGTCGGTGAAGCGCTGGTAGGCCGCCGTCGGGATGCCGTACTCGGCGCAGAGGTCCTTGAGGAAGCTCTTGGACCCCTCGAGCCTCGCCGCGGCGGCGGAGGGCCCGAAGACGCGGACCCCGGCAGCGCGGAGGTCGTCCGCCAGGCCGTCGACGAGAGGCTGCTCGGGCCCGACGACGACGAGACCGATCCCTTGCTCCTTGCACCAAGCGACGACGGCGGCGTTGTCGGCGACGTCGAGACTCGGGACGGCGGTCACCGCGGGCTCGAGCGCGATGCCGGCGTTGGCCGGCGCGCAAAACAGCGAGCCGCAGCGAGGAGAGGTTCCCAGCTTCCAAGAGAGGGCGTGCTCCCGCCCTCCGGAGCCCACGACGAGGACGTGGACCTGAGAGATTGGTGGAGGAGGGTTCGGGTTGGGGTCGAGAGGTTGGGGTCGAGGTTGAGTTTTTTTTTCTTCTTGTCGTCAGTCGATCAATCGATCGATCAACAGCCAAATTAAAAAAAAGGTCTCAATTCCACACGCTCGCGCTCTACTGATCCCGTTCACCTTTTCAGCAGAGCATCGCACGAGCAGTGACCGAGCTTGGGTACGGTTTGAAAAAGCTCGCAGAGACTGGATGCGACGGCACGGCCGCGCAAAGGTGAAAGCCGCCGCCGACGCTGGCAGAGCTGTCGTCGTCGACATCGATGCTATCAACATTTCGCTCGTTTTCTTTTTTTTCAAGCGCCTTTCTTTTTAATGAAAGACTGAGGAGCAGCGCTTGCTTGCTCGAATCGCTACGTCACAGGGCACGAGGGCGACAGCGAGCAGCTGATCAGCGTTGGAGAATCGGTAAATTGGCTCTTCTTGTCCAAGGCAAAACGCAAGGCGAGGGGGCGGAGAAGAAATCGAATGGAGATAGTGATTTCATTTTCTTTCGAAAATTTCGACCTCGACCCCCTTTTTTTTTTTTTTTTTTTCTTCCCACACTTTCCCCTCTTTTTTTTTTTTTTTTTCTTTCTTTTCTTTTTTTTTTTTGGGCGACCACTATTTTTTTTAGTTGAGAGAGAGAGAGAGAGAGAGAGAGAGAGAGAGAGAGAGAGAAG
>Ga0114918_10003814_pt1 | contig 13178 bp, 24 predicted proteins | sample LantaG_FD_87015 | JGI IMG/M metagenome (GOLD analysis project Ga0114918, IMG submission 87015) | Deep subsurface microbial communities from Baltic Sea to uncover new lineages of life (NeLLi) - Landsort_02402 metaG | ecosystem: Environmental > Aquatic > Marine > Oceanic > Sediment | place...
AATGGGTAATCTACTTTACAATGAGGACATTGCGATAATGCCTTAAGCTCCTTTATACTCACACTATTATTACATTCGGGGCAAATGGCATGGCTGCCTGTGTTGTGCGATGCGGAAGGAGTGCCTACCTTAGTGTTCTGTTGCGCCACCCATATACGGACAATAAGTAGCGATGCAACCACAACCATTATTATTACACATAAAATTACTGTTACCACGCGCAACCTCCTATTTATAAAAAGCACGACTGAAGTTTTGCACAACGTCTGGCAAACGAGTGCCGTTTATGGTAAATCGCAATCAACACAAGCTGGTAGTCCATTCCACGCAATACGCATAGACTTACCGCACTTTTTACAAATGGCACTCTTTGCCTGTTGGTGGATGTGCTGTTTGCTACCACCAATTTTGGCACGGCTCGATTTAATCTTTGACATAATAACCACCTTTCGTTAGCCGTGCCCTATAAATTAAAGGCAAACGGCATTTGCACAACGTTCACCGCACCCGCTTGATGTGCCGTGCGATGTACCGATAGATAGATGCAGCTTCGGCCTGGTTGTAATGCTGGATATCGCACCAAGCCATGAAGTCAGACTCGCGCGGCATTTCAAGCTGCGGTTGTTGTACGTCTGTGGAAGGAGCGGATTCCACTGGTTCTGAGGCGCACTCCTTCGCCGTGATAGTTAGATCATAGACCGCACCACACCTACAAACTAAACCTTGTTTACTAAACATAAAGCGCCTCCTATAAATCGTTTAGAGCGACTGGAATTGCGTACAACGTTTTAGCTATGTGCGCTGTGCCACTTATCATCGCAATTACGAGAACAGTATATGCATGTATCATTGTTTCGGACCGCGAATTCAAGATCGCATCCGTGGCATGGCGCACTAGCTGTGTTATTTGTCTGTTGAGCGAGTTCCGCTTTTAAGGCGGCAATCTCTTTGATAGCACGCTCACCCTCCTGTATGCGATTGGCAGCCCAATCCGGTTCACGCCGAACCATATGCCAAATAGAACACTCGTTTTCGTTAGAGTCTAAATACCTTTTCGCAGTATCCACTTATGCCGCCTTTACAATAAATTTAAGAGCGAAATTGCTAATAACGTCCGCTAAACGGCTGATAGTTTGCCACCACACCGAGAACAAAACGGATGCCCCATTTCAATTAACTTTTTGATAGCATATTGAGGGGTTTCGTCTACACAGTGGCAAATTTCAGCCTTTAGCTTTTGTGTGTCTGTTGTTTGTGACTCCTTAATTTTAGGAGTGCATGTACAATATTCCTCTGTTTGACCACAGCAACTACGTGGTATATCCGAACAATCCAACCGAGAATCATCATTCACTTTGCACTCCTTATAAAATGGTTCACAAACTATTGCACACAACTAGGTGCATGCTGTCATACACCTGCGCAATTTATTGATATTTGCAAAAAATGGGTCATACTTATCTTATCCCCAGCCGCGAGTCCCTGCGCTATGAGTGGTAACCTGGATATCTAAAGCCTTAGAATTTGATTCTGAGAGCTCCTTAATCCTCTTCCTCATATTTTCAGATCGCCTTTCAGATATGTCAACATCAAACTCCGCATTTAATAGGTCACTATGTATGCCTTTTAAGAACTCCTGATCTGGGGGATTCAATAGAGCCCGTTAGAGTCGCTAACCTTCTACTTCGGGTACAAACCTTACATTTACATGATGTCATATATATCCTCAAGAATTAGAACTGGTGTATCAGATTGATACAGGCCGATCCATTTTCTTTTTAAGAGCATCCCATTTTTTAGCAACATCATTATAAACTGCTTCCGGTAACTGCGCAGCTAAGCAGGTTATAGACTGCTGCATATCCTTAAATTCTTTGCTCTCTTTAAGATCCTCAGCATCGCTCATGGCTTACTCCTTCGAGAATATAGTACTATTTAGTAGTACTATACCTTTTTATAACACTTTCATCAAAAAGTTTTATACAAATATAATATCAATAAGTATTATAGAACTTTGGGAGTAACATCTAACAGGATACCTAGGTGATTATATGAATCGTATCTACGATATTGTCAAAAAAGCTTATACAAATAAGATGGATAGAGGTTGGGACTATATCTATATAGCAATAGATCTTCATGATACTATCATTAGGAGTACCTATAAGAATGACGATACATTCGATATATATACGTCCTGTGGATCAACTCTGAAATACCTATCAGATTGTGGTGAAATCAAACTTATCCTATTCACATCCTCCCATAAAGATTATGTAGATAAATTCTTTAAATTTATGCAGGAGTATAAGATAAAATTTGACTACTTCAATGAAAACCCAGAATGCGTAAGTACTGCTACCGGTAACTTTGATAAGAAATTTTATTATAACATCCTGATCGATGATAAAGCAGGGTTCGATCCTGAGCAGGATTGGATAACTCTTCTACAAAGCGTACGGTACTTTAGAATGAAGGAAGCTTTAGCAAAGAAATAGATGTACTATGCTTAACATACCATCAGCTATAATAGGATCCTTAATAGGAGCAGCATCTTTATTGATAGCATTCTTTCAGAAAGATTTTGAAGATTTTATAACGTTTATATTTATAGGACTGTTTGGGATATCTTATTCCGGATTTTGTCTTCTATGGCATATAAATCAAACTTATCCTGGTATATTAAAATGGCTAAAACATCTTCTTTTTATTTAGACCGATAATATAGCAGGATCAAAATCTACTAAATCCCGTATAGTCCGTTCTAGTCTGACTTTAATCATAGTGCTATTATGATACTCGTTGGTGGCCGGTATAAAAGGCATATATTTGAATGGTATAAAGAACATAGTGGCCAATTGGTTCTGCAAAATCTCATAACTTCTATATAACGCCAGAAACTTCGCCTTGACCGATAAATTATTTATCAAAATGCTATCGGAGTCTTTAGAAGAAATCTCTTCATATATCTGAGTATCATCCAAAATATAGAACCTCTTTTCAAGACTATATTTTATCTGAACTCCAAATCCTTGACGACAGCGCTCAAGAGATTGCTCTTCTTTATTGCCTAAACAATCGGATAAATAATAAAGAGACTCCTCATCCCATTTATATCTTTTTGTAGCTCCGGAGAAATCATAGGAATTAACATCCCTTTCATTCAAGCCTTTTTTATGCCCAACATCTTCTAGAAGTCCCATCAGGTCCCTCACTTTTTTAACAACAAAATAAGGGGAGTATTTTTTATATACCCCCCCTCATAATTAATACTCAGAATTAAGTATCTTACCCAGCTCCTCTGAAGCTTTCTTTTTACCCTGATCGATACCTACCTGATACACTGCCATAAATAAATCCTCAAAAGTATTTATCAGGATACCATTGAGATAATATTTATTGTGGGTGCATACGATTATGATCATGCCTAAAACATAATCATTAGATTTTTTACGATGCCTGAAACCAAGACTCTTAAGTTTCGCATCATTGAGTATTCGGACGGCCATGATAATTTCCTTTTTAAAGGTATAGAAAAGGGCCATATTATCTTTATGACCCTGTTTCAGAATATCACCCATATAAGATATGTTTTATCGCAGAAGCATCTGCTTACGAGTTCCTATATTTGAAGAAGCCTCAAACTTCTGAAAATATAAACCAGTACGGATAGTATGCTCAGAAGTCCCTAAAGCTATCCTACGACCTAATGCGTTATAAGAGGTATGAAGCATACCCTCAACACTTTTTCTGGCCAGGATAGACGGATTATGAAGCACAGGAGCTGATATAATAGCCTTGATAGGATCAAGAGGGATAGTAAGAGTATCCCTTAGTTTTCCATCATAGACCAATATTACCAGTTCCGTAATATCCTCATAGTTACCCTTAGGATTCCATTTGATAGTATCAGAAGTTATTACCATATCCTTTGGCTTGTCCAGGACTTCCCATTCGAGATCATCACCATCTTCATCAAAAGCCTCTAGAGGGATTATAAGTTCCTGAGGAGCTTCTTCAAAAGATTGAAGAAATGCTGTAGAAGTACGGATCTGAGGAGCATCATTTACATTCTCAACTTCTACAGTTTTTGTAGCAGTATCTGATTTGATACCATCAGTTACTATTACTGATATCTCGTGGATTCCGACATCTTCTTGTGTAGGTTCCCAGGTTATTACGCCACTTTCACCATCGATCGACATACCTTCTGGAGCTTCTTCAAGAGTATAGGTGAGATCGGTGCCTTCTGCCCTGATAGATGCAGTATATACTTCGTCTTCAAGAGCATTTTTTAGGGATACTTCTCCTTTTATTTCGGGGAGGTCACGTACATCGAAAAGTACTACATAGGTATACTCGAAATCGGTTCCTTCTTCGGTAATTTTGGCAACGAAGGGTTTATTGTATTCAGTAGAGAAAGCGGTCCACTTAATCATAGGACGACCTAATTCATCTGTATAAGTAGAAGTTCCTAAAGGAAGATCTATGTATTCTATTTGAAATGCTCTATATGTATAGCTTGTACCTTCTCCCATACGATCCATGTCAACAGCTGCTACAAAAAATTCTACTATATCATTAGGAGCATAGAAAACGGTATCCTTGTTGGCCGTTGTACGTACCTCTACCCTATTTTCTAATATAACTATTTTTTCAGAAAAGACAGAACCAACAAAAAGAATAAGAGCGATCATAATTGAAGTGATAGTACGCATAATAATCCCCTTTCAAAAGGATAGGATGGCATAAATGATAGATGTGCATTAAAACGCTTAAATAGAATCGCACAATATCATTATACCAAAATAAAATGAATAGGTCAAGATATTAAATAAATATCTAACAAAAGCATAAATAATTTAATATCAATATGTTATGGGTATAAGTGAGGTAGGAATTTTATTTTTATATTTTCAAAGTATCAATCTGATACAGAAAGGGAGTGCCTTAACAAGAAGATTTAGGAATCAAAAAGTTTTAAGGCACTAGGACTTTTTTTTGTTCTCGCATAAGTCGGTGGGGTCCAGGCACAGGTCCGGCTCGGTGGCACTTCTGAAACGACAGATCGCTTCCAGGCAGTTACATTTAGCACCAGTACCTGCTAATTTTTCTTCTTCAATAATAAGATCCAGCATCTCATCCAGGCCGAGAGCTTCCCATGAGTTGTACTTATCAGCTTGATTATTCCATTTTTCTTTAGCCCGCTCTATTATATTCTTCATAATAAAAAACCTTTCCGTTAAGACCAGACATCAAAGCTATCTTTTATATCTTCCTCAGAAGATTCTATTTTTTGAGTATACTTACACTTTGGATACTCAGAGCATCCTAAAAAATCTTCCTTAGCAATCTTATTGGTACGTTTTATTAATTTACCATCTCTACACTTCGGGCAGTCCCAAATACTCACATCGTCGTTATCCATCAAAGCCTACTACGTTTTAAAGTCCTGGAGGATTTATCCCTCGATTAAGTTTAATACCTTTTTAAACCTATCAAAATTTTCAAGTATCATATCGACAATATCATCTTTGTCCATATGATTGTAGCCCAAATCTTCTATAAGATCCTCTAAAGCTTTTTTTCTTAGATAAGCTTTTTCTATCTCGTGCGCTTCTTTTTTATCTCTTGTAATTATACCATTAGCGGTCTCATACACTTCTATCTTTTTCATAAGGCTCTCCTTATAATCTATGTTCTAAACGCCACATGACCACATCTAATATCTTTTTATTTTTTATTTTTAGAGGGAGACTTCTTAAAGGTAACTCAAAGATAACTTCATATATATAAGGATAATTACTTTTTATATTCAGAAGAGAATTATAATCTTTATATGCTACATATTCTTTCATCTTCCTCATAAATACTGTAGTATCTTTTCTTTCCACTCCAAAATGATTAGCCCACCACCCACACTTCTCCAGATGATCAAACAGCACAGAGATCTGCTTATCGGTATAAGTTATCATAGGGGATCTTTAAGCAGCTCGTGTTTTAAATCATATGTGAATTGTACATAGGCCTGTCTACGGGCACCATGTATAGCGTACTCTCTTCTTAAATCCTCATATAAATTATCAGGATCTTTTTTACGAAGTTCTTTTTTTTTCTCTACGATACTCTCCAGGATTTTATCACAGTCTTCTACTTTAGAGAGATACTCTTTTAAAAGTACCCGGGCAGCTATGATCATATCTGTTTCACTCAACGTCCACCTTCTTTATTCAAATATGGATCTAAAACTTTACTCTTTGTTCCTATGAGATGCTCTCCGAGACGACAGTTAGTTTCTTTCCGCTCTATCTGAGTATGATTATAACAGGGGGTATCTTCATATTCTGGATGATTATGTATTGCACAACTGAAGTCCCCCATGTCCTCACCTATTAGATGAGGACATCTTTTATCTGTTTCTTTATAGAGTAAGTTTTTATCTGAGATAGGTAAATCAGGATCTTTTATTATGATTACTGAGTATTTGATACAGCAATACCCACAGCGCATACAGATCATTTTTAATAGACTTCTTCAGGAGAAAGAGATTTTACACATCTTTGTTTATATTTCAAGAACTTGGCAGAGATATTTTGTGGGCTGCATTTAAGTATCTTCGCAATCTCTCTGAAGTTATATCCCGACATAATGAGCTCTACGATTTGTTCTTCTATAGGAGAGCGGGTAAGATCTTTGAGTTTATCGATGACATTAGAAGACTCAGTTGCATGGGAAGTTTCTTCCTGCACTCCTATGTATACATTAAAGTCTCTTATGCCTGGGTAGTATTTCTGAGCACGTTTACGTTTATTAGGATCTTTTTTCTTTTTCTCTTTGATTTCGTTAGATACATCTTTCCATGTAGTAGAAAGATTATCCATCATATTTTTTAAAGTATCCGAAGAAGGAGAAAAGCTATTTACACTACTGACATATACTGTCCGGACATTTTCATTTTTTGCTTCCTGATACATATCAGAGAGCACTTTTCTTGTCCAGCTATAGATGTACTGCTCAAATTTCTTTTCTCGTAGCTTTGAAGGATGCTTAGTAGGATCAAACTTATTGAAGATATCAAACTTATAGAACTCAACAAGCATCCGATTATAATACTCACTTGGTTCTTGGGGAAGATGATACCGGTGATTATATAAATGATAAAAGCAACGTTTTATAAGAGTCTCTTGGTCCTGATATGTCGACCAATACTTTGTTAGAACTTTTACATTATGCTTGGCCATAGCACCCTCTTCATATAGATGTTATTTAAATGTATATTTTATGTGATGAAAATTTAAAATAGACCAGTGAAAATTTAAAATCAAGAAGATATTTATTTAAGTGCTTAAGTAATATTACTGGATTTCTATTTTATCTAGGATGGACTGTACATTATCGGTACGTGGTTTAGGGTTTTGCTGTACTCCCAGGTCTTGTTGTACTTCAAGGATTTTTTTGAGGGTATTGATAGTATCGGGATCTGTTTTGTGATTATGTTTGAGGGACTGTGTAAGCATCTGGGAGTACATTAGATCTTTTTTCTTTTTATTATTTAGCATATCCTGCCACTGGAACAGGGCTGTGGATGCTTTTTTGCATCCATAAGCCAGGACCAGGGAGAGTAGGAGAAAGAATAGTATAGCCATAATCAGCTCCTGTGTACTTGTGAAGAGTAATTACTACGGCAGCTATTTTCCAGATGCATGATATTTTTATGGGCATTAAAAGTATCGAATGCATCTTTATAACTTAATGAGTATTCATCTTTGATCCGGACGATCTCAAGGATCTCTTCTGTGGTATAGTTACCGTTAGAGATTTTAAGAGCAAGATCGATATCCAGATCCTGACACATAAGAGCATTGAATGTCTCCATAGAAGTATCATTGAGATATTCATCGGTAGTATATTTAAGGAAGAGGTATGTATGTTTTTCACCGTAGGCATTTTCATACTTCTTAGTTTTCTCAACGAGGCTCTTCCAGTTATCTGCATTAAAGTTATTGATACGTTCTTCATTGACAGCTACTGCAAGATATTGGAGATCTAATCCAAGATCTGATAGGGTATCTACAAAAGAATCAACGATATTAATTTCTTCTTTGCATCCTTCGATACGGTGTATCTCATTTTTAAACCAGTCCAGTCCCAGGACTTTATACTGATTTTTCATATACAGTAGATAGTCAGGATTTCGGGAACCGTCTATAAACTCAGTTGGTATATGCTGTCCTTTAGGATCTTTGATAGTACCATTAAGAAGAGATTTATAATTTTGAAGTACTGAAGATATTTGAGGATCATTTCTATATGCTATAGGATCTATAAGACACATGCGTTCATATTTTTCAGAGATATTTTCGAGGATACTAAGATCTTCAAAGACTTTAGATTTAGGAGCATCAAAGATATTATGAGTAGTATAGATATCTATTTTAGGTTCTGCGGGTGCTGCCCAAAAGGGTTTGAAGATTTTATCGACAAAGATATTGATGACATAAAATAGTAAGCCTACAGTAATCGCAAATATCCAGGAGAAGACATCACCTTTTTTCTCGTTATTGGTGTTGGTATCCATAATAGTACTCCTGCTTAAAGATTAATTTTTTGTTTAAATCTTATAGCCATAAGTTTTATGGCTTCTTCTTTTGAAGCTATACTATGTAGTATCTGTATATCTTTATACAGTTGTTCTTTTATGATAGGAGACTTAGATATCTTGTAGGGAGTATATGCTTTAAAGATTCTTTCTGTGATCATAGCCATAGATTTTTTAAAGGCTACATCATCAAAGATATCTATAAGATCATACTCGGACATTAGAAGTTTTAAAGAGTCAAGATTAGATCTAAAGTATGCCCCGAACAGCTCATATGTTTCGATAAGTTTTTCACAACTTACTTGTATACGTTTGCGGGCAGTATATGCTGCATGATCTATAAGGTCATGTACATTTTGGATCATTTTTTCTTTATATGTTTGTTGAAGATTTTTTACTCGATTGATATTGTGTTCGTCAAGATCGAGAAGTTCAGTACTGACCGGTGGGATATCTGCAGTATATAAATGATATGCTATCTTAAATTTAGTTGAGAGTTTCTTTTTAGAAGGATATTTTCGTACTATCCTGCTGATATATGAATTTATATATTCATCTTCATCAACATCTTTTCTCACATGTTGAATTTTATATAATTTGAAAGCTCTTTTAGCATCTTCTATTTGAGTAGTACGCATTTCAAGTTTGATCTTTTCATAGTGATCGAGGAAGACCTTTACTTCTTTATTGAAGTCTGAGGTGACGTGTTCGATATGATTAAGAAAACTATTTAAAGCTTTATAGGGTATGAAGAAACCGGAAGGAGCATTAAAGACATATCCTAATCTACGGGGTACTCTTCTTGCCCGGGCCTCAAGAGTAGTAAATTTACGATGCCATACGGTGGGTATAAGAAGAGTCGATCCTAAAGATCTCTTATGAGGTATATGTTTACTATCAAGACCAAGGTCTTCAGGATCTAATCTCTTCTCACTGCCCCATAGAGACACAGAAACATTAGCCAATAATCCATATTTCCATATCTCTCTAAAACTCATAGCTATCTCCTGAAAGGGTCTTTAAAAAAAGAACCACGGGAAAAAGAAGGTCGTACCGATGGTGTATCACAAAATATGATATGAGTATCTTCTAAGTCTTCTTCTTTGATGTATGGGATATGTTTAAGATATCCTTCACTATCAGATTTAGTATAATAAGAACTGTGTACTATACTGATAGTCTCGGGTTGGTCGCAGATGTCTTTGACTTTCTCCATATCTTTAGAAGGAGCTTCAAAGTAAAAACCTTGAAGAGATAATCCAACACTTAGCGGATCATACTTACTTACATAATCATCTATGAAAACCTGTATCTTTTCAAGATAATCTTTTGTATCTCCTTTGAAAGTAACTACGGTCATCACAAGGTCCCCACTGAGTGTCTCAGAAGATATATCTATAATGGATATATCTTCAGGGAACTCTTTAGTATCAACAATAGTGCCTGAAGATATAAATAATACGTTAGGAAGCATGACACCTAAATCTTTCATTTTATTTTGACACTCTATCATATGTCTGGTATGTATATGCCCGAGTGTTAGCTCTGAAATCATAATAGTCTCACTGTTGGATAAGTAGTTGGACATCTTCATCGGATAACCAGGGAGCCTGTATCCTTTTTATTCTGTTGAACTCATGACGTGCATAAGGATCACGATAAAGCATGTCTCCCATACCCGTCAATACTTCTGCACCATTTTCATCAAGGACCACTCTTGAATCAATAGCAGAGGCAACACTAAAAGAGATACGTGCAGGAAGATTGGCTTTAATAAGAGAAGTCACAATCTTGGCTAAAGGTTTCTGAGTAGCAAGTATCATATGGATACCAACTGCCCGGGCCTTCTGTGCGATACGTACAATTTTAGACTCAACATCTTTTCTCTGTTTTACCTCTCCCATCATCATAAGATCCGCAAACTCATCTACAATAAAAACGATATAAGGTAGAGGCTCTGAGCTGATCTTATTATAATCGGATATCTTTTTAACTCCTTGTTCTTTAAGTAAGCCAAAACGATGTTCCATCTCATTTACTGCCGTCTCAAGAAGCTCACGGGCTTCACAAGGATCAGAGGCGATAGGTGACATAAGATGTGGTAAAGATCCGAAAGCAGCAAACTCTACCTGCTTAGGATCAACTATCAATAACTGTAACTCTGAGGGATCTTTGCTACAGATAAGAGATGCTAAGGTAGTATTTAAGAAGACAGACTTACCAGAACCTGTCTGACCTGCTACCAGTAAATGTGGCATCCGTGCAAGATCCTCATACACTGCCTGACCATAAGTATCTTCTCCTAAAATAAAAGGAAGAGCAAGATCAGTATGATCCATCTGTTCATAAAGAGTCTTAAAGTATACATTGAAACGATCAGTATTTTCGATCTCAATGTTGAACATGGAAGAGCTGCAAGTATTAGGGACTATACGAAGTGATGGAGCTCCCAAGTCACGAGCTATATCATCCTTCAACATCTTAATCTTATTAAAACGTGTCCCCACCGGTAACTCTAACTCATACGTAGTAATAGAGGAACCTATACGGTAATCAGAAAAAACCGCTACAATACCATAAGTATCAAAGATAGTCTCTATCTTAACAGGATCTACTGGAGGTACATAAGATATCTCACGATCTAATTGATCAGGTGTAGGACCAGATAATAAAGAAATATCAGGTGCTACCCATGCCTTAGTAGAACTAAAACCAAATCCTCCACGCAGATCAGCTAATGTAGATAATGCAAAATCTTTAGTAAGTGACATCAAATGCCTCCTGACATAAACTCTTTTTTAAGAAGAGCCTTTCTTAATCCGGTAATACTTCGACCTAACTCTATTTTTTTCCAAACAATGTGTACAAAGACTATGAGATGTAGAATCTATAGGTCTTCTACCACATGTCCCACAAAGCCCCTTTAAATATCTTCTTCTATGTGACTCAGAAGTACATTTTATACAGGTAGTCTTACCACTGATAACTTTCCTCTTCCTACATACACCACATAATCCTGACTTAAGTGCATGATCTCGAAGATCCTTTTTATATGTCCTATTCGCTTTTCGACACCGATAACAAAGATGTAATCCAGAATCAGATGTCACCTTACTCTCAAGCTCACGGGTAGTAAGCTTCCTGCGACACTGAAAACAACGACCCTCTATAGAAGCCTTAGCCATCCGTATCTGATTATAAATAAGTGTAGCCTTAACTATACCATGAACAGGAGAGAAAATATCTATGATGTCAGAGACAGGTATATTCTTATCCCTGAGCTTAAGTATCATCATACGCTCCTCAGTACTCCAACTCTGTGATACAAGAGGACGTACATGTGCAGGATCAATATACCACGCAGGACGATCTATATTCTTTTTCGATACTACCCTCTTAGAAGATACTCCTGTCTTAGAAGATACTCCTGTCTTAGAAGATACCTTCAATGATCTATTTTCCATACTCATAATGATCCTCCTTTATACGAGGAGTGTATACCTTATGGATAGTAGCAGAGTAATCCATATCACACTCAATGATAGCATAAGCTACAGGGATATATTTTCCAGAAGGTGTCGTCAATCCCTCTAATGCATACAAAAACATAGACGTATAACCACCATCAGATCGAAAATCCTTACCACCAGTAAGATCCCGATACATACTATGCGCCTCTTTAAATGTCATCTCACGTATAAGATACCCACTACCATACTTATACCCTCGATACTCTAAAGAATGACGAACACTACCCTCCATCATCTTATTTTCTGCAAATGATCCCGCACCACCCAATAATACAAAAAACCCTACAATAAGAAGAAAAAATACCGCAAATGTTATAAGCAAACCCGAATACCTGCCCGCAAATTTACGCTCCGATACCTTACCCATATCCGTCGGTGGTAATAAATAATCTTCCATAATAAATACCCCCCCTAAATAAACATAAATAGAATAAAACTATAATACACCCATATTTTATAAATGTCTATCAAAAAATTAATAATCATTTAATATGATACAGTATTTGTATGAAACTATTCGAGATAGATAAAGACAGTATAGTGAAGGCAACTTCTCAGGGATATATGTATTGTACAACTACTCCCCCTCATAAATATGGGGAAAGCAGAGGAGATAGAGATAAAAAATATGTATACTATCACCGTGCTCTTATGGAACAAAAAATAGGCAGATACTTAAAAGAAGATGAAGAAGTAGATCATATAGATGGAAATCTAAAAAATAATGATATATCTAATCTGAGAGTAATAAAAAGCGGAGTACACCAAAAAAATCATAGTAAAACTAATCACTTCTGGAAAAAAAGCCCCCGTAATAAAAAAGCATCCATACTCAATGTAATAACTAACTATTTGAAAAACTAATACTACTTAGACTTATACCCTGACTTAGATCCTGACCCTGACCTAGACCAAGATCTAGACACTGACCAAGACACTGACCAAGATCCTGACACAGATCTAGACACAGACACGGACCTAGACAATGACAATGACACAGACCTATACAATGACCCTGATCTAGACCCTGACCTAGACCCCGGAAAAGA
>Ga0114918_10003817_pt1 | contig 13176 bp, 6 predicted proteins | sample LantaG_FD_87015 | JGI IMG/M metagenome (GOLD analysis project Ga0114918, IMG submission 87015) | Deep subsurface microbial communities from Baltic Sea to uncover new lineages of life (NeLLi) - Landsort_02402 metaG | ecosystem: Environmental > Aquatic > Marine > Oceanic > Sediment | place: Baltic...
GAGAGGGGACAGAGAGAGGGGAGAGGAGGTGGGCGGGGTGGGCTTTGACCGTGATTTCGAGCGCTGCTTTCTTCACTCTTCTCTGCGCCGCGCCGCGCGCCCTCTCTCTTCCAGCGCGCACCCTGCTCGCCTCTGCACCCTCGAGCCGGGTGACCAACCAACTGCCCGTGCTAAGCCGGTCGCGCGCTCGCAGCGGCGTCAACCCGCCTGCCCAAGCAAGGGTGTGTGCGCGCGCGCCCCCACGCATCAAGGCACGCTCGCTCGCCGCGCATTTGGTTTTTTGATGGCCCTCCCGACCGGAGGCGACTCCCGCTCCTCTGCGGGCGCGGCCGAGCGCATGGCCCTGCTGGAGCGCCGCCTGACGGGCCCACTGCCCAACCTGGGCGGCCCGACCGGCGGCGGCGGAGGCGGTGAAAACAGCATGCCCGAGGACGGTGGCGCGGCAGCGTTTGCAGCGGCCAACGCGGCCGCCCTCACCAAAGCCGCGGCCGGCCTGGCGGCACAGCAAGCCCAGCAGCAGGCCGCCGGAGGCCTATCCTTTCCTCGTCCACCCTCCGCGTCTAAGCACGAGGGCGGCGGAGGTGGAAGTGGCATCTTCCGGGCGGTCGACACCGGTGGCGGGAGCGCCGCCGCGCGCGGCGCCCCGCCTCGGACAGCTGCTGGCGGGACTGCTGCTCCCTCCACGGCCTGGCGCCCCGTCACGTCCAGCGACGCGGCTGGCGGCGCGATCGCGGGCGCCGAGGATGCCTCCCGCTCCAGCTGGGGCGGCGGGGGCGGTGGTGTGGGCGCCGCCGCCGGCCCCCTGGGCCGGGCCGGCTCAACCGCGGCTGACGCCACGGCCGGCGGTGCGCGGCGGGGCAAGCGCAAGCAGCCGGACCCGGCCCGCCGGCCTGGTGGTGGTGGGGGGGCACCTGACGACGCTAGCGCCCCTACCGGCCCCGGCTCCGCCCGAAAAGCCCCCCGCGGGCCGTCCGCCTCGCCCCAGGTCGGGTCGGCCCGCCCCTCGCCCTCTGGCGGAGGGGGCGGAGTTGGCGGCGGGGGCGGCGGTGGTGGCGCCACGGGCCGCCGCCCCGGGTCCGCCACGGGCGCTCCCCCAGCAGCTCCTGGCACCGCCATCACCGGCGGCGGCGCGGCCGGCATCGGCGGCGGCGGCGCGCCCACCACCCTGCTCCAGTTCTTCAACGCCGCGGACGGGGGCGGGTCTGTCCCGGCCCCACTGCCGCCCGTGCGCCCCTCGCCCTCCGCCGCGCAGCACAACCGCCCGCCCTCCGCGCCCGCGCCCGGCGCCCTGGCCGCCGCCGCGGCGGCCGCCGCCGCGGCCGCCCGCCGGGAGTGGGCGGCCCGGGAGGCGGAGCTGGCGGGCGCGGCGGCGTCGGCGCGGGCCGACGCGGAGGCCGCGCGCGCGGCCGCCGCGGCCACCACAGCCGCCCTCGACCGGGAGCGGGCCGGCCGGGCTGCGGACACCTCCGCCGCCCGGGCGTGCCTGGCCGAGCTGGCGACTGCCGCCTTCAAAGCCGACCGGGACCTGTCCCGGGCGCGCGTGCGGGCGGAGGCGCCCCGCCTGGGCGGCCTGCGCGCCGCGCCGCGCGGGTCGGTCGGCGCCTTGCACCTCGGGCCGGCCGAGGTGTGGGAGGACGGCTTCGCGGCCCGCGACCTGGACGCCCGGGCGGCCGACCTGGCCGCCCAGCGGGAGCGGGTGGAGGCGGCGCGCAAGTCGGTGCGGGCCCGGCTGCCGCCCCCCGGGCACCCGCTGGCCGCGGGCGGGGATGGCGGGAACGGCAACGCGTCAAACCCAGGCACCGCCACCGGCGCTGCTGCATCGCTGCCGCCGCCGTCCGCCGACGCGTCGACCTCCACCTCCTTCATCACGCCCGACGACTACATCTCCCGGGATGAGGCCTTCAAGGCCCGCCTGGCGGCCTTGAAGCGGGAGGAGGACGCCCTGGCCCGGGACCGGGCCCTGGTGGAGGCCGAAAAAGTGCGGCATGCGGCCGAGGTGCGGCGCCTGGGCGATGAGGAAGCCTCACGCTTTGGCGGCTTCCCCGTGCTGGCGGGGCGGTACGCCCTGGGCCGCATGCTGGGGCGGGGTGGCTTCTCGGAAGTGTTTGAGGCGGTCGACCTGGCGGCGGCCGCGGCGGCGGCTGCCGGGACGGCGACGCCGGCGGGCACCACCACCACCGCGGCCTCCACCACCACCGCCGCGGCCGCCCCCCCACCTCCCCCCCACCCCCTGCCCCGCGTCGCCATCAAGCTGCACCAGCTAGCCCCCGGCTGGCCGGACGCGCGCAAGGCCTCCTACGTCCGCCACGCGGTGCGGGAGTACTCGATCCACCGGGGCCTGCGCCACGAGAGGGTGGTCGCCCTCCGCGAGATTTTCGAGGTGGACTCCGACGCGTTCGCCACCGTCCTGGACCACTGCCCGGGCGGCGACCTGGACGCCCACCTGCGCACGCACGGCGCCCTGCCGGAGCGGGAGGCCCGCGCCATCGCGGCCCAGGTGTTCGCGGGGCTGGCCTACCTCAACGCCCCGCCCCGCCGGGTCATCCACTACGACCTCAAGCCCGCCAACATCCTGTTTGACGGGGCCGGCGGCGTCAAGCTGACCGATTTCGGGCTGTCCAAGGTGGTGGAGGACGGCCACACGCGCGGGCTGGAGCTGACGTCCCAGGGCGCGGGCACGTACTGGTACCTGCCGCCCGAATGCTTCGAGACGGGCGGGCCCGGGCCGCCCCTGATCACGAACAAGGTGGATGTGTGGGCGGCGGGGGTGATCCTGTTCCAGATGCTGTTTGGGCGGCGGCCGTGGGGGGAGGGCCGGTCCCAGGAGGCGCTCCTGCGGGACGGGGTCATGCTGACCGCGACGCGCGGGCTGGACTTCCCGGCCCGCCCCGCCGTGTCGGCCGAGGCCAAAGCCTTCCTGGCCGCCTGCCTCGCCTACCGCCAGGCGGACCGCCTGGACGTGCACGCGGCGGCCGCGCACCCGTACCTGGTGCTGAAGCGGCCGGGCGGGGGGCGGGGTGGGGGGGGGGGCGGGGGGGGAGGTGTGGGGCAGGCCGGGGGCTGCGCACCGTCTCCGCCCCCCCCCCCCCCCCTGGGCGGGCGGTCGGAGGGGGGGCGGTGTGGGCGGAGAAGGAGCGCGAGATGAAAAAAAATGGGGGCACCCCACACACGCGGAAAACCAGCGCATTGCCCCCGTGAGGGGGGACGGACCCACCCGCCATGCCGCCCCTGTCCCGCCGGGTGGAGGCGACGCACCCGCCCATCATCGCTCTCATGCGCCAGCTGGTGGCGGACGCGGGGCCGGGCACGGTGTCTCTTGGCCAGGGCGCCGTCCACTGGGCCCCGCCCGCGCGTGCCCTCGCCGCAGCCGCGTCGGCAGCGGCCGACCCCGCCACCTCGGCCTACGGCGACGACATGGGCACGGCGGAGCTCCGTGCCGCCCTCCGCGCCAGCCTCGCCGCAGAACACGGCCTGCCTGTAGTAGGGAGAGAGGAAGGCCGGCCCTGGGCGTACGACGTCGCCGTGACGGCGGGCGCCAACCAGGCCGTGGCCTCCCTGGCCCTCGCCCTGACCGACCCGGCGGGCGCGCCGAGCCCCGCCCCCCCTTCACCAGGCGTGGCGGTCGTTTTCGCGCCTTACTACTTCAACGCCGTGATGGCCCTCCAGCTGGCGGGGTCGGCCCTGGAGGTCGCCCCCCCCGCGCCGGACGGGTCCTGGGCCCCGGACGTGGCCTGGCTGCGGGGGCGGGTGGCCGCGGGGCTGGCCGGGCGGGCGGCGCCCGTGGCGATGGTCTATGTCGTGAGCCCCGGCAACCCGACGGGCGTGACGCTGGGGCGGGGCGCCCTGGACGCCCTGGTGGCCGCCACGGCCGCCTGTCCGTCCACCTGGCTGGTCCTGGACTCGACGTACAGCGCCTTCAGTGCCGCGCCGCCCGCCCTGCCGTCCGCGCCCCACGTCATCCACGTCGGCTCCTTTTCGAAGGCCTTCGGCGCGGCGGGGTGGCGGGTCGGGTGGATCGCTTTCCCGGAGGACGGGAGCGGATCCCTGGGCCGCGCCCTGCTGAAGATCAACGACACCTGGCCCATCCACGCGGCGCACGCGTCCCAGGCGCTGGCGGTCGCCTGCCTGGGGCCGGGCGCTGGGCGGGCGTGGGCATGCCAACAGGTGGCGGGCCTGGCGCCCTCCCGGGCCGCCGCCCGGGCCGCCCTGGAGCCGCTGGTGGCCGCTGGCGGGGCCGTGTCCGGCGGGGACGCCATTTACTGGTGGGTCACCCTGCCGCCGGCCTGCGCGGGCGACGACGCGTCCGTCGTGCGGTGGCTGGTGGGGAAGCACGGGGTGGCGGTCGTCCCCGGCAGCGCGTGCGGGTCGCCGGGGCACCTGCGGGTCGCGTTTGGCAAGCCCGCGCCGGGGGCGGCTTTTGACGAGGCGGCGCGGCGGTTGAGGGCCGGGTGCGAAGAGTTGGTGGGGGTGGGTGGCATGGATGGCGTGCGGGCGTGGGTGGCGGAGCAGCAGCAAGAGAGGGGGGCAGGTGGAAAAGGAGGGAGGTGGTGACCGGCCCCCCATCATTTTTCCATTCTCTCTCTACATCTTTGTCACAAAGAAAACAACCATGGGTGTCAAGGGCTTTGCGGTCTGGCTGGCCGCCGAGTACCCGGCCGCCTTCATGTGGGGCGAGCCCGCTCCCCCACCCGCGGGGCGGGGTGGTGGCGGTGGTGGCGGCGGTCGCGGTGGCGGCGCCCCCACCACGGACTTTGCTGCCCGCCGGTCGGGAGGGTTCGGCGGCTACGGCGGCGGCGCGGCAGCTGCGGCACAGCGGGGCGAGAGTGTGGCTGCTACCAGCACCGCCTCCCGCCTGCCGCCCAGCTTTGACCATATGTACGTGGACATGGCGGGCCTGCTGCACACGGCGCTGAGGCAGGGTAAGAGACGGCGGACGGAGAGAGGCTGAGAGCGCCGTTGCGGAAATAAAAAAACGATGCCCGACGCGAGCTGCTAGGCATGCGCGCCTCTCTCCCGCCTGCCACGCCCCTGGCTGGCCCTGCACGCCCCTGGAGCAGAGATCTCAAGTCCATGCGGAACCACCTGTGTCAAGTTGGGACGCGTCGGAAGCGCGGCGCCACCGCTGGCGCCGGTTCCCCTCACCCTCGCTCTCCTTTTTCCCACATACACACATCACCAGCCAAGGACCCGGACCACTTCATCCTCCTCGTCTTTGCCCGCCTGGACCGCCTGCTCCGCCTCCTCCGCCCGGCCAAGTCGCTGGTCCTGGCCATGGACGGCCCCGCCCCGCTGGCCAAGCTGCTGATATAGCGGTCCCGCCGCAAGAAGGGCGCGCGGAAGGAGACCAGGGCCGTCGCGGCGTCGTCGGGGGAGGGGGTCGACGAGGGCGAGGATGATGAGGGCGGTGGCGCCCTCTCCTCCCTGGCCCTCACGCCGGGGACGCCCGTCATGGCCCGCCTGCAGGGCGCGCTGGAGTACTGGTGCCTGGCCCGCCTGGGGCGGCCCGCCCGGGGCGGCGGCCCGCCCGCCTCGCCCTCCTGGGGCCGCCCGCCCGCCATAGAGCTCTCCTCCGCGGGTGTGCCCGGGGAAGGCGAGCTGAAGCTGCTGGCCCGCCTGCTCCACCCGGGCGGCGCGGTGTCCGGGGCACCCACTGACACGCACTGCGTGGTGGGCGGCGATTCCGACCTCCTGCTCATGGCGATGGGCGCGCCCGTCGCGGACCGGGCGGTGTGGGTGCTGACAGATGATGGCCGGTCCAGCGGGGGTGGTGGAGGTGGGGGTGGCAGGGGCCGAGGCCGGGGCGGCCCGCCCCGGGGCGCGCCCCTCTTCTTCTCGGTGGCCGGCCTGGACGCCGCCCTGCAGCGGGCACAGGCGGGAGGCGGCCGGGAGGAAGGCAAGGGCGCCGCGGCGGCTTCCCTGCCGCGCCCGCCCCGCCCGCTGCCCGCCCCTCCTCCTCCTCCCCCTTCCCCCGCCTCCGCGGCCGCCCGCCGCGACCTGGCCGCCATCTCCATCATGACGTCCGGCAACGATTACCTGCCCTCCGTGCGCGGCCTGCGCCTGGGCCCCACCTGGCGGGCCTACCTGGGCGCCACCCGCCCAGGCGGGCCCCTGGCCGGGCGGGCGCTGGTGGTTGACCTGCCCCCTGCTCCCCGCTCTTCCTCGCCACCCCTGGTCGGCCTGGACACGGCCGTCCTGCTGCACCTGCTGGAAGCCAGCGGCGGGTGGCGGGGCGGGGCGGCGTGGCGAGAGGCGCAGCGTGAAGGGCAGGCGGCGCCTCCTCCTCCTCCATCCGCGCTCAACCTCCCGCCGCCGCCGGCGCCGCGGGCGGCGGCGGCGGCGGCGGCGGCGCCCGTGGCGTCTCTCTCCCTAGACACGGACGAGGATGACGAGCCCCGCCCGCCCGCCGACCCGGCGGCCTACCTGGACGGCCTGGCCTGGGTGCTGGCCATGTACGCGAGCGGCGTGTGCCCGGACTACCGGTTCGTGTACGACGCGCGCGGGCCGGGGGTGGACCAGGTGGCGGCGGCCGCGGCGGCGGCCGGGGCGGGCGGTGGCGGGCTGTGGGTGCCAACCCGCCTGGCCGGCCGCCCGGCCCTGCCGCCCGCCGTGTGCGCGGCCGCCCTGCTTCCTCCCGGCCCGCGCGGCCGCCGCCTGGCGCCGCCGTCTCTGCGCCCGCTGTGGGATGCGGGCTCCCCCGTGGCCGACCTGTATACGGTGTGCGAGAAGTGTGAGGCCCTGGCGGACGCGTCGGGGCAGGCGCAGGCCGCCCTGGCGGGCGCGGTCGGCGCGCTTAAAGCGGCGACCGACGGGTTTCCGCAGCCCGCTTTGGCCCGTGGTGGTGCGGGCCGGGGCCGGGGCAGACCCCCTCGTCCTTCTCCTCCGCGCCCCTCGCCCCCCGTCAACACTTCCAAGGACGCCCTGACAGCCCTGGAGGACCGGGTGGACGCCGCGCGCGCGCGGGCACGCACCGTCGCCGCGCGCGCGCGGGCCCACCAGCGTAGCGTGCACCCGTACGCGCCCTTTCCCCTGGCCCGCCTGGAGGCGGCGGTGCGGGGCGCGCTGAGTGCGGCGGGTGGGGTTGTCGACGACGACGAGGCGGGCGGCAGCGGTGTGCCCGCCCCGCCGCCAGAGGCCCTGCTGTCGTTCGACGAGCCGCGCCTCTACCAGCGGCGGGCGGGGCCGCCCAGGCATGCCCCGGGCGGCGGCAGTGGCCGCCCGCCTCTCATCATCCTGCCGCCCCCGCCCACCCCGCGCCTGTCGCCTCTGGAGCCCGCCCTGGCGGCCGAGGTTTTCGTCGGGCCGGCGGGTGGAGGTGGGAGTGTGGGTGTGCGGCCGATGACGGGCAAGGGCCCGCCTCACCGCCGCCTCCCGCCGGTGGGCGCCCCCAAGCGCGCGCCCCGCCCGCCGCCGCCGGCGCCGCCGCGGGTGGTGATGATGATGCTGGGCCGGCCGGCGGTGTCTGGCCGCCATCGCCCCGCGCCCGTCCTCCGCCGGGGGAGCCCCACTCTCCTCGCGACCCTGTAGAAAAAGAACGCGACCCTGTAGAAACAGCAGAGTCAATTCCAGCACACACGCCCTTGCCTTTCTCTCTCTCCCTCCCTCCAGCTCTCCCCCCCCCTTTCTCTCTTTCCTTCACGCCTCCTTCAGTTTGGCCAGCGCCTCGATCTTGGCATCGATGGCCGCCACCTTCTGGGCCGCCTCCTCCGCCGCGACCGTCGCCTCCGCCATCACGGCCGGCGGCGCGTTGGAGGCGAAGCGCGGGTCGGACAGGCGGGCCGCCGCCTTGTCGGCCGCAGCCGCCGCCTTCGCGCGCTGCTTGTCCAGGCGGGCCGCCTCCTTGGCCACGTCGAACAGGCCCGCCATCGGCAGGACGGCCTCCAGGCCGTCCGCCACGATCGCCACGACGGAGGAGGAGGCGTCGCCGGCACCGTCGCAGCCCGTCACGGTCGTGGACGCGGGCTCCAGGCGGGCCAGGGAGCACAGGACCTCCAGCTCGGCTGTGAGTGCCGCCCGGGTCGGCCCGTCCCGCACACGCAGCACCGCGCCCTCCACCTTGCGCCCGGGCTCCACGCCATACTCTGCCCGCGCGTTGCGGACGGCGCCGACCAGGCCTTGCAGGGCGGCAAAGTGGGCGAGGGCGGGCTCGCTGACGGGCCCGCCCGGCTCCGGCCAGGGCGAGGAGATGAGGGGTGCGCGCGGCGCGCCGCCCTCTCGCGCCGGCGGCAGCGCGCCCCACAGCCGCTCCGTGACGAAGGGCATGACCGGGTGCGCCAGGGTCAGCACGTTCTCCAGGGCGTACGACAGGACGGCCCGCGTCGTGGCCGCCGCGGCCGGGTCGTCCCCATACAGCCGCGCCTTGGCGGCTTCCACGTACCAATCCGCAAACTCGCCCCAGAAGTGGTCCACCACCGCGCGGCCGGCCTCCCCAAAGTCGAGCCTGTCGTGGGCGGCCGTCACCCGGTCGGCCGCCGCGTGCGCCGCGGAGACGGCCCAGGCTTCGGACAGGGGCAAGGCCGCCACCGTGGCCGGGTCGCGCAGGTCCAGCCCGGCCGCGGCGGGGCCGCCCTCCAAGGCCATCAGCACAAACTTGGCCGCGTTCCACAGCTTGTTGGTCAGGTTGCGGGCGGCGGCCAGCCGTTCCGGGTTCAGGTTCAGGTCCTGCCCGGGGGCGGAGCCCGTGGCCAGGGTGTGGCGCAGGGCGTCCGTGCCCGCCTGGGCCGCCACCTCCCGCGGGTCGACCACATTCCCCAGCGACTTGCTCATCTTGCGGCCCGCCGCGTCCCGCACCAGGCCGTGCAGGTAGACCGTGTCGAAGGGGGCCCGGCCCGTCAGGTGCAGGCCCATCATCAGCATGCGGGCCACCCAGAAGAACAGGATGTCGTGCCCCGTCTCCAGGGTGGAGGTCGGGTAGAAGCGGGCAAAGTCGGGCGCCGCCTCGTCCGGCCAGCCCAGGGTGGAGAAGGGCCACAGCGAGGAGGAGAACCACGTGTCCAGCACGTCCGTCTCCTGGCGCAGCAGGCTGGCGGGGCCGTGCGCCGCGTCCGCCTTGGCCCGGGCCTCGCCCTCGTTGCGGGCGACGACGAAGGTGGGCGACCGCCCGTCGGGCGAGGCGTCCGCGGCCGCGGCGTCGGCAAAAACGTACCAGACGGGCACCCGATGGCCCCACCACAGCTGGCGCGAGACGCACCAGTCCCGGATGCCCGTCAGCCACTGCTCGTACACGGCCGTGAAGCGGGGCGGCAGCAGGCGGACCTGCCCCGACCGGACGGCCGCCAGGGCGGGCTCCGCCAGGGGCGCCATGCGCACAAACCACTGCTCCCGGACGAGCGGCTCCACGACCTCGCCGCCCCGCTGGGAGCGGGGGACGCGCATGGTGTGCGGGGCCGTGCCCAGCCCCAGGCCCGCCGCCTCGAGGTCGGCCCAAATGCGGGACCGCGCCTCGAACCGGTCCAGGCCCGCGTAGGCGGGCCCCGCCGCAGCGTTCATGGTCCCGTCGTCCGCCATGATGTTGACCAGGGGCAGGCCCAGGCGGACGCCCAGCTCGTAGTCGGCGGGGTCGTGGCCGGGCGTGATTTTGAGGGCGCCCGTCCCGAACTCCGGGTCGACGGCCTCGTCCGCGATGATGGGGACGCTGCGCCCGCCCGACAGGGGCACGACCGCCCGCTTGCCGACCAGGTGGCCGAATCGGGCGTCGCCCGGATGGACGGCGACGGCCTGGTCGCCCGGAATCGTCTCCGGCCGGGTCGTGGAGACGGGCAGGAAGGCGCCCTCCTCCTCAGCGCCCTCCACCGGGTACTTGAAGGTGAAGAGCGTGCCGGCCTCCTCGCTGTACTCCACCTCCAGGTCGGACACAGCCGTCCGCAGCCCGGGCGACCAGTTGACCAGGTAGGCGCCCCGGTACACCAGCCCCTGCTCGTGCAGGCGGACAAAGGCCTCCCCCACTGCGCCCGACAGGCCGGCGTCCAGCGTGAACCGCTCGCGCGACCAGTCGCACGACGCGCCCAGCGAGCGCAGCTGGTCCGTGATGGCGCCGCCGTACTCCTCCTTCCACGCCCACACCCGGGCCTCGAAGGCGTCCCGCCCCAGGGCCAGGCGGTCGGCCCCCCCCTCGGCCGCCAGCAGCTTCTCCACCACCATCTGCGTCGCGATGCCCGCGTGGTCGGTGCCGGGGAGCCACAGCGTGGGGCGCCCACGCATGCGCGCCACGCGGGCCATGATGTCCTGGAGCGTCACAAACATGGCGTGCCCCATGTGGAGGCGGCCCGTCACGTTGGGCGGGGGCATGGCCATGACAAAGGGGCGCTGCTGCGGCGGTGGCCCCTCGCCGTCAATGGGGCGGGGCTTGAAGTGGCCGCCGGCCTCCCAGGCCGCGTAGATGGACGCCTCCTCTGCCACTGGGTCGAAAGTCTTGGGCAGGGAGGCGGAGCCGGTGAGGGAGGGTGCGGGCGTGGGCGTCGGGCCGGCGGCGGCGGCGGCGGTGCCTGCGTGTGGAGGACACAAGGGAGAGAGGGTGAGGAGGTTGGCTAGGGTGGGAGCGAATTGGCCGCCGCTCCCCCCTTTTCCTTGTCCATCACACGCACCTGCCGCACGGGTCGCCATGGGCCGCTGTCGTCCAGTCAGGAGGGGCGGCCATGCGGTCACCCTCCCAACGGCGCGCGGGCGGGAAGGCGCCGCCAGTCCGGCCGGCCGGGCGGCGGCGGCCCGGCGTGGCGCCGCCGCCGCTGCGGGGGTCACCAGCAGCGGGCCGGTCGCCATCGGCCTGGAAACCGGTGCGGCTCTTGTCGACTGGGGCAGCAGGAGCAGGGCAGGCCGCGCCAGGCGACGGCGCATGCACCAGGGGAACGAGAGAGAGATTGGAGCGTGTGTGTGTGTGTGGAGTGCTCGGGATGAGGGGCGGAGGAGAAAGTGTGAGAGCATAGGCTCTCCACGCGGCGTGTCTCGCTGCACTCACGTCTTTTCTCTGTCCCTCTCCTCTCCCTCTCTCTACCCCACATGCCGCCCCGCGTCAAGAGGGAGCGCTCTGAATCGCCGCTTGTCCCGAGGCCAGGGCGGCGGACGGTGGCGCCCACATCGGAGGCGGCCGTGGCGGCGCCGTCCCGCCCGCAGCCCACTCCACCTGCGCCGCCGGCGCCGTCCTGCCCGCAGCCCACTCCACCTGCGCCGCCGGCGCCGTCCCGCCCACAAGCGCGGCACGAGATGGCCTTCCCGCAGCAGGCCCTCCCGCCCGGTACCCGCTTCGTGCGCCTTCTCTGGACGGACATTGCTGGCCTGCGCCGGTGTCGGGTCGTGCCCGCGTCCGCCTGGAAAGGCACGCCTGATGAACCGCACTTCACTCCTCTCGCGGTCAACCTCGCCGAGGTGTGCGTGTCCCTGCAGACCCTGGAAGACGCGCCCGCCTGGCCGGCCAGCCTGCGCCCGCTGCACGCGGCCTGCATGGCGCCCGGCACCGGCGCGGCGGTCATCCCCCTGGGGCCCTCCTGCCCCGGCCACGCCCTGGTCGCGTGCGACCTGATGGAACCGGACCCGGCGGGCCTGCGGGGGCAGAATTATGTTCAGAGCCTGCCCACCTGCCCCCGGAGGGCCCTGGTGAGGGCGGAGGCGGGCCTCCTGGGCGCCGCCGCACTGAAGGTCGAGGTCGGCTTCGAGATCGAGTTCCGCCTCCTGGCCCGGCCTCGCGCCGGCGCCGGCGCCGGCGGCCATGCCGCGGCCGGCCCCGCGACCTACGCCCTGGCCTCCACCCTGGACGCCGCGGCCCCCATACTGGACGCCATCGTGGACGGGTGCGCCGGTGCCGGAATCAGGGTCCTGCAGTATCACGGCGAGAGCGGGACGGGCGCGTTTGAGCTCGTCACGGGCCATGCCCCGCCCGTCGAGGCGGTAGACACGCTCCTGTACACGCGCACCATCATCTCCTCCGTCGCCGCGGCGCACGGCTACGGCGTCACGTTTGCACCCAAGCCGTCGCCGGACGAGGCAGGCCTGGGCGCGCACGCCCACCTGTCGCTGTGGGAAGTGGACGGCAGTCCTGATGGAGTCAACCTGACGGCCCCCGGTTGTTCCGCCGGCCCGGCCCGGCCCGGCCCGGCCGACTCGCGGGGCGCGTCCTTCATGGCCGGCATCCTCAACCGCCTGGACGGCCTGCTGGCCCTGACGGCCGGGTCGCCGTCGTCCTTTGCCCGCATCCAGCCGGGCGCGTGGGCGGGCGCGCACCAGCGGTGGGGCGGCGAGGAGGACAAGGAGGCACCCCTGCGCTATGTGAGCTGCACGCGTGACGGCCGGTTTGAGGTGAAGTGCCTGGACGCCACCGCCAACCCGTACCTTGCGCTGGCGGGCCTGATAGCTGCAGGCCTGGCAGGCATCAAGAAAAAGGAACGCCTGCACGCGCCTGCCCCGGCTGTCGGCGGGCCGCCCCTCGGACAGGATAGGGCCGTCCGGGCGGCTGAAGAGGGTCCAGCCAACCATGGTGAGCCGAGGCCAGCCGCCCCAGCCGACCGCCCGCGCCCCGGCGCCCGCCTGCCGGAGAGCGTGGAGGCCACCCTGGCCGCCTTTGGGCGCCCGGAAGTGGCGGACGCGCTCTCCGCCTTCCTGTCGCCCGACTTGCTGGCCCTGGTGCCCGCGGTGCGGCGCGCGGACGCGGCGGCCGCGGCCGCGCTCGCCGCGACGCCGGGTGGCGCGGACAAGCTGCGGGCCGCGTACAGCCGGGTGTACTCGTGAATGGGAGAGAGAAATGATCTCGTGCGGTGGGGAATCAAGGTCCAAGGGGTGCGCATCCCCTTCCATCGCCTCTCGGCGGATTTTATCGACTATCACGTCGATAGAGGAACCTCTATCGAACCCGACGGAGCAGGAGAGGGGAGAGGCGCGTATATAGAAATAGGGACCAACACTGCGCGCTCTCTCTCTCTCTCACCACGGGTCCTCCTCGTCCGCCGAGAACCCGGCACCCTGCTGCGGCGGCGGGTCGGCGCCCCACGGGTCGGGCCCCCATTCGCCTCCTCCAGCCGGCTCCGAGCTCGCCGGGCCCACCGCCGCCGGCACCGGCGCAGCCGCTTCGGTCCAGGCATCCAGGGACGCGGGCGGCTGGGCGGCATAGCCGCGCCCACCGCCGCCGCCGCCGCTGCCGCCGCCGCCGCCGCCGCCGCCCCGCCCACCCCCACCCCCACCCCCACCCCCGCC
>Ga0114918_10003818_pt1 | contig 13176 bp, 17 predicted proteins | sample LantaG_FD_87015 | JGI IMG/M metagenome (GOLD analysis project Ga0114918, IMG submission 87015) | Deep subsurface microbial communities from Baltic Sea to uncover new lineages of life (NeLLi) - Landsort_02402 metaG | ecosystem: Environmental > Aquatic > Marine > Oceanic > Sediment | place...
ATTTCATTTTTATACCTACTATGCCAATACATATGATGAGTAGGGCAAAGTGGTATTAAATTTTCTGGAGAATTATTTTTTCTATTTTCATCAAAATGATGAACGTCAATTATTTTATCTTCTCCACATATTACACACTCTTTTTTATGATACAAAAAACAAGTTGACCTATAAGCCTCATCTTTCCAGTTTGGATTATTAACTCCAGACCTAAAAAGAGTATTTGAACATGAATAAGAACAGGTTTCTTTTTCTTTTACATGACCCTTTTTAGTTTCAAATTTTGACTCACAAACTGGACATTTCTTTTCTATTATCTCATACTTTCTCCTACTTTCTCCTACACCAAAATGACTAACATCAACTCCATATTCTTTAATTAAAAACTTAACTTTATTATAACCCTTACTATTTAAGTGTAACCCAATAGCTCTACATACATCGCTATTAGATTTAGATTTTTCAATAACTTTCTCAAATTCTTTTTTAGTTATTTTTTTATTCATGACTATCATTTTTAATATAAATAGTCACAAAAAATCTATCTTATACAACTTGGGTTATAATCCAAATTATGTGTAATAAACATTTCAATATGTCAATGAACTTTAACATTCAGTCGGGAGAGTGGGCATCGAACCCACCAACTGAAGCCTCCAAAGCCCCCGTGCCTAAACCCTGGTCACCTCCCGAAATTACTCTACAGATACGCTGTAAAACCGTTATGTCGAATAGGCAGGAATCGAACCTGCTAACTGAGGCTTCCAATGCCCCCGTGCTTAAAACCTTAGTCACTACTCGTTGTTGAGGTTTACGTTCTCCAACGATGGATTTTAGAATTAACTTCACAGACCATTTACTGCTTGAGTCTGGTAAGTAGGATTCGAACCTACGGAGGACACAACTGAGTGCCCTCATCCGATTCCAAGTCGGATAGCTTCAACCACTCGCTCACTACCAGTTGATGAGTTTAAAGTTCTCCAACTTTTGTACATGGTGAGAGATTCGAACTCCCGTACCCCGAAGGGAAGTGGGTTACAACCACCCGCCTTTGACCACTCAGCCAACCATGTATATTGTGGGAGTAGAGGGACTCGAACCCCCAACGCCTTACGGCCACAGATTTACAGTCTGCTGAGCAACCAATTGCTCAATACTCCCAAGTTTACGACCCTTTCTTTAGTTTTCAGGTTGCGGCTGTCGTAACGCCATTTCTGTTAGTGGAGATGAAGGGACTCGAACCCTCATATGTCGCACGTTGCAAACGTACCGCTGCAGCCAGTTGAGCCACATCCCCAGTTAAAGTCCTTGTTATCAAAATCCCTTGGTAGGGAGTTATTTGCATACCTGCGTCCAGGAAATCGAATCCTGATAAATCACCAGGGTACCACCCCAATTTTGCAAAGACTATCACTAATTTTTCCTTACCAGCTTAGCAAGTAATAGGGTAGTGACCTAACCTCTGTGGAGATGACAGGAGTCGAACCTGCGACCTCTGCAGTGCAAGTGCAGCGCTCTCGCCAACTGAGCTACATCCCCATTATTTTTTTGCATTCAATACTTCAAACATTTTTTGATTCCTTATCCTTTTCTTCTTCTCAATTCTATTTCTAAAATCCTTAAGAAGAGGTTTTGGAATCTGGATGCCCCTCGTTTGGAACTCACCCAATATTTCTTCTTCTGTAAATGTCCAGTCAACAATTCCGTCACTCCACTGGTCTACCCATAATCCCCAACTTTTCTTACCATGTACTACAGCATGTAGTATATTTGGATGTCTTGTTGGTATTGTTGAGTGTCTGTTGTATATCCCGTTTTCTAATTGTCTAAAACAAAATTTACCTTCTTCTCCTTCTGGGTCAAATACCACTTTCGTTTCTGAGCCTCCAAAAGTTAAAATCCCACTTCTGTAACTCTCAAGGAAAAAGTTGAACATCGTGTTGAAGTTTTCAGAATACTTTTTTCGTTTCCTATCCTTCCTACTTCCGAACTTCTTTTTTCCTTCCTCGATATTGGTTAGCTTATGGCTCCCAAGCTCGTGTCTCCTTTTCTATTTTTCATTTTTTCTAAATTTATAAACTATTCAACTTATCCTTCAAAGCTTTAATCTTTTTCTGGTGCTCTGGAAGTGATATTTCTTTTGTTGAAGAACTTTTCTTCGTTAATGAAATTCTCATTTCCTCATTTAAGAAGTCTATTCTATCTTGTAACTTCTTTTTCTTTTTTTCTATTTTACTCATTTCTTTTTACTCTTTGCAGTCATGACGGGAGTCGAACCCGCTTTTTCGTTTTACCTACTTACTACCGTGACAGGGTAGCGCAACAACCGTTATGCGCCATGACTATTTTAATTCTTGCGGTCCAGGAGGGTTTCGAACCCTCGTTTTTGAGCAGAGACAGTGCAAATTCCTAACCGAAAGGACTTACAAGACCGTTTTATTTGCGGACGTGACGGGAGTTGAACCCGCTCCGAACTGCGTGACAGGCAGACATCTTAACCGTTTGACCTCACATCCGTAATTTATATTTGTGCTTCGGGCCATGGGAGAAGGTAGGATTCGAACCTACGTCCAGGGGCTCTCAAATCGCATGTGCTTTTCCCCCAGCTCTACCAACTGAGCATTACATCCCCCAGCCTTTCACACCCTACTAACTAACCATACTTGCTTCACTACTAGCTTACTCGTACTTACAATACTTTCCTATCAGGCCTGTCCACCCTTTATGGTGGCTAACGTGTTCTTTGGTCAAGCCAATGCGATTGTTACCTTCAAGTTCCACACTGCTTTCTCAGCAACTCTTCACTTGGTTTTCTGATTAGTGTTCAGAATTATTTTCAATATTTCAATTTTTTCCTTTTCGGAAGACCTAGTGACGTTTCACAAAAGTCTATAAACAAAAAAAGCTCGGTCCTTTTTGGAACCGAGCTTTAAACTATTTGTTTAGATATTATATTATCAAACTTTAAGTTTATGCATAACGATTCCGTCCATGCTGCAATCATCTGCGGCAGGTGCCCCCATATAGCCCATCGGGTTATTTGAAGTTGAATTGTTATATGTATAAACTTTTTCCATTTGAATTTTGTTTCTTTTTATTAAATAGCAGAAAATTTCTATTTCCGCTTTCTTCTACGCAAATATATAACATTTGTTTCAATAAAACCAAATCTTTTTTGCATAAAAATGTAAACTTTTTTTTAATTTGTTGATTACCAGATGTTTAGTTCACGATAAAATTTTTCGAAATTTTTCATTTCTTTCTCACTATATCCGTATCTTTTCATATTCATCTCAAGAGACTTCTTAATATCACCACCTTTATTCCTTAAAGTGGATGCTTTCCAATCAACAAGCATTTCGATTCTATCTAATGGTTGCATATCGTGAACTCCATCCTTATGATGTTGTGGATGATGCGAATTTAACTTATAATGATGTTCCAAGGCTGGTTTAAGATTAACTTCAACATCTCTCTTATACTGTTCAGAACCATATACAACATCTTTAGTGTTTGATGCTGCAGCAAAGTAAGGAGCCTCTTCTTTGCTATACTTAGACATATCATGCACCAATGCACGTTTAAATAATTTAAAACAAACCTTCACCATAAATCTCATTATCTGAAACTTATGCTTGGTCGTACTCCAATTTTCTTTTACGACTTTCCATTTCATATTCTTTGTTTTTATATTACAAATTTACAACAAAAAAAGGCGGTAATCAAATTACCGCCTCTAAATCTAAACTAACATTTTTGCCTCTGTTAACGAGGGTTCTTTCTTATATCAAAATGCAAGTGATACAAAGAAATTCATTGGTGCCTGCTGTACTCCAGGCGAAATGTTTTTATAATTAGGGTTAATGTGAACCTTGGCATCAATTGTAGCTGGAAGATTCCCAATCTCAATATCCCTAGTCCAGTCAAGACCTATTGTTGTAAATCCTGCAGCATCATAAAAGTTTACTATACTTGGCCCAGTAAGTCCAGCTACAATAACAGAAAAGTTTTCATTAATGTTATATTTTCCTTCAAGATATACCCCTTTCCAATAGTTTCCAGTAACTTCAAGGTTTGTATTATAGAAGTTGTATGCAGTAAGGAAAGAGAATTTATCATGAGTATAACCAGCTTGTAATTCGTAGTAGTGACCGTTCATTGTATCAGATGCTGTCTCAAAGAAGTAGTTATGATTTCCGTACTTGCTAATAAAGTAGTAATCGTGAACACCAACTTTAAATCCTTTGTTCTCATAAGATAAAGAGAAGTCAGTTGTAGTTCCGTAATCATACACTCCGTTTCCTGAAATTGCTCCAAAGAAATCAAGAGTAAAATTTTTGTAAGTAACTCCTGCATAGGGTTGGATTGATAATCCTGAACCGAAATTCACTCCACGAGCATAGTTTCTTGAAGCTATAATTACTCCAGCATATGTTTCAACACCAGAAGCTGTTGTATCTATTTCTACCACTGTTGAATCATACTGTGCGTTTGCTGCTAAGCTTACCATAACAATGGCAAATAAATAAATTAATTTTTTCATTTTTTAAACTCTTTGAATTGTTAGATTATTAATATACTTCTTAAAGAAGTTATCCTGGTGATTGCTAAAGCTGTTAAATCCTGTTTTTAACTCTTCAATAACTTGAACTTGTAAATCTTTATCTCTTGTTCCAATGTAGTCAATAATTATTTGAGCTGCATCAAGAGCATAGTTTGCGTGAGCATCTTCTACTGGACCATGAACTTCAATCCAACTAAACGCATTTATTCCGTTTACAAGGTTTTGGTTCTCCATCCAAGCGGTAAGAGCTGGTTTATACTCCTTCATTTTATCTGCAAGAATTCCAAACTCATAAGAAGCTACTTTCTCTGAACCAATGTGGAAGCCTAATTGGCGCACAAGATTAAGAAAGTCAGTTTCTCCTTGTAGACCGTATCCAAACTTAGTGTCGTTTAAAACATCGTTCATTATTGGACTTACTCGTCTTTTTGAAATGTCTTTTTCATAAAATTCATACAACTTGTTCATCATAAACCAAGCCATTGACTTGTGCTCAATTCTAATATCTTCTTCTTGACAATTTTCATCAGCATATTCATCTTCAGCTGCAGCGAAAATAAGACCAGCAACTTTATGACCTCTTGTCTGGAAGAAATCTTCCTCTGGGGAATCAACACCATAAATACCAAGCTCAAGCCCTAAATGAAACCTACTTGACAAGTTAACTACAAGTCCAGCAAAAATACCGTTCCAATAAGTGTAGTTTGAAAAGAAGTCAAGTACTTGATTCTCATCTCCAGAAAGGATTATTGTAATATCCTTCGTAAGCTCTGCTCTCTTAGTTGAAATTAATTCATCGCTAAGAAGTATTTTTTTTATATTTGTTTCCATGTTATATTATTTTGTTTTATTAGAATCAACTTGCATCATCAAATCCTCAACATCATGAACTAACTTCATGAACTTAGGGTCTCTCTTAATTCCTTTTCTATTATAAGGAAGAACTGATGCTACGTCAATATGATGAACTATTTTACTTGGAGCATGAGACATAATATAAATGTCATCAGCTAAGTAAACAGCTTCTTGAATATCGTGTGTTATTAAAATAATTGTTGGGTGAAGTTCTTCCCAGATTTCTACAAGCATATCTTGCATCTGTAATCTAGTAGGAACATCCAAAGCTCCAAATGGTTCATCCATAAGTAAGATGTCTGGAGTCGAAAGCAGGCTTCTTGCAATTGCTACTCTTTGAAGTTGTCCTCCAGATAGAGTAGGGTATTGAGCATATTTATGTTCGTGACCCTCAAGACCTACAGTCTTAATCATTTTTTTAGCTCTTGCTTTCATTTCTTTCTTACCAACAAACTCTTTCGTTTCTTTATTTAAGATGCGCCTAGCTTTGTTTAGTACCCAGTCAAACCAAGTGTTCTTAACAGATAATCCATAGTAAACATTCTCCTCAACACTTTTCCAAGGGAATGAAGAATATTTTTGGAATACCATTCCTACGTGGTCTTTATCTTCACGAGGCTTACCATTAATTAAAATCTCACCACTTGTTGGCTTTTGAAGACCTGCAATGTATCTTAATAATGTAGACTTTCCACAACCAGATGGTCCAAGTATAACTTTAAACACCCCTTTTTCTGGGTCTTTCTCTGCAAGGAAATCTAAGTCTTCAATTATAACTTTATCTCCATACTTTTGCGTCATACCTTTTAACTCCACTATATCTGGAATATCTGGGTTATTGTTAACCGAGTATGTATTTGAAGGTTTTGTAGTTTGCTCAACTGGAGCTTCAACTACTTCTTCTGCTTTCTTTTTCTTACCGAAGTAATTACCGAATACGCCCATCTTATGCTTTGTTTGTATATTTGTGAGGAAATAAAATTCTATCTAACCATTTGAATAATACATCCTGAAGGATTCCTATTATTATAATTGTGAATAGTATTGCAAAAACCTTATCAATCCTACTCTATCTAGCCGCTGTGTGTATTAGAACACCAAGGCCACCGTTATTATTTATAAGCTCTGCTATTACAATGTATGTCCATGAGATAGCAACAATAACTCTTACATCATCAAAAACTCTACTGAATACAGCTGGAACAAACACAGTCTTAATAGTCTGCCACTTTGATGCTCCCATTGTTTTTGCAGCTTGTGTGTAAACTTTCTCTACGCCATCAATCCTTTGAACTATGATTGGCAACAAGTAAACAAATATACCAAAACCAAGGAAATTCACTTTAACTTCTTCGTCAATACCGTACCAGATAATAAATATACCTGTTGTTGCTGCAAGTGGAATAAATCTAATCGCATCAACATACTTTGAAAATAAAGCTCTGAACAATGGAAATAGCCCAATTATAAACCCAACTGGTATTGCATAAAGTACTGCTTTAAAATAACCATTGAAGTTTCTCCAAATTGATGTCCATGCATTTTCAATTAAAAACTCTTCGTAATGAAGTTCTCCAAACGAAGACATAACTGAACCTGGTGTTGGAATTAAAGCCTGCATCTCTTCGTCTCCAGCCGTTATCATATGCCATGATAATATTAAAATAACAAACCCTAATACTCCTATAATTACATTTTGTAGTTTTGAGAGCTGCCCTCTAAGTTCAAATAAACTTGATATGAAGGACTTTGATTTTATTAAAAAGGATTTCATAGAATCAATTAGTTTAAATTAAAATGGCGAGCTTTAATCAACTCGCCATTTGTATTTTGTTTTTTAGTCGGTGATTAACTCGAAGTCAGTTCTTCTGTACTTCTCACTCGAACCATTCACACCTGCATCTTGTGCATGCTTTGGTCCGTTACCTACTACTATGAATCTATTTCTATCGAAACCATACTCATTAACAAGGTAGTCAACTACCGATTGAGCACGTTTCTTTGAAAGTTGTACATTAGAGTTGTACGAACCTGTGTTGTCTGTATTACCTGCAACTCTAATACGAGCCCCAGTATTGATTTTAGCAATCTCAACAAACTCAATATCTACAATGTACTTTGCATTATCATCAAGCGCATAACTTCCAGTGCTAAAACTGATACTAGCACTTTTAGTTGACATAGCTACAACTTTTGTGTCATCATACATATCTGTTGTAGGCGCTGTAAAAGAAACTGCTGATTCAGATTGATTGTTAGGACCTGAAAGAGATACCATTTGAACAATGTCATCAGTGTGAACCTCTCTCCAATTCATCTTATCACTAACATATCCTAACTTTGAATACTCATTAGTCATTTTAGAAAACAAATCCTCACCAGTAACCCCTTGATAACCTTTATTCAACCCAAAGAAATCTAAATTATCACCATGAGTTGCAAGACGAACATTACCAATTGCATCATAACAGAATTCATAAGGCTGGTCAAGGCCTTCAGCTAAAATTTTAGCAGCCTCTTTATGAGCAGCCTCAGATGTGTTAATCTCAGCGGCACCAATCATCCAACCCTCATACAAGTTGGCAAGTATATCTTTGTTGTTTTCAATATAATTTTCCTTAGCGATAAATATATCTGCAATAATATGAGTCGCAGTCTTTGTTGATGTAAGTATTTTTGAGCCTTTTACGCTTTCAATACAGTCTGCATCATCTGGAGACCAAACAACAGCAGCGTCTACATTACCACTCTTAAAATAAGATGCAGCATCCATCGCACTAGGTGCTTCTACAATTTCTACGTCCTTGTAATCTAAACCACCTTGTTGAAGCGTGTTGATTAGGAACGTGTGTGATGGTGTCATGAAAGCTACAGCAATCTTTTTACCTTTTAAGTCAGATACCTTATTAATACCTTTACGTACTACAATTGCATCTCCACCTCTTGACCAATCTGCTTGGAACACTATTTGTGGATTGCCTGGTAAATCTGCGGCTTCACATGGGAAGGCATCAACCGTATTCCATAACAAGTCAATTTCTCCAGCTTTAAAAGCATCTCTTGACGCTTGATAGTCATCGAGCAATATAAACTCTACTAATAAATTGTAGTCTTTATAGAATCTTGACTTTTCACGATTGGCATCAAACCCACCATTGAAGTACTCACCTCCTGCGTATCCACCCCAGGTTACAACTCCTATTTTGATAATACTTTCACCCTCCTGTAAATCTACATTCGAGACATTATCTTTGTCTTGTGTAGGAATACTGTCCTTGAACATGTAAATTCCTGCGAACACTGCCGCAGCAATTAAAAAGGCAATTATTGCCTTTCCTCCTGGTTTCATTTTTCTTTTTACTTTCATAATTTAATCGTTTTTGTTAATTTAGATTTTAGATTTATTAACTATTTAATATGTTATACGATGCTGATTAAAAAATGTTTCAGCATCGTATAAAAAATTACTTTTTAAAAATACTTACTCTTCTTGCTAGAGTTAGTATTTGTATTATTTGACGATTGGTTAACTTTAACCTTTTCTCTGCCGCTATATTCAACATTACCCTGTTCAAGAGCTTTGATAGGTGATTTATAGTTAGCGGCATCAAATTTCTCATCAACTTTTGCAGACCACTCATCAAGAGCTTTAAGACCTTTCATTTCATACATGTCATTCTCTAAATCCATGTTATTCATAAAGTCGGCAGAAACATCCATGAATCTCTCCATTTCACCAATTCTCATCCCTATGTCATCAACAATGTACTCCATAGCTTGGTCAAATATTACTTTTCTATCTGAGTTACCATTAATAATGTTAACAGCAGATTTCATAACACTATGACTTGTTCTGATAATTTCACGCTCCTCAGTTTTTATTTCAACTTCGTGACCAATGTCATCTACCATAATAACAGAATACTTTTTCATCTTATCAAGTACTGTGTAAAGTTTTTCAGTCTTATCTTTAAGAACTCCAAACTTTAAAGCAGCCTGTCTTTCACGCTCAGCTTTTCTAAGATTAAGATTCATTTGAGCATTATCACCTTTGTTACGAGCAGCGTTTGCCATTCCCATGTAATACTCAACCTTCTCTTCCTTAGCTGTGATTTTATTCTTAATCTTTCGAATCTGACCTTTTAGTGAACCAATTTGATTCTCCATAGACTTCATCTTATCTTTAAGGTCTTCTAAGAACCCTTCAATAATAGCAATTGGGTCAAGCTGAATAAATACTCCAGTAGCCTTTCTAACTATACTCTTATAGAAGTACCACGCTAAAGTTCTTATCCTTTTATCAAGTAACATATATCCGACTACGAATAGCCCAGCACACATTGCTCCTAAATACCAAATGTTCTCTGCGAATTGAATTAGACTAGGCATTATCTGCATAAGACCATAACCCAAACCACCTAGTATCGCAATTAAAAGGACTGCGCCTGGTATTCCTTCTGGTCTTTGCCAGAAACTCTTTTTTCCTTTTACATCTATCTGTTGCATATCTATTTTTTAGTTTTTAAGTTTTTACTCTTGGATTAAGTCGCTGATTTTTTGCTTATCAGTATCTAACTTAGACTTAACGTGAGTAAGGGTTTTTATGAAGTTTTTACTTGTCTGTGAAATGTTTGCCTCAGCATGAGATGCTTCATTGTTCAACTCAATAGCTTTCGCCTGATTCTCACGAATCTTAGCGTTAATTTCATTAATTTGTGCAACTAAATCTTCATTTTCAGCATTCAATTCAATAGCTCTATTTCTTTTTGAATCCACCTCTGAACCTGTTTGTGAAGCAAGCTCCTCATTGAATTCGCTTTCTTCTTCAGATAGAACACCCACATAGTGGTCCACTGAGTTCATCAGCTTTTCTTTTGTAAGAGTTGGGTCACCAACCTTAAGGTTTGTGTAAGCAATTTGCAACGTTGATGTTTCATTTAATCCAGCTACACCAGACATCTGCGCAACAGCTTGTCTAAATTCAAAATAATCAATACCTGGAATATTATTAGCCGCAATAAGCTCTTGAAACGAATCGTTAAATCTTTGGTCAAAAACCCCATCACCAGTCGCAGGAATACCCATTGAAGCTGTTGGTATAATTGGAGCTACATCTCCGCTATTTGATACACTTATATCATCTTGAGTTTCTTCTATTGACTCATTTGTTTCTGTTGATTCCTCTGAATCATAAAACACTTTAGAGAACCAGCTACCTTTTTTCTTAGTTTTTTTTTCTTCTGACATTTTTTAATCGTTTTTATTATTAGTTTAAATTTATTTATACAAAATAAGCTAAAACATACAACATGTGCAAGTTTTAGCTTGGAAAGTTTTTCAAATCACTTGGTAAAACTATTTTACAAGAGTCGTTTTCAATAACAACATTTATTCTGATTATAGTTTTAGTAGCCATAATATCTGCTTTATAATTAAGAACAGTCATATCATTTTCAACACCACTAGACAATGGCTTTCCTCCTATGTCATAACCAAAATCAAGTTCATTTTTATAAAAATCAAGAACTCTTTTCTCACCAAACTCATCAATACTTCTCTTGGACGTAAAAGCAATCATTTGCTCATACTTACCGTGTACAAACATCGTTTGGAAGTAATTCCCAAAGTCAGTACCATATATTAAGAATGGATTTTCATATGGTCCCAATTCTCTTATTGGAGAGTTATCAGCTTCTATTTTAATTTCTACTGGATTTTCTTCAAAAGAATTATTATCTTTAGACGTAACTAATGGCCCTAGGCCTACAGAAACATCTACACTATCGCAAGAAGCTAATAAAGATACTAAGAATATAAAAATTAGTTTTTTCATACTTGGTTGTACGCAGGTTGTTTCGAAATGTTACAAATATTTATAAAAAACTAAAAAATGTCTTTAAAACTCAACTTACTAGAATCAAAAAAACTTCTTAAAGAGTTTAATTTTCTTATATCAGATATTGAATTCAAAAACGAGTTCGCAATGGAATATAGCGGCCAGTTTGAGGTGGCTATAAGACAATTTTTAAGAGAAAAGCCATTTATAAAAGAATTATGCAGAGATAAGTTTGGTTCATTATTAGACGAACCAAAGCCAACAGCTGCCTCTAATTATACAGAAGACCCTAGCAGCCAACAAACAAAAAAAGACCCAGCAGAAACAAACTCAGACACAGATGTGGCTATATTTACTGGAGAGTTGATTGAACTTAGTGATGAAGTTTTGTTTTTAGAAGCTGATGAAGAGAAAATAAAAAAACTCTTTAGAGATATTGTGCAAAAAACACACCCAGACAAAGTTAATAGTGATGCTTTAAATATCCTTTACAACAAAGCTGTAGCAGCTAATAAAAAGAAAGACCTATTGACTACATACTCTATTTGTGATGAACTAGGAATTGAGTTCAACCTAAAACAAAGAGAGATAGATGCTATCAAAATAAGAATAAAAGAAATAAAGATTCAACAAACTGGTTTTGAACGAAGTCATTTATGGGCTTGGTGCGTTAATGATGAGGATGAAAATAAAAGGAGAGATATTATCCAACACTTCCTTTTAAATCACGCCCCAACAGTAAGAGGCTTATTCAACTAACTTCTTAGCCATCATAAGCAAAGCTTTGGCTTGGGTCTTATTTGGATGTTTCGCCTTACTCTTAACCTCCTCAGGAATAGAACGAAATTTATGTATGATTATATTATTGCAAATAACATCAACAGTTGTATATTCCTCATAAGGATAGTAAATAACTTTCCAAGTTTCATCTTTCTTTGAATCAAAGAACTCTATAGTAGTAAGAAAGTGTTCTAAAGCCATTATTTTACAGTTGCATTATGTTCCCAGAACTTTACACTCTTCTCATATTTACCTCTAAATTCTGACATCTCATCATTGTAGATGGCAAGAGCTTTTTTATATTCATACATGCGTTCACTAACATCTGGAGCATCTGGTTTCCTTGGAGGCTGTGGTAATTTCATACCAGAACCACCCATTGAAATATCCATGTAGTTCCTCATCATTGTGATTGGCTTCATTGGTTCTTCATTTGGAGTCATTTGCCCAAGAATAGCTACCACACCCCAATCAGCATCAAACTCCTCTGGAGCTTCCAATCCAAACGAGTCCACACCACCTTTAGCCATAGTCTTATCATAATCAGACCTAAGCTCTTTGTTCATTTGAGCTCTGTCGTAAAGAATTGAAATTGTGTATTTAGCTTTTGGCTTTCTTATGCCTGGAGGAAAGTCGAACCATCTCCCAAAAACTGCGAGTTCATCTTCTCTTCTAGCAGAATAACCATGTCGTAAGAATTGGTAGTTTGCATCTGTAATAGGAAGTGTTCCAGTTTTAGCGTCAGTTATGTTTGCCATAACCAATAACTTACAAAACGGAGCATACCCATCAAGTATGTTAACACGAACATGACCAGCAGATTTATCAATATACCTTTCTTCTGGTTTATCGAAATATTGATTTGAAAATACATTTAAGTATTGCTCAAAAGCTTTTGGTTCTAAATTTAGAATCTTTGTTCCTCCAAACTTTGGGTCAAAGTGTCTAAGCGAGAATTCGCTTAACTTGATTGTTCCTAATCGTTTTGTTTGTTCTTTCATTTTACAAATGTACTAAATTAAAAAAGGGGAACCAAATTAATGATTCCCCTTCTTATACGTCATAAAACTCTAAATGTTTCAAAGAAACAAATATTTAGTGAATAAAGTAAACTGAGCCTTTTTCTTCATCACACGTTAAA
>Ga0114918_10003821_pt1 | contig 13167 bp, 22 predicted proteins | sample LantaG_FD_87015 | JGI IMG/M metagenome (GOLD analysis project Ga0114918, IMG submission 87015) | Deep subsurface microbial communities from Baltic Sea to uncover new lineages of life (NeLLi) - Landsort_02402 metaG | ecosystem: Environmental > Aquatic > Marine > Oceanic > Sediment | place...
ACTAGACGACGAAAAGAGCTTTGGTAACTCAATGCAAGTTCTTGCCAATAGTAACTTCGGAGCGCTAGCGGCGGCTGGCAAAGCCTACGGTCTTTTAAAAATAGCACAGGACACTCCGGTGGCGGTAGGTTCTGCGTACAGATATGGAACCGGAGTTGGTGGACCAATCTTAGGCGGCATATTCGGCGGATTAGCAGCGGCAGCAATGGCAACACAGGCAGGAAAGCTAGCAGGCATCAAAGGATTTGCAGAAGGTGGTGTTATCGGTGGGTTTAACGGGGCGACCAGCGGACCAGATGATCAATTAGTTACTGCGAAAACCGGAGAAATGTATTTAAACGCTGGCCAACAAGCAGAGCTTTTCGAAATAGCGAATGGCGGGGGTGGACAAAGCTTAGACGTAAACATTACAATAAATGATAGCTTATTTGGCGATGCAATTGAAGCAACAGTCATTCAAAGACGAGCACTAGGGACGGGCAGCTTATGAGCAGGATCAAAATATTTGAAGCTAATTATGTAGACCTATTGAACGGCAATGCGGCCATAACAATTACAGACGCGGTGGCCACAAGCACCGGATCCGACATTGTAGATTACATGAGGAATCGTGATCTCAATAGTGCATGGATAACAACGGACTCAACCGATGCGGCAGGAACGCAAATTGATATTTCGATTGGTGACAGCCAGCCAGTCTCAAGCATTTTATTAGTCGGTCATAATCTTAAAAGCTTTACGGTAGCAACATTCAATGGGTCCACCTACGATACCAAGCACACCGAAACGGCTGAGGACGAAGACGTAACTGAAATTACATTCACGGAAGTAGATACAACAGCTATTAGAATTGTGATTAGTGGCACCCAAACTGCCAATGATGACAAGTTTATTAAGCGAATCCTAATTACTAAATTATTCGGGCAGTTCAGCGGGTTTCCTGTTATAAAATCTCCGACCAATTCAACCAACAAGAAAAAAACCAAGATGCTATCTGGGAAAATCTCATTAACTGAGGGCGTTGGGTCATTTCAATGCAAGCTTTCAATTGATAATTTCAATGATGCAACTGATCTAGAGTTAGTCCAAAACATTTACTTGAATAGAAATGGTGTCGAGGTTTGGTTATGCGGAGGCGATGAAGATCAATTTACTTTTGCTGCCAAGGGATATCGGCGTAAGGATATTTTCAGGATGCGACCAACCGACGAGTATAAGCCTGAATGGCAAAAGGGTATTTATAGTCTTGGGACAAAACAAACCCTTAATTTAGTGGAAGTGGTTAGATAATGGGAGCTATTAAAGTATTTATTAAACCATTTAAGACTGATGGAACATATCAGGACGATTTTATAGACGTAACTGCTGATGTTTCCGAGGATACAATCGGGTCAATAACTCAAAAGCTAGACGGAAGCGACTTCGATACTGGCGTTTTTACTAACTCATCATTCTCAATGAAGCTAAATAATCAATCTGGCTCTTATAATGATGTCGGCTCACTGACAAGCATGTTCAATTATAGAAGGGCAGGTACACTAGTAAGAGTAACCTGGCTTTTTGGCGAATATGAACCAATTTTAGGCTCGGCAATTTGCGGAGAAGCTATTTTAGGTCCACAAGAAATATTTTACGAAGGAATTTTAGAAGACAAGGCAACAACCATAAACGTTGAAACTAATTTAATTACGTTTAATGTTCTCGGAAGAGCGTCGATATTTGAAGCGGTCGAGATACCAAGCGGTGCTCCGGTGAATACCGATACTGTCAAGCAAGCAATTTTTGACATACTAGATCAAACGGAAATAACAACATTGTTAACGGTCACCCTAGCCAATATAGACCCTGACCTAAACTTCGTGATTGATGATGTTTCTGACTTCGAGAACGGGACAGTTAAAGAGGTTTTGGACGATCTTTTGGCGGCATCCAATTCAGTGCTGGTGATAGAAGATGATGTTGTTTATGTTAAATCAAGAGACGAGTCTACTGAGTTAATTTATACTTTCTATGGTCAAGCAAGCCCAAGAGGCATAGAAAATATAGCGAATATAACAAACTACAAAAACGGAATGAACAGAACCTTCAACTTATGGACGTGGGAAGGTACAAGTCTAGTCGCAAGAAATACAAGCTCTATTGATGATTATGGAGTTAGAAAAAAAGAAATTTCTTATGGCTTTGTAACCAATAACACTACCAGGCAAGCAATACTAGACAACTTGATAGGTGAGTTCGGAATACCTAAGGTAGAGTTTGATCTAAAGGGATTATGGGATATTGATACAATTCAGCTTGACCAGCTTGACAAGATCAGCGTTGATTATCCTTCTACAAGCATAGCAATTGGCGACAACGTATTACCGCTTTATGGTGTAGCAAAATATGGAACAGACAAATATCCATTCACAGAATTTTCACTAACAATAGATCGAGACGAAAGATTTAAGATCATAGGAATAACAGTTAACCTCAAAATGCAAGAGGTTACTTTCAAATTAAGGGAAGTATAATGGGCACAAATAACCTAGTAACAAAATCGAACGGCGAAGTAATAAACGTTACCGACCCTAACCAATATAAAGAAGCTTTAATTGGTGACATTGTACCTAGAAATGCGTCTGGCGTTCCAGAGGCAGGGGCGGGCGATGCCGGAACATCTTCATACCCGTTTAGCAGCGTTTACATCAGGGGAGCAGTTCTCAATCAGGGAACAGTAACGACGCAAGAGTATTCTTCTACTGATACATGGGAGGCACCCGACGAAGTTACAACCGCATATGTTTTAGTCTGCGGGGCAGGCGGGGCAGGATCAACGTCTAACTACTATGGTGGCGGCGGTGGCGGCGGCGCTGCGTTTGCAGAGGTTCAAGTCGTTCCAGGCGTCTCCTATGCGATAACTATTTCAACGACTGCTGACTTCAACTCTGTCCTTACTGGCCTGGCCGGTGGCGCCGGGGGTCTTGGCGGCGGAGATGGAGACGGTGGCGGCTTTACTATAGCGTCAACGATAATTGGCGTTGGGTCGTGCGATGGACAAGGTGGTGCTGGACGCGAAAGTGACGACACTGGTATTAACTATGTTTCTGGCGGGGCAGGCGGAACAGGGTACAGCGGTCGTGGCGGGCGAGGTCTAGGGGCCGATAAAAATTCACAAGGCGGCGGTGGCGGCGGAGTTGCAAATGGCGCGAACGCAACTTCTGATCAATCAGGGGGCGGCGGCGGATATGCTGCAGCGTCTGGCGTAACTGGCGGAGCTGCTGGAGTCAGAATTCAATATTACTTACCATCTGGTGTAGTTGATCCAAACTAAAAGGACTTATAATGAGCGTATTATCTACAAGAACAAATGGTCAGACAATTACTGCGCCATGGTTTAACTCAATCAAAACTTTAATCGATAACGACTTGGTCCTAACGCCTCTTTCGGTAACTGCCGACAAAACACTCGGCACTGATGCTAATGTAATAAGCGCATCGTCACTAAGCGGGGCGGTTGATCTTGATCTACCAGCGTTGGCTGATAACGATAAGAAATATTACATCTTAAAAGCAACCGATTTAACCAACGGCGTGACCGTCAATCCCGATGGGTCGGACACAATAGATGGTGATGCGAGCTACGCATTTTCAAACGTTGATGAGGCAATAGCAGTAGTTGGCGACGCTACAAATGACAATTGGGTGATAGTATCAAGCGCATTTGATTCAACAGGTGGCAGCGGTGGTGCCGGATCAGCATCAATTTATGCATTAATAAAGCCTGAAAGTAATTTAGTCGCTGAGTGGAATACAACAAATTTAAGTAACGCATCAATGGGATTAGACTCAGCCGACCCCTTGGCAGGCGATAGTTCTTATGAGCTAACGAACGCCACGAGTGCTGGTACTGAGTTTATAATTTCACCAAACGTAGAGGTACCATTAAGGTCAAGAGGAAAAACTAGCGGAATTAATTTCCCGTATCTTTATGATGGCGATGACGATGACATTTCAGTATCAATTTACGATGTCACAAACTCGGCAACACTAGAAACATTGTCTTTAGACGCTGCAACAGTATCAACTACTGGCTCGATAGTTCCATATATTCCGACAAGTTGCGAAGAGATTCAGTTTAGAGCGACGATTGACGTTGCCAATAACGGGAAGCTGTTCGTTTTCGACGATATTGAATTCAGCGATGATCCGTTTACTTATCAGAATTTACTAGATCAAGAGGGTGCGATATTTAACACAGTCACTGGATACGGTTCAACTAACAATAAAATACCATATTATTCGAATGAAGTTTCAAACGACACCGGAAGCATAATAACAATAGCAAACAGCGCAGTTAATGGACTAAGCATTACCGCTAATAAAGAATGTGTCGTGTATTTAGGCGTGACTGGAGCATTTGGAGCCGCTGGGAATGTTGGGATATCGCTAAACAGCACTGAGTTAACCACAGGTATTTCTAGCTTAACGGTAGCAGACAGATTAGTTATTGGGACAACTTCGGCAGCAGGATATTTTGATGATGTGTCAGTGAGTATAAAAATGAGTGCTGCTGATGTTTTACGTCCACATTTCGATGGCGGGGCATTATCTTCTACGGACACGCACCATGTATCTATATCTGCGACATCAGAAACAGCCGCAGTAGTTCACTCATCTACCGGAACAGAGAACACGTTCAGCGCAAACATCTCAGCTAGCGGCGGCACACCATCAGTCGAGCAGTCGTCTATTGATTTTATAGCCAGCATTACTGACAACGGAGTGGGAGACTACACCATAAACTTTGTTACAGGGTTCTTTTCTGTCGCACCGTCCGTGGTTGGAAATGTGTCTGACGCGTCCAATCATGTCAGGATTCTGAATGTTAACTCTGTGTCGACGTCTAGTGTGTCCATTAGAATTTTTGATGGGTCGAACGCTGCGCGAGATGAAGACTTTTTCATTATGGCTCAGCGACAAGACGCAGACTATAAAAACCCTAGTGCATATGCAGTTACTCCATTGACACAAACTTGTTATATAAAAGACGTGAAAGCTAGTGGAACTGCTGGTGGAACTTTCACAAGTGGCGCGTGGCAAACTAGAGATTTAAATACATTAGAGGGAGACATTTCTTGGTGCTCGCTAGCGACAAATCAATTTACCTTACCTGCTGGGAAGTATGAGATATCGGCAAAATCCCCTGCGCTCGACGTTGATGGTCATCAATCACGCTTGTATAGCGTTTCAGGCAGCGCAGCCATTACTTATGGAACTAGCGAATATGCCGGGGCTGATCTAAGTTCAATAAGCTCATGCATTGAAACAACTATAGATATTTCAGAAGCTACGACTTATCGAATAGAGCACTATGGACAAACAACTCAGGCAACAAACGGGTTTGGATCGGGTAACTCTTTTGGGAATGACCAGATTTTCGCACAAGTTAAAATAACTAAACTTACCTGGGAATAACATGAAAGCAGTAATAACAGGACTAATAGTTGTTATCCTCGCGTGGATAGCCTCTTCATTTATCCCGACGCAGTCAGAAATGAGTGATCTTAGGGAAAACATTATCGAATTGCATGAACGCAACGATTACCAAGATAAAACAGATGACAGAGTAGAGCGAAAAGTTGACGCCATTTATAAGCTACTCTTAGATTGGAGGCAATCGTGCTAAAGCGAATGAAGAAAGGACTCGATGTTCAGTTAAGTGCTCATGTTAAAAGCTATGAAATAGAATGTAATTGCGGCGACCCAAGATGTAAGGCTTTATTTTATGATACTGAATTGCTTGAGAAATTCGAAATTTTAAGGCTAATTTGGGGCGAAGCTATACAAATAAACTCTGGGCATCGCTGCTGCTTGCATAATTTTGATGTACAGGGCGCGAAGCAATCAACGCACATGATAGGAATGGCATTAGACTTGGTTTGCCCGACGCATGTTGACTGGACTTGGTTTCAGTATTCGTGCGAAGAGATATTTGAGTTTACCTTTGCTTATGAGAACTGTCACGTTGTGCATTGTGATATATACATTCGCGACTAGTCTTGCCTTAAGGCCTTATCCATAATAGAATTTAATCTACTAGTAACAACTCCAGGAGAACTTAATGGAAACACTTTTAATTATTTTAACTTGCTTGTTGGGGATTTCGGAAGGGCTGGCACTTATCCCTTCAGTGAAAAGTAACGGCGTATTCGACATGATCATCAAGGTTATGGGAATGGTTAAGAACGCTATCTCTAACAAGTAGTGAACCTACAGGGCCTGCTTGACATTGGCGAATCGATAACTCTTGACGTAATTACCAAGAGAGCGATAGAGTTTGCATTGGTTAAGCTAGGCTCTCTTGCTGGACCGCTTGGCTGGCTAGTTTCTTTTCTAATCAAAATAGCAATTAAATATTTTATATGGCCCGCAATCGAAGATCTTGTCGGAGAGGGCAAACTTATATTCGAAAAAATAGAGATAGATAAAAAAGTTAAGGAGCTCGAAAATGCTACGTCACTTGCTGACATTGATAGTGCTTTTGCTGATCTCCCATAGCTGCGCGTTCCCAACGATAGCGCCGCAAGAAAGATGCATTGTATCTGTAGAACATCAAGCTTGTATTTGTCATATGTACGAAATAAAAAAAGAATCATCGGGTGCAATTTCAGAAAACATAATTCATCCAATTGAATACTGCGAAAAACTAGTCGGGTTCAAGCCTAAAGAATGGGGCGAGCTAGCCAAATGGCATCGGTCTATTTATAATTGGGTCAAGAAGAAGTACAAGAGCAACGGGAAGAAACGCTAAGATTTTCAATACTAATTATCGTGCTTTTTACAATCACATCTTTCTCTATGTGAGATAACCAATCCTCGGTAGCTTTCCAATTCGATAAAACTATATACTTTGATTTATTTTCTACAAGATAACCAACTATATCAAATATGATCGGTTTGTCGCTGCATGTCGAATGATCCATAAAGCGGATCAAGTACAATTCTGAAACATTCCACCTTTTCTTTCTCATCTTTTCCTGCCTACCCATCTACCATTTTTGCTAAGTCGCATTGGTATTATAATTGGATCGCCATTGAGTATCATCATTGCGCCAAGCCTTGGAGACTTTGACTGCGTTTTGTTATAAGCATAGGCAAGCGATTTGTTGTCAATTAAACATCCTGGGATAACTGCGAAGTTTGGATTTTTTTCTGCTCCCCAATAATGAATAACCTGTTTTGAGTGGTGATGACCTTCGACTAAACTCATTTCTTTGTCCTTCGCAGCCTGCAACACGTTCGCTGATAGTTGATGTACGAACATGCACTTTAATCCGTTCGGTAAATTAACAACTAATTCGAAGTGCCATTTCCATCCATCGGGAGCATCAAGGACTTCTTTGTTATCCCTAATATATTGCATCGGAATGCCCTCAACCTTCGCTCTTCTCAATGCCAGGCTTCCGTGGTTTGAATGCAGTACGTCGCAAACAGGAAACAATTCGTATAGGCCCATCATATGCCGCTTTGCCGTTTCTAATTCGGTAGAAGCTGAATAAGGCAGGTCATTATCAGTTGCGTGGAATGATATACAGTGATTATCTACCTCGTCACCAAGGTGAACTACGCGCGTAGGTTGATATAGTTCTTTAATTCGGGTGAGAAATTCTAATGTGTCAACGTGCCCATAGGGGAAGTGGCAATCTCCAAAACAAAGTATTCTATTATTCCGTCCTGGTATCTCTGAGAGTTTGTCGCACTAGTCTATGATAGCACATATCCGAATTTCGCTAAAGCGCAACGCATAACGTTCATTATCATGCACAATTTTTCACAAAACATTCATTATAATGTATAAAACTCTGACCGCTCTTCCATGAGCACCAGAGAAACAATTTTAAATGTTTTTCTTATAATACCAATTTATCGTATTCCGCGCAACTCATCACGTAATCTCTCTGCCCCATTCTATCCTTGGCCTTGCCTTTTTGTATTGTTCTTGACGAAACAATGCCACAATCTTTTCGTAAATTGACACAATCTCGACAAACGCTTGACGGGTGGTTCTTAATCTTTGTTAACGATGGGTGCTCACTCATTTTAGTTCTTGGATTGCTTTCATAGTCTCTCCTAAAAATAGGGCCATAGCACCTTGGAATTAACTATGACCCCTGATACAAGCCGACTCTAATCGTTAGCAGTATTGCTCGCCTGCACCTGTTATTATTCCCTTTTCACGCCTTAAATATCTGTCCACTGCCAGTCCTGCCATACTCATGATCATTTCCTCAGAATACTTTTCTTGGACACACGCGCTAGCTATCGAATCCGGGCATCCGTACAAATCCTCGAAGAATGGCATCATGGCAACCGTTGCCACTTCCCCCACACTTAAGCCCCTGTCTTTTACCAGATATTCAATCACATGGTCCGGCACCTTGTATTTGTTTTTCCATTCCACAATCAATCCTTTTGTTTGTATATCTCAGCACAAATTTTATGCCTACCTATTAGACTTCTATCTTCGCCCATCTTCTTTATACAATTGATAATCTTGTCTGCATTGGTTGGTTTATAGTTGTTTTTAGGCTGCGTAACGCATGAGGAAAGTTGTACAACTACGTATAGAACCGCGCACCCAAATATTATACTTTTGCTCATCGCCATTTCTCCAGTTCCTTAGCGTCTCTTTTTCCGCAAGTTACAAGGATCTTAAGCCCGGTGATTAAGTTGCGCTTGGCAACCGTCGTGTTTTTTAATGCCAGTTTGGCCTGCTTGAATAGCTCTTTATCGCCTAATTTTTCGGCCCTCGACAACTCTTTAAACAATGTTTCAAGTTCTTCGACTCTGGTTTCAACTAATCCAATCATAAGCCTCCCATAGCTTTTTTAACTTTCATTACATATTCGTGATCTCGACAACTCTTTCTAATCGAATAACTCGTCAAATTGCCAAGCCCCCTATTAAAAGCCGATACTGCGCACCACTTGTTTTTGGTTTTTTTATATCTTCCGTATAGATAATAAATGGCCACTAGCGTGTTAGTTCTTTCGTATAGCAATTCCTCTCTTGACTCTAAAACAAAACCCGAATCAATAACTGCGGCGTCGTGTATCTGAAACAACCCCATGGCTCGCCCAGAATCGCCTATAGCGCGGGGGTTAAGTGCCGACTCAACCTTGGCCATTGCCAGGAACACATCGGGCCCTATAGAGCCTCCTGACGTCATTCTCTTAATCTCAGATGACCAGTTTTTAGTTGCCCAGCCGAGAAGAAGAAACGCTAGTATCAAATAAATTGCCGACCTCATGTTTCCTCGGCTATTATCTTAGCTATTTCTTCATTAGTTCTATCACTAATCCATGTGTGATTTAGAAACTTACTTGCAAACGTCCCAACTATATGAGCTAACGAGCTATCTAGTTCTTTTTCGTCGGTCCCGATATAATATCTAACGTCTAATATCTCGACAGTTTCTACTTCGAAAACCTCATCAATTGTTAAGCGTTCAACCATTAGATCGAGCTCGAAAGTCTCACACATAAACTCTAGTGGAATTGTTATTTTCATAATCCCCCCAGATATTCCCATGTTGAGAAGACAGGCTTGGCCTCAGAGTCCCAAATCATAAAATAACTGTCCTTCCCAATAAACACGTCGCGCAAAGCCCCAAAGTCCTTGAGTCGGTCAATCACTTTGCCTAGCACTGCTAGCTTGCCATCCATGCTCACATATACGCCATCTTTCATTTCTGCACCTGTGCGATTAATTCAATTGCTAGCTTTTTGTCGCGTAGTTTCTCGGTGCTCATTGCTAACAAATCGGCCTTGCTTTTCGCTTCCAGTTGAGTGTGCATAAATTCCCTATATTCATCGTCTGAACATGTCACTGATTTTACGAGTGCTAAAATATCACCTATAAGCTGGTTTTTAACTGGGTCAATAACGGGTTGTGGCTGGACGGGCGCGGACCCGGGTTTCACTTTCCCTTTAAACACGTCGTCACCTATGCCCAAATAGCTGCTGCACTTTGAGAGACAATCTGTCTTAGCACTTTTCAGCATGTCGCCTATCAGCCTTGACGGACGCATCGTACCTTTTATTTTAGCGTACTTATCCTCTACCATTTTCTGTTCGCTATACCCTACGTTTTCGATATGTATTTCGCTTATGACTGTGCTGTCACCATCTTTCGTATGGATTCTGACGTCTAGGTTTCCATAATAGATAGCGTAAACAACTTTGCCACTCTCGTCTTTCCCTAATTCGTAATTGCCAGTTAGCTCCCATCGCCCAAGACCTAGCACAGTATTGAGCCTGTCGATTATGTACTGCGCCCCGATTGAGGTAAATTGATTGTTTGTGCCTCTTGATTTGTCAATACCATAAGCCTCTTTTTCAAACGGTGCCTTTAGTTCGTTATAAATTGCTTGCATATTATCCTCCGAAGGTTATCCCTACTGGGTTTCGTTTAAGTTCCGCGCCCTTAATCTTTTCGCCATTCTTAAGATCATTGGCCAGTTGTTTTTTATCTATACTTATGCTTTGAGTAACGACTTTATACTTCGAATCGATCAGTTTGTCGTCTGTAATATTTACACTAAGCGGTTTTTTACGTGTTTTTATTATCCCGTATTCGCCCTCTATTTTATCAGTTTTCAATAATTCCATGCAGTTGCGAACGTAGCTTGTAAATCTTTCAAGCGCTGCGGATTCGCTTGACTTCATTGCTTGGAGCTCTTTGATGCGCTTGTCAATGGCGTCAGTTCTGTCTTGTCTTTTCTTTTGATATTCAACTACCGAGTCGGTTTTGCTAGTAAGGTGATTTTGCAATTGAGCGAATAACGATTCCTGCGCGTCAGTCATTTCGCCGTCAGCCTCTTCTATTTCACTAACGATAATGTTTAGTTCTTCTGATATTTTATACAAACTGTTACTCATGGCGCGCCCTCCTTTTTATTTCAACTGCCCCGTGCATTGCCGTTTCCATCCATGGCTTGTTTCTATATAGATTAATGCCACGCTGAGCTATCTCATACTTTGAGCCTGTTATTTTTTCTTTATTAAGAGCATGAAGCATGACCAGATAAAGACTATTGTAGGTGCGGTTTAGACCTTCTTGACATTGCGCTTCCACTTCTTTTGCCCTACTTAACATTCTCCTCGCGTTCCATACCTCGTCCTGTGCTACGCGAAACATTCCTTCCCTTGTTTCTACTACCTCACATAGCGTGTCAGTATCATCCACCACAATGATTGCTAGCTTCTCCATAAGGTCATCGGACTTGTGGACACCGTGGCCTTTTGACAGAAGGTCGCTCAACTGATCAATGCTTTTTGATATTTCACTTTTGTTCATAAATTTTCCTTTGAATAAACGATATAAAAGGAAATACACAAGATCAAGAAAATAATAAAACAAAATACTTACTTCAAAATGTGAGAATCATATAAATGTTACAAAAATAGTTTACTTCTGTCGTATCATCTATTAAATTTAGCCATGGAAACAAACGAAAACTTCACAATGGTGTCTAATGATATTTTGCGCAGTGAAATAGACCCCTATTCTTTTAAAATTTACTGTTTTTTGAAATCCTATCACCCTTGCTTTCCAGGATACGACCATATAGCGGAAAAAACGGGGATTGCAAGAAGTACCGTTATAAGGAGAATAAAAGAGCTGGTGGCTGATGGTTTCTTGGATGTGGCTCGAGGATATAAAGGCAAGTCAAACACATATTTCGTGAAAGAACCAAGTAGGCTAGACCCAAACAAGTTCGATTACTACTCAGACGAATTTAGAAAACTAAGGCATAGGGTCTTTTTAAGGGACGGAGAAGTGTGCACTATGTGTGGAAAGCGACCAAAACCCGGAGTGATCTTAACAATCGATCACGTTTTACCAATATCTCGTTACCCAAGCAGGGCGATGAACATTGAAAATCTTCAAGTATTGTGTCTTGAGTGCAACCAGAAGAAGTCGAACAAAGACTACATAAAAAAACCAAAAAAGTTACCAGCAAAAAGCTCATTCGCAGTCTTTAAAGCAGATCTCGACGCTTCGGCCAGCACATAAACATGCCCATTTTTGAGCATAGAAGGCCAAATAGGCAGTGCTACTTGTGTCTTTTCCTGTTTGACCGCCCTAGCGCGCCAGTTTGTTGTTCTGCCGATATGGCGAAAAGAAGCTCTGTTGCTGATTCAAAACCCATTTTGAACCACTCGCCACCAACTCTATAGGCATCAAGTCTCTTGTGGATGCGACTCTCAACATCTTTCGAGCTGAAATGAGGTAGCACTTCGTAGTAATCGTAGATTTCAATATCGCAAGGGTTCCCTGTTTGGAGCTCTTTTTTTCGAGTCTTGGGACTGTTCGATATACCCACCTTATAGAAGCCGCCGTCGCTCTCCATGACATAGACAAACATTTTATGAACTCTTTTTTTAACCATACTTCGCTCCAGAGCATAAGAGGCCTTTAGATGATATTCAACAACCCAGTGTTTAAAGCCTGACAACGCATTTAGTTCCAACCCTCTAGCTCCCAATTACTAACATCACCTTGGGCAAGAGAAACGATCAAAGACTTGTTTGAGGTCTGGTGTTCCCTGCGTCTATTTTGTCCCACTAAAAGCTACAGCATACGCCTCTTATTCGATCATTTGCATGCCTGGTGCGCGCTTCTTCTATAGGACAACCGTATCACCCGGTTTTTTTGCACAGTTTTAGGTAAGCCAAAATCTGTAAATGCTATCGTGATTGATGTAATTACTACACGATAAAAATTACATTGTATACGAGAACCTTCTTACATCTCAAAAGTCAGACTAATAAGATTTACATATCGTTTTATTGATATATTATTTTCCTCAACTGGGAGAAATTTATGTTTAACAAAGAAGAGTTCGAAAGAATTTATTCCCTTTATCCTAGGAAGATGGGCAAGAAACGAGGCAAGGAAAGATTCAAGCGTCAAATCAAGACACCAGATGATTACAAGAACTTTGAAAAGGCTGTGCATAACTATATTATATGCACAAAGAATACCGAGAAGCAGTACATGAAACATTTTTCTACCTTTATGTTGGACTGGGAAGATTTTATAGAGGTTGAAGAAATAGATGTAGTTCTTGACAAAGCAGCGATTAGAGAAGTAATTTGTGGCAATAAAGATTATTCAGAA
>Ga0114918_10003822_pt1 | contig 13166 bp, 5 predicted proteins | sample LantaG_FD_87015 | JGI IMG/M metagenome (GOLD analysis project Ga0114918, IMG submission 87015) | Deep subsurface microbial communities from Baltic Sea to uncover new lineages of life (NeLLi) - Landsort_02402 metaG | ecosystem: Environmental > Aquatic > Marine > Oceanic > Sediment | place: Baltic...
ATACCTTCGACCCGGACAGGGATGGAATCTGCCGGGCAAAATTTGTAATGGGAATGAACGACATCGTTGATTATCCCAACTGGACAGAAGATCTTGCCATTAACCAGGGCGTCTGGGCGGTAACTCTGCGGGTTATAAAAGAATTGAATATCCCGGGAATCAGCGAAAAAATTTCAGAAGAATATATCAAAAAGGCTGAGGATGCTTACCGAGGTTATTACAACCCCGACAAGAAATTATTATGCCCGAAACATTCGATTGATGATGTGATATGTCTGGACAGCCTGCATCCCGAATTTATGTCGTTATGGCTGTTCGGCCGAAAAATCCTTACGGATGAAATGGTTATAAATACGCTGGAACAAGTTCCGCTCTTTTGGCCCCGTGAAGATGCGCCATTTCCGGAGGAAGGCAAAAAAGGCGTCATCGCTCCCATTACAATCTGGCTGAAAAAAGACGATCCAAACGGCTGGAGTTATTTTACAGATAAATATTATCCTGTGATGAATAAAGAATTCGGCAAGGCATACGCCAACCACGGCCGTGACGGAATGTATTATAACGGGGGCAGCTGGCTGCGTCCCGAAATACTGGCGTACACAGCCGGTAAAATGCACGGCTGGAAAAAAGCGGATGCAAGAATTGCAAATCGCCTCTGGGCGGAAATCAATCTGCGATATGACTTCCCCACAAGTCAGGAATATCTGGCCACAACGGCAGAAAACGTGGATAAATGTGTCCATCGTGTATTCTGCTGGAATGTGTTCGCCCTGCAGGCGTTGGAAATGACCGGCCAGCGAACACCTCAGATGGATCCGGATTATGGCAAGTAACACAAAAGCTGCGATGATAATAGCAACCGGGTCACGAGCGACGAGCATCCAGCACTTATTCACTAGTTACCAATAACCAGTTACTATTCACCATTTTCGCCCAGCGCGATCATTTGCGCAAGGGGTCTGCAAAAAAGTCGAATATTTTCAAATATTTTCAAACGTTTCACACCATTTTTCGAACGTTTTGCATAGTTTTTCGAATATTTTCAAACGTTTTCGCTTGTTTCTTTCAGAAACTTGCGCATTTGGTCGAGAATTTTAACGCTTTTGCATAAGAGAAACTTATGGGAGCAATATTTAAAAAGGTAGGGTAACAAATTTTTTTCTGCGGAGGATGGATTTTTTACCTGTATCGATATTACCGCAGTTATCGGCCTTAAACAAAGATTTTCAATGAACAAATCACCTGCTCAAGGGGTATAAAAAAAACCGATTGGTTATTTCAGAAAGTCGAGGAGCGGCCTAATAGCTATACTGGCAAAATTGATTACTTTTGTAACTGCCTTTTATGACAATAGTTGCAGCAAAAACGGAATATGAGGGCCTTCGGTACAGTAGGTGCCAATATCATCCGGCAATTGATAGGAAACTGTTTTTTATGCCGGCACAGGTAAAAGCATTTAATGTCTTTGTGATACTGGCTTTATAGAAATTAAAAAATCAAGACAGAGGTGCATTGAACCGATAAGTCTCATCAAGCAGCACCGCTGCTCCCAAAAGCATTTATAGGAACTTAAAAAGCCGTGTTTTGGAAGCTTTAGACGTATGAAAAAAGGGCCGACCACAGGATTTATATTGCTCTTGTCCGCGCTGGTTGTTTACCTGACCGGCTGTGGCGACAAGTTTTTTGACCCGAGGCAGATAGGCAGATTCCGTCCTGTACCGGCTGTCAACGTGATATTGGAGTCGTTGGGTGTGGTAGAGGAGACACCCTCAGAGTGGGTAGGGGCAGAGGACCCCAAGCCTGTCGATGTTATACCTTACGAAATTGACTACACATTTAGCCCCGGAGACGTCGTCAGGATAACTATTTTCGAACTGCAGCAGGAAGGTAGGATGTTTGCAAACGACTACGTTATTACCGAGAGCGGCAAAATATCCATACCTGATGTCGGGATAGTCGAGGCGGTAGGGTTCACTGAAACGCAGCTTGAGGAGGAGCTAAAGCAAATCCTTTCGCCGAGCATATTAAAAGATCCTTCTGTTTCTGTGATTTTGATGAGCTCCCAACGGAATACGTTTTCTATATTGGGCAGTGGTATCCCGGCGCCGAGCAGATACGGTATCCCGCGGTACGACTACCGACTGACCGATGCCCTTGCAACGGCGGGAGGCATAGGTGAATTCAACATAAGTTACATTTATGTTACCCGTGCTGTTACGGGTAAAGAGGCAATGGCAGAGCCGACCGCGCCACCTCCGACAGAGGCAGAGCAGGAAGTGCCCCCTGAGCAGGAGATGCTCGAGATAATAGCTCCGCGGGCACAGCGACGGTTGCCTGGCAGCGGATTGGTTATAACCTCGGCGGAGATGATAACGGATAAAGAGCTTGCTGAGATAGCTCTGCCCGAAGGTTTTGAATTATTCAGCGATGATGGGCAGTTGGCAGTAGATGTTGAAGAGCTACCGACGGCATTGACCCAGCCGGCTCGTCAGGACACCTTCAGTGAACCGATAGACCTTCGTGAAGTTGAGGATATTGAGTGGGTCTTTCAGGATGGCAAATGGATTCCTGTTCTGGTCGGTCGGCCGATACCAACAAAGCCGCCGACAAAAATTGAGCCTGCAAAAAAGCTTCCTGCTGTGCCGGAACTCAAGGAGCAGTTGCCGGAGGAGTTCGAGTGGGGTTTGATGGAAGCCGCTGCAATGCAGATGCGAGTTATTAAGATTCCTGCCGATAAATTGCGTAGCGGTGACTACCGGTACAATATTATCATCAGGGCCGGTGATACTATTTATGTGCCCCTTGATATTATCGGAGAGTATTATATTATGGGTAATACCAACTATCAGGGATTCATTAATCTTACAGGCCGACCAATGACATTGAAGATGGCCATAGCAGCGGCGGGCGGCCTGGGACCTTTGGCTTGGCCGAAGTCTTGTGAGGTCATCAGAAGGCTTAGCAGGAAGAAAGAAGAAATCGTGATGGTCGATTTGGACAAGATATTCCGCGGCGAGCAGCCGGACTTCTTCATCAGACCAAACGATGTGATTAATGTCGGTACCCACCCGACAGCTATGTGGCGAGCGGTCTTGCGGAATGCCTTCAGAGCAACTTATGGTTTCGGCTTTGTCTACGACCGTAACTTTTCAGATAGAGCTTTCGGATTGCGAAATCCATTAGGACCTTTCGGTGTCGGGCCGTTCGATTATGGGCCTTTGGAAGATTTATTCTAAAAGGTGTATTTAACAATTAACAGAATACTTTAGTTATGGTGGAAAATATTGCCTCTTTTACCGCAGAAACACAGCGAGCAGGACCGCCCGCACCAAAGCAGCAGTGGCGCGAACTTGGGGTGCATAATTATATCAAGATGCTGATAATTGGTGGACTGTTTGTTTATCTTTTTCGCCGCGAGATTGAGACAATAGTTCACAGATGGCTTACCGACAGCAGCTGGTCGCATGGTTTTCTGATTCCGCTTTTTAGCTTATACTTTCTTAACCAGCGCAAGACACAAATTCTGAATCTTCAAACAAAGCCGAATTATCTGGGCCTGTTTTTTCTTATCTGTGGAATTCTGTTTTATCCGTTCAATATCGTTCATCTGCATTATGCCTATTTGCGCCCAATCGGAATGATAGCAACATTTGGAGCAGTCGCATTGTTTTTGGGTGGCTGGGGGCTGGTTAAATACACTTGGCTTCCGATTGGCTATTTGGTGTTTGCGGTACCACTGCCGGTAAGGTATTATGTAAACTTGACCATTCCAATGCGGCAATGGGCCGCAACAGTGGCAGCATTTTTGTTGAATTTGGTTAATGACCTGGAGGCTACAGCCAGTGGGGTTGTGGTGGATGTAATTTACAAGGGTCAGCGACTGGAGCCGGCACTTGATGTAGCTGAGGCCTGCAGCGGGATGCGCCTACTAATGGCCTTTTTGGCCCTGGGCGTCGCTATGGCCTATTTGCACTACAGACCCATTTGGCAGAGAGTTATTTTGTTGGTCAGTACTATACCAATAGCAATATTCTGTAATATCGTGCGGGTTACAGTTACCGGATTTATTTATGTTATGATTCATCCCCGATACGCTCAGGGTATTTATCATGATATGCTTGGAATGGCGATGTTGCCGTTAGCGTTTGGTTTATATGGCTTGCTCGCGCAGTTTATGTCGAGTCTGTTTGTCGAGGAAGGCAGTCTCGGCGCACCAGTAGAGGATGTTGTGGTTCGCAAGCGGAAGGTGTAGAACTTCAGGTGGAATCTGGAGTGCGATATGTTCAAGACTTATACGCAGCCGGCTTTTTTGATATGTGCGGGTACCCTTGTGATAGCAGGGGCCAGTATGTCCATCGCGATAAAAAGTTTCGGCATATACCTAAAGAAAGATCCGTTACCGCTGAAAAAATCTTTGGACCTCCTCGATAAGAAAGCTTTGGCTTCCTATAAGGTGGCATCAGTAGGAAAAATCAAATATGAGGAGGTCGTCAAGGCGCTTGGGACGGAAGATTATATTCAATGGCATCTGGAAGATGTCAGTGTGCCGGCTGACAGTGCTGTTCGTTACTGCCTGCTGCTGATTACCTATTACGGCCTTCCAAACCTGGTGCCGCATGTGCCGGAAGAATGCTATACAGGCAGCGGCTATCAGAAGTTGTATTCCAATAGTGTTGTTTTCAGGGTCAACAAAGGCAGCCGCCAGGAGCAGCTGCCGGGCAAGTACGTCGTATTTATCGGCAAAAGCTCTGACCCCTGGCAGAACGATACGAAATTTTCAGTCTTGTATATTTTTCGCGTCAACGACGAGTATACAAACAGCAGAACAGATACCCGTATTGTCCTCGGCAAAAACCTTTTTCGCCGATATTCGTACTTTTCCAAGGTTGAGATGAAATTCTTTAATATGAAGTTCGGTGCGCAAACGTTCCCGTCAAAAGAGCAGGCGGTATCAGCAAGCCAAAAACTTTTGGGTGTGATTCTGCCTCTTTTGGAGAAAGAATACTGGCCTGATTGGGAGAAATTAGTAGGTGATGATTAATAGATGATGACGGATAGGGCAGCTTTCGGTCGACGGTCACGAGACCTTAGCGAAAGGGATAAAAACTATGGCAAGAAAGAGATTAAATAAAAAAGTTGCGATTATTGGGTCCTTGATCTTCGCATTTGTAGTGTTCGCTGCTATTGGAGCGTTTTTGTATTTGAGCAGGGACCCGGAAAAATTTATCAGAGATGGTGATGCGGCTTTGCTCTCAGGAGATTACGAAGAAGCTGCTCTCAGTTACAATAAGGCACGCGTTCGGGCAAAGTCCGATTCGCTTAAGATAGAACTGCTTTTTAAGATTGCTGATGCTTATATAAATATTGACAGATGGAACAACGTGCTTGGCTGTTGGAACAGAGTAGTTCAGATAGACCCCGGTAATATCAAGGCACGCCTCTCACGCTTGAACTATCTTTACATAATGGCCAACAGCGTAGCTGACCTCGGAGGTACCGGACCTTGGCAGGAGATTGTATCACAAGTGTCGGAATTGATGGAAGTAGCGGAAGATGCGGAGCTGCTCAACGAATACACAGCAAGCTGGGAGCCATTTGGACTGCAACAAACAGGAATGGGCGACAGCCAGCTGAGCGCATACCTGCATTTGCTCAGGGGCAGAGCCATTCTTGAGACGGCAATAGCCGGGGCGGTTGCCGACCCGGATGAATCGCTTGAGCGCGCAATTGATGATTTGGAAGAGGTTCGCAAGCTTCAACCAGGGAATGTTGATATGCATTGGCATTTAGCCAGAGCAATTGAAAAAGAAGGTGATATCGCGGCTTCGAGAGGTGATCTTGACCAAAAGAATGAAGCCGCAGAGCAGGCTATGAAAATTTTGGAGCAGGCTGTGGAGCTCGCAAGTGATAATCCAAAGACACACATTAATCTGCTCCAGATGAAGCTCGCCGTTGCACACGAGAGGAGGAGTAGGGAGCAAATTGAAGCCCTCGAACCTGAGTACCAGTCGCTTGTGGACAAGTTCAATACCAGTGCGGAAGCATTTTCAGCTTTATGTAGATACCACCGGCTTATAGGTCTCAAAAACATTGACAAGGCTGTAGAAGCAGCGGAAAGGGCATTTGAATTGGACAAGGAAGATGCGGATTGTGCCATACGTGCGGCTGCTGTGAACTACGTCAAGTATTCAGCCTATGGACAGACCTCGCATATCCACAGAGCAGTAGGGATACTCGATAACGCGCTTACACTGCCGGATGCTCAGGACAAACCGGGACCCAAGCGGTGGGCGAAGAGGAGCAGCAGAATAACTTTGTATTCTTTGCTCGCACAGTATTATATCGAGCAGGTACTTGAGCCTCAGCGTTCTGGTATAACAACCGAGTCGCAGAAAGAGCAGCTGATATCAAAAGCCAGGGAGGCGGTGCACCAAATTGAGCAGCTTATCGGTAGCGGTGAGGATCCAACGGTGGTTAAGTGGCGGGGTATGCTCGAACTTGCCGAGGGAAATAGAACCGCCGCCATCAAGAAACTATATACAACCTATGAGCAGTACAAAGCTTCCGGGCGAAGAGATCAGCTACTTGCATATTGGCTGGCTCAAATTTTTAGAGGCACCACTGAGATTGGCGCGGCGAATGAGTTTTTCTTAAGCGCCTTGGGGCCACCTGGTGGAATTCACGAGGTAAAACCTGAAGCACTTTTGGATTATGCGGAGGTCCTGTTGAAACTGAAGGACAATGTTGGTGCCTTAAACGTGGTAAGGTTTTTTGAGGACAACTACTGGGCTGACGATAGAAGCAAAGTGTTGCGCGTTATGGCTTACATCGGAGGCGGACAGTTTGACGAGGCTGAAAAGGAGTTAATCGACGCTGCGCAGGACGACCCAAACACGATTAAACTCAACTGGGAGCTTGTCTGGGCAAAATCCAGGAAACTTGAAAGGGCCATCGTCCAAAAGCAAACTCAGGATATTATTGCTCAGGTTGTGCCGGAGGCTGATGAACAACAGCGACTCGAAGTGGAGGCGGCCGATGCGATGACGCAGGCCGAGTTGGCTGGCTACTACGACACCTTGGCTCAATTAACAGAAAAAATGCTGCCGATAGAGCCTAATTCCGTGGGTATAAGCTCTGTAACGGTTATTTTTAGGAATTATGTAAAGGCTGGAAAACTCAAAGAGGCTGAAGAAATTATTGATAAATTCCTGGAGTATTTCCCGGACAACGTAATGGCTCTGTTTTTGAAAGATGCACTTGCGGAGCCTCAGCCGGACAAAATCTCTCCGGAAAGGCTTTATGAAATCGAAGAGAATATTCAAACCGGTGTGGCTGACCCTGTCGCCAGGGCTGTGAGCCTCGGCACATTTTACCGGGGCAGTGATGAGCCTAACAAGGCGATCCCGGAATTTAAAAGGGCTCTTGAAACGTATACTGCAGCCGCTGATAAGGAAATAACGGGGTTACAACGTCTTGCCGTAATTTCTCTTTACGAAATAGCGCTTCAGAGCAGGGACTGGCAACTGGCAGAGCAAATGACAGATATAGCCCGGCGGGAAAATCTCGATGGCTGCCAGGGCGATTTCTACGCCGCTCGTGTTACCATAGGCAAAGAGCAATGGGAAGAGGCGCTGACAAAAGTTAACGAATCTTTGAAGCAAAGACCTGTCTTTTCATATGCTTATATGCTCAGAAGCATGGTTAACGCCGCTGTTGGGAATGAGTACGCATCCGTTGAAGACGCACGAAAGGCCCAGTCTTTCAATCCAACGGACGGTGCTATTGCTAAAAGATTGGCCTTCGTATTGCTGGAGCGAAATGAAAGGCTTGGTGATAACGCAACACCCGACCAGGTAACTGAAACAAGGGATGCTTTAACAAGAGCGTTAGCTCTGAATCCAAGAGACCTGCAGCTACTTAGTTTCTACGCTGAATATATAAGTGACGATGAGCCGGAAAGGGCGATGGCACTTAGGCAGTATTTACAAAAAAACGCTCCTAGTATGCTCAATGCTCTGCTGCTGGGCAGAATGGCAACAAGGATAGCTGTCAAAGAAGAAGATGCCAGGCAGAAGGATGCGTATTTTGCCATTGCAGCATCGGCTTTTGAGCGGGCCCTCGCTATGGAGCCCCAAAACAAGGAAGTGCTTGGTGCCTACGCCGAGCATTATCGACTCATAGGCCAGGACGAGAAGGCCGAGCAACTGCTTGCCCAGTCGCAGGACGAAAAGTTGTTATGGAGTTACCACATCAGGGCTGGCCAGTTCAAACGGGCCAAAGAGCTTCTTGAGCAGTTATATCAAGCCGACTCGAAAGACAGCGGTATCATCAAAGGGCTTTTGCTGGTCGCCGACGGAACCGCTGACGAGGAGGGGATAAGAAAATATTCTGAAGAACTTTTAATTCTTGAGGACAACTTGGAAAATCATCTTTTTCAAATCCAGGCCTTCCTTAAGATCGGTCTGGTCAAAGAGGCCGAACAAAGATTGCAAGGCATCAGGGAAGGGTATCCGGATGACTCCCGAGTATCGCTGCTTGATGCGTGGCTGGCGATGAGGCAGGGGCGACTGGACAAGGCATTGGACCTGACAAACCGGAGTCTTGAGACCGACGACAGCAGCGCCGTGGCCTGGCGCCTGAGAGGTCAAATAAATCTTATCAAGGCCGATTATAGTCAGGCCATCTCCGACCTTAAAAAGAGCAAGTTGTTGTTGGACGAGCCGGTTACCCGAGTTGCTCTGACAAGGGCTTACCTGCGGGCGGCGAGATCGGAGGATGCAATAACCGAGCTTGAGGCTACCATCGACCATCCACAGGCCCCTCCGGGAGCCAGAGCATTACTCGAAGAGATTTACTGGCAGCTTGACAGAACGGAATCGTTGAAAAGGTTCTATGCCCGGACTTTAGAGAAATTTCCCGACAGCGTATACTGGCATACTCATGCAGGGGCCTTTGCTCTGACCCAGGAAGAGTTTGACAGGGCCGAACAATTATACAAACAAGCGCTGCAGCTGAGTAAGAAAGACGGCAAACCCAATCGAGCGGCGCTGTCTGGATATTTGAAGGTGTTCCTGTCAGCCGGCAGGTTCAATAAGCTCTTTAGAGAAGCCGGCAAGTATATTGACGGGGAACACGCTCCGGTCGCATATTTCCGGATGGCTGAGGCCAAAATGAAGGTCGGTGACAGAGAAACCGCCACACAATATTGTCGCAGTGCCGTTGATAAAGCAGGTGCAAACGAGGCTGTTGCCTCCGATATTTTGAAGAGCATGTACGAACTGCTCGGTTCTGAAGCGGTGCGGAGCTATTGCAGCGAAAAACTTGAAGGCAACCCGGATTCGCTTTCCGCTAATTACACAATGTTTAATTTGATGGACATCAGCGGAGAGTACAACAAGGCTCTGCATTATCTTGACAAGTGCATCCAGTTATTAGGGCATGATCATCCCCAGAGGTTGGGGTACCTCATGGAAAAAGCAAGGATCTTGGCCATGGCCTACAGCAAAACTTCCGATAATAGTTACCTCAGAAGTGCTATCACTGAGCACGAAAGTTTGCTTGTTGAAGCGCCGAATAATATAACTGTCTTAAATAATCTGGCGTATCTGTTGGCTGAGAATAACCAAAAACTGCCCCAGGCACTCGAGTATGCCGAACATGCTCACAGCTTAAGGCCGAATAACGGCGGCCTTTTGGACACATATGCTTATGTACTGTACAAAAATGGCAGGTATTCAGAGGCAGCCGAAACCCTGCAGGCTGCTCTGCAGCAGTATGAGCAGCAAAGCATCTCCGCACCGGCAGAGGTATATGAACATTTAGGTATGATAAAGGAAAAGCTCGGGGCCAGAGCTGAGGCACTTGCCGCCTATAAGCAGGCTCTGAAAGTGGGTGCAGATAGATTATCACAGATAGCCAAAGAACGAATAAGCTCGGCTATCGAACGACTTTCTCGCGCAGGCGACGGTGGTGCCGACTCCGAGTAGTTTGCTCGAAACGCACTGAAACGAGGATATGAACGAGTTTTTCCGGGGAGGATTGAGGCTTTTCCCGGTCTGTCGAAATTTGAGACAAGGCCCATTGGCAACAGCCTTTGGGTGATTTAGCTGATTAAAAATTAAAATGGCAGAACAAAAACAAACAATTGTTCGCAGAACGGCAGGACCCGCCGGACCAAGACCTGCAGCACCCGCTACGACGCTGACGCCGAAAGAAATTTATGCAATGTTGCGCAGGCACGTGCTGCTGGCAGTTTCTCTAACTGTGTTGGGTTTCGTGCTCGGCGGTGTATCATGGTACCTTATGCTCAGATACTTCCCGAAATACACCGCCCAGACTTTTATCAGAGTTTTGCCGCCTGTGGAAAGAGACCCGATGGTTATTGGAGGAGGCCAGGTAGCCAGGGACATCCAGTACGGCCATCGCGTGTCAATGACTGCCCTCATAAAGCAACAACGGACTTTGGAAGAGTTGGTTGCCAGAGACAAAATTCAACAAACAAAATGGTTCAATCATTTCGGGGATATTAAATCCGAAAAAATTACAAAAGCTGTGATGGATTTGAGGAAACGTTTCGGCGCTAGTGCTCAAAGGGATGGTGATTATATCGTCGTATCGATGACTTACAGCGATAAAGGGGAAGCGACGCTTATAGTGAATGAGATGGTGGATTTGTTCCTCAGCTCCCGGAGACAGTCGACCAGAGGCGATGTTTCTGAAAGATTGAGACAGCTTACAGACCAGAGAGACACCGTTCAGGGGGAGTTGGATTACATTGAGCGGGCGATAGAAGACACCCGTAAGACCTATAACGTCTATGACCTTGGCAGGGGCTATTACAGCGACCCAGGAACAGAAAAACTGGAGAGTTTGGAGATCGGGCAAAGCGAGCTTGCTCTGGACATACAGGCGGCTGAAACTCTTGTAGAACAATTCAGAGGGCAGGCAACAGGCCCGATTGCTGTCCAGGTCGAACAGATGGTGGAAACTGACCCTGTTGTGATTGGGCTTGCCCGGCAGCTTTACTCACTTGAGACACAGCTGCTGGGTAAACTTGCGAAGTTTGGCGAAGACCATAGAGTTGTTCGCGATTTGCGAGAGCTGATTGACGCTACGGAGGAAAAGAGGGAAGCCAGAAAGGTACAGATAGCTGAACAAACCCGCCAGGCAAATCTTAAAAACATAGAGGACCATTTGATTGTTCTAAAGAGCAGATTTGAAGAACTGGAAGAGTTGCGGCAGGAAGCCACAACAAAGAAGAGAGAAGTTGATCTCGCACGCGCACAATATGACAAACAAGTGGCCGTCAGAGACGAGAGAAGAAGCATGTTGAATGACATCAAAGGGCAGATTGAAAGGCTCAAGATAATGCATGATGCCCCGGAAACGCCCAAGGTGCAGTTTGTCGGATATGCGCCGGTTCCCTTGGAGGTGAGTTCCCCGTTGAAGAAGGTTTATTTTCCGGGTGGAACGGTTTTGGGGTTTATGCTTGGTATAGGGCTTGCTTTTCTTATCGAGCTGCTCAATGATTTAGTGCGGGCGCCGAAGGACGTCGCTTTATACCTGCACATTCCGCTTCTGGGTATTATCCCTGACGCAGCCGAGGATGAAAATCTCCGCGATGTTGACCTCTGCCATGTTGTCCGTCAGGCCCCTTACTCTGCTGTGAGTGAGTCCTACAGGCGGCTTCGGACCAATTTAAAGCTCTCCGAGACCGCAGAATCTTTGAAGGTTCTGCTTGTTACCGCTGGGATGGCCGGTGATGGAAAAACCTCCGTGGCGGTTAATCTTGCGACAGTTTTTGTCGCTGAAAATAAGAAAGCCCTGCTTATAGACGCTAACTTTAGGCGCCCGAGTTTACATACCATATTTCCGAAGGCTCAACAGCCGCCAGAAAGTGCTGAACTGGGGTTGAGCAATTTGCTTTTGGGACAGGTGGACTGCGAGCAGGTTATCGGGCCCAGTGGAATTGAAGGCCTCGATATAATCGATGCAGGGCCGTTGCCTTCCAACCCGGCGGAGCTGCTCGGCAGCGAGCGGATGGACCAGTTGATTAAAAACCAACGCGAAAATTACGAATACATCATATTTGACAGCCCGCCTGTGCTGCTGGTAAGCGATGCCAAGATATTGGCAAAGTTTGCCGACGGTACAGTTCTCGTATTCAATGCCGGCGCCACAAGAAGAGGTGCTGCTCTGAGGACTATTCGCGAGCTAAGACAGGTAAATGCCACGATACTGGGCTGTGTAATCCTGGCTGCAAAGGCCCTCAAAGGCGGCTACTTCGAAGAACAGTTCAGGTTTTATCAGGAATATCAAAAGTTGCAACTTGCCCATCCAATTTAATCTGGATGGGAGGCTTTCGTTTAACCGGATATCAGAGTTGTGTGAAGGGACTCACTAATGGAAAAATTTTTAGTAACCGGCGGTGCCGGCTTCATTGGTTCGAATATCTGCAAAAAGCTCGTCTCGCAGCGCTGTTTCGTAAGGGTTGTTGATAATCTCCTCACAGGCAAAAAAAGCAATCTCGCGGATATCATCGACAAAGTTGAATTTATTCAAGCCGATATGGGCGATGAAGATGTAGCCCGCTTAGCTATGAAGGATATCGACTTCTGTTTGCATCAGGGCGCTCTGCCGTCGGTTCCGCGCAGTATTGACAACCCAGCCGCAACGCATCAGCACTGCCTCAATGCGACATTTACTCTCCTATTGGCGGCTCGCGATGCCGGCATAAAACGCTTTGTGTATGCGTCAAGTTCCTCAGCTTATGGTGATACGCCGACTTTACCAAAAATTGAGACGATGCAGCCTCAGCCCCTTTCGCCTTATGCTGCCGCCAAACTTGCCGGCGAATATTATGCTAAAGTTTTTTATGAGGTCTTCGGCCTTGAGACCGTTTCGCTGCGGTATTTCAACGTTTTCGGCCCGCATCAGGACCCGACCAGCCAATATGCCGCTGTGATACCGGCCTTCGTTACAGCTATATTAAAGGATGAGCGACCGACTGTTTTTGGCGACGGTCTGCAAAGCCGGGATTTCACTTATGTTGACAACGTCGTTGAGGTCAATTTACTTGCTGCAAAGGCAAAGAAAACTTGTGGCGAAGTGATAAACATCGCCTGTGGCCAGGCTGTAACCATCAACGAAACCATCGACACGATTAA
>Ga0114918_10003824_pt1 | contig 13165 bp, 11 predicted proteins | sample LantaG_FD_87015 | JGI IMG/M metagenome (GOLD analysis project Ga0114918, IMG submission 87015) | Deep subsurface microbial communities from Baltic Sea to uncover new lineages of life (NeLLi) - Landsort_02402 metaG | ecosystem: Environmental > Aquatic > Marine > Oceanic > Sediment | place...
GTGCGGGCAACGCTTGACAAACTCCACGGGGCGGACGGCATTCTGCTGAACCCCGGCATGACGGGCCGGTGCGAGGACTTCTTCGCCGCACCCGACGCTCCGGCGATGATAGTCCGGCTGACGTGGACGACTTCCTACTGCTTCCCGTGGAACTACAAAGAGTCCCACACGTGTAGCGTTCTTGGCGCCGACGACGCGCTGGTGGCCGGGGCCGACGCCGTCATGGCTTGCTGCAATCTACAAACGGGCGATGAATCGCTGGACACCGACAATGTGGCGCTGTTCGCCGAGCTGGCAGCCGACGCCGCCGCCGCCGGCGTGCCGATGATCGGCGAGGTGTACCCGCTGGAGGCCGAGCAGTTGCCCCAGGAGGAGCTGCACCTTCGCGTGCTTCGCGGCGCGCGAATCGTGGCTGAACTCGGCGCCGACGCCGTCAAGACGTTCTATACCGGCAAGCGATTTGCCGAGGTCGTCGAGGGCGCGGGCGTGCCAATATTCGTCCTTGGGGCATCCAAGACCGACGAACTGGGCGCGCTGGCCAAGGCCCACGAGGCGGTCTCGGCCGGTGCCCGCGGCGTGGTGTTCGGGCGAAACGTCTTCCAGGCGGCCGACCCGGCGAGGTTCCTGTCAGCCCTGGCCAAGGTGGTGCATAAGGAGGCCACCCCTAAGGAAGCACTCGCATGAGCGGCATGACGCTCCCCACGCTGTCGGCGGACGAGATGGCCCGGATCCATCAGGCGGCCCTTGCGATTCTGGCCGCGCCCGGCATGAAGATAATGGAGCCGCGTCTGCTCAAGGCCCTGGACGCCGCCGGAGCGAAGGTGGACTTCGACACGCAGCAGGTGAGCTTCCCGGCTGAGCTGGTCGAAGAGACGCTCGCCTCGATCCGCTGCGACCTCAACTCCGGCGTGACCATGCCCGTCCTTAACGGCGTGGTGGCTTCGCGGACGGACGGGCGAATCGCCGCCAAGTTCGGCGGGGCGTGCTGCCGCTACTACGACTGGGACAGCCGCTCCACACGCGAGCCGAACAACACCGACGTCGTCACCATGCTCCGCCTCGGCGATGCCATCGGCGACGTCGCCCACGTCGGCAACCCCGTCATCTACATGTGCACCGACGACGGCGAGCAGATTCTGCCGCACCTAAAGCCCATCAAAACCGCCGCCCTGGTCGCCAAACACACGTCGCGCCCGTATTCGTGCGAGGTGTGGTCCGTCGAGGGGCTGGAGTTCCAAATCGAAATCGGCTGTGTCGTTCGCGGCTCGATGGACGCCTACCTGGCCGATCCGATATTCATCACCGCCAAGGAGACGATCTCGCCGCTGCAACTGCCGCGTGAGGACGCCGAGGTGCTGATCGCCCTTGCTGAGAAGCACCTGCCGTGCACGATTATCCCCATGCCGATCAGCGGTGCCAGCAGCCCCGTGACGCCCGCCGCCAACGTTGCCCTGGGCGCCGCGGAGATACTGGGCGTTTTCACCGCGCTCCGCAGCTACACACCGGCCGCTCGCGTAGCCGGCGGCGTTATCACTGGCGTGATGGACATGTCCAGCGGCAACGCGCTGTTCGCCGACCCCGGGGCCATATTGCAGGACCGGATGATCTCCCAGCACTTCGCCGAGCACTACGGCATGGATTTGGGGATCGGCACGGGCTACATCGACGCCGTGACCCCCGGCGCCCAGTCGGCGGCCGAGAAGAGCTGGAAGATGCTCAGCAGCTACGTGGCCGGCAAGACCAACTACCCCGTCGGCATCCTGGAAGGGGGCAAAACGTTTTGCCCCGTCCAGGCCGTCATCGACCTGGAAATCGCCCGCGTCATTCACAAGGCCTTCGACGCCCCGGCCGTGGACGACGAGGCGCTGGCCGTCGACGTGATTCGCGAGGCCGGCATCGGCGGCAGCGTGCTGGCCAGCGAGCACACGGCCAGGCGCTTCCGCGACGTGCTGCACTTGTCGGACGTGCTCGCCCGCTCGGCCACCGACGCCGAGGACATGCTGGACAAGGCCAACCGCAAGTGGAAGGATATCGTGGCCGCCAGCCAGCCGTTCGAGTTGGACGGTGACAAGGTGGAGCAAATCGACAAGATAGTCGCCAGAGCTGAGAAATTCTTCGAGGAGAAGGCATCATGAACAAGCCCAAGGCATTGGTGGTCCCGTTCGGTTATCCGGGCTACCCCGACGAACTGATGAAGAAGTTCCGCACCGAATCGGTCGATCATCTCAAGCGGCTGGGCGTGGCTGTCAAGGCCGTGCCCAGTGTCATCGACTTCGCCGACGCCAAGGCCGCCCGCGACGCGATCGCAGCCGAAGACTTCGAGTTCATCGTGGTCGTCGTGATGAGTTGGCTCGAGGCGACGAACGTCATCGAGGCCATCCGCGATTTCGCCCATAAGCCCATCCTGCTGTGGAGCCACACCATGTGGCAGGAAAAGAAGAAGTGGCTGACGCTGGGACCCATCCCCGGCGCCGGCGTGCTGCGGCAGGCGTTCGAGGAGCTTCGCTACAAGTTCAAGTTCGTCTACGGCCAGCCTGGCGACAGGAAGCTCGACGCCGACATCGCCACCTTCTGCCGCGCTGCCCACGCGTATCACGCGCTACGCCGCACCCGCATCGGCCTGCTTGGGTATCTCTCGATGGGCATGTACTCAGCCGCCTTCGACCACCTGGGGCTGCTCCGCGACTGGGGCCCGGAGGTCGACCAGATCGACCAGTACATCCTCATCAAGCGGCTGGAGGCGGTGACGGCCAGGCAGGTCGGCCCGCTCATCGCCAAGGCCAAGAAGGAGTGGGACATCAGCAGGAACGTCCGCCCGCGCGACCTCGAGATCACGCTGAAGATGTACTACGCGCTGAAGCAACTGGCCAAGGAGCGCGTCTGGGACTGCCTGACCGTCAAGTGTCAGTACGAGCTCTCGAAGGACTTCGGCTACACGCCGTGTGTGCCGCTGTCGATGCTCGGCAACGAGCTGCCCTGCTCGTGCGAGGGCGACATTCCGCTGATCGCAGCCCAGATCGCCATGCACCACATCACCGGGCAGATTGTCTCCTACGGCGACATTCACACCATCGAGCCGGACGGCCTGATTATGGGCGCGTGCGGCTTTGCGCCCTTCAAGATGGGACAGGGTAGGCCCAAGGTCGACCGCACCACCACGCTTTACGAAGGCCTGGCCAACTGCACGATCTACAAGGAAGGCGAAGTGACATTCGCCCGTATGGGCTACACGCCGGACCGCAAGCTCAAGATGCACGTGGCCTTCGGCAAAACGCACCGGCCAAGGGACTTCCAGGAAGTCGGTTGCCTGCCGTACCCGGCGATGGAAGTCGAGCTGCCCGGCCTCGGCGACCAGTTCGCACAGGGCATGCTCTCACAGCACTATTCAATCGTCTACGGCGATTGCCGCCCCGAGCTGCGCGAACTACTGCGGCTGAGCGACATCGAAGGCGTGTTTGTGGAGTGATTGCGGATTGTCGATTTTCGATTGTCGATTGGCGGCTGCCGACTGATTACTACGCGGGTGTTAGGCCCGTAAGATGCGGCTCGTGGCCCCGAAGGACACTACTATCAGGCCCGAAGGGCCGGTAGTGAATAGCCGGCGGCGTAAGCCGCCGGGAACAACGCATAGCACGAAAGCCCCGCAGGGGCGACAGTGGGGTGCGGCGCTTCCTCCCGCCCCGACGGGGCTCTTCGTTCTGCTAGCCGGGCCCGGGGGTGACGCCCCCGGCTAATCACTGTGGCCCCTTCGGGGCCGGGCTAATCGGACGCAATTGAGGAAGATGAACGATGAAGTACTTCCTGGCTGTGGACCTGGGTACGTCGGCCGTTAAGGCGGCCATCTTCGACGAGCACGGCAATCGCCTGGCCCTGGCCATTGAGGAGTACACGCTGCTCACGCCCGCCGACGACATCTGCGAGCTGCCGGCCGAGGTGTACTGGGAGAACTTCCTCGTCGCGTGGCGGAAGGTGCTGGCCGACAGCAAGCTCGAAGCCGCGGACATCACGGCCGTCGGCTTTTCCAGCCAGGGCGAAACGTTCGTCCCGGTAGGCGCCGCCGGCAAGCTGCTGCGAAACGCAATCGTCTGGATGGACAACCGCGCCCACGACGAGGCAGCCGCCATCGAAGCGAAGTTCAGCCGCGAGACCGTCTACAGAATCACCGGCCAGCCCGACGTCGGGCCGATATGGACGGCCTGCAAGATTCTTTGGATCAAGAACAACGAGCCGGAGGTCTTCGCCGCCACCCACAAGTTCCTCATGGCTGAGGACTACCTCATCTACAGGCTGTCGGGGCAGTTCGCCTCGGAGTTCTCGGTTTACTCCTCGTCGCTCGTGCTGGATATCAACAAGCGGGCCCTGTGGGACGACATGCTGGAGTTTATCGGCGTCGCGGCCGGGCAGTTCCCGGAGCTGCACGAATCCGGCACGGTCGTCGGCCGCGTAAGCGCCGAAGCCGCCGCCGCGACCGGCCTGTCCACCGACGCTCTGGTCGTCACCGGCGCGTACGACCACGCGGCCGGCAGCATCGGCGCGGGCGTGACGCACGCCGGCGTGATGAGCGAGACGACCGGCTCGGCCATGGCGATCTGCGCGCCGGTCGATGAGGTCGCGTTCGATCCTGAGTTTCGCGTGCCGGTGCACTGTCATGCCATTGGCGGCAAGTACTTCTTCAGCCCGTGGGGCGAGACGGCCGGCATGGCGCTCAAGTGGTTCCGCGACGCGCTGTGTCAGGCGGAGGTCGCCCAGGCAGGCGCCACCGGCGGCGACGCGTTCGAAATTCTCGGCGGACTCGCCGCGGCCATCCCGCCCGGCAGCGACGGGCTGGTCATGCTGCCGTTCCTGTCCGGCACGGGCTCGCCGGAGTTCGACGCCAACGCCAGGGGCGTTTTCTTCGGCGCGACGCTCAAGCACACGAAGGGCCATTTCGTCCGGGCCATCATGGAGGCCGTCGCGTACATGATCGCCAGGAACGTGGAAGTGATGGCCGAGTTGGGCGTCAAGCTCGGTGAAATTCGCTCGCTCGGCGGCGGGGCCAAGAGCGACCTGTGGTGTCAGATCAAGGCCGACGCCATGCAGGCGACGGTGGCCGTTGTCGAGGAATCCGAGCAGGCGCTCAAGGGCGCAGCCATCCTGGCCGGCGTGGGGGCGGGCGTTTTCGCGGACCTGGAGACGGCCAGCAACGACATGGTCGCCATCAGGAAGCGTTACGAGCCCAACCCTGCCAACGCCGCCGTCTACGCGGCCGGCTTGGCCAAGTACGAGCAGCTCTACGAAAAGCTCAAGGACGTCTTCTAGCGGCCCGCAGGCGACGCGGCATGGGCGCCTGCCTGCCGCAGGCAGGTCTCGCCCATGCACATCAACAACGCCCAGGCGGCGGCGCGCTATCATGTGACGGCTGAAAATGGTCGACCCGTGGAACATCACCAACTACAACCGCTCGCCAGCCGAGCTGGAGGAGCTGCTGCTATTCTGCGTGTCGGTGGCGGGCAAGTCGGCCGGCATGACGGCTGCGGCGCTCGATGAGTTCCTCGCCAGCCAGCCCGGCAAGTCGCCCTTCGACAAGATCAGGCGGCTAATCAAAGGGGGCAAGCTGCGCCAGGCGATTAGGGCGTCGCGCCTCGGCAAACATACCAGGCTGACGAGGGCGTTCGCCGAACTCGTCCAGGCCGGGCTCGACCTGACCGCCTGCACGTGCGAGCAGTTGGAGGCGATCCACGGCATCGGCCCGAAGACGTCGCGATTCTTCATCGTGCACACGCGGCCGGGCGAGCAACTGGCCGTGCTCGACACGCACATCCTGCGGTACATGCGGTCGCTCGGCTACGAGAACATTCCCACCTCCACGCCCACCGGCAAGCGGTACCTGCAAATCGAGCAGGAGTTCATCGCGCTGGCCCGCCGCGAGGGGCGGGACATCGCCGAGTTCGACCTTTGGATTTGGCGGCAGTACGCCCGCCCGGCTGCGACGCCGGCAAACTGACGGCCATTCGCCGAGGGGGAAGCCGAAAACGCCTCCGCTTGTTGCTTGACAGCGTCGGTCGTGATGTTACCCTCTGCGGACCGGTCGCCGCTCTCGGCCGCCGGATGCTACAACCGAACTGACCTTCCTGAAAAGGAGCACAGAATCATGAGTAAGACGCTGGGTTGGGGCATCATCGGAGCGGGCAGCATCGCCTGCAAGCTGGCCGAGGCGCTGCCGGACGTGAAGGGCGCCAAGCTCGTAGCCATCGGCTCGCGGCAGCAGAAGAAGGCCGACGCATTCGGCGATCGCTACAACATCCCTCATCGCCACGACAGTTACGAAAAGCTCGTAGGCGACCCGGACGTCGACGTGGTCTACGTCGCCACGCCGCATCCCATGCACCGCCCGCATGCGCTGCTGGCCCTGAAGGCCGGCAAAGGCGTGCTCGTCGAAAAGCCCTTCACCGTCAACGCCGGCGAGGCGTCGGAAGTCGTCCGCACTGCCCGTCGCAAGAAGCTGTTCTGCATGGAGGCGATGTGGTCGCGGTTCCTGCCGTCCGTGCTGAAGGCACGCGAGCTGATCGCGGCCGGTGCGATCGGCGATCTGCGGATGGTGATGGCGGACTTCGGCTTCCGCGCGGGCGTGGATCGCAAGGGCCGGCTGTTTGCGCCGGAACTGGCTGGCGGCGGGCTGATGGACGTCGGCGTGTACGCGGTGTCGTTCGCGATGAGCCTGCTGGGCGAGCCGGAGAAGATCGTCTCGCTGATGGAGCCCACGGTCACCGGCGTGGACGGCCAGGCCGGCATCGTGATGCGACACGCTGGCGGCGAGCTGTCGCTGCTGGCGACCGGCGTTCGCACGAACACGCTACAGGAGGCGACCATCCTCGGGACCGACGGGCACATTCGCCTGCACGCGCCGTGGTGGGCCGGCGGGCCGCTTACGGTTGTCGCCGGCGGCAAGGAGAAGGTCGTCAAGGCGCCTGTGGCTGAGAATGGCTTTGTGTATCAGTGCCGCGAGGTCGTCAAGTGCGTCAAGGCCGGGAGGCTCGAGTCCGATATCATGCCGCTGGACGAATCGCTGAGCGAGATGAAAACGCTCGACGCAATCCGCGCCCAGTGGGGCCTGAAGTACCCGATGGAACGCAAGCACGCGAAGACGGCAAAGAAGAAACCGACGAAGAAAACGGTGAAGAGAATTGCGAAGAGAAAAGTGAAGAAGACTCATCAGTAGAAATGGCGTATCTCAAAACCCACGCACGGCTGTGCGTGGGCTTTACGTGACAAACGTGGACTTTGCGTGATGCACGTCGTGACACGCGAGACAGGAGCAATTACATGGAATACGGACGGATTCCCGGCGTCAAAAAGCAGGTGTCCCGCCTGTGTCAGGGCACGATCATGCTGGACCCGGCCAAAGAGGACTACTCGTTCGAGCTGATGGACACGGCCCTGGCCGAGGGCATCAACTGCTACGACTGCGCCGTCATCTACGGCGAGGGCAACCAGGGCACGTTCGGCAAGTGGGTCAACGACCGCGGCGTCCGCCAGCAGGTGGTGCTGTTCAGCAAGTGCGCCCACCCGCCGGGCCCGGAAGAGCACCTCACGCCCGAGGTTATCACCGCCGAGACGGCCCTGTCGCTGGACCTGCTGGGGTTCGACTACATCGACATCATGGCCATGCACCGCGACGACGTGTCCGTGCCGGTCGGCGAGTTCGTGGACGTTTTTAACGAGGAGATCCGCGCCGGCAGGCTGCAAGCCTACGGCGGGTCGAACTGGTCGCACCACCGCATCGCCGAGGCCAACGCCTACGCCAAGGCCAACGGCCTGGTGCCGATCACCGTCTCCAGCCCGCACTTCAGCGTGGGCGAAATGATCGACCCGATGTGGTGGGGATGCATCGGCATCTCCGGGCCGTCGGCGGAGGCGGCCGAGGCACGCAAGTGGTACACCGAAAATGACGTTGCCCTTTTCCCGTGGTCGTCGCTTGGCAGGGGCTTTTTCTCCGGGCGGGTTACGCGGGCCAACGCCGAGCAGGTCAGGGACAAGATGGACGAGTGCATGTCCCGGTCGATGTACTGCGAGGACAACTTCAAGCGTCTGGACCGCGTGTGGGAGCTGGCGGGCGAGAAAGACGTGCCCGTGGCGGCGCTGGCGGCGGCGTACGTGCTGGCCCAGCCGATGAAAATGTTCCCCTTCACCGGCGGGACGACACCCGATGAGATCCGCGAAAACGCCCGCGTGTTTGAGGTGGAGTTGTCCGACGCGGAGATCGCCTACCTCGAACTGCGTAGCGAGGCGCACTGACGTTTCGACGTGGGTGATCGTTCCTAACGCGTGATCTTTCGTGACATGTGATTGATGGTCATGTGCGTAAAGCCCACGCACGGCTGTGCGTGGGCTTTGGCAACCGAAGGAGTGTGAACGTGAAATACGGCAAAGTGACCGGTGTTGATAAGGACGTCTCTCGTCTGTGTCAGGGGACGGACATGATCGGCAGCTCGCGGCTGGACAGGTCGCTGGCCATTCTGGACGCTGCCTTCGAGGGGGGGATGAACTGCTTCGATTGCGCTCACATCTACGGCGCCGACGGCGATGACGAAAAGACGTTCGCCAGGTGGGTGCACACCCGCGGCCTGCGCGACGAGGTCGTGCTGTTCGACAAGGTCACGCACCCGATTGCCTACGACGACATCATCACGCCCGAGTGGATCGCCGAGGAGATCGACATCTCGCTCGATCGGTTGCAGTTCGATCACATCGAGATACTGGCGCTGCACCGCGACGACCCGCGGACGCCGGCCGGCGAGATCGTAGCCGTCCTCAACGAATACAACACTGCCGGCAAGATCGGCGCTTTCGGCGGGTCCAACTGGACGGTCGAGCGGCTGAAAGAGGCCAACGACTACGCCGCCGCCAACGGCTTGAAGCCCATGACGGTATCCAGCCCGCAGTACAGCCTGGCTGAGATGATGAATCCGATCTGGCCGGGCTGCGTCGGCCTAGGCGGGGCCAGCCATGCCGCCGACCGCAAGTGGTACGCCGAGAACGACGTGGCCATTTTCTCGTGGTCGTCCTTGGGCAGGGGCTTCCTGTCAGGGCGGGTTACACGCGACAGCGCCGACCAAGCTAAGAAAGGAGTGCTGGAGGAGGACGTCGTCAAGGCTATGTACTGCGAGAACAACTTCAAGCGTCTTGATCGGGCGTGGGAGTTGGCCAAGGAAATGGGCGTCTCCCTGCCGCAGATCGCCTTGGCGTTCGTATTGGCCCAGCCCATGAAGACACACCCCTTCACCGGCGGCGCCAACGCCGATGAAATCGCCCAGAACGTGTCGTGCCTGGACGTTGAACTGACCGCTGCGGAGCTCGCCTGGCTGGACCTGGCCGCCGACCGGCGATAGCCGCTCGACAGGTATCCGTTGGGTCGGGCTATCAGTAGTTGACGTACCAGAGGCGGTGGTATTGGATGATGGGGGTGAGGTCTTCGAACTTGACGAACTTCGCACTGCCCCCGCGGAAGCCGACGGCCATACCATCGGGGTGCGTCTCGTCCCAGGGGTTGGGGGATATATCGTGGGGGTATTCGGCGTATGTCTTGCCCAGGTGCGGCATGACCGATCCGGGCACGACGGTGTCCGCCGCCGTGCCGGACGTGTAGGGGTCGTAGGCCAGGCAGGTAACAACCGTTGAGGAAGTGGGGTCGTACTGTCTGTCGCGCCTGTGGGGGCTCTGGAAGAGCGTAATCGTATCGTCGTCGGGGTCCACGATGTCGTCTCTGCCGAGCCAGTACACCACGCCCATCCTGAACGGCTCGTCGACGGCGCTGGAGAACATCCAGTCCTGCCGGCCTATGCTTTGGCAAGTCATCATCTCGTCAGACACACCCAGCAGCGACAGGTCTGTGTAGAGTTGTGGACTGACGACGGTGTAGTCGTCGGGCGTGTCGGTCTCGCTGTCGCCGACGGACCCGGCGGGGTACTCCTGTGTCGCGCTTTCTGTTGCGAATGTCAGGCAGGCCTTGGCGATGGTGCCCATGTTCCAGGTGCACTGAAGGCGGATCTTGGCGGCGGTCATGTTGATCAGTGTCGGCAGCGTGAGCGTCGCCAGCAGCGTGAGGATGCCGAGAACTACCAGTAGCTCGACAAGAGTGAAAGCGCCGGATTGCCCCCGCCGACCGGCGGGGCGACAAGCAGTGGACTGGGCTGGAATAAACATAGCGTACTGGTCCTTCCGTAGATTATGATAGCCGACCGACCGTGACGGGTCAACCACAGTTGGCGTTCTGCCGGCCCGCCACGGGGCCGATCGGCGGCAGGCCCGGGGGAGTTCAGTGTTGATACGGTGTAACAAGTGTTCAGTACGGCACTTGCAGCAAACCTGAAGGCGTGCGGGAGAAAAGCTTCTAACCGGTCAGCGGGGGGAGTATACTCGGCCGTCCGTTTCGGTCAGACGATCGGCTGGCGGACGGAGCGCTCCGGGAAGGCTGCCCAGCGGGCTTGGCGAGGGCGTTTTGAGCGGTGACATCATGATTACGAAGGTGGAGCAAATCCTGGCCCAGGCATCGCAACAAGCAGCCAGGCCGCGCCTTGTACTGGTTGGGGCGGAGAACGAAGCCTCACTCGCCTCGGTCGTCGCAGCGCACGCCAAGGGCATAGCCGAAGGCACGCTCGTGGGGGACGAGGCCGGCATCACGGCTGCGGCGGGGCGACTCGGCGTAGATGTCTCCCCGTTGGAGTTGGTAGCTCGCCCTGACCCCACCGAATGCGTGGCCGCTGCTATGGGCCTTGCCCAGGCCGGCCGGGCCGACGTGATAGTTAAAGGGCAGGTGTCCACGCACATGCTGCTCAAGGGCGTGTTGAACAAGGAGTACGGCCTGCGGACCGACCGGGCGCTGAGCCATACGAGCGTCTTCAACGTGCCCGGGGAGGATCGCGTGCTGCTCATTACCGACGCGGGCGTGAACGTTCAGCCGGACCTCCAACGGAAGCGCGATATCCTGATGAACGCCGTCGACGTCGCTCACGCGCTGGGCATTGAAACGCCCAAGGTCGCCGTCATGTCCTTCGTGGAAGAGGTGACCGACCGGCGGATCAGCTCGCTGGCCGACGCCGAGAAACTCGTGGCCATGTACCGCCAGGGCCGCATAACCGGATGCATTGTCGAGGGGCCTCACTCGCTGGACACGGCGCTATCGGTCGAAGCGGCGGCAATCAAGGGCGTTGAGGGCGAAGTGGCTGGGCGGGCGGACATCATCGTCATGAACGACATCGGCATGGGCAATATCCTTTACAAGGCCCTGCTGCTCTGGGTGAAACCCACCATTGCGAACGTCGTGCTCGGGGCGAAGGTGCCGCTGGTCGTGCCCAGCCGAGCGGACTCTGCCGAGACAAAGCTCAACTCGATTGCACTGGCGATCATGATCCTCCGGCACAGGCAGGGCTTGGTAAGATGACTTCGGCGGCGTCAAGAGTATTCGTCATCAACCCGGGCTCGACGAGCACCAAGCTCGCGCTGTTCGCCGGGGCGAAGGCCGTGTTCGACATTGAGCTGTCCCACCCGCGAAAGACCATCGAAGCGTTCGACAGCGTGATGGCCCAGGCGGGCCTCCGTCGGGCTGCCGCGCTGGGCGCGCTGGCGGACCACGGCGTGGACCTGGCCGAGGTCGACCTGTTCGTCGGCCGCGGGGGGTTGCTCCGGCCCGTGCCGTCCGGGGCATTCCGGATCAACAAACGCATGCTCGCGGATCTCCGGTCGGCCAAGTACGGTCAGCACGCTTCCAACCTCGGGGCAGTCCTGGCCTGGGAGCTCGCGCGTGAGCATCGCAAGCCGTCATTCATCGCCAACCCCGTCGTGGTCGACGAGTTGTGGGACGTCGCCCGCGTATCGGGCCTGCCGGACTTGCCGCGGCAGTGCCCGTTCCACGCGCTCAGCCACAAGGCTGTCGCCGCCAAGGCCGCCGCCAGGCTGGGCAAGCCCTACAGCCGCTGCAATCTCATCGTCGCCCACCTGGGCGGGGGCATCACCATCGGCGCCCACCGGCGAGGGCGGGTGGTGGACGTGAACCACGGCCTGCACGGCGAGGGGCCCTTCACGCCCGAGCGGAGCGGGGCGATAATTACGTTGGACTTCTACCGCTACGGCCTGGAGAAGGGCCTGTCCCTGGCCGAGGCCACCAAACTATTGACCCGCCGGGCGGGGCTTGTGGCCCACCTCGGCACGAACGATTGCCGGAAGATCGAGGCCAACGCCGCCGCAGGCAACAAGAAGCACGCCCTGGTGTACGACGCACTTATCTACCAGGTGGCAAAGCAGATAGGCGCAATGGCGGCGGCGATGTCAGGCAAGGTTGACGCGATCGTGCTCACCGGTGGCATGGTCCGCGGCAAGCGGCTGGTCGCCAGGCTGCGTAGAATGATTAGCTTTGTCGCCCCCGTTTATGTAATCTTGGAGAATTCGGAGATGCAGGCGCTCGCTGCGGCCGCGCTGGACGTCGTCACCGGAAAGTGCGAAGCAAGGATATACTGATATGGCGGCACCTGCCAAGAAGTCACCCCCCGGAGCCAGGACGTTCCGGATGGCGATCCGTGAGGACCTATGCAAGGGCTGTGAACTGTGCGTGAGCTTCTGCCCGAAGGACTGCCTGGCGATGACGACCGACCGGATCAACGCCAGGGGCGTGCCGTTCGCCGTGTGCGTCCGCCCGGGCGACTGCGTGGGCTGTGGGGCGTGCGCGACGGTTTGTCCCGAGGCGGCGATCGAACTGTTCGAAGTGACGGAAGACGAGGAAGACAATGGCTGAGCGCGTCCTGATGACGGGCAACGAGGCCCTTGGCGAGGGGGCCATTCGCGCCGGCTGCGACTGCTACTTCGGCTACCCGATAACGCCGCAAAACGAGTTGACGGCCTACATGGCGGCCAACATGCCCGCCAAGGAGCGGGTGTTCATCCAGTCCGAGAGCGAAATCGCCGCCATCAACATGGTCTTCGGCGCCGCGACGACCGGGGCAAGGGCCATGACCTCCAGCTCCTCGCCGGGCGTGAGCCTCAAGCAGGAGGGCATCTCGTACCTCGCGGCGGCTCACCTGCCGGCCGTTATCGTGAATGTCATGCGGGCCGGGCCTGGCCTGGGAGATATCACGCCCAGCCAGGCCGACTACTTCCAGGCTACACGCGGCGGCGGCCACGGCGACTACCGCAC
>Ga0114918_10003825_pt1 | contig 13165 bp, 16 predicted proteins | sample LantaG_FD_87015 | JGI IMG/M metagenome (GOLD analysis project Ga0114918, IMG submission 87015) | Deep subsurface microbial communities from Baltic Sea to uncover new lineages of life (NeLLi) - Landsort_02402 metaG | ecosystem: Environmental > Aquatic > Marine > Oceanic > Sediment | place...
CCTTTTTTTAAAAAAAAAAAAAAAACACACCACCCACACCCCCCTTTTTCTTTCCGGGGAGAAAAAAAAAAAAAAAAAAAAGAGGAGAGAAGGAGAGAGGAAAAAGAGAAGAAAAAAAAAAAAAAGGAAAGAGAAAAAAAAAAAAAAAAAAAAAAAAAAAAAAACACTTGCAACAACAACAACAACGAAAAAAGAAATGAAAAATGAAGATCAAAAGACAACGTTACCGCTTCTTCTCTCTCGGTTCTCTCTCCATTTTCATTGGTGTTGTTGAAGATGTTGGATTCAAGGAGGGCTTACAAGATGACGGGGTTTGTTTTCGTTCGTTTGTGGGTGGGTTGAAGTCGGGAGGAAAAATCAAAAATCAAGAGTCGAGAGGGAAAAATCAAGGGGGGGAAAATCAGAGTGAAAAAAAAAAACTCCCGAAATAATCAAGTCGAAACGGTGGAAGTGGACGTCGCGCCGCCCGCCCCTCCCGCCCCTCCCGATCCACCAGCGCCCCCTTTCAGAAGGCCGAGCAAGCCGCCGCCGCCGCCATTGCCGTCTGCCGCCGAAGAGGTCGAGGTGCTCCCGCCACCGGCCGCGCTGGCGCCCGAGCCTGCAGCTCCCCCTCCCTGGCCTCCAAGCCCGCTGATCGATCCCCCCGTGGCGACTGCGCCACCGCTCCCTGCTGCGCCCGCAGCAGATCCCGGAACGATCGAGATGGTAGCTGCGGCTCCGCTCAGTCCCGAGGAAAACCTGTTGGCAGCCGCGCCAGCCGACGTAGCTGACGAGCCGGCCTTCTTCCCGCCCAGGCCGCCCGCGACAGTGCTGACACTGGAAGCGCCCACTGACGTCCCAGCCGCTCCGGCTGCCCCCTGCGCGACTCTGTTTCGTGTATTTGAGGGGGAGGATGGGGGAGGGGGGGCTGGAGGAAAAAAGTGAGCTGATTTTTTTTGAGTTTTTTTTGAGTTTTTTCGTTTTCTCTTTTCGTTTTTTTCTTTTCGCTCACCCCGAGGCGGCTCCAGTTGCTCTTCCAGCGCTCGCGCTTCCCGACGCGACGCCGTCCTTCATTGCCCCGTTCGTGCTCGTGGGGTTGCCTGCGGCTGCCGAGGCGCCCCCCCCGTCCCTCGAAACCAGGTTCAGCGCGTTGCTCGACAGGCGGCGGCCCGTCGTCTCTCTAGCGACAACTCCGAGGGCGCCCGGGTCGGCGAACGCCGTCGCGGCGGCGGCCGCGACGAAAAAGGCCGCCGCGAGCGTGGCGAGCTTCCATGAGCAGCGCGTCATGTTTCTTGTTGGTAGTTTTTTGGTTGTCTGTCTGTTTTCGCGATGGTTTGTTGGTTTGGTTGGGGGATGAGAGAGCGGCGGTGGTGGAAGGAAGAAGGAAAAACGAGAAAGAAAAAAACTCACCCGGAGGAGTTGGCGCGAGGAAAAGAAGAAGAAGAAGAAGAAGAAAAAGTTGAAAGAAGAAGAAAATTGTGACCCTCGATTTCTTCAAACCAAATAATAAATAGCCATCACTGAACGACTCAACAGACCGCTGCTGCTGCTGCTTCCATCAGCACCACAGATTTCTCCTCGCCTCTCCTTTTTTCATTCGCTTTTTCAAATTTTAGTTCACACTCTCCGCTTCCTCTCTCTCAACTTTTCCCATCGTCATCGTCTTCCTCCTCCTCCCTCCGCGCCACCATCTTGTGCCGAGCCACCTCCCTCAGGGACACGTCCCCCTGCTCTATGAACGCGGCAGCCGCCACCGCTGCCCCGGCCTTGGCCGCAGTCGTGGAGGTGTTGCTGCTGCTGTTGTTGTTAGCGGCGGCAGCTGTCGAGGCCGGCACTTCATTCCCACCACCTCCACTTCCTCCACTTCCACCCCCGCCGCCTCGCAGCCGCGCCGTGAACGCGTCCAGCGCCCTCATCGTCGCATCGTCCCTCTTACCCGTCGCCCTCTTCCTCGCCGTGAACCTCGCGTGCCTGCGCTGCCACTCCGTCAGCAGGGGAGCGTCCCGCTCGCGGGCCCTCGCGGCGGCCTCCCTTCCGCTGGCCAGCGGCAGCGCCGAGGAGCGCTGTGCTCCCCTCTCGAGGGCCGCGGCGCGGCGGGAGGAGACGGTCGAGGCGGGTGGAGGTGGAGATGATGGAGGTGGAGGTTGTTTTTGGTCTTTGTCTCCTTCTCGTTCTTCCTCTTCTTCTTCCTTTGCAGCCACTTCCACCTCGTTCTTCTTCTCCTCCTCCACCTCTTTCTTCTTGGAGGAGGCCCTGAGCCTCTCTCGCACGGCCTCTCGCTCGACCTCCCGCTCCGCCGCCTCCGCCGCGTCGGCGTCGGCGTCGGCCTTGTCGGGCGCGACCAGCCTCGAGTCCCCGAGGGCGGCCTCGTGCGCAGAGACCATCCCCCCGGCGCCGGCGGTCCTGCTCTTTTTCGCCGCGTTGCCTTTTTTGTCATCTTCCTGTTCTTCTTCTTCTTCGCTTTCATCGTCGTCCTCCTCTTCTCCGTCACCTGTTTTTGGAGTTTTTGTGTGAGTTTTGTGGAAGGGGAGGGTAAGAGAAAAGAAAAGAGTTGATGAGTTTTGAAAGAAAGAAAAAACTTCAAAAACAAAAAACAAAAAAACCCAAAAAATTATCCTCACCAAAGCTCAGCAGCTTCCTGTCCCGCACTGCCACCAGCCCGGGCTTCGCGGCCCTCTCCTCGGCCTCCCTCCTCCCCTTCGCCTCCCTCGCTCGCGCCGCGGCGCGCTCCACCGCGGTGGTGCGAGGCACGATATCGTCAAAGGGGTTCCACAAAACCTCGGCGCTCACGATCCGCGGCAATGGTTCAGAGCAGGGCCTGTCCGCTTCGTCGACCTCGGCCTCGCCGATCGCCGCGACCGTGTAGATAGTGTCCCCCGCGGCGACGCGGCCGAAGATGGTGTGCTGGCGGTCGAGGTGCGGGGTCGCCGCGAGCGTGATGAAGAACTGCGAGCCGTTGCCGGAGGTGGTGGTAGTGGTGGTGGTGTTGCCTTTGTTGTTACTTTTACCACCACCACCACCACCACTGCTGCTCCCGGCCATCGCCACGAGCCCCCTCCGAGTGAACCGCAGCCTCGAGTGCAGCTCGTCCCCGAACGGCTCGCCGCCGAACACCGACTCCCCTCCGAGGCCCGTGCCCGTCGGGTCTCCCGTTTGGATCACGAGATCTTTCACGACCCTGTGGAAGAGGCAGCCGTCGAAGTAGCCCTCGAGGCAGAGCTGGACGAAGTTGCGGACGGCCCTGGGGGCCTCCTTGGGCCAGAGCTCGACGTCGACGTCCCCCGAGGTGGTGTGGAGGATGACCTGGGTTGGTTTTTGGGGGTGCGGGGTTGGTGGGTGGAGGGGGGTTCGAGGTCGAGGTCGACGTCAACGACGGCATCAACTCTCTCTCTCTTTTTTCAATCTCTCTCTTTCTTCAAGGCTTTGCCTTTGGCGCTGCCCACAACTGCCTCCACGACAACGAAAACAACATTCTCACCTTGCCCTTGGTCGGGGGCTCGGTCGAGTAGATCGAAGACATTGGATACAAGAAAGCGCAAGAAAACGGGGCTTTTTTCGCCCTTTTTTCGATCGATCGAAACGAAAAAAAAGAGTGGTTTTTCTTTCATTTTTTGCTTCCCCCATCGGCTAGAAAAAGGGGGGCATTCGATTCCAAACGGCTTCTCGCCTTCCCTTGTCCATCCTTCGCCTCGCCGCCTTGCTGCTCCACGCGCAGCTACACAAGACACGCAGGACTGCATCGACAAACTCGATTCGAGCAGAAGCAACGTGAGAAGCTATCGAATCGCCCTTGTCAAAAATGCCTCCGCGCTCGTCTTCGCGCCGGCAGCAGCCGCCGCCGACGTCGACATTGCCGACGACGACCTCGGCGGCCAAACACCCCCCCGAAACCCCGGAGCTCCTCCTCGCCTCCGACCCCTCCTCCTCCTCGGGCTCCGACTCCGACGACGACCCCGTCGTCGCCGAGCTCGACCTCGTGCTCTGCCAGCCCCTGCCTCTCGCTGACGTCTCGGTCCTCCGCTTCCCGCTCGCGGGCTCGGCGCGCCGCGACCTGTTCGAGAGGTCGCTCGGCGACGTCCGGGCCGCGAGGGTCAAGCCCGACGCGAGGGCGTTCGAGGCCGCGGTGCCGCTGGTCGGCGTCGGGAAGGGCGGGGGAGGGTTTGGGGTCTATGATGACGATGACGATGGAGATGAGGAAATGGAGGAGGCAGAAGGCGGAGGCGGGAGGACGAAACGGGGCGGCGGCGGCAGCTGCGGCCGAAACAGAACGACTTCTTCGACCCCTTCCCGTCGCCGCAATACCAGCACCAACACCACCGCCGCCACCGTGCGCCTCGCCGGGACCGTCACCCCGACCGAGGGGCGCAAGATGCTGGCGGCGCGGCGCGGCGGGACGCTGTACCTGATCCCCGTCTCGTCGACGGTCTGCCTGCTGCCGTCGCTCGCGCACCTCGACGCCGGCGGCGCGGCGGCGGCCGCGGCGCTCTGCGCTGCCGCTGCTGCGGCGGCGGCTGCTGCCGCGGCGGCGACTGCGGCGAACGCGAACGCGAACGCGAATGCGAATGCGAACGCCAATGCAGCAGCAGCGGCAGCAGCAGCGGCAGCCGCGGCCGCGGCCGTGCAGCAGCAACAAGAGCAACTCGACGCGAAGGGCAACGGCGGCCCGCTGACGCCGCTCACCGTCCGCGTCGCGCGCCGCGAGACCGAGCGGCAGGCCGAGGCCCGCGCGGCGTCGCACGCGCACCTGGCCGCGGCGAGGGCCAGGGAGCCCTGGACGCCGCTCACCGTGGCGCAGCGGGGCTCCGGCGTGGCCAGGGCCGCGCTCGAGACGCTCTTTGCCTCGAGCGGCGGAGGCGGAAGTGGAGGTGGACGTGGAGGTGGTGGAGGAGGTGGATACGAAAGCGCCGCGTTTCGCGCTGCCGCTGCCCCGATGGACGTCTCGGCGAGGGACTACGTCGACGCGCTCTCTCCCGGGGCCGAGCCCACGGACTACGAGCCCGTGGCGGACTCCGTGGAGGTGAAGGTGGAAGGCGGAGGTGGTGGTGGTGGTGGGGTGAGAAGCAACGCGCCTCTCGGCGCCGCGCCGGCCGTGCTTCCCGGAGGCACCTCCGCCGCTGCTGCTGCTGCTTCCAACCCCATCGCAGCAACAGCAACGACGACAACGAGCCCCTCTCTACTCGCCGCCGCTCTCTCCGCGCTCTCGCGCGGGTGGACAGACGCCAGTGCTGCTACCAATGCTGCTGCTAGTGCTTCCTCTCCCGCTGCTGCGGCCCCGATCCTGACGCTCGAGGGCGCCAGGGCCGCGCTCCGCGCCCTTCCGGCGTCCTCGCCGCTCGCGGCGCTCGCGGACGGGCCCCTGAGAGACGTTTTGGCCGCGTGTGGCGCCGTCTGTGTCCGCGGGGTCTACGTGCCGCCGACGCTGGCGATGGCGCAGGGCAACGGGAGCGCGGAGGTGGCCGCGGTTGCTGCTGCTGCGGCGGCGACTGCGGCGGCAGGAGCGTCGTCGTCATCATCTTCTTCTTCTTCTCTTTCTCTCCCGCCGCCCGCGTCGACCGCCGACGCGGCCTACCGGCTCATGCTCGAGGTGCTCGTGGACCGCCCCTCGTTCCGGAAGACGGACCTGCAGAGCGCGATCAAAGCAGCGTCGTTGGGAGCAAGTGGAAGTGGAAGTGGAGGAAGTGGAGCGGGAGCGGCGCCGACGGAGATGGCGACGATGACGGCCGGCGATGCTTCTTCTCTGTCCGAGGCGCAGCTGACGCGGGTGGTGAAGGTGCTGTGCAGGTCAAAGGGGAACCAGTGGTGCCTGAGGGACGGGTGAAAACTTGAGTGAACATTGGTGTGTGTGTTATTATAGGAAGCAAAGGGGGGCGCGAGATCGAGGTCGAGAGGTGGAGGTTGAGTTTTTTTCCTCTCTCTCTTTTTTTTTTTGTTCGCGCTTGCTTGAAGGAGCTCGAAGAGGCAGGGGGAATTGCTTTCTCTTCCTCTCTTTTTTCCTACTCGAATTGGTCGATTGGAGAGCATTTTGCGCCTCTGTGAAAGGAAGACGGGCTGCGCGGGCGAGGTCGAGAAACGCGGAGGTCGAGGTTGAGTTTTTTTCTTCTTCTTCTTCGATCGCTCCACATTTTGTTCGAGAAGCAGAGCGGCGAGTTTTTTCTCTCTCGCCTCGCTCCTCTCTCGCTCGCTCTTGCATTCTCTCTCGCTCGCTCGTCCACACACGCACACGCGTCCTGCCGCCATGTCGACGCCAGCGCGCAAGGTGGGGTGATGCGTGGCGAAAGAATGAAACAAAGAAAAGAAAAAAAAGATCGATCTTTGATTTACCATTGGAAGAAACAAAAAACGGCCGCCTCATCTTTCCTTGCATTCCCCCTTGTTGCGCTGTTTTTCCGGCTCCGATCTCCTGCATAGACCTAGATCACGTCGTTAAGCTCACGCAGAAATTGAGAGAAGGAGAAGCCGATGTTGTTTTGCTGACGAAAAAGTGCCTCGAAAAATCCCCAAAAAAAAACAATTATCCAGCGCCTGATGCGGGACTTTCGCCGCCTGCAGCAGGACCCGCCGCAGGGCGTCAATGGCTCGCCCACGGCCGACAACATCCTGCGCTGGAAGGCCGTGATCTTCGGTCCCGAGGACACGCCGTGGGACGGAGGTGCGTGGATGATGGGAAGAGATGGAAGAGAGAGATGGAAGAGAGAGAGATGGCGAAAAGGCGGCAGCGGCAAGGGAGAGGAGAGGAGGCGTTCTTTTTTCAACCTTGACCTTTTCTGGTTTCTCAAACTCGAAAGCGGAACTCGAACTCGAAAACCAGCGCGCGCGCGCGAGCTTGCGTGCTTTCCGAGTCGAGAGAGGAAAGAGACAGTATCGGTCGTTGTCTTTCCTTCTTGATAGAGAAACAAAAAGAGAAAAAACTTTCCTCTCACCCCTTCCTCGAAAAAAAAAAAAACTCTTTCTTCTTCTTCCTCCTCCACAATACAACAGGAACCTTCAAGCTCACGCTCGAGTTCACCGAGGAGTACCCCAACCGGCCCCCTCTCGTCAAGTTCGTCTCCGCCATGTTCCACCCGAACATCTACGCCGACGGCGGCATCTGCCTCGACATCCTCCAGAAGGCGTGGTCGCCGATCTACGACGTCGCGGCCGTGCTGACGTCGGTGCAGTCGCTGCTGAGCGATCCCAACCCGGACTCGCCGGCCAATGCCGAGGCCGCGAGGCTGTACGGCTCCGACAGGAGGGAGTACAACAGGCGCGTGAAGGAGGCGGTGGAGAGGTCGTGGCTCGAGGAGGACAGGGAGGACAAGGAGGCCGGCGGCGAGGGTGGTGGTGGTGGCGGAGGTGGAGGAGGTCAGGAAGGAGAGGAATCGGGAGCTGCTGCTACTGCTGCTGCTGCTGCTGCTGCTGCGACGACGACGACGACTACGACGGCGACAGGGACGGCGACAGCGAACGAGGCCTCGCGGCCTGCTGCGGGGACGAACGCGGGAAAAGAAGAAGAAGAGAAGGAGGAAGAAGAAGAAGGCGGAGGCGGCAGCGAGCGTGCCAAGCGAAGGTGGGTCGACGGCGGCGACGACGTCGGCGGCGGTGGCGGCGACAACAAGCGCGAGCGCCACGGCGGCAAAGACGGCGGCGTCGTCGAGCAAGAGCGAAACAACGGCAACGCCGACGCCGACGCTGCAGCTTCTCTCCTCGCTCCTCCTCCGGGCCCTTGATTGGAGAAAAATGTAACATGAATGGAAATAAGAAAAAATGCAAGAAAAAAAAAGAGGTCGAGGTTGAACTTTTCTTCGTTCGCTGCCGCTGCCGCCGCCGCTCTCTCTCTCTCTTTCTCTCTTTTCTCGATTCGTTCTTTTTTGGCTGCTTGCTCCTCTCCGATTTGAGAAAGAGAAAGCGGTGGAAGCGAGAGAAGGAGAAGAAAAGAGGTCGAGGTCGAGGTTGAACTTTTTTTCCTTCAAACTTGAAGGAGAAAAAACAAGCCTCGGAAAAGAAGAGAAAGCCCACTCACCCACTTTCCCCCCCTTTCTATCCGGAACATTTGTGCCTTCACAGGAGGACGACCGTCCTAATTGCTGTTTCTCGTGGATCCGAGGCAAAAAAAAGGCGCGTGTCGTGGTGAGATGGAGCTCGAAAGAAACGTGCGGCTCAAAATGGAAGAAGAAGGAACGCTCGGATCTATAAATTCAAACGGCAAAGCAGCTCGTTTTCACATTTTTACTTTTTCAAACCTCCAACCTCTCAAACTCTCCAAACCTCACACCCTTTCGCGCCCACCCCCCACCCCCACCCCCACCCCCACCCACCTTTTCCCTCAAAACAACAAAAGATGAAGCTGCCCTCTTTCGCTCTCGCCCTGGCGGCCGTGCTGGCCTACGTGGCGCCCCTGGCGCTCGGCCGCTCCCTGGCCGGCGACGGCTCGGTCGTGTCGGTCGCGTCGTTCGGCCGTGCGCTCCAGGAAGAAGAGTCCCGAGGCGGCCGCGGCGGCGGCGGTGGTTCCGGCTGGAATCCCCCGAGCCGCAAGGGCAAGGGAAAGGACCCGCCCGGAAAGAAAAAGGGGAGGAGGTATGACGACGACGACGAGCGCCGCGGCGGCGGTGGTGGTGGAGGCGGAAAAGGAGGCCACGGCGGCGGCCGCGGAGGAAAAGGAGGCCACGGCGGCGGCCGCGGAGGGAAAGACCATGGCGGCGACGACAAGGGCCATTCCGAGTCATCCCGCGGCGGCGGCCGCGGAGGAAAAAAGGAGCGCAACTGGAAGTGAATGAAAACAAACGAGAAAAGGCCCCTTTTTTCCGAGGCGTTGAGAGAGTTTCGCTTTCTTTCTTTCTGTCTTTTTCACAACCCCACAGCACTGCTACTTCTACTACTACCACACCTCTGTCGAGCAAAAACCCCCCCCACCCACCCACCCCTCCCTCCCTCTGCTCTCTCGCATGACAGATGACACAAAGTGGGGGGAAGAGGCCGCGCAAATAGAAGGAAAAAGAAAAACACCAACTTCTGTTGCTGTTTTTTTCTTTTTCTTTTTTCAATTCTGCTGCCGCCGAGCTCCCCTGCTTCGAACGCATTTTTTTCAAAACCACACTCTTTTTCGCTTCTTCCTTTTGCTCGCCTCTCTCCACACACCCACTCACCCCACGCGCGCTTTGCCCTGTCTTTTCTCCCTATCTTTTTGGGGGACGTCAAGGCCGTGCAACGAAGCAAAAAAGGGGGGAGATGTAAGCAAAAGAAGAGGGAGAGAGAGAGAGAGAGAGAGAGAGAGAGAGAGAGAGTCTTTCGTTTGTTTTCGCCGCGGCCGCGCTTGCTGCTCTTTCGCTCTTTTGCTATTTCGCTCTCGCTTTCTTTCTTTCGCTCTTTCTCCCGATCGCGCGCGATCTCATCTCGGCTCCCCTCTCCTGAGAGAGAGATGCGCGCGTGTTTGAGTGTGTGATTTGAGCTTTCATCTTCTTTTCAAATTTTTTTGAATTTTTTTGAATTTTTTCTTTCAAAATTTCTTTTTCAAAATTTTTCTCTCTCTCTTTCTCTTCCTCTTTCTTTTTCTCGCCTCGTTCTCTTTTCTCTGCTTGCTTCTCTTCGAGTGAAGAAAGATTTAAGAAAGACAAAGCGGTGGGAGCGAGAGAAGAAGAAGAAAAAGAAGAAGAAGAAAAGAGGTCGAGGTCGAGGTTGAACTTTTTCAAAGTGCCATTCTGTCGACGAAGCCTCGGAAAAGAAAAGAGAGCGGACCCACCCACTTTCCCCCTTTCTATCCGGAACATTTGTGCCTCGACAGGAAGGCGACCGTCCTAGTTGCTGTCTCTTGTGGATCCGAGGGAGAAAAAAGGCGCATATCGTGGTGAGATGGAGCTCGAAAGCAACGTGCGGTTCAAAATGAAAGACGAAGAAAGAAGGAAAGAAAAAAAAAGCCATCTGTCGACGAAGCCTCGGAAATGAAAAGAACGCCCTTTCACCCGCTTTCCCCTTTCTCTCCGGAACATTTGTGCCCCGACAGGAAGACGACCGTCCTAGTTGCTCTTTTTCGTGGATCAGAGGGGGAAAAAAGGCGCGAATAGTGGTGAGATGGAGCTCGAAAGAAACGTGCGGCCCAAAATGAAAGACGAAGGAACGCTCGGATCTATAAATTCAAACGGCAAAGCAGCTCGTTCTCACATTTTTTCTTTTTCTTTTTCCCCAAACCTCACGCCGCTCTCTCGCGCGCCCCCCAACCTTTTTTCTCAAAACAAGAAACGATGAAGCTATCCTCTTTCGCTCTCGCCCTCGCGGCCGTGCTGGCCTGCGTGGCGCCCCTGGCGCTGGGCCGCTCCCTGGCCGGCGACGGCTCGGTCGTGACGGTCGCGTCGTTCGGCCGCGCGCTCCAGGGAAAAGAGTCCGGAGGCAGCGGTGGTTCCGGCTGGAGGCCCCCGGGCCTCAAGGGCAAGGGCAAGGACCCGCCCGGACTGGAAAAGAAGAAGAAGACCCCCCCCGGGTGGAAGAACAAGCCGAAGAAGGGGAAGAAGGATGACGACGACGACGACGACGACGACGAGTACCACGGCGGCAGCGGCGGCGGCCACGGCGGCCACCCGAAGCCCAAGCCCCCCCACGGCGGCGGCGGCGGCGGCCACACGAAGCCCAAGCCCCCCCACGGCGGCGGCGGCGGCGGCAATGGAGGAGGAAACGGCGGCGGCGGCAACGGAGGAGGAAACGGCGGCGGCGGCGGCGGCAACGGAGGAGGAAACGGCAGCGGCGGTGGCGGCAACGGAGGAGGAAATGGAGGAGGAAACGGAGGTGGTGGCGGCAACGGCGGTAACGGTGGCGGCAACGGAGGAGGAAATGGAGGAGGAAACGGAGGCGGCGGCGGCAACAACGGGGGAGGAAGCAACTGCAAAGGAGGAAGCTGCGGCAACGGAAATGGGGGGAATGGGACCGGAAACGAGGGCAACGGGAACGGCCCGAAGTGAATGAAAAGGAACGAGAAAGGCCCCTTTTTTTCGACGCGTTGAGAGAGTTTTGCTTTCTTTCTTTCTTTCTTTTTTTCTCTCCTACCGCACCTCTGTTGAGCAAAGCCCCCCTCTCTCTGCCGCGCAATTAGAAGAAAAGCAAAAACACCAACTTCTGTTGCTGTTTTTTCTTTTTTTCCAATTCTGCTGCCGCCGAGCTCCCCTGCTTCGAACGCATTTTTTTCAAAACCACACTCTTTTTCGCTTCTTCCTTTTGCTCGCCTCTCTCCACCCCCAACCCCAACCCCCGCGCGCTTTTCCCCGTCTTTTCTCCCTATCTTTTTGGGGGAAGTCAAGGCCGTGCAAAGTAGCAAAAAAGGGGGGAGATGTAAGCCAAAGAAGAGAGAGAGAGAGAGAGAGAGAGAGAGAGAGAGAGAGAGAGAGAGAGAGAGAGAGAGAAGAGAGCAGAAAAAAACAACGAAAAAAAAGCGCGCGAGCGAGTGAAAAATGAAAAAAAAGGCAAAGAAAAACACTGTTATTTGGAGGTGAGCACATCAGAGTCTCTTTTTTTTTCTTTTGGATGCTTACAGAGAGCATTTGGAGAACATTTTGGGGGAAGAACCGCGGTGAGATGAGAAATCAAAAAGAACAAAGAGGTTGGAAGAAAGGGGGCGGGGAGGGGTTGATCAGCCGACGACGGCGACGGTCGAGGTCGAGGAGCTGCCGAAACCGCCTCCAGCGGAGCTGGCGCCAGCGGCGGCCGCGGGAGCGGTCTGCTGGAAGCCGCCCTTCGTTCCCTCAAGGCGGCGTCCCGCAGCCACAGCCGCGGTCGTGCTGGACGAGAGGCCCGAGCTGGAGCCGGAGGCGGCGGCTGCCGGGTAGGCCTGCTGCAGGAAGGGAGCCGCCTTGCCGGAGAGCTTGCGTCCGATGGCGACGGTCGAGGTGGAGGAGCCGCCACCGAACCCGCCCGAGGAGGAAGAGGCGGCGGCGGCAGCGGCGCCCTGGTTGTTGTTCTGGAGGCCCTTAATGCCGGAGAGCTTGCGTCCGACGGCGACGGTCGAGGTGGAGGAGCCGCCACCGAACCCGCCCGACGAAGAAGAGGCGGCGGCCGCAGCGGCGCCCTGGTTTCCCAGGAATTGCTGCTTCATCAGGAGCTTCTTTCCGGGGGTAACAGCGACAGTGCTTGTCGTCGAACCGCCGCCGGAAGCCGCGGAAGCCGCGGCAGCAGCCGGGGGCGTGATGATGGCCGGGGCCTTCATCAGAAGCTTCTTTCCGGGGGTCACAGCGACCGTGCTGGTCGTTGAACCGCCTCCAGAAGCAGCGGAGCCAGCTGCGGCGGGGCCGGCGAGGCCTCCGAGCTGCTGCTTGTGGCTGAGCTTGCGCCCAACGGCAACCGTGCTGGTCGTCGACGAGCCGCCGAAGCCGCTCGAGGAGGACGAGGCGGCCGCTGCGGCGCCCTGGTTGTTGTTCCACTGCTGCTTCATGGCGAGAGCCGAGGGGGACGCAACCAGGAGAGTGGCGATGCAGAAGGTGGAGAACTTCATGGTGATGAGGTTTGGTTTTTGTTGAGGAGAAGGAAGAAGAAGAAGAAGAAGAAGGAGGAGGCGAAAAGAAGAAAATGTGAGGTGAGTTTTTTTTTTCGTGGCTTTTTATTGGTGCGGCGGAGGACGACAAAACAATCTTTTTTTTCTGTCCGACGAACGACGCCACCGAGGCAACTCTACCAGGACTCGAGAAATCACGAAGTTCAGACCTTTCGGTTCGCTTTTTCGCCACCGACTCGGCGCGTTCGGGTGCATGGAGTGGAGAAGAGGTCGCAGAGAGTGGTTTTTCGAGACGAGCGGAGGCGGAGGGTGGAGGCGCCGGCGGGGGGAGAGAGAAAAAAGTTTTTTTCCTTTCCCGTCGAAAGCGTCGCCGCCGCCGCCGCGGTCGTCGCCGCCGCTCCCAGGTGATCGAAAGTCGACAAAAAGCGCTCGAAAAGAAAAAGAAATCAGCCCAGAATGCGCTCTCTCGCTCTCTCGATCTCTCTTTCTCGCCGCACCCTTTTTTGAAGGCGAAGCCTTCTGAATGGAGTGGCGGCCGGCGGTGGCCTGTCGTTGGGAGAGAGGCGGGAGGCGGGGCCCAAGAGGCGCTCCGAACGAAGAGAGAGTTCTTTTCGAGAAGGAAAGAAAGAGAGAGAGAGAGAGAGAGAGAGAGAGAGAGAGAGAGAGAGAGAGAGAGAGAGAGAGAGAGAGAGAGAGAGAGAGAGAGAGAGAGAGAGAGAGAGAGAGAGAGAGAGAGAG
>Ga0114918_10003827_pt1 | contig 13164 bp, 24 predicted proteins | sample LantaG_FD_87015 | JGI IMG/M metagenome (GOLD analysis project Ga0114918, IMG submission 87015) | Deep subsurface microbial communities from Baltic Sea to uncover new lineages of life (NeLLi) - Landsort_02402 metaG | ecosystem: Environmental > Aquatic > Marine > Oceanic > Sediment | place...
CCCAACAGAGCCCTAGAGAGCCCTAGAGGGCCAACAGAGGACCAGTCCCTTAGTAGGACTCAGTAGGACCCGAAAGAACTCAGTAGGACCCCAAAAGAACTCAGTAGGACCCCAAAAGAACCCCAAAAGGCCCAATCCTACACAATGCCGATGCGTTACTCATCCTTGAGTGATCCATCGGCATCTCTTAGTTTCCACTTTGTCCATCTGTGGACCATCACAGTCCATCTGTGGACCATCACAGTCCATCACAGACCATCTGTGGCCTATCACAGACCATCACAGTCCCCCGACAGAACATCACAGAACATCTCTAAACCCCAACAGGACCATCACAGTCCCCCATACTCCACGATGCTCTGTGATGTCCCACGATGGACTCAGATGGTAAACGATAGCCTCTGAGTCCCTCCCCCGTTCCCCCCACTGTCCCCATAGGACCTGCTAGCCCACACTCCGCGCTCCCTCTCAGAGCCCGAGTGGGGGAACGTTCTGTACACTTTGTGCTCATACCCTAGAGTGATGGCGTTTTCTTAGCCCCCTCTAGATACACACACAAGGCAGAGTAGCCCCTCTGTACGCACACTTCACACACAAGGACACCCGTTGACACGTGTCCCCTAGTGTCAAGTGAGGATTCCTTGATTCTAGCCCTTGTGTGGGGGTTTAGCTTTGTGAAGGGGTCTATTCACTACTCCCAGTAGATACATACTTCACCCTCACTCTGTTGACACCCTAGACTCACAGTGTCAAGTGTGGACCCTTAGGCCACCATTGGACCTACCATAATCTGAGGGGTATGCAAATGGGCCTAGGGGCCTAGAAGAATCTTTCTTTAGTGCTTGCTTCTCCCCCTGGGTATGCTTGTGGTCATCGGGGACCATCTGTGTCCTTGGGGGGACCGCTCTGTCCTTGGGGGGACCACGATGTGACCTGCTTATACCACGGGGGGACGCAGAAAACCACTGGGAATACAGATAAAAAAAGATATATTTATGTTGACAACATCGTCCCCATATGGGACAATGGGGGGGTGGGGTTGGCATATACGGACGGGGACGCTTAAAGTCAATTAGTCAAAAATTGACAATGAAAAACAGCTAATCCCATGGACACCTTAGTACACTATTTATCCACAAGAGCCGTTTTAAGCCTCTTAGGGGGACCGAAAGGCGTGCCCTACCTAGAAGACATAATTGAGTTGTACGACGACCCTGCGCACCCGGAGAGGGACTGGTGCGTCTACCAGAAGGTCATGGGGTATTACGAGCGGTTACTAGAGGCTCCTCACGAGGTACACGACTTACCACCAATAACGATTGTGGGGGGCGTACTAAAGGACGGGGCACACAGGTTATCTACATTGAACCTGCTTGGTTACACGATAGGTAAAGAGTGGTTGGACATCCCTATCAAGGTCCACCTCTCAGAGTTAACCTTGCACCAGTAGCCCCTCTCGCGTATCGTGAGGGGATAAAGAGGTCCCCTATGACTTATATCACCCACGCACTACAATCGATCCTTGAGGGGGCTCCTATAGCCTCTGTGGTTCAAAGCCTGTTTGAAGCTCGTGACGACCTAAGTAGTCTTGATGCTCTCAAGGCTGCTACACTCAAAGTGTTAAAGGATTTGGAACAGTACTACCCACCAACTGCACCCGCAGCATACGTAGATTACGACACTCCACACTATCCAGGTCCTGCTGCTCTAACTCGTCTATTTAAGGAGCTAGAACAAGACCCGAGGAAAAAGAGATGGCTGCGTAGTATACTAAACCAAGTTGGTAAGGAAATGCACAGACTTAGAGATAATGTTCCCAGTAGGTTACTAGCCCAACTTGACCAAGTACGTATTGCCGTAGAGGTTTACAAAGGTAAAAAGCGGTAACCTCTCAGGGGCCTAAACGTACATCACTTACCACGATAAGCCCATGAGTAGCTATGAGGGATCCTTGTATCCTCAGAGCCCCTCTTAATGAGAACTCTTCGAAGCTACCGAGTCACACCAATAGTAGTGTGGTAGATACCGTCAGAGTTCCTAGGGAGGCCCAGGCTGGTCCTAATCTCTTCGAACCTCTCACAGACCACATTTAGCCAATGATACGTTACAGGGCGTCCTAGGCTGTCTCGCTTGAGGGCGGATTGTACACCTGGGAGGTACTGAAGGGTGACCCGCTCCCCTGCGAAGGTACGCCAAAGGCTCTTATTGGGTGGAAGCTCGTTACGTACAATGGTTACGTGAGGAGTCTTTACCCTCCCAAGCTTATCCTGTCTCAGAGACTCTAAGTGGTAGAGGGCTGCGTAGTACCTTTGGAGATCAGAGGGGTCTAGGTTGAGGACCATCCACCTATAGGATCCTCCGCATTCAATTGTGCCTGTGGCTGGGTACATCAGGAGAGCTTACCACCCTATCCAAAATCCCCTAAGAGAAATTGGGTTATCTAGCAGACACCGTGGTACACCCCCGTCCTTTTCGTGGTAACCTCGATACTCTATGACGAACAAGTGCCCTAAGAGCCCCACTGGTATCCATCGTTGGTCTAGCTACATCAAGTACACTCACTGGTGTCTGCTTTGTCATGCCTCCCTGCGAAAGGAATTACCCCTAATCCAACTAGAGCTATTCGGAGACACCCTATGAGTATTAAGACGATGCAAGCCAAGATGGCCCAAATACAAGAACATGCAGACCATGTTGAGCAGCTAACAAAGGATTACCTAGAGAAGTTAAAAGCCTCTTCAGAAGCTAGAGTGAAACTAGACTGGGCTGAAGGACAGCTAGAGACCCACAAGCAGGACCTGTTAGGGGACCTACTTAACGGCTGCTACGGAATATGAGCAGACAGCCTGATCCCAGGATCACAGGCACAACATGCTACGGGATGCTCGTAGATATGAAGCGACTTACACGAAACTCTCTAGGACCCTACCAGTGCACTATTTGTAATAGTGAGTGGCCTGCCTGGAACAAGATACCTAAGTTCCCCCATACGATTAACGTAATGCGCCAACTAGAGCTATTCTCAGGTATCCCCGATGGTCATTAAGACACTAGTGTGCCCTAGGTGCGAGTTCGAATACGTCGTCCACGACTGGATGACTCACACATATTCAGGGTGCTATTACTGTCTGATCCTTCTGGTTGACATAAAAGACACGCTAATCCAACTAGAGATGTTCAATGCAACAATGTGATTTTGGTACCTTATGAAACAAGCCTTACCAACGCCACTCCCCCACAGAGACGACTGTACTTGCGAGTGTCACCCCTCCTCTCGCTGCGTGGACGACGGGGAGTGTGGCTATTGGAATCCAGCGTGTTGCTATGGTTACGAAGGGGATCCTTATAGAGAACCTCCTCCGAAGCTGTGCGAGGGCTGTGACACGCCTCTAGTGAGGCTGACTGATACCGAGGGCCTAATGTTGTGCCGAGGCTGTAGGCGGGCTATCAGGACCTAATTAAGACCAGTGCTTACCTAAGCTTTCGTAGCTCCCAAGTAGGGAAATTAGTTTTGATGTATCTCTCAATGTCCTTGTGCAACGAGTCCCTAAGATTTTTACCTGGAATAGCGCCTATAAAAGGGTACCAAACTACCTCACCAGGATTGTCATACATATAAGAGACAGTAAGTGCTCCCAAAAAGTCATTAGGGTTACCTCCATCACGAACCAACCAACTTGAGTAGTTAACTCTGTCTGAGATCATGGTCCGTGTAGAATCGCTGCTAGTAACCAACCGGTAATCAGTATTCCTAAGAGCCCCGTTATTTACTACTTGCATTAACCTGTTCATATGCAAAGGCCCGAAGTACCTAATTAAGTCTACCATCACACGAGCGCGTTTTTGAATGTCACGGATGTTACCCACGTAGTTGACTGCGTCCTCCCAGGATCTAGAGCTTTCCCAAGCACGCTCTAAGGAACGAAGGCGTTCGTCAGTCTCATTAAGTGAGTAACCATAAGCCTCATAAAGTAATTTGTCGTACATTTAGTTACCTGCTAGTTCCATTAACTCTGCCAATGCTTTAACAACATCGTCTACACTAGTCTTACTAGCTTTTAGTTTCTTAGCGCCACTTACTGTGTTTGTTACATACTTGTCAACATAAGCAAAATGTTGTTTGTCGAAATGGTGCGGTCTCGCAATAGCAACATTCGTGCGTGCGTGGTATCCGTTGTGCACACTGTGCGTATTGTTGGACGCACGTAACAGTTCATTTAGGACATCTGCGTAGTCCACAACATTTAGTGCGTTGTAGAGCCCAATAACTAGCGTATCCATAGCGTCAACAAGCGCCATAGCGCGTGTTTGAATGTCACTATTACTTGGTCGTTGCCCAACCGCCCACAAAGCCTTGTAGTAACTAGGACCTCTAGTGTTTACGCGAGTTAGCGCAGCAAGAAGCGCAGCAGCATCTTCCGCATCGCCTGTGGCATGGAAGGCTCGCTCAAGACTCCTGATATCCTTATCAGTCTCATTAAGAGAGTAGCCGTAGGCTTCATAGAGTAATTTGTCGTACACTTAGCACCTCTTCAGATATTTGAGTTTAACAGGTTACCACCCTTTCAAAAATCCCCTAAGAGAAAAGGACTACCCAGGGTCTGGCATTAGCTCAATTTTAATCACACGCCTACCACGACCCCAACTAGGGTCCATCATCTGGTCCACACTCTGGTACTGATATGGCCCCCTAGTCCCACCCCCGGAAACCAGACGGAAGAAGTAAAGGTGCGCGGTGCGCTCAGGAGGTATTCCAGTTCCTGCGTGGTAAGGTGACCCCTGTCTAACTTCGGTAATAACATCAGGTGAGCCAGAATTGTAAGTCAAGAGAACCAGTTGATTAGAACGCTCAGCGGAACGCGCTAGCTGAGCCAACTCCTCTTGATCCAAGCTCTTAGGGAGATCCTTGTTAACCTCGCGCAACATGAGCCTAAGCCTGGCATCGTTTTCAAGGAGTTGTCGAATGACTATATTGGTGTGCATAACGAACCTCTAACCAAGTCTACCTCTCAGGGACACAAAGTTAAACACGTTACCACCCTATCCAATTTCCACTGAGAGAGATTGTGGATCTAGTGGACACAATAGGACACTAGACCCTATTAATACATCTGGTTAACCTAGGAACATGAAGAGACCTTGGAACTACCTTCTAGAGGTAGACAGTAAAGCTAGAATGAAGTTAAAGCACTTCCAAGCTAACATAGGATCTAGAGAAGCCTTGCTTGATCTACTAAGTGACCTAAGAAGATCAGGAGAGGCACTGTACGTTGAGAAAGCGGGAGAGGCTTCTAACGGCTTAGTGTTCCTCACTGAGGACGGACGAATCATCTATAGCCAGGGGCATGAAGTTAACGACCACCGTGTAACACCGGATATAGGAAGAACAGCAGGCTTGGCTATAAAGCTAATCAACACTAGATATCCTACAAATCTTAGTATCGTTAAGCTCCCAGTAGGTTACTCAAACTATAACTCTAGAATGGGTATGCTCCCTTAGAAGGCACTCCCGCACATCAGTGGTAATCCAAAATACCATGAGAGAGATTGTGGATCTAGTGGACACAATAGGACACTAGGCCCTATTAGGACATCTGGTTACTCTAGGGACATGAGTGTGAACCGGTACATACATGAGCTACTTCAAGGAGCCTCTGCGAGAGACGTAGTAGAGGCTCAAGAGGACCGTAAGTGTGCCCAGTGTGACGGTCCTATGCCTGTTGGCGCGCGTAGACAACAAAAGTTCTGTGAGGAAGTTTGTAGACGTAAATCATCACACCAAAAGAGAAAGGTTATAGGCAGGAAAGCTGAAGCAGCTAAGCGGAAAATTTATCTAGCTAACCTAAAAGAAAAAGACCCTACTGAATGGGCAAGACGAGAAGAAAGACGAAAGGAGCTAGGGGCCAACCATAAAGCAGCAGATCCTGAAGGGTACCGAAGTAGTAATAGAGAGAAAACCGCAGCACGGTGGGACAGACTTAGGAAGAAAGAGCCAGAACGTTATAGAGCAGAGCAGCGAACGTCGCGCGCTGCTGCAAAACGTAGGGAAGTTACTGTTAGAATGGTTGTTTGTCAGTCCTGCGGGCATACAGATGAACATCTTCTAAAAATTGGTAGGAAGTTCGGGCCAGCGAAGTCGAAATGTGATATGTGCGGGGGGCGTGCAAAGAAATATGGCTGGTGTGTAAACAAGGTACACTGCAAGCCACCTGTAGTCGATGTTGGCACATGGGAAGGTGTACCAAGCTGGGGGCAGCCTAGGTACAGTTGGCCAGAGTGTCTTTGCACACCGGGTAACATCAAACCAGACTACCTAGATCCAAACAACAAGTATCCTCCTAGGATCAAGTTTGAGGACGCTGACATCCCAGCCTTCAACTACCAAAGCATCAAGAACAGACAACGTAAGTTCTTCAGAAGGTACGCTGCTGGCGAAGGTATCGAAAAGGGTAAGGAAGCAGTCTCTCAGGAGAAGAAGAAACAAGGAGGCAAGTGGGTACCTGGTATCTCTGGGGGATCTCGAAAGGGCTCGTCATCCAAGAATCCTAGAAGGTCCACTCAAGGTCCCACCCCTAGACGCGCGAGGAAACCTAAAGACGTATGACCGAGCACACCATTAGAACCATTAGGTACCTCTTAGAATCTGATGCTGTTGTGAAAAGAGAGATCAAGATACTTAATGATAACTTAGGTGATATAGGCGCATGGGCACACGCACTTAACGTAGCGCTTAGGCACGGACTAGATCTCGTTTACTACACAAGGAGTAGTAATGAACATAGGATCGTCAGGTCTGTTGACATGGGTAATGAACAAATTAGGGTGCATTTCCTAAATGGGCTGATACATGCAACTAGATTCGCCAATGTCTCAGACATTGTGCGGACGGTAGACATGATCCCAGAGGAGTAAGCTTGGCCCAGTAGTCCACCATGTTCCTTTCCCATACCCCCGATCCCACGAGGGCATGAAAAGGGAACACCCTCTTAGATCCTCCCCTGGATCTCTGCGGACACCAGAGCTACTCTAAGGGCATGAAGAGACTTTGGGATTACTTAGTAGAAGCTGACCGCGACTTAAGAGAGCTTGAGAGCGCGTGGTCTGCGAAGCAAGACATAAGTACGCTTATCCCTCTTAATAGGGCGTTGCTAAGAGCAGGAGAAAAGCCTGTCTACGGAGATATGAAGTCCCTAGCGCAATACAACGCAGCGGTACGTAGAGAGCCCATTTTGCCCCGACGTTACTTTGAGGAAATGGAACACGAACTATGGCGGGTGCTGGGCAGGGAGTACGTATCAAACAGCTTTATCCCTTTCAGTGGTGGCCCACAAGTTGATAACCGACTTGTAGGAACGTACAAAGACAACAGCTTCGGTATCGCTCTAAGGTACGAGGGCATGCTGCACGACCCCTTCCTCCAAATCACTGCGTATTTTGCTACTGCTTATCCTACTAGGGACTCAGCTACGTTATACATCAGAGGAGGGGATAACCCCCAGGCAAGCTTCCACCCAGAGGGGCTTAGGAGTACTAGAGGGGTAAGACCCCTGCCCATACACTCAAGTGCTTTGTATGACGCTGAGAAGCTCCTCAAAATGATGTTAGACTACGGGCGCCAAACCCGATTAAGAGTTGTTAGGGACTAAGAACCTCTAAGACACAAAACGGTACATCAGAGTATACTCAAAAATCCCCTAAGAGAAATTGAGGATCTAGTGGACACAGTGGTACAACAATGGTCCAGCATACTATCCCGCTTTCCATCATTACTACAAGATGAGATACGAGACGAACGTAGCGGCTCTCAGGAGGACTGTGCTGAGCTTGAAGAGTGGAAGTTGCTCTACCCTACCCCTGTTTCTCTAAAGCTCACCAGAGGGCTTATATCGAGGCACGCGTGGTTGATCTCTATGACCATCCCTAAGGTTCGGAATAGAATCAATGACCGGTTTGGATTGAACATCCTTGCTTGGCGAGTATACGACAAAGATCCTGAGAGATCTCTCAGATACTCTAAGTTGCCAGCGGATGGTGCTAGACCATCGGTAATGGTAGATGGTGAGGTATACTGGGGGTGTGGCAGGTTCCTGGCAGCAATACTCAGAAACGACGTTACACTAAAGGTGTGGGACATAGAGTCCCGAGCCCTCTATGGATCTACCTTAAGCCATTAGATACATTGGTGGTATGCACAAGATACACACAAGTATTGAGTCCTTATTAACCGGGAGCCTCTTAGATCACGTTGTACAAAGCCTGGTGGAGATGGCAGGTAAGTCTTACGAGCAGAGGCTTCGTGAGGCATGGGGTGTTACGGACAATCCTATGTTAGGAGGTTACTTGCTTCCTGACGGTGACTTCTTAGACTTCAGTGAGGGGCAGGGTTACCGTACTGCCGATCACAGACAGATAGAGGGTGTTGTTCCGTCTAAGTGGCGTAAGGGAAATAAGCCACGAGGGTATAGGTGGGACGACGTGGTGCACGTTAGTAAGAAGATAGGAATGTTTAGGTGGGTACCAGAGTCCTGGCACATAACAATGTGGACACCCCCAACTAAAGAGCAGCTAAGGGTTATAGGAAAGCTCGCTAAGATGAAGCCCTTTATGGTAGCCGCTGAGTATCGAGGTAAGCAGTGGGAGGAACTTGACTACACTATCCACGATGCTGAGCGAATAGTAGAAGATATCAAGCGGTTCTTCAAACTCAACTAAAACTCCTCAGATACCATAAGGCACATCGGGATTAAGGTTTAATACTGACTCTACCAAGGTCACTTATAACGAAGGGCCTATCTTGGTGTAAGCCAGGGGCCGCGCCTCTTGCCTCTACACCAAAGATCTCCCTAAGGGTTTCAGCACCCGACGTGTGCCCCCTAGTAAGGTCAACAGTCGCACTTCTAGAAGTTGTAGTAACACTAATACTACCACGGCTACTGCCTGCACTTATCTGACCTAGGCTCACGTCTACTTCTGTAACACGAGACATATCTACAGCATCAGGATCTTCATGGTACCAAAATCGTATACGAGGTCTAGAGGATCTTAGCCACACTCCCCAAGGAGGAGTTGATAGTCCCTTATGAACCATATCCACTACAACGTTATCGAAGAAACTGGATGAGCTTGTTAGTGTGCCTTGAGGGCGTTTAACCCACCAGACACCTGTTGACCGACCTAGTCCACCAGACGCTTGCCACAGTGCCATTACATAAGGTTCTACACCAAGCCTCTGGTTTATTCTTTGTAGGCTTTCAGGGTCTGCCTCAGCATCACGCTGAAGCCTGCGCATTCTCTCATCTGTTTCGTCTAGGTGATACCCATAAGCCTCATAAAGTAGTTTGTCGTACATTATTGGTTCTCCGTTACCACAGTCCTCTAAAGTGTTCCACGATCTTACCTAGAGCAGTAACCTTACGTTTCAGTTCTGGAGTCCATAGGTCTTTGTAGAAGTTCTTAACTCTAGGAAGGACTTTAGGTGCGTTGTCCACGAAGTTACCTACGTAGTCTGCCATCTCAATTAAGCTATCGAGGGCTACACTAGCACTAGAGGTTATCGCCCTATCCACGCGTGTAGAGAACCCACGCCAACGAGCGTGTAGACCTGCTGGGCCTCTACTAACGTGTGTGAACAGTTCGATAATAGCGTCAAGCGTGTGTGCACCATCTTGCTGGTGCTGCATGAACTGAAGGATGCTGTCCACAGCGTCAGACAACATAATAGCCCTAGATGAGATAATGTCTGTGGGAGGACGCTCACCTACAGCCCACAAGGCTTTGTAGTATGGCTGACTGCGCGTCTCGTGATACCTGCGTGCTACCTGAAGAAAGGCTTGAGCACTCTCCTCGTTTCCACCGCTAGACAACCATGCCCTTTCAGCATCTCGGTAGCTAGTGTCTCCCTCATCAAGAGAATACCCATAAGCTTCGTATAGTTGTTTGTCGTACACTAGTTACCTCTTCAGATATTTTAGTTTAGCAGGTTACCATCAGTTATAAAATACCATGAGAGAAATTGGTGGTCTAGTAGATAATGGGACATCTAGATACATTGGTGGTATGACGAGCCCCTGGGATTATTTGATAGATAGCTGGCAGCCATCGAACTCTGAGGCAACACAACTACAGTTACGGAGTCCTGGTGCTACAAATGTCCTCATTATGGTATACGTTGTGGACGAAGGTTACCTAGTAGCACCAGTTGGCCACCATCCGTTGCAACTTCGAAGGTTGCACATGTGGCTCTCTAAACTAGGATTCAAGACAACAACTACGACACGGGCTCAAAGACTACGATACGGGACTACTGAAATGAGTCGAGACGATTCATTTATAGCCTTAATAGGGGACTAGGTATATGCAGGAGCACACCATCAGAACCATTAGGTATCTACTAGAGGCCGAGATAGCTAAAAATAGGGCAATAAAACACCTACAAGAGATACTCGATCTGTGTAATAAGATCTCCAGACTAACTGTATCCGCTTCAGGTATGGAGAATTGGTGGCTAGACGATTCCGTAAGAGTTCTATTGAAGTTAATAAGGTACTTCACTAAGTTTCGCACACAATTCAAGAGCCTAGAGAAGATCCGTGAGGTTGATAGTCGTGAACGGAAGGAGTTTGACAAGAATACATCAGAACTAGACGCTCTTGGATCAGCACTATCCGTGAGAGCTAAAGACTATGCTGCTAATCTAGGTGAAGAGGTTATAGAAGCTATTTACGAGTTCAGGAAAGCTATTAGAATTCCTGGTGAGCCCCCCAGTATGTTAGATATCTTATGAGCGAACACACCATTAGAACCATTAGGCACCTATTGGAGTCTGACCGTGATGAGCGTCAGGCTGAGAGACAACTAACTAGTGGAGACAATGAAGGTTACATTACTCTTATTGGCGGCCAGTTACGAAAAAATAGGCATCTAGGTCCGCTAGATACTGAAGAATGGCGTCATTTGATAACAGTAACTAAAAATCAAGGTTATGGCGTGTACGTTGCCTACGCACGTGGTAGCAATCGCCAATTTCACAGAATGTCTATTCTTAAATTGTTTGAAATGTCTGCTAGTGGATTCACCGCAAAAGAGACAACATTAGATATTGATAAAAATGGTATAACTATAACTGATGGTAAGTGGAGTGCTGTTTACATGACACGACACCAGCTAAACCAGTATATCACTAGAGACACTCACAGTAGGTTGATTCTTTCTCCCATGGACCTAGAAAAGGCCAGTGTAAAACAGTTAGATAGGGCGTTTGGTGTTAGAGGTCACCCAGGGCTATCTTGGTGGGTGGACCACTAAATGAAAGAGCACACCATTAGAACCATTAGGTCTCTGTTGGAGTCTAGTGCCACTAAGAATAGGCAGCTTCTTGAATCAGATTCCAGAACTAGGGGACTTGAGCAACGCTACATTGCCAGTGGTGACGCTGATGACTTGCACGCGTGGCTCCTAAACAGGATCAGGAGCGGTGAGGACGAGATTGAGGTCACCGGGCCTCGTGCTAAAACAGTCATTAAGGTCGAGCAGCGTGAAGAGATTAAGGCCAATAAGAAGGCAATGGCCCAAGGTAAGCTCGATCTACAAAAGGTCAAAGAGCCTGGTATCCGCGTGCAGTTCTGGTTCCTAGACGACAGAGGTAACCATCGGGAGTCTGGTGGCCGCGTGCCACCATCCTTAGCGGGTAGGCCAGCAAAACTTAAGTCTCTCCGCATGGTGGCTGAGACACACGTTCTCTACAACGGGCCTCCCCTGTGATACATTAAACAACTGGAACTTTTTCAGCCACTAGACCACAATATGACATCTGGTTAACTTAGTGGTATGACTGAACACGCCATTATTAAGATACGACAGCTACTAGAGTCTGACAGCCGCATTAGACAGCTAGAGACGAAGTTCAATTCAAATAGAACCTACAGTAACTTCTTTGAGTTGCGCCACGCTAAGCTAAGGGTTGGCGAAGACATAGATGTGCCAGACGACTTGCCAAAAATGTTCCTCACCGCAGTTACTGAATTACTTAGCAAAAAGAAGAAAGGACCACAGGGTTACATTGTAGGCGCTTACAAGAAAGGGACTATAGAAGTCATTGACAGCAAGGGGTCTACAGGAGGTGCTGTAAGAGTGTTATTTGGTGACATCATGGTAAGGGCTAAGTATAACAGAGTTTACGGTAGTAATGGAGTAGTCCATGCAATGGTCCACAACTCTGCTGCTTTCGGCCCAGCCCCTGGGTTGCACATAAATGCAGAATACGGTTGGCAAAATCTCTCTAGAGGTATCTCAGGCCCTAGTGTGAGTTTAGCATTTATTGACTGGGTAGCTCCAGAGGATTTGGTAAAAGAGCTAATAAGAATAGGTAAAGCGGAGCTACCTAGCCTGAAGAGGCGCTACATCGCTGGCAGGAGATCCTAAAAATGAAAGAGCACGTAGTAAGAACCATTAGGGCTCTGGTAGAGGCTGACAATAAACTTAGAGATATAGAGAGACAGTGGTCTTCCACAGGATCCTTAGAAGATGAGTACGCTTATCATAGAGAGCACCTTAAGACTGAAGGCTATGTTGAGTTAACAAAGCTATCAGTAGAGTTCACACGTTGGAAAGAGGCCAGAGAGTGGTTCAGGGATATTCACGCAGGTGGTTCAGCTTCTAGGATGATGCGCCTGAATGGAACCCCAATAAGACAAGTAATGCCTGTAGTAGAGCGCACCTTAAGAGAGCGCCTCCGTGAGAATGGTTTTATCTTCGTAGCTGCTATCGGTTGGAGAGCTTACCAAGCACCAGGGTTCTCTATAGACTTCACATTTCAGAGAGACAGAGACGACGAGCCTTCTGAGATGTGCGCTTCTTTGTGGGCACGCGGGACGCAGATTGACTTACAGTCCTTGAACCGAAACTGTCCCTTCAGAGACTCTTACGGGCTATACGGCAAGCAATCAAGTATTCATCGTGACACGATAATGCTAGCAACATCTACAGGACACCGTAGCGCGTGGGATCTCCACATAAGAGCAGGTAAGTAGCCCAACCTCAAGCGGTCCCGCGTGGTATAAGTGGACACGAGGAGGCTCCATGGAGAAGTTCTTTTACGACTGGTCCTTAGTCATAGTTGCCTTGGTCTGTGTGCTTACTATTGATGATATGCCACCAGGACTCGGA